>Ga0209745_1001416_pt1 | contig 14319 bp, 10 predicted proteins | sample BarGraNGADG00312_FD_184495 | JGI IMG/M metagenome (GOLD analysis project Ga0209745, IMG submission 184495) | Arctic peat soil microbial communities from Barrow, Alaska - Barrow Graham LP Ref core NGADG0004-312 (SPAdes) (version 2) | ecosystem: Environmental > Terrestrial > Soil > Wetlands > Peat... | reverse complement strand
CGCCGCTCATGCCCAGGCGCCGCCCCACTTCGGCAGCCAGCCGAGCCACGTCGACCAGGTGATCGCCGAGCTCCGGGCTGCGCTCGTGCAGAGCCTGCAACAGCACGTCCGCCGACTGGCGTCCTGCCGAGCGCCGGCCGCTGTTCTTGTTCGCGTACAGGCGCTGGTCGGACAGGCGCAGCGCGATCGACACCTCGTTTGCCTCCTGCGGCAGCAGAACCGATCCGTACGAGCTGCCGATAGCGAAGCCCTCGCCGCGCTCCGAGAGAGCAGCGGTTGCATCGCTGATGATCGTCCCCTGGCCGTCGGTCCCGATGGTGACGATGATGCAGAACTCGTCGCCGCCCATGCGATAGGCCTCGCCACCGTGTTGTTGCATGGCGGTCTGCAGGTTGTGGCCCAGCCTGGTCAGCAGCGCGTCGCCGGCCGGGTGCCCGAAGCTGTCGTTGTAGTTCTTGAAGCCGTCGAGGTCGAACAGGCCGAGCAAGAGCGGTGTCGTCTCGCCTGCATCGGGCAGTGCCTTCTGCAGGTCGTTGACGAGCTTGCGCCGGTTGCCAAGTTGGGTGAGCGGGTCGGTCAGGGCCTGGTTCGAGGTGCGCACCCAGCGGCGACCCATGACGAAGGCGATGGCGAGCAGAGCGACAACCATCAATCCGACCGGAACCGGGTTGGACGAGATGATGTTGCCGGAGGGCGCCGGCGCCGCCGAGATGACCGTCCAGCCGTTCTTGTTCAGCTTCGAGACGGGCAGGCGTTGCCAGGCGACGCGGAGCGGACCGTCGTTCGTGTCGATCGTCGTGATACCGCTTGTGGCCTTGCGCTTAGTCCACGAGAACGAGAGGAATCGCTTGTCGTTCGCGCCCGCGCGGGTAGCCGTAGATGAAGTGCCTTTCTGCCTCAGCGCGCTGTTCAGAATGATGTGCCCGGTCTTGTCGACGATTACCAGCTCGAGCCCGCGTAGCTTGGCCTGCTTGACCGTGGCGTTCGCGGCCTGGCGGAAGTTCTCGAGGTCGAGCTCGAAGTAAAGCGTTCCTCGTTCCTTTCCCGCCACGGGCGGGAGCAGAGTCGAGAAGTTCACGATCCAGCGGCGGGTGTCGGTAGAGATCGACACGCCGCTGGTGTAGACCTGACCGGGGTTGAGCTTCTTTGTCGACGAGATCCAGTCCTTCTCGGCCGCGTTGAGCGCGAGGAACCTGAGCGAGGAAAGTGCCTCCGTGCCATAGCCGTAGGCGGTGTTCTTACTGCCTGTCCCGGTGCCGCTTTGACTGGAAAACGCGACGCGGCCGACCTCGTATCGACATCCGGCACTGTCCTGGCAGCGCCCGGTGTTGTCGAGCACACCGGCTGCGCTGATCAGGTTGTGGTAGATGTTGTTTCCTAGGTAGATCAGCGCGTTGTCGATCTTCGCGCGCTCGACCTCGATCCTCGCCCGTTCGGCCGCACTGCGGTTTGGATTGGTCGAGTTGAGGATCGGATCGGTGAAAGGGAGCTCGAGGACGGAGTTTTGACTCAGCACCTTCAGCGTCGCGCCCGCCTGAGCCTCGACGCCCTGGAAGCGATAACGCTGCTCGCTCACCTGGCTGGACAGAGATCGGTCTAGGTTGTTCTTGGCGTTCTGCTGCTGCTTCACCATCACCAAGCCGGCGCTCAGCGGCACGAGCGCGATCGCCACAATCAGAACCATCACTTTCACGATCCGCATCAGTGCCTCTTTCCCTCTTAGCCGCTTGGGAGACGCCGTTTAGATCGGGAAAAAACCGGCCGGGCTTGAGAGTGAATTCGCGTAGTTGTCATCAGGGGTTTTCGGCCGCTGCGGCTAGACCTTGACCGGAACCGTCACCTGCGCCCGCGCGATTCGGTTGTGTGGGCCGTGTGAGGGCTCGCGCGCGCGGGTACTTCGTTAGCATGACCGGCATGACTTTCGAGCGTTCAGTCCTCAACAACGGTCTTCGCGTCGTGACGGCGCCGATGCCGGAGGCTCGCTCGGTGACTTGCATGATCATGGTCGCCGCCGGCTCCCGCTACGAGACGCGCGAATCGAACGGCATCGCTCACTTCAGCGAGCACATGTTCTTCAAGGGCACAGAGAGGCGCCCGACCGCGCGCGATATCGCCGCCGAGGTGGACGCGATCGGAGGCGAGTTCAACGCCTTCACGGGCAAGGAGTACACGGGCTACTACGTCAGGTGCGCGGCGGAGTCGCGCTCGCTCGCCCTCGACGTGCTCGTCGACATGATTCGCCACTCCAAGTTCAACGCGGCAGAGATCGAGCGCGAGAAGGGCGTCATCGTCGAGGAGATGAACATGTACTTCGACTCGCCGCGTGACTATGTCGACTCGATCTACGAGAGCCTGCTCTTCGGCGACCAGCCGCTCGGCTGGGACGTGATCGGGACGAAGGAGACCGTGAAGGCGGCGACCCGCGACACCTTCCTCGACTATCTGGGGCGCTGGTACGCACCCTCGAGGATGGTGGTCGGGCTCGGCGGACGCCTGGACGGTGACCTGACGGCCGAGGTCGAGAAGCTGCTCGGCGATCTTGCGCCGCGCGAGACGGGGAGTCCCGTGCCGGCCGAGATTCCCGCACCGGCCAAGCCGCGAGTGAAGGTTCAGCACAAGACGTCCGACCAGGCTCACCTGATTCTCGGAACACTCAGCCACGAGACGCAGCACCCCGACCGCTACGTGCTGCAAGTGCTGGCCGCCATTCTCGGTGGCGGCATGTCCTCGCGCCTGTTCACCGAGGTCAGGGAGCGGCGCGGCCTGGCCTATTACATCTTCTGCCAGAACAGCACCTACGCCGAGACCGGGACCCTGTGTGTGCAAGCGGGCGTCGATCTCAACCGTATCGACGAGGCGGTCGAGACGATCGTCGCCGAGCTCCGCCGCATCGTCGCCGAGCCGGTGCCCGAGACGGAGCTGGAGAAGGCGAAGGAGTATATGAAGGGCCGGCTCGTTCTCCAGCTCGAGAGCCCGCAGGGCTTGATCTCCTTCGGTCTCCGGCGCGAGGTCATCGAGGGAGGCGCGGTCGATCCCGCCGAGGTGCTGGCCGGGCTCGACGCTGTCAGCCTGGAGGACATAGAGCGGGTGACCCGCGAGATCATCGGCGAGCGCGCCCTTCATCTCGCGTTGATCGGTCCTTTCGAGGACGGCGAGCGCTTCGAGCGCCTGCTCGCTTGAGCGGTGCCCCTCACGCCGTTTCGGAATCGACTCCGGCGCGAATAGACTCCTCTATATGAACGACGCGTTCGTCTGCGCCGAGATGCTGATCGGCTCCTGGGAGGCGAAGCTCCGTGCAGAGCTTCCGCAGACGCCGATTTTCGACGCGCATGTTCATCTTGGCAACGACGTGGACGGCATGGCCGGGACATATGAGGAGTTGACGACGCTGTGCGAGCGATACGGAATCGAGCGCTGCTTTGTCTTCCCGCTCGACGAGCCCGACAGCCACCCCGCGTTTCGCAAGCCGAACGACCGCACGCTTGCCTACGCCGAGCAATCTCAGGGCAGGCTGATTCCATTCGTGCGCCTCAATCTCGACGAGTCGCCACTCGAGGAGACGAGGCGTTGCCTCGACCTGGGCGCGCGCGGGATCAAGCTCCATCCGCGCTCGCAGGGGTTTCGCGTCAACGACGCGCGACTCGAGCCGATCGTGGCACTGGCGGCGGAACGAGGAGTACCGGTCCTGATTCACGGCGGCCGAGGCCTGCCGCCCATCGCCGACCATCTGGCGCACCTGATCGAGCGCTACCCGTTTGCCCAGCTCATCGTCGCTCACGCCGGGATCGCCGACCTGGGGGCGCTGGCGCGGGCACTCGGCGGTAGAGCCGGGGCTTACTTCGACACGTCCGCCTGGAGCCCGATCGACCTGCTGGACTTCTACCGCCACGTTGCGCCCGAGCAGATTCTCTACGCCTCGGACTTCCCCTACGGACAACAGCCGAGCTCGCTGCTGATCGCCGTTCGCACGGCGCGTTTCGCGGGCCTCAACGAAGGCGACCTGCGCATGATCCTCTGGGGCAACGCCGATCGCATCTCGCGCCACGAGCCGCCGCTGGTGCCCAGCGCCCCGCACGGCAGCCCGACCTTTACGCAATCGATGACCATGGCCCGCATTCACCAGTATCTGTCGATGGCCATCCCGCTTTTGTGGACGCGTCAGCAGGACACCGTCGGCGTACTCGGGCTGGCGCTGAACGCCTGCAACGAAGTAGATACGCACCCGAGCGACCAGCAGCAGATCAGCGAGCTTCTGACCTGCGCTCGGGAGCTCTGGCGAACGCTCCCGGAGCTGGCGCGCGAGCCCGACCGCGTTCGCGTGAGCAGGCTCACCTTCCGCCTCGTTCACCTGGCCGACATCCTCGCGGTAACCTCCGGCGTCTGATCGGAGAACGGTCTGGGTTTCGGCTTCCTGGCCGGCGCCTCCCGAAAGGGGACGATGGTACCCGCCAGGGGCGTTAGGATCATGCGCGTGAGCCGCCGACTCTCCCTGCTCTTTCTCTTTGCCGCGACACTGGCAATGACCACGGCCGCCCTGGCGAACGCAACCAACGACGGTCAGAAGAGTGTTACTCGTGCCAGCGCGCGAGTGGCCGCGATCGCCTCTACGAAATCGAGCGTAACGGGGAAGACGACGTCTAACCGACGCTGTCCGCTGCCGCTGCGCTTCAGAACGGCTTTCGAGTACGCGTCGAGCAAGTCGGGAGTTCCCCTGTCACTTCTCGCCGCCGTCGCTCAGGAGGAGTCGGGCTTCGAGCCGAATGCCGTCTCGCATGCCGGTGCACTCGGCCTTCTCCAGGTGCTTCCGTCGACCGCGCGGGAGTTAGAGATCAATCTCGACAGTCCGGGCGCGAACGTTCTCGCTGGTGCTCGCTATTTACGGCGCATGCTCGATCGCTTCGACTCGCTGGAGCTTGCGCTTGCCGCCTACAACGCCGGCCCGACCGCGGTGGAGAGGGCGGGCGGCCCTCCGACAGAAGAGACGCGGGTCTACGTCGAGGGGACCATGCAGCGCTGGCAGAAGCTCGCGGGCTGCTCGTAGGACGCGGGGCGGCGGCGGCGAAATCCTCAAGGCTCGGACTCTGCCGGGCTGGTTTGCCTTGCCAAGGGAATCTCGGTTATCGAGGGAGACTCCGGATCTGCCGATGACATCCTCTAGCGTGCGACCGCTCGACCCGAATGACCAGCCGCAGCTCGCGCTCGCCTTCGTCTCTTCGCTGGAGAGCGGAGCCGCCGCGACCGTATTCGCGACGGCTCGACTGCGGCGCCAGCTGAGCCGCGAGCAGGTTGCGCAGCGCTCGGGAATCACGGCCGAGCAGGTGACCTGGCTCGAGGAAGGACGCGTCTACGCCTTTCGCAACCCGGAGGACGCTCTCGCGGCTGCGCTCCTACTGGCGAGCGGGCTCGAGATCGACAACCACGAGGCGCGCGAGCTGGCCGGTTTGCCCGTCTTACCGCGGCGAATCGAGCGCAATCCGCGCGGGCGCCTGACCGCCGCCGCCGCGCTGATAGTCGTCGGTATCGCGGCCGCCGTCATGCTCGGTTACGCCCTGCGAGGGTCGGCGACGCACGTCTTGACCTCGGGCAGTAGCAAAGCCACGTTGCCGGCCACTTGGAAAGTCGAGGTCGTAGTCGAGAACGGGGCCGGCGACATCACCTACACGCGCCGCGTTGCATCTCGTATCGCCTCGTTTGGTTACCAGATTGCATCTGTCAAGCGTGCGAGCCGCTTCAACTACAAGCACACGACGATCTTCTATTCCAATGTCGGAAAAGGGAAAGAGCTGGGCAAGCGTCTGGCGAGCCAGCTTACGGCCGACCTCTTGCCGCTTCCCAGCGGTAGGGACCCGCTTCGCTTGCTCGTCATCGTCGGGCCGGCGACTCTGACGCTGAAATGATGCCGCTACGAGCGGTCGGCCGGATGGGCGCCGCTTCTTAGTGCGGCGAGCTTGAGCTTGAGCTCCGGGCTCATCGGCTCTTCCGTGAGCGTCTTGCGTACGTGCTCGCGGAATGCTCGCTCGAAGCGATAGTGCCGGCGGCAGTAGCCGCAGTCGTCGAGATGAACCTCGGCCTCGCGCGCCTCGATCTCGTTCAGCTCTCCGTCGAGATAGCTCTGAAGCAGCCGTTCGCACTTGGTGCAGGGAGACTCGCTCATCTCTCTGCTTCCAGCGAGCTTGCCAGGGACTGCTTGAGCAACCGCCGCGCGCGGTGCAACCTCGACATGACGGTGCCGATCGGAACCGACAGGATCTGCGCCGTCTCCTGGTAGCTGAACTCGCCGAGATCGACCAGTACGAGCACGTCGCGGAAGTCGTGTGGCAGAGTCGTCAGGGCATCGACGATGCCGGATTGAGAGAGTCGATTCAGCAGTCGCTCTTCGTCGTCGCTCGAGTCGTCACCGCCCGCCGCCGCGTCGAGGCGGTCGTAGAGGGAGTAGTCGCCTTCCTCCAGCGAGCGCTCGGCCGGTCGTCGCTGCTTCCGCCGGCCTCGATCGATGTTGATGTTGGTGAGGATGCGAAGAAGCCAGGCGCGCATGTTCGTGCCCGGTGCGTAGGAGCGCCAACTACGAAAAGCCCGCGCGTAGGTCTCCTGCATCAACTCCTCCGCCTCTTCTTTCGAGCCGGCGAGATGACGAGCGACTTTGTAGACCTGATTGGCATGGCTGAGTGCCTCCTCCTCGAATCGCACCCTGCTGCGAGCTTTCTCCGCGAGCCCGCGCCCCGCCGTATCCGGCGCTTGCTCGCTCATCGCGACCGCTTTGCGTGCGTTCGACTTCTTTGCCAACGCTGAGCCATGCCTACCTATTCCCGGCCGGGGGCTTGCGCAGTCACCGTGCCGCCCGGGCGTCGTAGTTCAACCATCAGCTTTCTCGGATGCCGTGCACCGGGCGGCCCGACGCTTCCCAGGCGTAGTAGGAGGCGCTGGGCCCGAACGAACGCTGAAACTCGGTGATGCGCGGATTGCGCTTGACTTCTTTCGCGCGCTGGGCGTGGCGGAGGAGATTGGGATCGTCCTTTCTCTGCCAGACGAGGATCAGATGCGCTGCGGTCATGAACTCGGCGACGAAGGGGCAACCCGCGGCGGGGCAGGGGAAGGGGTTGGTGGCGACGCAGAACCAGCCGGTGTGATCGTCGTGCCCCTCGTCGGTCCAGAGATCTTCCTCCTCACTTGGCGGGTCGGCGAGGATGGTGGTGCGTACTGGGCGAAGGGGTTGGGGCTCCATGGCCGACACAACCTAAGGCGTGGTTAGTACGGCGCGGGCGGGAGCGCCGTCGGCGCCGACGATGCGAAGGGGGAGGCAGACCAGTCGGTAGCGACCCGCCGCGACCCCACGCAGGTCGAGCCCTTCCAGACAGACGACGTCGTGGGAGAGCAGCTCGCGGTGTGTCGCGGGAGCGCCGACCGAGAGGTAGTCGATGCCGACGAGCCGGACGCCGCGCGCGACCAGGAGCGCTGCGGCCTGGGCCGAGATGCCGACGAAGTCGCTGCGGAAACCGGGCTCGTTCCAGAGCTCGGAGTTTCGCGTGCTGAAGAGAACGCGCTCGCAGCCGGGCGGAAGCTCGCGCTCGACCAGCTCGACGTCGATCTCCACCGCGACGTCGCACGCATCGACGACGAGCGCGGGGCCGATCAGGGCGTCGAGAGGCAGCCGGTCGACCGAGCCACCCTCGCCGATGAAGTGCAAGGGAGCATCCACGTGAGTGCCGGTATGGGTGCCGAGGACGAGCCGGCTCAGGTTGTAGCCGTCGCCGGCTTCGATCGAGCTCACCCGTTCGATCACGGGAGTCGACTCGTTCTCCCAGCTGACTGTGCTTGGGCTCAGCGGAACGCTGATGTCGATGATCTCGGCCATGAACCTATGATCGCGCCTCGGCGCCGGTCGTGTCGAGTAGAGCGGCGACGCGACGGTTACCGACTGCCGAGCGTGACTGTGACGGTCATCTTCGTGTTGCCGCGATAGATCTCGAGCGAGAGCTTGTCGCCGGGCTTGTGTGCGGCGACGACGTTCAGGAGCTTCCCCACCGAGCTGCCGACGCTCACTCCGTCCGCCTTCACGATGATGTCGCCGCCGATGAAGTAGGGCTGTCCGGCGACGATCACCTTGTGCTTCCCCGCCTTGAGCCCGGCCTTGGCCGCGCCCGTCCCGGGCTTCACGGTCTCGATGAGCACGCCCTGTTTGACCGGAAGCCGATAGAGGCTCGCGAGCTCGGAGGTGATTCCTTGCACTCCGACGCCGATTTGAGCATGTGTCGCCTTACCGGTCTTGAGAATCTGAGCGACGACGTGTTTCACGGTGTCCGATTGGATGGCGAAGCCGATGCCGACGTTTCCCTGGCTGGTGCCACCGGTCTCGATCTGCGAGTTCACGCCGATCACCTGGCCCAGGCTGTTGATCAGCGGTCCGCCCGAGTTGCCGTGGTTGATGGCCGCGTCGGTCTGGATCGCGGGGATCTCGACTCTATTCAGGGAGCGCACCGGATAGTTGGCCTGGGTGGCGAGCGTGCCCTCGCCGGGGTTGTAGATGGCGCTGACGATGCCGGAAGTGACCGTACGGTCGAGGCCGAACGGGTTGCCGATGGCGACAACAGGATCGCCTACCTCCATCGCTGCGGAGGCTCCAAACGCAAGCGGTGTCAGAGCGCCGGGAGAAACTTTCACTCTCAACACGGCGAGATCGGTTGTCACGTCGGTGCCGACCACCGTCGCCTTGGTCGTGATGTTGTTCGCGAACAAGACCTCGATCGAAGTGGCACCCTGGATGACGTGGTAATTGGTGACGATGTCGCCCTGCTTGTCAATCACGAAGCCGGAGCCAAGTGCCTGGACTTGCTGCGGCTTCGTCTGGAAGAAGGGGTTGATTTGCTGCCCTTTTACGATCTGCGTGCTGGTGACCTGCACGACTCCGGGCGCGAAGCGCTCGTAGATCTCGGGGATAGTGAGCCCCTCGCCCCCCGTAGACGCAATTTGCTGCAGCGAAGGCGGCACTTCGGTGCCCCGAGTCACAACGGTCGTCGAGTTCAGGTCGCCTAGCGCGGATGCGATTCCCAGTGCAATCCCGGCCCCCGCGGTACCCGCAAAGAGAACGGCCAGAGCAGTTGCGATCCCTCGCGACCTCGACTTCATGCGATAACCCCTTTTCTTCCGATCTCGATCCGGGTGAACAGTTCTGGTTTATACCCCGCCTGCTCGATCGGCTGGTTAGTGTCGGCTTTTCCCGCATTAGGCCTTTGTTAAGCGGGGGCGAAAGCGCACAATCGCTACATCGACTGGCGCGAATCGAGAATGCCAAGGCCGACTTCCGATCGAACTTCGGGCCGTTTCTGTCGATAGAGAGGGAGACGCATCTTTGCGGCGGCGATGAAAATGGTTTCGATCAGCGAGTGGACTAGCCACAGAGTTTCCAGACTGCGAGACGCGGTCGCTACTCCAACTCCGGAAGCGCGGCTCGAGTGCGCCTCGCGCGTCGCCGCCTCGCTCGCCGCTGCGTCGGGCTTTGTCGCGCTTGCCTGGGTCGCGCTCGCCCCGGCCGACAAGCGTTTGATCATGCTCGGGGTCGCGCTCGGATTTTTCGTGCTGGCGCTTGCGTACCTCGCGCTCTCGAAGCGCTGGAGCGTACTACCAACCACATTCGGAGTCTCCGCCTCGCTGCTGGTCTCGGTCGGGATCTGGGCCGACTCCCGCAGCTGGGCACTCGGCCTGATCGTGTACGGCCTGGCCTCGATGTATGCCGCCTACTTCGTTTCACCGCGGGGCCTGGCGCTGCAGTTGACGATCGCCTCGAGCTCCTTTCTCGTAGCTCTGATCGTCGGCGGAGCCAGGGCGCGCGTCATCGAATGGATTGCGGTGACAGCGGCGCTGACCTTCTTCGCGCTGGCGGTCTTTCTCGCGAGGAACGCGGCCGACCAGCTTCTCGAAGATCTGCGGGCCAGGGCGCACGGCCAGCAGATCGTCGCCCGGCTTGGTCAGCGCGCCCTGGTCGAGACTGACATCGACGCTCTCATGCAGGAAGCTGCCGAGGCCACGGTAGGGGCGCTGGCGCTCGACCGCGTTGTCGTCTTTGAGAACGTTCACGGAGACGGAATGCTCTCGATGCGTAGCTCGGCCGGTCGGCTGGCGAGCGCTTCCGAGCCGGACTCGTCTATGGCGCCGGACGCCTTCGCGCGTTACGCGCTGTCGGCGGACGAGCCAGTCGTCGTGACCAACCTGGCGCGGGAGACACGCTTCGACCCGCCGCCGGCCCTGCTCGAGCTGGAGGTGGTCAGCGCCGTCAACGTGGTGATTCCAGGCCACGAGCACCCCTGGGGAGTGTTCGGCGCGCGTTCTATCGAGAGCCGAGTATTCAGCGACGCCGATATCGATTTCCTGCGCTCGCTTGCCAACGTGCTCGGCTCGGCTATCGAGCAGCGCGAGTATGAGGGAACAGCGCGGGCGATTCGCGCCAAGACCGCGGAGCTGAACGAGCGTTTGGGCGCCGTGATCAACGCTTCACCGGTCGCAATCATCGAGGTCGACCTCGAGCATCGGGTCACGGTCTGGAACGAAGTCGCCGAAAAGACCTTCGGCTGGTCGAGCGAAGAGGCGGTCGGAACCATCCTGCCCATCGTTCCCGAGCATCGACTCGAGGAGTTCGAAGAGTTGGTCGCGAGGGCCGTTCAGGGCGAGCAGATCACCAACTACGAGACCGAGCGCCGGCGCCGCGACGGCAAGATCATTCCTTACCTGGTCTCGATGGCGCCACACCGCGACGCCGATGGCAACACGGTCGGCGTGATTGGTATCGGCTCAGATCTGAGCTCGAGCAAGCTCGCCGAAGAAGAGCTTCTGAGAAGCCGCGAACTCTACCGTGTCGTGGTCGAGAACTCGCACGACATGATCGCGGTGCTCGATCCGATGGGGCGCTTCGTCTTCGCGTCTCCCTCTTACGAGCAGGCGCTCGGCTACAGGCCTGAAGAGCTGGTCGACGTTTCGCCGATCAGCCTCGTTCATCCCTCGGATGTTCAACGTGCCAGCGATGCGCTCCGTCAGGCGGTGACCAGTCAGAGCGCCGCCGTCGTAGAGCTCCGCATGCGTCACAAGCGCGGAAACTGGGTCTTCGTCGAGGGAACCACGACTTCGGTACTCGATGAGAACGGCCAGCTTCGCTCGATCCTGATGAGCTTCCGCGACATCAGCGAACGCCGCACCGTCGAGGAGGAGCTGCGCGAAGCCGAGGCACGCTACCGCCTACTGGTCGAGCAGCTTCCGCTGATCACCTACATCAACGCCCCGGGCGAGTCCGGGCGCTGGGTCTATCTCAGCCCCCAGCTCGAGGAGATCCTCGGCTACAAGCCAGCCGACTGGGTATCGGAATACGGCAATTTCGTCAACGCGATTCACCCCGACGATCGCGAGCGCGTTGCCGCCAAGCGAGCCGCCAGCGGAGGGAAGGGGAGGATCGGGCTCGAGTACCGCCTGATTTCGAAAGACGAGCGCACTGTCTGGGTTCGAGACGAGGCCGTGGTCGTACGCGACCTATCGGGCAAGCCGCTTTACGTTCAGGGCTATCTGCTCGACATCAGCGTCGAGCGCGAGGCCGAGATCGAGAGACGGAGACTCGAAGCGGAGCTTCTGCACTCGCAGAAGATGGAGGCGATCGGTCGCCTGGCGGGAGGCATCGCGCATGACTTCAACAACCTCCTGACTGCGATCATCGGCTACAGCGAGCTGATCGTGTCGGAGCTCGACCCCGCCAGCTCGTTGGCTCGCGACGCAGAGGAGATCAAGCGCGCGGCCGAACAGGCGGCGGCGATGACTCAGCAGCTGCTGGCGTTCGGCCGGCGCCAGGTGCTGCAGCCGGCATTACTCAATCCGAACGAGGTGATCGGGCGCATGGAGAAGATGCTCCAGCGCCTGATCGGCGAGACCATCGAGCTGGTGACGGTGCTCGCGCCCGAGATCGCCATGATCCGCGCAGATCGCGGCCAAATCGAGCAGGTGATGATGAACCTCGTCATCAACGCCCGCGACTCGATGCCGAACGGTGGCAAGATCACGGTCGAGACGGCAGACGCCAGCCTCGACGAAGCCGGCGCGAGCCTACTGGGGTTGTCGGCGGGCGACTTTGTCATGGCGACGATCTCGGACGGGGGGTTCGGGATGGACGACGAGACGATGTCGCATATCTTCGAGCCGTTCTTCACCACCAAAGAGCAAGGCGAAGGCACCGGCCTCGGGCTGGCAACAGTGCACGGCATCGTGGAGCAGTCGAACGGCGCGATTCAGGTTGCCAGCGAGATCGATAAGGGGAGCGTGTTCCACGTGTACCTCCCGGTCGCGCAGGAGAGCGTCGAAGAGGAGAGAGCGGTTGTTTCGCTTGGAGATGGGCGGGGGACGGAGACGCTGCTTCTCGTCGAGGATGAAGAGATGGTGCGGCAGCTCGTCGCCCGCGTCTTGCGCGATCTCGGCTACGAGGTGTTCGAGACCTCGAGCGGCGACGAGGCCCTCTCGCTCTCCGACTCTCTCGATCGGTCGATCGACCTACTCGTCACCGATGTCGTGATGCCCGGGATGAGCGGACGCGAGCTGGCGGAGATTCTCATTGTGAAGCGCCCGGCCACGCGAGTGCTGTTCATGTCCGGCTACACCGACGAGGCGATCGTCCACCACGGCGTGCTCGACGGCGAGGCCGAGTTCATCGGCAAGCCCTTCACGCCGCAGGAGCTGGCCCACAAGATCCGAGGAGTGCTCGAGACGAGCGCGAGCGGTGACGCACGCAGGCAGCAGGCAAGCGGATAGGAGCCTGCTCGAAAAGGCACGTTCCGGCAATCTCGATCAACGGCTCCGCACGGGCTTTCTGGTTGAATCGTGGCTATGGCCGACTCTTTCGGAGCACGCACTGAACTGGAGATCGACGGCGGGAAGCACACGATCTACCGTCTGGGGGCGCTGGCCGCCGAGTACGAGGTCGACACTCTTCCCTACTCTCTGCGCGTTCTGCTCGAGAACGTCCTCCGCCATGAGGGCTCGGTTACCAGCGCCGAGCAGGTCGAGGCGGTTGCTGGTTGGAAGGAAAGCTCCGAGCCCGGCAGCGAGATCTCTTTTACTCCCGCGCGAGTGCTACTCCAGGATTTCACCGGAGTTCCAGCGATAGTGGATCTCGCCGCGATGCGTGATGCCATGCGGGAGCTGGGCGGCGATGCGAGCGCGATCAATCCGCGCCTGCCGGTCGAGCTCGTCATCGACCACTCCATTCAGGTCGACGAGGCGGCGAGCCCGCTGGCGTTCGAGCGAAATAGCGAGTTGGAGTACATCCGTAATCGTGAGCGCTATGTCTTCTTGCGCTGGGGCCAGAGTGCCTTCGCGGGCTCGAAGGTGGTTCCACCGAGCACGGGCATCGTCCATCAGGTCAACCTCGAGCATCTGGCCCGCGTCGTGGAATCACGCGACGGAACGGCCTTCCCCGACACGCTCGTCGGGACCGACTCGCACACGACGATGGTGAACGGGTTGGGTGTGCTCGGTTGGGGCGTCGGCGGCATCGAAGCGGAGGCCGCGATGCTCGGTGAGTCGATCTCGATGCTCGTTCCCCAGGTCGTCGGGGTGCGTCTGCGCGGCGAGCTGGCGGAGGGCGTGACCGCGACCGACCTCGTCCTCACCGCGACCGAGCTGCTGCGCCGCACCGGCGTCGTGGGGAAGTTCGTCGAGTACTTCGGCTCCGGGATCTCGGGCCTGGCGCTCGCCGATCGCGCGACTCTCGCCAACATGGCTCCGGAGTACGGCGCGACCTGCGGCTTCTTCCCGGTCGATGCCGAGACGCTCAGCTTCATGCACCTGACCGGTCGCAGCGACGAGCACGTTCGTCTGGTCGAGGCCTACTGCAAGGAGAACATGCTCTGGCACGAGCCGGGCGTAGAGCCGCGCTACTCACGAGTCGTCGAGCTAGATCTGGGGACGGTCGAGCCAAGCCTCTCCGGGCCGCGGCGGCCTCAGGATCGCACTCCGCTGTCCTTGGCCAAGCAGTCCTTCTGCCGGGGGCTGGAGAGCTTCGGCGTCGAGTTCGCGAACGGCTCGCTCGACGAAGCGATCGCCGAGACCTTTCCGGCCAGCGATCCAACCGCCGAGCAGACGCCCGGCCACGAGGCGCTACCCGATCCCACGCCCGAGCCCCACGCTCCCGTTGCTCGCCCCGACGGCGCCCTCGTCGAGCTCGACGGAGAGAGCTTCGGGATCTCGCACGGCGCCGTCGTGATCGCCGCCATCACGAGCTGTACGAACACCTCAAACCCGCAGGTGATGATCGCCGCCGGGCTGCTGGCGAAGAAAGCGGTCGAGCTCGGCTTT
>Ga0209745_1001413_pt1 | contig 14338 bp, 12 predicted proteins | sample BarGraNGADG00312_FD_184495 | JGI IMG/M metagenome (GOLD analysis project Ga0209745, IMG submission 184495) | Arctic peat soil microbial communities from Barrow, Alaska - Barrow Graham LP Ref core NGADG0004-312 (SPAdes) (version 2) | ecosystem: Environmental > Terrestrial > Soil > Wetlands > Peat... | reverse complement strand
CCGGGGCAAGACCATCGACGTCCACAACGACTCCATGACCATCGAGGCCACCGGTTCGCCTGACAAACTGGAAGCCTTGTTGGAGATGCTCAAGCCCTATGGCGTGCGCGAACTGGTCCAGTCGGGCCTGGTTGCGCTCGGGCGGGGCAGCCGATCGCTCAGTGATCGTGCCAAGATCGAGAAGACCCGTCCGGCCGCGCGGCTGGCCAACTAGTAAGGAAGCAACGAACCAATGGCACAGATGTTCTACGACACCGACGCCGACCTGTCGATCATCCAGGGTCGTAACGTCGCCGTGATCGGCTACGGCAGCCAGGGCCACGCGCACGCGCTGTCCCTCCGGGACTCCGGGGTCGACGTCCGCGTCGGCCTTCGTGAGGGCTCCAAGAGCTGGGCGAAGGCTGAGGCCGAGGGCCTGCGGGTCGTCACCCCGGCGCAGGCCGTCGAGGAGGCTGACCTGATCATGGTGCTCGCGCCCGACCAGGTGCAGCGCCACGTCTACAAAGAGGCCATCGAGCCCAACCTCGTCGCCGGCGACGCGCTGTTCTTTGCCCACGGCTTCAACATCCGTTTCGGTTACATCACCCCGCCGCCCGGTGTGGACGTGTGCATGGTCGCCCCCAAGGGCCCCGGCCACCTGGTGCGCCGCGAGTACACCGAGGGCCGTGGCGTCCCCGTGATCGTTGCGGTGGAGAAGGACGAGACCGGCAACGCCTGGCCGCTGGCGCTCTCCTACGCCAAGGCGATCGGTGGCCTGCGGGCCGGTGGCATCAAGACCACCTTCACCGAGGAGACCGAGACCGACCTGTTCGGTGAGCAGGCCGTGCTCTGTGGCGGTGCGTCCGCACTGGTCACCGCCGGCTTCGAGGTGCTCACCGAGGCTGGGTACCAGCCCGAGGTCGCCTACTTCGAATGCCTGCACGAGCTGAAGCTGATCGTCGACCTGATGTATGAGGGCGGTATCGCCAAGCAGCGCTGGAGCGTTTCCGACACCGCCGAGTTCGGCGACTACGTCTCCGGGCCGCGGATCATCGACGCCTCGGTCAAGGCCCGGATGAAGGACGTCCTGGCCGACATCCAGTCCGGCGCCTTCGCAAAGCGGTTCATCGACGACCAGGACGCCGGTGCGCCCGAGTTCAAGCGCCTGCGCGCTGCCGGTGAGGCTCACCCGATCGAGGAGACCGGCCGCAAGCTGCGTGGCCTGATGGCGTGGGTGAAGTCCCACGACGACGACTACGTCGAGGGCACTGCTGCTCGCTGATCTGAGTAGCCGACGCCCCGTCCGAAACGGACGGGGCGTCGCGCCTTTCCGGCGCCGCCCACCCCCTCCCGGGTGTACGTTCCGGGCATGCCCCCACCCCCGGCGCATGGGCGGCCCTCGCGCCGCGCCAGCATCACCGGCGCCCTTACCCCGCTGCTGTGCGTCGCTGGCTGCGGGCTGCTGCCCGCGACGTTGCCCGCTGCGCCCGATCCCACGCCGCATCCATCCATCGCCACCCCTCCGTCATGGCGCCCAGGCCTCCCGCCCAGCCCGCTCCCGACAGCGTCGCCGGCGCCGGTCAGGCCCACGGCGAACGTGAGCCTCAACACCCATCCCACGGGGTTGCCCACCTATCCGCAGCCGACCGAGCCTGCCTGCTTACTGCCCACCAAGGTCCCGGCGTTGGTCCCCGATGCAGGCGGGCCGACCCTCTCCCAGGCGCGCGTCGCGAAGGCCTCGCGGGCGAGCGAGGCCGGCAAGAGCATCGGGGTGAAGACCGGGACTCTCTCGAGAAGGGCTACCGGGGGACGGTGACGCCGGCGTCGGTCGTCCAGTCGGAGGTGCGCCCTGGGTGGCACTGGACATCCGCGAGTGGTCCAGCCTCATGACGATCATCCTTGCCGATCCCGGAGTCGCCGCCGCCAAGCTGGAAGCGGTCCGGGCGATGGTGCGATATCCCTGCAGCTATACGTTCGGCCACTCCGGACCGTACGTCGTGGCAAGCGTTAGCGAGGATCGTCCCGACCTCGTGGTGGTCACGGGGATGATGAACGGATACCCGGTGACCGACACCTTTGTCCGGTACGGCAACACGGTCACCTACGGCTCGATGATGCTCGTGCCGTCCAGCGGTGACGACATCCGCACGACGGTCCTGGACGCCCTGACCAGGGCCTGACGCACCCGACGCCCTTCCCCCAAACCAGGCGCCCCCGAAACGGAAGGACGCCCCCGGTCTTTCGCGGGCGCCCGTCCGTTTCGGGGGCGTCTGCCTAGGACGCCGCTGGAACCGACGAGGCGTCGGGGGGCGGTGTTGTCCGTTTGTTGTCAATGCGTCAGGTGGGCTGGTTTCGGCACGGGCTCTGTCGTCCAATCGTCGGGTGGATGTACGCCGGACGCACCAGTTCCTCGCCGCGGGATCGGAGAACCATGAGCTGGCACGGCTGTGCCGTACCCAGGACCTCTATCGGGTTCGGCACGGCGCCTTCGCTCTGCAGACGCCGGTGGACGCCCCTGCGGCCCACCACCAGTTGGTGGCAGGAACCTGGCCACTTCTCGGGGATAACGCAGTACTCAGTCACGGCACGGCTGGGCTGCTCCACGGCCTCCCCGTCTGGGACGGGATGCTCGCGACGGTATCGGTGACTCGGGAGGATGGCGGTCATGGTCGTCGCACCCGCTGGCTCGGCGTCCACCACAGTCCGCTCAGCGCGGCGGAGCAGGTGACGATCGGTGAGTATCGCGTCACCAGTATTGAGCGGACGGCTATCGACCTCGCCCGGACGTTGAGCTTCGACCACGCGGTCGCCATCCTTGACGCAGCACTTCGGCTGGGAGCCGAACCGGTGTTGCTGGGTGAGGTCGCCGCCGCGGCCGCTGGACGGAAGGGAGTGCGCGTAGCCAGGGAAGCGCTCGGGTTTGCCGACCGCCGGTCCGAGAGCGTTGGCGAATCGATCAGCCGGGCTCGCATGCTCCAGGTGGGACTTCCTGCGCCGGAACTTCAGGTGGAGGTCTTCACGCCATCCGGGTTCTGGGTCGCGCGCGGGGACTTCGGCTGGCGACGAGAACGGGTCATCGGCGAGTTCGACGGCAAGATCAAGTACATCGGTCCACCCGAGGAAGTCGCAGACTCCGTCATGCGCGAGAAGGCCCGCGAGCAGGCTATTCGGGACGCAGGCTGGTGGGTCGTCCGGTGGAGCTGGAAGGACCTAGCCAATCCCCAGGCCTTCCGCCAACGGATCGAAGCGGCCTTTCGTGCTGCCGAGAGCTTGCCGTAACGCCCTCGGACCATCGCGCTCCACCCTCGGGCCCGTCCCGTTTCGCCCGGCGGCGCCGCTCCCGCCAACAGACGCCCCCGAACCCGAAGGACGCCCGCGATCTTTCGGGGGCGTCCTTCTGATTCGGGGGCGTCTGGTGGTCGTGTGCGCGCATTGGAGTGGGACTGGCCGGGGGCTGGGGGGAAAGCGGCGGGGAGGAGGGTCTGGGAGGGCAAGGACCCGTCTGGCAAGCTAGCCGGCATGACGATCGCCGCTCAGACCAACCCAGGCCTCACCGCGGCAGAAGTCGCCGAGCGGGTCAAGGCCGGACAGGTGAACAACCTGCCGCCACGCTCGGGGCGCACCACGTGGGACATCGTGCGGGCCAACGTGTTCACCCGGATCAACTTCCTGCTGATGGCCCTGTTCATCCTCGTCCTCAGCACCGGTTCCATCGTGAACGCGTTGTTCGGCTTCCTGATCATCTTCAACGCCGGCATCGGCATCGTGCAGGAACTCCGCGCCAAGCGGACGCTGGACAGCCTCGCCGTGGTGGGGGAGGGCAAGCCCATGGTCCGCCGCGACGGCGTCGCCAGCGAGCTGGCCCGCGAGGCCGTCGTGCTGGGCGACCTGATCGAGATCGGCCCCGGGGATCAGGTGATCGTTGACGGCGAGGTCGTCGAGGCCAGCTACCTCGAGGTGGACGAGTCGCTGCTCACCGGCGAATCCGACCCGATGCTGAAGGAGGCCGGCGCGACGGTGATGTCGGGCAGCTTCGTGGTCGCCGGCGTCGGGGCGTTCCGGGCCACCCGGGTCGGTGCCGAATCCTTCGCCGCCCAGCTCGCCGCAGAAGCCAGCAAGTTCTCGCTGGTGAAGTCGGAGCTGCAGACCGGCATCAACCAGATCCTGCGGCTGATCACATGGTTGTTGGTGCCGGTCGGCCTCGCCACGGTCTGGGTGCAGTGGACCCGTAACCAGGGCACATGGCAGGACCGCGTGCTCGCCATCGGCGGCGCCCTGGTGCCGATGGTCCCCGAAGGCCTGGTGCTACTGACCTCGCTGGCGTTCGCCGTCGGCGTCGTCCGGCTCGGCCAGCGGAACGTCCTGGTGCAGGAGCTGCCCGCCATCGAGGGCCTTGCCCGCGTCGACGTGGTGTGTGCAGACAAGACCGGCACCCTCACAGAGAACGGCCTGCGGTTCGGCGAGCTCGAAGTGCTGGACGGCGACGAGGCGCGCATCCGCGTCGCCCTCTCCCAGCTGGCTGGCGCGGATCCCCGTCCGAACGCCTCCGTGCAGGCGCTGGCACACGCGCTGCCACTGGACGGGCCGGGCTGGGCGGTCACCGCGATGGCTCCCTTCACGTCGGCGAAGAAGTGGTCGGGCATCTCCTTCGGTGACCAGGGCAACTGGGTCCTGGGCGCTCCCGACGTGCTGGGAACACCGGGTGGCCCCGCCGCCGATCGCGCAGAGAAGGTCGGCTCCACTGGGCGCCGCGTACTTCTGCTGGGCGAGGCCGACGAGCCGGTTGACGGCGCCGGTGCACCCGGCCGGGTCGTCCCGCGGGCGCTCGTGGTGCTCGAGCAGAAGGTGCGCCCGGAAGCCCGCGGCACGCTGGCCTACTTCGCCGAACAGGATGTTGCTGTCAAGGTGATCTCGGGCGACAACGCGACTTCCGTCGGTGCTGTCACCGGTTCGCTCGGCCTCGACACTGGTGAGGTGGTCGACGCCCGGACGCTCCCGGACGACCCCACAGAGTTCGCGCAGCGGGTGGAGGCGGCCGGGGTATTCGGACGGGTCACGCCCCACCAGAAGCGGCAGATGGTCGCTGCCCTGCAGTCGAAGGGCCATACCGTCGCGATGACCGGCGACGGTGTGAACGACGTGCTGGCCATCAAGGACTCCGACCTCGGCGTTGCCATGGGTTCGGGCGCAGCTGCCACCCGCGCCGTTGCCCAGCTGGTGCTCCTTGACGACAGTTTCGCCACCCTGCCCCACGTCGTTGCAGAGGGACGCCGGGTGATCGGCAACATCGAGCGGGTCGCCAACTTCTTCCTCACCAAGACGATGTACTCGATCATCCTCGCCCTGCTGGTGGCCCTTTGGCGTCTGCCGTTCCCGTTCGTGCCGATCCACATTTCGTTCGTCGGCTGGTTCACCATCGGCATCCCGGCCTCGATCCTTGCGCTGGCGCCCAACGCCGAGCGCGCCCGTCCGGGCTTCCTGCGGCGCGTGATGACATTCTCCCTGCCGTCCGGCGTCGTGGTGGCCGTCTCCACCTTCACCGCGTACCTGCTGGTCCTGCCTGCTGCAGGGGCGGACGCCGCACAGGCCACCCAATCGAGCACGGCAGCACTGCTCACGCTGATGGTGGCCGGAGCCTGGGTCATGGTGGTCACGGCGCGGCCCTACGAGTGGTGGAAGGTGCTGATGATCCTGTCCTGCGGGCTGATGGCCTTCCTCGTCATCTTCTGGATGCCCTACCAGGTGCCGGGCTGGATCGCTGCGTGGCCGTTCCTCGCACGGTTCGACCCCCAGCTCGACCCGAGCAATGCAGCCCTGATGGGCACCGGCGCCACGGCGGGACTCATTGCAGCCGTGCTCATCGAGACGATCTGGTGGCTGTCTGGGCGCCTGACCGGGCAGCACCGCAGCCTGTGGAGGCGGGTTGAGGGGCAGAGCTGACGGTCGCGCTGTTCAGCTCTGGTCAGGAAGCGTTCGTGCCGGCGCTGGTGGCTGCAGAACGTCTGCGTGAAGCGAGGATTCGCCGCACCCGACTCCCGGCGCGTTCAGCCAGGTATGCGACCTGGGCCAGGGCCACCTGCGGCCGCCGATTTGGCTGGAGCGTGGCGACCGGACGATAGCAGATCGCAGCAACCTCCTCATCGAACCTGCCGGGCGGCACGCCATCGTCATACCTGGTACGTAGGCCGTGGCTGGCAAGGAACGCGGAGAAGCGGGCCCAGGTCACCGTGTGACGGGCCAGCATGGCGGCATAGTCGGCCTCTTCGTAAAGAGCCGCAGCATCGATCCCGGAGACGTCCTTGCCGAGGATGTGGTGGGGGAGGGCGTGGTAGTCGGCGAGCTCTGCTGTGCGCGAGTCGTGGGCAAGGACGAATGCCGGCGTCCCCGCCAGGATGGCGGCGATGTTTCCGTGAATGCGTGACCCGAAGGAGAAGTCGCAGCCGGCGAGATGGTCGAGCCACCCTGGGATGTTCACCGGCACAACAGTCCTTCCCGAGCTGACCAGCGGATGGTCGAGGCCAGCAGGGAAACCCTCCCGAACCGGAAGCTTGCTCTCGTAACGCCCGGTGAGCAGCAGGCCAAGGGTCGGCAGGTCCTGCGCGGTGTACACCAGGTTCGGGTAGCGCTTCCCCTGGTCGAGGGCGAGTTCGGCCAACCCGTGCACATACGGGGAGAGGTTCAACGAGATCCGCGCGTCCCTGTTGATCGCCTCTGGTAGTCGCGGCTGCGGCAGGTCAGGCCCGTACGCGAACATGGCCGGACAGCCAATGACCCGGACGTCGTCCCCGCCGAAGCCCAACCGCTGCAAGTACTGTGCGGTTCGCTCACCCCGGACGCCGATGTTCGGCGCGTTCCGCAGCACCGCCCGGACGAAGCGGGTCACTGCCGGTCCAATGTCTCCCCGCGGCTCCCTGGCCTTCAGGGTCAGCTGGGCGTTGACACCCGCAACCACGACGGGGATCCGCAGTCGCTCGATGGTCGCGGTCATGTCCTCGAGCTCCAGGATGAAGTGCTGGCGGAACGCGTTGGCCAGAGGGAGCACCACCACGTCAAAGGAGTCGTTGACCCAGCCAGGATCGACCGTCCGGAAGCGGTCCACCTGCACTGTGGCAGACCCCGCGGACAGCAGCCGATACGCAGAATGCGAGAACAGCAGGTTGCCGACGTTGTCGCCGAGGTTCCGTCTGGCGAGGGACTGCTCGGCAGAGTAGTTGTCGAACGGGCTCTGGAAGGCGCGCAGCAGGATCCGGTGGCGCGCCGGCTGGTGGTTGCGGTCCGACGGCAAGGGATTCCTTCGCGTGCGATCAGTCAGAACGGTCAGGCGCGGTCGTCAGTGAACCGGCGAGCGAGCCGGTCGTCGGGCCCTGATCCGATCGGAAAATACTAGCTGATCCGTCAGCGCAGCCGCGAGACGATGTCGTCCCCAACCACTGACGTCGGCCGCTTCGTGGCCCCGCGCTCTGCGATGTCGGCATCGACAGCAGCCTCGATCCTCCGGGCGTCCTCGCCCCGTCCCAGGTGGTCGAGCAGCAGGGCCATCGAAAGGATCGTCGCGGTGGGGTCGGCCAGTTGCTTTCCCGCGATGTCGGGGGCCGAGCCGTGCACCGGCTCGAACATCGACGGGAAGGCGCGCTCGGGATTGATGTTGGCGCTGGCCGCCAGGCCGATGCCGCCGGTGACCGCTGCTGCGAGATCGGTGAGGATGTCGCCGAACAGGTTGTCGGTGACCATGACGTCGAAGCGCTGCGGGTCCTGCACGAGGGCGATCGTCGCCGCGTCCACGTGCAGGTAGTCGGTGGTGATGCCAGGGTGCTCCGCGGCGACGGCCTCGAACAGCCGGTTCCACAGCCCGCCGGCGTTCACGAGCACGTTGTGCTTGTGCACCAGCGTGACGTGGCGGCGCCGGCCCTCGGCGCGGACGAAGGCGTCCCTGATGACGCGCTCGACACCGTGGGCGGTGTTGATGCTGACCTCGGTGGCAACCTCGTACGCCGTTCCGGCGCGGAAAGCACCGCCGTTGCCGCAGTAGAGGCCCTCGGTCCCCTCCCGAACGACGACGAAGTCGATTGGCCCGCGCGCCGTGATCTCGGGGGCAAGGGGAGTGGCCACGCCCGGGTACAGCCTGGACGGACGCAGGTTCACGTAGTGGTCGAAGGCGAAGCGCAGCTTCAGCAGCAGTCCGCGCTCGAGCAGACCGCTGGGGATCGCCTTGGATCCGGGTGCCGCGCCGACGGCCCCGAGGATGATGGCCTGGCTCGCTGCGAGTTCTCCCATCACCGAATCGGGCAGTACTTCGCCGGTGCGCTGCCAGCGCTCGGCGCCCAGGTCGTGGTGCACGAAGTCGAAGGCGGCGTCACCGACGACGGTGGTGAGGACCTTCAGGCCCTCAGCGACCACCTCCGGGCCGATGCCGTCGCCAGCGATGACGGAGATGACGGGCTTGCTGGTGTCTGCTGAACTCACCCCCGCGAGGCTACTTGGCGCCCACCAGCCGGACAATTCCGTCTCACGGAAACTTGGCCCAAAGGCGGTAGCATGCGCCCATGTCCCTGAGCTTCCCGCTGCACGCCAATCCCGCTCCGGCCAGCGACGACGATGTCGCCCGGGTCCTTGCCGATCCCGGTTTCGGTGATTACTTCACCGACCACATGACCGTGGCAACCTGGACCAGCGACGGCGGCTGGGGCGAGGCAGAGGTCAAGCCGTACGGTCCTTTCCTGATGGATCCGGCGTCGGCCGTGCTGCACTACGCGCAGGAGGTCTTCGAGGGCATGAAGGCCTACCGGCACGCCGATGGCTCGATCCACCTGTTCCGGCCCGAGGCGAACGCCCGCCGGTTCCAGGCGTCCGCAGCCCGGCTGATGCTGCCCGAGTTGCCGACCGACGACTTTGTCGCGGCCGTCGCGGAGCTGGTGAAGGCCGATGCCCGCTGGGTGCCCGATGCCACCGGAGAACGCAGCCTCTACCTGCGGCCTTTCATGTTCGCCTCAGAGGTGTTCCTCGGCGTCCGCGCCGCCCAGCGCGTCACGTTCAGCGTCATTGCCTCCCCGGCCGGGCCGTACTTCACCGGCGGGGTGAAGCCGGTCGACATCTGGGTGACAGACACCTACGCGCGTGCAGGTGTCGGCGGGACGGGCGCAGCCAAGTGTGGCGGCAACTACGCAGCGTCCCTGATCGCCCAGTACGAGGGCTACGAGCACGGTTGCTCGCAGGTGCTGTTCATCGAGGCTGCAGACAAGGACCGGGTGGAGGAACTGGGCGGCATGAACGTCTTCCTCGTCACGGCCGACAGCCGGCTGGTGACCCCGGCGCTCACCGGGACGATCCTCGAAGGCATCACCCGCGACTCGATCCTCGCCGTCGCCGCCGACCTCGGCCTGACCCCCGAGGAGCGCCGGATCACCCCGGAGGAACTGTTCGAGGGCATCGCCAACGGCACAACGGTGGAGGCGTTCTCCTGCGGGACGGCCGCCGTGGTGACACCGATCGGCGCGTTCAAGTCGACCAAGGGGGAGTGGCGGCTACCCGAGAACGGCTCGCCGCAGACCCTTGAACTGCGCAACGCCGTCCTCGACATCCAGTACGGACGGGTGCCGGATACCCATGGGTGGTTGCAGCGGGTCTGCTGACCCGCCGTCCTACCTGCGCCTCAGCCGAGCGCGGCCAACGCAGCGTCGTAGTCCGGTTCCTGGTTGATGCTGGGCACTTGCTCGGTGTGCAGGATCGTCAGATCGCGGTCGGCGACGATCACGGCCCTCGACAGCAGCCCGCGCATCGGTCCGTCCACGAGCGTGAGCCCGAAGTCGAGCCCGAAGCCCGAACGGAAACTGGAACCCGTGGTGACGTTCTGGATGCCCTCCGCAACGCAGAAGCGCTTGTGCGCGTAGGGCAGGTCTGCGGACACGCACAGCACGAGGGTGTCAGTGAGGCCCGCAGCAAGCTCGTTGAACCGGCGGACGCTCATCGCGCAGATGCCGGTGTCGAGGCTGGGGAAGATGTTCAGCACGAGCCGACGGCCGGCGGCGATCTCCGAGCCGAAGTCGGTCAGGTCGGCTCCCGTGAGGATGAACGGTCGGAGCTTCTTGCCGAGCGGCGGCAGTTCGCCGGCGCTATGGACGGTGACGCCTCGGTGGAGCAGTGTTGCCATAGGGACTGTCTACAAGCCCCCGCAGTCGAAATCAACTGTTTCGCGAGACAGTAGTCTCACGCGGTGAAACGTCGCCGTAACGGGGGCCCGGGACGGCAGACTCGCCCGATGAGTCCGCGCAAGACGACCGAGGTGCCCAGATGACGACCTTGCCAGCAGCCCCCGACGTCTTCCACGTCTTCGACACCACTTTGCGTGACGGTGCCCAACAGGAGGGCCTGCAGCTGACCGTCAGCGACAAGCTGAAGATCGCGCGCCACCTCGACGAGCTGGGAATCGGGTTCATCGAAGGCGGCTGGCCGGGTGCCAACCCCAACGACACCGCCTTCTTCGCCGCTGCCGCAAACGGCGAATTGCAGCTGAAGAACGCCAAGCTGGTGGCATTCGGCGCCACCCGTAAGGTCGGCGCGACCGCAGCGGACGACCCACAGGTGCAGGCGTTGCTGGACGCGTCCACCGAGGTGATCTGCATCGTCGCCAAGAGCCATGACGAGCATGTCTTCCGCGCGCTGCACACCACGCTGGAGGAGAACCTGGCAATGGTGGCCGACACGGTGACCCACCTTGTCGCCAACGGGCGTCGCGTCTTCGTCGATTGTGAGCACTTCTTCGACGGCTATCGGGCCAACCCCGAGTACGCCCTCGAGGTCGTCCGCACCGCTGCCGAGGCGGGTGCGGAGGTCGTTGTGCTGTGCGACACCAACGGCGGCATGCTGCCGTCCTGGATGGGCGACATCGTCTCCGCTGCCGCCCAGATCGGGGTCGACCTGGGCATCCACTGCCACAACGACACCGGCTGCGCGGTTGCCAACACCCTTGCCGCGGTCGAGGCCGGCGCAATGCACGTGCAGGGCACGATGAACGGCCACGGCGAGCGCACCGGCAATGCCAACCTGATCACTGTCGTCGCGAACCTGCAGCTGAAGTACGGCTGGCCATTAGTGCCGACCGCTGCGCTCGCAGAAGCCACCCGGATCAGCCACGCCATCGCCGGCGTGACGAACGTGGCCATGAACAACCGCCAGCCCTACGTCGGGGCGTCCGCATTCGCCCACAAGGCCGGCCTGCACGCGTCCGCGATCAAGGTGGACGCCAATCTGTACCAGCACATCGACCCGAAGCTGGTCGGCAACGACATGCGCATGCTGGTCTCGGACATGGCCGGGCGCGCCAATATCCAGATCAAGGGCTCCGAACTGGGCTACGACCTGTCCGACCGCGAGCTCGCAGCCCGGATCACCGACAAGGTGAAGGCCCGCGAGATGGACGGCTACTCCTACGAGTCGGCCGATGCGTCCTTCGAACTGCTGCTGCGCGAGGAACTCGGCATCCTCGAGCACTTCTTCGAGGTGCTGAGCTGGCGGGTGCTGACCGGCCACGAGGTCAAGCCCGAGGGCGACTCCGAGGCGATGGTGAAGGTGCGCGCCAAGGGCATCACCCAGAACCTCGTCGGCGAGGGGCACGGGCCGCTGAACGCACTGGACGTCGCGCTGCGCTCTGCCCTGAACCCCGCCTACCCGCACGTGGACGACTTCGAGCTCACCGACTACAAGGTGCGCATCCTCGACCAGGGGCACGGCACGGATGCCATCGTCCGCACGCTCATCGACATGACCGACGGCGAGCGCACCTGGACGACCGTCGGTGTCGGCACCAACGTGATCGAGGCCTCCTGGGAGGCCCTGCACGACGGCTACCTGTGGGGCCTGACCCACGAGAAGGACAACAAGTCCTGACCCTGCCACGCCGACTTGTCAGAATCTGGTTCGCCTATAGCCGGATGAGATTCTGACAACTCGGGAGCACAGGGTGGTGTGTGGGGGTCAGGCTTCCGCGCTGATCCGCTCCAGTACGACCGGACGGAGCTCTGGCGCGCTGGCGGCGTAGTCCACTGCGCCGACGAGGGCTTCCTTGGCCCGACCGATCCGCTCCGGGGTGTCGGTGTGCAGGGTGAAGAGGGGCTGTCCCGCGCGCACCTGCTCGCCGACAGCTGCGTGCCAGGTGACCCCGGCAGCCGCCTGTACCTGCTCGCCCTGGACGGCGCGGCCTGCGCCCAGCCGCCACGCGGCCAGCCCGACGGCCATGGCGTCCATCCGCGACAGGTAGCCGTCGGCCTCCGCCGACACCACCTCGGTGTGCCTGGCAACCGCCAGCGGTGCGTCGGGGTCGCCGCCCTGGGCGCGGATCATCGCCTTCCATGCGTCCATCGCCTTGCCGGACGCAAGGGCGGCGGCGGGATCGGCGTCAATGCCGGCGCAGGCCAGCATCTCCCTGGCCAGCGCCAGCGTCAGTTCGACCACGTCGGCAGGCCCACCACCAGCGAGCACCTCGACCGATTCGGCCACCTCGAGGCCGTTTCCAGCGGTGCGCCCGAGCGGAGTGTCCATGTTGGTGATCAGGGCGACGGTGTTCACCCCGGCAGCGTTGCCGATGCCCACCATCGTCGTCGCCAGCGCGCGCGACTGCGCGAGGGTCTTCATGAAGGCGCCGGCGCCGGTCTTCACGTCCAACACCAGCGACGCGGTGCCTTCTGCGATCTTCTTGCTCATGATCGAGGCAGAAATCATCGGGATGGATTCGATGGTCGCGGTGACGTCGCGCAGCGCGTAGAGCTTCTTGTCTGCAGGGGCGAGACCGGCTCCAGCCGCACAGATCACCGCTCCCACCGACTCCAGCTGGGCCAGCATCTCCGCGTTGGTAAGGCTTGCCCGCCAGCCGGGAATCGCTTCCAGCTTGTCCAGGGTGCCGCCGGTGTGGCCGAGCCCGCGCCCGGACAGCTGCGGGACGGCAGCGCCGCAGGCGGCGACCAGCGGTGCCAGCGGCAGGGTGATCTTGTCGCCGACCCCACCAGTGGAGTGCTTGTCGACGGTCGGACGGCTGAGGCTGGAGAAGTCCATGCGCTCGCCGGTGTCGATCATCGCGTTGGTCCAGCGGGTGAGCTCCGTGGCGTCGAGGCCGCGGAAGAAGATGGCCATCGCCATCGCCGACATCTGCTCGTCCGTGACCAGACCGTCGGTGTAGGCCCGGATCAGCCAGTCGATCGCCTCGTCGCTGAGTCGACCCCCGTCCCGCTTGGTCCTGATCAGCTCCACCGCGTCGAACGTGCTCATGCCTCGCACCCTAGGGTAGGGACATGGCTCGACGCATCTGGTTGCCCTATCCCGACGCCGCGGCAGCACTGGCAGCCCTCGGACCGCCCCCCGAAGGCCTCGTCGTTGACGGGTTCCTCGCAGACGGCACCTGGCCCGACTCGATCGGTGAGGTCGAGCTGCTGGTGGCCCCGTACATGTTCTCCGCGCCACAGGTGATGGAGCGGGTGGGGGAGATGGCCAGCCTCAAGGCCGTGCAGCTGCTCAGCGCCGGCTACGACAACTACCTGCCGTTCCTGCCCGACGGAGTCCAGCTCTGCAACGCGGCCGGGGTGCATGACGCCAGCACCGCAGAACTCGCTGTCACGCTCGCCCTTGCCAGCACCCGCCACCTCGACCTGTATGCCCGCAACATGCCGACCGGCACCTGGGGCAACGACTTCACTACGTCGCTGGCCGACCGGCACGTCCTCATCGTCGGCTACGGACGGATCGGAGCAGCCATCGAGCAGCGCCTGGCCGGTTTCGAGCTGGGCTCGGTCACGCGCGTCGCCCGCCGCGCACGGACCGGGGACGCGCCCGTCCACCCGATCGAGGAGCTGCACACCCTGCTTCCCCAGGCCGAGGTGGTCTTCGTGATCACCCCGCTGACGCCGTCCACCGAGCACCTGATCGGGGCGGCAGAGCTCGCCCTGATGCCCGACGGTGCGCTGCTGGTGAACGTTGCCCGAGGCAGGGTCGTCGATACCGACGCGCTGGTGGCAGCAACCCGCACCGGACGGATCCGGGCTGCGCTCGACGTGACCGATCCCGAGCCGCTGCCGTCCGACCACGAGCTGTGGCGAACTCCAGGGGTGCTGATCAGTCCGCACGTCGGTGGCCAGAGCAGCGCGTTCTGGCCGCGAATGGAGCGGATGGTGCGCGGCCAGCTGGCCCGGTTCGCCGCGGGGGAGCCCCTGCTCAACGTCGTGGCTTGAGCGGGGCGGTCGAGGCGGTGCCCGTAAGCTGACCGCCATGCGCATTGCCAGATTCGTCGCCCAGGGCGATCCCACCTACGGGGTCGTCGAGCTGGCCGAGGACCAGGGGCCGAACCCCGACACCATCGCCGTCGTGTCCGGAGATC
>Ga0209745_1001409_pt1 | contig 14358 bp, 13 predicted proteins | sample BarGraNGADG00312_FD_184495 | JGI IMG/M metagenome (GOLD analysis project Ga0209745, IMG submission 184495) | Arctic peat soil microbial communities from Barrow, Alaska - Barrow Graham LP Ref core NGADG0004-312 (SPAdes) (version 2) | ecosystem: Environmental > Terrestrial > Soil > Wetlands > Peat... | reverse complement strand
CGGCTGATCCATATCGGCTCGGCCGCCGAGTACGGTCGCGCCGAGGCCGGCCAGCCCGTCACGGAATCGACGTGCGCTCGCCCGCTGAGCGCGTACGGCGTGGCCAAGTTGGCGGCGACCCACCTCGTCTCGACGGCGACCGCCGCCGGACGTGTCGACGGGGTCGTGTTGCGCGTCTTCAACGCCCTGGGTCCCGGAATGCCGGAGCACACCCTGCCCGGTGCCGCCCTGCGCCGGTTGACCGACGCCGTGGCCGGTTCGGAGGCCAGGATCGAGATGGGCCCCCTGGACTCGATCCGCGACTTCGTCGACGTGCGAGACATCGGGACCGCCGTGGTCGCCGCGTTCACCGGCCCGCGTCCCGGGCCCAGCCTGATCAACATCGGGTCTGGGATCGCCCGGTCCTCGAGGGACCTCGTCACAGCCCTCGCCGCGGGCCTCGGCTTCCGGGGGATCATCGGGGAGGCGGCCGCAGGCTCGTCCCGATCGACCGATGTGCCATGGCTCGTGGCCGACGTCGCCCTCGCGGCCCGGGCCATGCAGTGGCGAGCCGGCCATGACCTGGCGTCCAGCCTGCGCCTGATGCTGGAACAGCGCGACGACGGGGCCGGTGGGGCGGGCGGCCCCTCGCCGGGCCGTTGAGCGGACCCGGGCTGCCCGGCTACCACGTGATCGCACCACCCGCTACCGGCGAGGCGGAGGCCGAACGCTCGACCCTCCGGCCCCGGATCATGCGGTGGCGGCGCTTCCTGCGCGTCCGGCCATTCGACACGGCCACCCTCGAGGGCCGGTCGGCGGAGCGCTACCGCAGAATCGCGTGGTCTACCCTGCTGGCGGCGATCGCCCGGATGGTCGGCATCGCCACCTCGTTCATCTCTGTCCCACTCGTGATCGGCTATCTCGGCAGTGAGCGCTACGGGATGTGGATCACCATGAGCTCCCTCGTCGCCGCCCTGGGCCCGCTCGATCTCGGGATCGGCCTGGGCCTGTTGACGGTCATCTCGGACGCCCACGGGCGCGACGACCGAGCGACGGCCCGCCGGGCGATCGCCACGGCTACGGCGATGCTCACGCTCATCGGGGCGGTGGCCGCAGTCATCTTCGCCCTCACCTACCCCGCGATCCCATGGGCACGCATCTTCAACGTCGTGTCGCCAACCGCCTCCGCGGAAGCCGGCCCGGCCTCGGCGGTGCTCTTCGCGGCCTTCGCCCTGGGCCTGCCGCTCGGCATCATCGGCCAGATCCAGCTGGCCTACCAGAGCGGCTACATCTCCAGCGCCTGGGCCATCGCGGGGAACGTCGGCTCGCTCATGGCCCTGATCGCCGTCATCAGCCTCCGGGGGACCCTGCCCGTCCTCGTGGTCGCCCTCACCGGTGTCGGGCTCGTCGCCGCCGCCCTCAACGGCTGGTTCCTGTTCCGACGACAACGCCCGTGGCTGATGCCCAGGCGACACGACATCGACCTGTCCACGGCCCGCCCGCTGCTCAAGACCGGTACGCTGTTCCTCGTCCTCCAGCTCGCCGGCCTGGCCGGCTACCAGCTCGACAACCTGGTCATCGCCCAGCTGCTGGGGGCCAGCAAGGTCCAGGAGTACGCCGTGCCGGCCAAGCTATTCATCCTCGCGCCGACACTCCTGTCGTTCGCGCTGACGCCGCTCTGGCCGGCGTACCGCGAGTCCCTGGCCCGGGGCGATGCCGCATGGGTGCGTCGAACACTCCGCCGGTCCATCATCCTGGCGGCCGCGATCAACATTCCGAGCACCCTCGTCCTGGTCGTCCTTGCGCCGTGGCTCCTCCAGGTGTGGGTCGGGTCGGCCGTACATCCGACGCAGCTCCTCCTGGTGGGGTTGGGCGCTTGGACCATCTTGAACACGCTGAACGGCCCGTTCGCGATGCTGCTGAATGGCGCCAACGTCATCGCCTTCCAAGCCGTGTGCGCCGTGGCGATGGCAGTGGCCAACGTGACCATCTCGATCCTGCTGGTCCAACGCATCGGCGTTTCCGGGGCGGTGTACGGCAGCGTGATCGCCCAGACGCTCTTTGGAGTGGTCCCGCAGCTCTGGTACGTGCGGCGGCTCCTGCGCCGGTTGGTCCGAAGCACCGCCAGGATCGCACCCACATGACGACGACGCCGATCCGATCCTCAGGCGGCACCGAGCAGCACCAGCTCCCAAGGCGCGTGCACCTGATATACCCACACGCCGACCGGACGTCGCAGCCGGACGCCATCGGCCGCCAGCTCGGACAGCGCCTGGAAGCCCGCTACGCAGTCGTCTACCACGACTGGTGGGAGCGTGGCGTCATCAGGCCCGAACCGGGCGATGTCCTGCTGGGACACGCGCATCCCGCGCCCGGCACCATCTTCCGACGGAGCGCCAGGGAGCGAGGGTGGTCCCGGGTGCTGATGATGTCGCCCTACAATCACGGCGACCTTCGGCAGGTCGCCTTCGTAGATCCCATCATCCGGGACTGCGACCACTACCTCGCGATCACTGGACCCTACTGGTTTGGATCAATCACTGATTCACGGTGTTCGCACTGGCGCCCGAAGATGATCCACCTCGACATGGCTATCGACAGGCAGCACTTCCCGTCGCTGAAGAACGGCTTCGGTCCGCCCGGCGGGCGGCGGTTCGTCTACATCGGGTCCACGCAGTACATGAAGAACACGCCGTACCTCACGCAGATCGCGAGGCGGATGCCGGGCGTGGACTTCACGTGGGTGGGGCCCGGCACCACGGGAATCGAGGGCCTCAAGCCGCTCGGCTTCCTCGATTTCGATGGCCCGGACGGTCGGGCGATCCTTGGCAGCTTCGACTTCCTTGTCACGGTCGGGAAGGCGGACGCCAACCCCACCACGATCCTTGAGGCGATGGCCTGGGGATTGCTACCCGTATGCACCCCTCAGAGCGGGTACGCTGGGATCCCGACGATCACCAACGTCCCCCTGGACGACCCGGACGGCGCCGCCGCGGTGTTGACCCGCCTGAACACGCTGCCAGAACAGCACCTGCTCGCAATGCAGGCCGAGAACGGGCGCTTGCTGGACCAGCACTACAATTGGGACCGCTTCGCGGACCAGGTTATCGCAGCGATCGAATCCCCTGCTTCGCCTCCGATGGGTCCCGAGTCGCTCAGCCGCCGTCTCGCATTCGCGTTCTATGGGCAGTTGTCCCCATTCGGCCCGCTGCTCACGTGGCTCGCCCGGGCGAAGCGAATGGCACGTCGCGTCTCACGGCGCGTCTCAGGGACGCGGGCGTAGATGCGCGGTCTTTGGCGGGCCGTGGGCCGGTCGAGTGGCCGCGGGAAATGAGGTCTGTTGGGTCGAGGGAACCGAACACCAAGTCGACAACCGTGAGGGGTTCACCGTGAGTATCCGCATACCAGTCGCCGCGCCCGATCTGTCGGGCAACGAAGAAGCGTACGTGCTCGACGCTATCCGCAGCTCCTGGATCTCCTCTTCGGGTCCCTACATCGATCGGTTCGAGCACGCCTTCGCCTCACTCTGCGAGGTCGATGCCGCGATCGGGGTCTGCAACGGAACGGTCGCGCTCCACCTCGCCCTGCTGGCCCTGGGGGTTCGTGCTGGCGATGAGGTCCTGGTCCCGTCGCTGACGTATATCGCCACGGCCAATGCCGTTCGCTACGTGGGAGGGGAACCGGTCTTCGTCGACGTCGAACCCGCGACCTGGTGCATCGACCCGACGAAGCTGGAGGACAGCATCACCCGCCGAACGCGAGGGATCATCGCCGTCCATCTGTACGGACATCCGGCCGACATGGACGCCATCAACCACGTCGCGGCGGTCCACGGGCTGTGGGTGGTCGAGGACGCCGCGGAGGCGCACCTGGCTCGTTACAAGGGCAGGAGCACAGGAGGCCTCGCAGACGTCGGGACGTTCTCCTTCTATGGAAACAAGATCTTCACGGCCGGCGAAGGTGGCGCGGTGACCGTCCACGATCGCCAACTCGAGCTTCGGATGCGGACTCTGCGCGGTCAGGGGATGGACCCCAGTCGCCGCTACTACTTCCCCATCACTGGCTACAACTTCCGCCTGACCAACGTCGCCTGCGCCATTCTCTGCGCCCAGCTGGAGCGAAGAGAGGAGATCCTCGCGCGCCGCCGAGCTGTCTTCGACGGGTACAGCGCTCGACTACAGGGAACCCGAGGAATCGGGTTCCAGCCACGCGCCTCCTGGGCAGAACCAGCGCCCTGGCTCTACTGCATCACGGTTGACCCAGAGGCTTACGGTCGAAGCCGCGATGAGCTCGCCGCGTTGCTCGCGGATACAGGGATTGACACTCGCCCCTTCTTCATGGCACTCCATCGCCTCCCCCCGTTCCGCGAGGAATCCCGCCGCCGCGGCGAGGACCTCCCGGACACAGACCTCCTCTCCGAGCGGGGCCTCAACCTGCCGACGTACGCTGCCCTGACGGACGACGATCTCGACCAGATCTCTGACTGCATCCGCCAAGCGGCGCGCTGAGACACGACCGGTGGCCAAGTCCCTGATCATCCTCGGCGCGAGCGGACTCGCGCGAGAAGTAGCACAGCTGGCGTTGGCCATCGACCCTCTCGGCGAGCGCTGGGAGCTCGCAGGGTTCATCGGGGACAGCGCGGCCAGCCCAGGAACGAAGGTCGGCCGCTCAACGGTCCTGGGGGACGATGCCTGGCTGCTGAATGCAGACCTTAAGGCCGACCTTGTCATCGGCATCGGGTATCCCCAGCTTCGGTCACGAGTGCTCGAGCCCTATCTGGCTCAGCGCGACCGTTTCGCCTTCCCCAACCTGGTCCACCCCCACGCCATCCTTACTCCAGCGGACGTGGAGCTTGGCGAGGGCAACTGCGTGGCGGCTGGCGCGATCTTCACCTGCGACATCCAGGTGGGCGCATTCAACCTTTTCAACTACGCCGTGACGATCGGCCACGACGCGCGAGTAGGTAGCTTTGACGTCGTCAATCCGGCCGCCAGCATCGGCGGCTGGGTGGAGATCGGGGATCGGGTGCTCGTCGGGACGGGCGCTCAGGTCCTGCAGCATCTGACCCTTGGCCCTGATGCGACCGTTGGCGCAGGGGCGGTCGTGACCAGGGATGTGGGAGCAGGGGTGACGGTGGTTGGCGTCCCGGCCAGGCCGATGGCGCGGGACCGAGGAGTCCAAGCGAAGCCCTGGTCTCGGTCATGAGACCTATCAACGTCGTCCTGGACGCCCGCCTGATCACTGGAGAGTGGGGCGGGATCGAGAGCGTGGTCATCGGCCTCGCCAGCGGGCTGTCCACGCTGGAGGATGGCGACGAGACGTACCGATTCCTGACCTACGCCGGCAGGGACGACTGGCTGCGTCCCTATCTGAGCGGGCGGTGCAGCACGTTGACCGTCCCCGCGCCGCCCGCCCGCGGCGACCGCCCTGTCTGGAGACGAATCGCCAGCAGGTACGTGCCACCTTCAGTCAAGATACGGGCTCGCCGTCTCACCGGGCCGAGGGTCAGTCCGCCTCCTGCTAGCGACGGCACCATCGAACGCTTCGGCGCGGACCTGATGCACTTCACCTTTCAGAACGGCTTCCTGACCGCCGTGCCAAGCATCTACCACCCACACGACCTACAGCATCTCCATCTCCCCGGCTACTTCGACGCCCAAGAATGCCGGCGACGCGAACTCTGGTATCGAACGCTATGCCAGCAGGCCGCCATGGTCGCCGTGGCGAGTACTGCGACTCGACAGGACGTGATGCAGCACTACGACCTTCCCAGTGAGAAGGTCCAGGTGGTACCTCTGGCGCCAGTGATCGGCGAATACGGGGAGCCCGACGCTGCCGAGCTACGCGAGGTGGCAGATCGACTCGGACTCCCCTCTGCATTCATCCTCTATCCAGCCCAGACCTGGCCGCACAAGAACCACCTTGGTCTGGTCGAAGCCCTGGCGTCCCTTCACGATCAACACGATCTCGTCGTGCCGCTGGTCTGCACTGGGACGATGAACTGGTTCTACCCGACCATAGAACATAGAGTGCGGGAGTTGGGCCTAGCCGATCAGGTTAGGTTCCTCGGGTTCGTGACACCCCGGCAACTCCGGATCCTCTACGGTCTGGCCCGCGCCGTGGTCGTGCCTTCTCTGTTCGAGGCTGCGAGCGCGCCGCTCTGGGAGGCGTTCCTATCCGGCGTGCCGGCGGCCTGCTCCAACGTCACGTCCCTGCCCGAACAGGCCGGGGACGCCGCCCTCATCTTCGATCCGCGGCAAACGGCCGAGATCGCGGCTGCCGTCGTCCGCATCTGGCGGGATGATGACCTGCGGGCGAGGCTGGTGGAGCGCGGGACTGCACGTGTCAGCGCCTTCACCTGGGAGCGGACCGCTCGACACTTCCGCGCCCACTACCGCCGGCTAACGGATCGCTCCATGGATGACAACGACCGGGCCATCCTCTCGGCCCCTCCCCTTCTCTGAGTCCGAAGCCCAGTTCAGTCCGCGTAGGACGTGCAGTCGGCGCTTGCGCATCAGGCTGTTCGATCCAGATCCTCGCCCCTCGCTAAGCCAGGGTCGGTTCCCCGCGGATTCGCTCAACCAACAGCGGCGCCGGCTTCATGCGCAGCCCTCTTACGGGCAAGGCATCAGCACGGTGGCGCGTTTGGTGTCACCGTGATTGTCTCCCCACCGCATGAGACTCTCGCTCATCGCTGTGTGTGAGCCGGCTACGTGTCACATCCGCCACCTCGGCGGACGCTGCTATCCTACCCATCGGCCGACGGGCCACGCAGTCGGGAGCCCGGTCAGCGACCGACTGAGGCACCCCGCGGTAACCTTCGCAGCGGTTGTCCCGAACCGCGACCATGCGCAGTTCATCCCGGAGGCTCTCGCTTGACCCCGCAACCAGACGTGGAGCCATGAGCACTGTCGCGGTCCTCGCCACCTTCTACCGTCGCCCGGAAGTCGTCGCGCCCATCGCCGCTGCGCTCCGCGCGCAGACACGCCCGCCTGACGAGCTGTGGCTGCTGTGCGAGACGGACGAGGATGCGGCACTCCTGGTCGCGCAGCAGTGGCCCATCGCGCCGCGCTTGGTGCAGCTGGATTGCCCGCGCGATGGCCTCGGCCGGCCGACGCAGAACCCGCTCGCGGCTGAACTGAACTTCGCGCTCGACCGCACGCAGGCCGACTACGTGTTCTACCTGCCAGACGACTCGCTGCCGGAGCCGCGCAAGATAGAGGCGATGGCCGGCGCCCTGGACGAGCACCCGGAATGGGGCGCGGTCTACTGCGCAATCATCCAGACCCTGCCGGCCGGGTCGAAGCCGCGGCTCTGCGCTGCGAACGCCGTCGTCCCGGACGCGTTTCGCCTGCTGGACATGGTGCAGGTCGTGCACCGCCGCGCGCCCGATCGCTGGCCGCTAGACGTGGCGACCATCCGCCTCTGCGATGCCTACTTCTGGCGCAGCCTGCACGCGCGGCTCGGCGCGTTCTATCCCGTGCCGGAAGTGCTCGACGTACACGGCGCGCGGCCGGACGGCATCAGCGCGCTGTACGGCGCGGACACAGACCTCAACGCGGACACGCGCATCAAGCGGCTCGCGCGGGGATTCCTCAAGAGGGTCCGGCTGCTACGCGCTGGCAGGTGGGCGCTCAGCATCTGGCGACAATTCAACGCTCGACGGACGTTGGGGAAGTGATCAGTACCGGCAGCCGGTGGTGGGCGGAGCCGCCGGGGTCGGGATTCTCTGGCTGGGCGACGATCCCCGCTCCAATCGCTGCCAGACGCTCCGGATCGGGGTGAAAAGCGAATCCACGGCCGAGGACCATGCGGACCGTCGAGTAGGTCGAACTTGCGACTGCTTCGGGGTCCTCTCGGGCGGGTCCCGCCCTTCTGGTGATCGACGCCGGGCGCACCCGCCGGGCCGCGGCCGGGCACCGGAGCGAGGCCGTGGCCAAGTCCGGCGCCCGCGTCCTGGGCGCCGCCCTCAGCCAGCTCTCCCAGTGCGGGCGCAGCGACGACATCTATTGCGACTACTATGGGGTGTACGGGGCCGAGGCAGCGGCGAAGCCGGGCCCACAGGGCGCGTCCGTCTCCGCTCCGCTGGCGGACAAGGGCGGCTGATCGCCGCGGGAGGGCGAGACACGATGCGCGTCCTCATCATCGGGATCAACTACCGTCCGGAGCCCACCGCGATCGGCCCCTACACCGCCGGGCTCGCGGAGCACCTCGCAGCGCGAGGCGACGCGGTCACCGTCCTCACTGGCCTGCCCAGCTACCCCGGCTGGCGACTCATGCGCGGCACGCCTCGGCGCCTGCTGGCCACCGAGCGCCTGCATGGCGTGACCGTGGTCAGGGCCGCCCACTACATCCCGGCGTCGCAGACGGTCGCGAAGCGCGCCGCGTACGAGGGAACGTTCGGGCTCACCGGGCTTCTCGCGAGCCTACGCCTGCCGCGCCCGGACGCCATCCTCGGCGTCGTGCCGAGCCTCTCGGGCGGCATCCTCGCCCGGCTTACCGGGAAGCGCCTCCGCGCCCCATATGGGCTCCTCTTCCAGGACCTCATGGGCCCGGCCGCGCGACAGTCCGGGATCGCCGGCGGGGGGGCCGTGGCGCACGCGACGAGAGCGGCCGAGGCGTGGGCCGCGGCTGGCGCCCGGACGATCGGCATCGTGGCGGAGACGTTCACCCCGTACGTCGCCTCCCTGGGGGTCCCGGCCGAGCGGATCCACCACGTGCCCAACTGGGTACGCCTCGCCCGGCCGAGCCTGGCCGCCGCCGAGACGCGCCGGCGTTTCGGCTGGCGGGAGGACCTCCAGGTGGTTCTCCACGCCGGCAACATGGGGCTCAAACAGGGCCTGGAGCAGGTGGTGGAGGCCGCCCGCCTCGCCGCCGAGCGGGGTGAGCCCGTGCGGTTCGTCCTCGCCGGGGGCGGCAGCCAGGCCGAGGCGCTGCGGGCGATGGGGGCCGGCCTCCCGACGCTCGAGGTCCTGCCGGTCCAGCCGGAAGGCCTCCACACCAGCCTCCTCGCAGCGGCCGACATCCTCCTCCTTTCCGAGCGGGCCACGCAATTGGACATGTCGCTCCCCTCCAAGCTCACCAGCTACTTTGCCGCCGGGCGCCCGATCCTCGCCGCCGTCCCCCGGGGCGGGCCCTCCGCCAGGGAGCTCGAACGCGCCGGCGCCGGCGTCACGGTCCCGGCCGGGGATCCCGGCGCCATCCTCGACGCCCTCGCGCGCCTGCGGGCGGACGCGCCGACCGCGGCGCGCTTGGCGGCTGCCGGCCCGCCCTACGCGGAGGCCAACCTCGCGGCCGCCGCCTGCTTGGCCCGGGCCGCCGCCCTCGTCGATGCGATCGCCCGAGCCAAGGCGCCGATGCCCGCTGCGATGGGAGCCGCGACATGAGCGATCCGCGGAAGGCCCTCGCCGCCGAAGGCATCGTCGTCGGCGCCGAGCGCCACGACGGCGCCGACCCGGTCAGCCTGGGGGTCGGCGGCCTGACCGGGTTCGCCGGCGAGGTCCGCTGGGACGCCACCAAGCCTGACGGCCAGCCGCGCCGGGCCCTCGACACGTCGCGGGCTAGCGAGCGCCTCGGCTCCGAGGCGGGCACGCCTTTCGAGGAGGGTCTGCGCCGGACGATCGACTGGTACGAGGTCCGGCGGAGTTCCGATGACTAGCGGGTTGACCCAACCGGAGGTGGACGTGTCCGGTCTTGCGGCCGATCCCGACGCTCAGGTCGACGTCGTGATCGTCAACTGGAACGGCGGTAAGGACGTCGCAAATGCAGCCCGATCCGCGGCTGCATTCGGGGGGAGACCGATCGTCGTCGACAATGGATCGGTCGACGGCTCGGCGGAGCTTGTCGAAGCGGAGGTTGACGCCGCAGTTGTCGTTAGGCTCGGATACAATGCCGGGTTCGCCCGAGCCTGCAACGCCGGAGTCGCGCGCGGATCCGCGCCCGTGATCCTCTTGCTGAACCCCGACGCCGAGATCGTGGCCGGGAACGCAGGGGACCTCATCCGCAGTTTCGAGCACCCGAGCCGTCCCATCATCGTGGGCCCGAGAACCGTCAGGGGTGACGGCCAACCCGAGCGATCGGTTCGGCGGTTTCCTACGTTAACCACTCTTCTCCTCTATCAATTGAAGCTCCACCCGCTTGCCCGCTGGATCCCGCCCCTGCGGGCCTACTTCATGTTCGACTTCGCGGAATCCGAGGCCGCTCAGGTGGACCAGGTCATCGGTGCAGCGTTCGCGATGCGAAGGGAGGACTGGATTCGGTTCAAGGGCCTTGATGAGGGGTACTTCCTTCTCTTCGAGGAAGTGGACCTCTGCCGGCGTGTTGCAGACGACGGGGGCAAGACGATCTACTGGCCCGACGTGACGGTGCGCCACATTGGGAGCACCTCGTTTCGCCGCATCAGCCGCGTGCATCTGCAGGTCATCTGGAACGCGAGCCTTCTCCGATACGCACGCCTGCACCTCGGTCCGGCGGCCGCGCCGCTGTTGGCCCTAACCTTCCCAGTCGGCCTGACCGTCGCCCTGATCCGTGACATCGTCGCGCGATGGACGGGCCCGTCGAGCAACCGGAGCAACGAGGCAGGCACATGACCATTGCTGCCCGCTCGATGGCGCGCCATGTGACGGTAGGCCGGCAACGCGCGGGTCGTGCGGCACTCCTGGCCGCCAGCATCGCATTGATCGCAGGACTGACAGCCGTGACGGCCGCCGACGGTCCAAGGTCGTTGGCGGTCGTCGGACAGATCTGCTTCGTCCTCGTGTTCTCAGCGCTTGCCGTGTTGGACCTCCGCTGTGCAGCGGCGCTGGCTCTTCTCGAACTGGTCATCGGAGGTTCGAACGGCCAGTGGACGACGTTTCCCGGCGGGTTTCACGGTCGCCTCGTGCTCGACGGCATCGTGATGCTGCGAGCGGCTGGCTCCCTGATGGTCGGCTGGCGCCGGACTCGGACCCTCGATCTTGGTCGCTACGGACCTCACGCGGCCTTCCTCGCTGTGGCGATGCCAGCTGTCTGGATGACTCTGGGTCTCATCAATGGCAACGCACCCCGGGACGTATTCTCTGACGGCAACGCCGAGATCTTCTTCGCATTCACCTTGGTCTTCGTGGTCCTGGTCAAGTCAGGCCACGGGGCGTGGCTCCGGAACTGGCTGCTGGTGTGCTGCGCGCTGAACGCGATGGTCATCTGCGGCCTGTTCGTGGTCGCAGTCGCGGGGCTGGTCCCGGCTGAGCCGACGCTGCGCGAGATCCTTTGGGATCGACTGGGAATGGGCAACGCCATTGGGTATGTGGAGAACGGCGCCTTTCGCCTCTACCTGGCCAGCGGGCTCTATCTCCAAATCGGGGTTGCCCTCGCCGGGAGCCTGCTGCTCGCCAACTGGCGCCGCCCTTGGGTGTGGGCCTTGATGGGCCTCCTCGTGGCGGCACTCATCGCCACGTACACGCGGGGGTTCTGGGTCGGTGCGGCTGTCGCGCTCTTGGTGGTCCTCGTCCTCGGATCACGCAACCTCGTCCCGCCAATCCGGGTCCTGGGCGGCCTCCTGTTGATGATCGCGGCGGCAAGTGCCGTTGGCTACAGCTTCGGGTTCTCTCTTCCAGACTACGTCCTGAACCGCGCAGCAAGCATCTCGGAAACCGACGTGCAGGCTCCAGGCATGCCTGCCTCGTCACCCACCAACACGCCCCAGGCCGGTGCCCGACCGGTCGCGACGCCAACGGCTCCTCCTCCGGGCTCGGACACCTCAGGCCCCATCTCGAACGCGATCCGTGTCGTCCAGGGAAGGATCCTGCTCGCTCACATCGCCGAGAGACCGATCCTGGGATGGGGTTTCGGCGCGATCGCACCCGACTATCCATACGGCTTGGTACCCAACTACGAGCTCGCCTTCCTCGACCTCGCATTCAAGACCGGACTGATCGGCCTGGCCCTCTGGTTGTCGTTCCCAGTCCGTCTACTGATCGCGTTCCTGCTGGCCCGGCTGCGCCGAATCCGACTGCCGGACGGATTGCCACCTGAAGCTGCGGGCGTGCCGATCGCGATCATCGCCAGCATCTTGGTTGTCGGCGCCACCAGCTCCTACATCCTCGCCTCGTATGGGTTGCTGCCGATCATCTGGGCCGTTGCGTGGCTCGAACCCTCGCCGAGCCAACCGATGAGCGCGGAGCCGCACCCGGGCACGCCGTCGTGACCACCGAGATGGCCCGTCCGGACACGAACGTCGACGTTGTGGTGCCGCTCTTCCGCCCGGGCCCGTGGCTCCGCGTTAGCCTCGATTCCATCAGGGCGCAGCGGCAGGTCTCTTCCCGAGTCTGGCTGATCGACGATGATCCCACGTCGGACATCGGAGCCGCGATTGCGGCGGAATGGCCCGACTTCACCTACATCAAGTCGTCCCACAATTTCGGGTTCGCGAGGGCGTGCAATCGGGGACTTGCATTCGGTAGTGCCCCATTCGTGCTCGTCGTGAACCAGGACACACGACTGGAGCCGGACTACGTGGCGCACGCGACCCGAGCTCTCCTCGAGGATCCGTCGCTTGGCGCGGTGGGTGGGCTTCTGCTCCGACAGAACGACGCGGAATCGCCGCCCGACGGGACGATAGACACCGCGGGCATCGCGTTTCGTCGAGGCCGGCGCGCCGTTGATGTCGGCCAGGGCGATGTCGATACCGGCCAGTACTCCGGCCCACGTGAGGTGTTCGGAGTCTGTGCGGCTGCGGCGGTCTACCGCCGGTCTGCCCTCATGGAAGTCGCAGACTCAAACGGAGTCTTCGACGAACGTTTCTTCATGCACAAGGAGGACGTGGACCTGGCGTGGCGCCTCCGCCGGGCCGGGTATCGCGCGGTCGTTCACGATGAGGCACGGGGTTATCACGCCCGCGGCGTTCGGCGCGCCACCGACGTGACGGGCAGCGGTGCCCGCGCCGCATGGCAGAGGGTGGTCGCCGTCATCCGTCAGGAGACCGCGAAGGACTCGGCCCTGAGGCAACGAGCATTCCGGAACCACGTGCTCATGCTTATCAAGAACGAAAGCCTCCATGATCTGTCGCGCAGCTTCTGGGAAATCGTCGCCGTCCTCACCGTCCAGACCCTGATCGCGGTCGCGCTTGATCCGGTAGGCACGATACCCGGGCGAGTTCAACTGCTGACACGACTGCCGCACGCTCTCCAGTCTCGGCACAGGCGCCCTGTGGTCACCGACCTTCGCCACTGGCTGCCCTGAAACCATGTCGCAGCCCGCGGTGGATTACCTGAGCGTGCTTGATGGCGGCGCGCAATTTCACGGAATGGCACGGATGGTCTCCTCCGCCCCTCACATCATCGCGAGGCCGCCGTCCACGCCGAGGACCTGGCCAGTGATGTAGGCCGCCTCGTCCGAAGCGAGGAAGGCGACGGCCGCGGCGATGTCGTCGGTCGAGCCGAAGCGGCCCAGCGGCGTTGCGGCCTTGATCGCATCCTTGACCGAATCGGGCAGGCCCTCCGTCAGCTCGGTGATGACGAACCCGGGGGCGACGGCGTTGACGGTGATCCCGCGCGAGGCGACCTCCCGGGCGGTCGCCTTCGTGAGCCCGATCAGGCCCGCCTTCGACGCCGAGTAGTTCGCCTGACCGGCGTTGCCCATCTGCCCCGACACGCTGGACATGTTGATGATCCGCCCGGAGCGGGCCTTGAGCATCGGGCGCAGGACCGCCCGGGTCATGTTGAAGGCTCCGGTGAGGTTGACGTTCAGGACGTCGTGCCAGGCCTCGTCGCTCATCCGCATGATCAGGTCGTCGCGGGTGATGCCCGCGTTGTTGACGAGGATGTCGACGCGGCCGAGCTCCTTGAGCGTCTCGTTGACGAGCGCCGCGCAAGCCGCGGGGTCGGTGACGTTGCCGCCGATGCAGACCGAGCGCCGGCCGAGTGCCTCGACGTCGTCCCGCGTGTGGTCCTCGATGGTGCAGGCCAGCCGGTCCAGGAAGGCGACGTCGGCGCCCTGCCGGCCGAGCATGAGCGAGACGGCGCGCCCGATGCCGCGCGAGCCGCCCGTGACGATGGCGACCTTGCCGGTGAGATCGATCATGCTGGAACCTCCGTGGGCGTGGACCCGGGGGCGGTGGCGGATGTGGGCGTGGGCGCGATCGCTCGGGCCGGCGGGTCGCCCGGGACGACGTCGTCAAGGGGAACGTCCACGGGCCCCGGGCTGGCCAGGACGGCGGCAAGCTGCGGCGGGATGGGATCGACAGAATCCCAGTTGACGGGGACGCGGACGCGGATCTCCTCCGGCCGGACGGTGGCGGCGCGGGCGCCGGCGGCGGGGTCGGCGGTCCACTCGAATGCGACCGCGCCGGAGGTGAAGCCGGCGCCGAATGCCACGATGACGACGTTGTCGCCCTGCCTGATC
>Ga0209745_1001403_pt1 | contig 14398 bp, 14 predicted proteins | sample BarGraNGADG00312_FD_184495 | JGI IMG/M metagenome (GOLD analysis project Ga0209745, IMG submission 184495) | Arctic peat soil microbial communities from Barrow, Alaska - Barrow Graham LP Ref core NGADG0004-312 (SPAdes) (version 2) | ecosystem: Environmental > Terrestrial > Soil > Wetlands > Peat... | reverse complement strand
GATGGCGCATCGCGGGCCGGTGGACTTGGCCAGTCGCCGATCGCCGGTCAGCAGGGTTGCCCGCAGCGCTTCAGCCAGAGCCACGTAGGCGGCGTCGTAGATGGTCAGGTTGTCGCGAAGCTCCCAGCAACGATCCAGCAACGCTAGATGCCCTGTTAGATGCCGGCCTCGCCACCCGTCAGGGCAAGCAGCTGGCCAAGATGACGCGGTGGTTCACGCCGGTGGAGGTGCTCACGATGGCGACATCCGGGAACGCCGAGCTCCTCGCACCGCGTCGCCCTGGCGCAGTGGTTATCACTTGTGATAATGTGCGCTGTCATGGGCCAGGATCCGGAGAAGACCGCGCGGTCCTTGCGCGCGGTCGGCGCGGGAGAACCGACACTCGGCCCGGATCTCCTGCGCGTACTCGAGTCCGCGGCGGTGCTCCAGCAACGAGTGCCGGACGCGGTCCTCGTCGGCGGCACTGCGGCCGCCCTCCACGCCGGCCATCGTGCGTCCTTCGACCACGACCATGTCGTCGCTGACCTGCGCGATCGTTTCGAGCTGGTGCTGGACGCGTTGGAGCGCGAAGGCGATTGGGTGACCAACCGCGTGACACCCGGGAAGATCATCCTCGGCGAGCTGGGCGACATCGAGGCCGGTGTTCGCCAGCTCATCCGGTCCGTGCCGTTGGAGGTGGAGGAGATCACGCTCCCCAGCGGGCGCGCGGTGCGTGTTCCCACCCTCCCGGAGATCCTCCGGATCAAGGCCTTCCTGATCGTCAAGAGGAACCAGGTGCGTGACTACCTCGACGTCGTCGCGCTCGCGAGTCGGTGCGGCTTCGGCGAGGCAGCGAAGGCGCTCGTCGAGATCGACAGGTACTACACCGACCCCGCCCAGGACGGGACTCCGGTCGCCGACCAGCTCATCCGCCAACTCGCGGAGCCCCGCCCGCGCGATGCGCGAGTAACGGCGCGCCTGCGCGACTACAAGGCACTCGCACCCCGATGGCAGGACTGGGATGCCGTGGTCGAGGCGTGCCGGCACTTGGCACTCCGGATGGAGGAAGGGGACTTCGGCTGATGACCCTGCGGTTCCGCAATCTGGAGGTGTCCCCCGACGATCCGGTCGAGCGCTGGGGGCCGGAGGGAATCCTGGCCGCGATCGATCGTGGCGGTCTGGCCGAGTGGCGGCGCATCACGCGGGCGGTGGAAGCAGACCCCCAAGGTCCGGTCGCCGCGGATCTCGAGGAGGCCCTCGAATCGGCTGAGGACGCCGGCGCCGCTCGGGTCCTTCGCCTCGCGCTGGACCATTCCCGGGCATCCGAGGCAGAGCGGCTGGGCTGGCGCATCCGGGAGTACCTGTGGCGCACGTGTTTGACGCAGGGCGATTTCGCCCGCGCGGTGGGGACTTCGCCGTCGCGCATGTCCACCTACATCAACGGGTCTGTGACGCCGTCGGCGGTGATGCTGGAGCGGATGCGGCGAGTGGCCGAGGAGGCGAGTCGGCAGTTGCCCCTCGCTCGGTGAGATCTGTGCGCGCCCCGCGTCGGCGCAGCGGTCACTCTACGACAAGAACCGGGTTGAGATACATCGCCTAGCGATACCGCCTTGCGATACACCGCCTTGCGATACACCGCCTTGCGATACACCCCGATCGCTGTGTATCGCTCCTCGGGGCTATTCCCGGCGCCCGAGGGCAGCATTCCGCCGTCTGGCGATACAGCCGCGATGGCAACTGCTGGAGTGTATCGGTTGCCATTCCTGGGAGACGTGGGGAGTCGCGCAGGCCGCGTGGGCGGGGGATGTTGTGCGGTTGAGAGAGCGTCTCCTTGTCGACGTCCAACGAGAACCGCTTCACGCGATCCACAAACACAGGCTTGATGTACCGCCGACAGGCGAGGATGGCCATGCCGTGGGCACATCCCAATGGCCCTTGACAGAGCCCCACGCAATCGCGATGTGGACGCGTGGTTCGGAGCAACCGTTGACCCGCACCCCGAGCGATGCGGCGCGTCAGCCCTTCGTGCCGACGAATGCCCAGTACATCCCGTCCGATGTGAGCCGGATCGACCGAACGTCGCGGTAGCCCGCGGCGGTGAGTTGCGCTGCGAGTTCGCGCGGGTCCGGCAGGCGACCCGCTCCCTCGGTCATGGCGCCCCAGAGGTCGAGGCCGGCGGTCGTCACCCCACCGCCGCGACAGATGGACGTCACGAGGAGCTGCCCCCCGGGCCGGAGGAATCCGGTGAGATGCGCGAGCAGCCGCACCCGTGTCTCCACCGGGAAGTAGTAGATGTTCTGGTGGAGGGTGACGACGTCGAACTCGGCCTCCCCTTCACGGTCGCGGACATCGCCGGTCTCGATCGACACCCGGTCGCCGAGCCCCCACGCCACGACGTTCTCGCGGGCGGCGGCCGCGGCGTCGTCCTGCAGTTCGAGCCCGACGGCGGTGAGGTCGGGGTTCAGTGTGGCGGCGGTGCGGATGTGCGCGCCGGAGCCGCAGCCGACCTCGAAGAGCCGCAACGGGCCACGGGCCGGCACCACATCGCCTATCGCCTCGGCGAGGAACGCCTCGCTGAGGCGGGACGTGCGCGCCACGAGCCGGGAGTCGGTCTCGCCGAGGGCGAAGCGTTTCCCGGACACCAGGCGCTCCGGCGTCTCGGTGATGAGGGGGTGGTGGAGGACCACCAACTCCTCGTAGAACGCCGCGAGTGGGTCGTTCTGCGGCCGCAGCAGGTCACGCACCAGCCGGGAGCGTACGTCGTAGCGGCCGCCGCGGCGGGAGAGAAGGCGGAGGTCCACGCCCATGTCGAGCCAGGCGGCGAGGCCGTCGAGCATGTCCGGGGCGACGTCGAGGGCGGCTCCCAGCGTGGCGACGTCGGCGGGGTGGTCTGCGAGACGGGCGAGGATGCCGGTGCGCAGGCCCGTGCCGAGGTACGCGACGTGGTAGAAGTCGCGTGTGTGTGCGCGGATCCCGTAGAGGCGCAGTAGCCAGCCGCTGCGGACCAGCGCGGAGATGGTCTGTGCCTTCACGGCGGTTCCTCCCGGATGGATGGTGGCGCGGTCAGGTCTATCCTGCTCCACCCGCTCCGGCGTGACCGCCGCGGCCATCAATCCCGCGGCGCCCCGCGAAGCCACCGCCCTGTCTGGTGTTGAAAGAGGGAAGTCAACTCAGGTTGACAAACGCACGGCGTCAATCTAGGTTGACAACTATGCGAACCATCGACGACACCGAGGATCCTCGGCGCCACCCCATCGACGCCCTCGCGGACCTCGCGCGGCGGCGTCGGGACCTCGAGACCGAGGAGTACCACCACGTCCTGCAGGCCCGGGCGGCCGGGGTGAGCTGGCAGGGCATCGCCGTCGCCCTCGGTGTCAGCAAGCAGGCCGCGCACAAGAAGTTCCGCGGCCGCGGTCCCGCCTGACCGCAGAGACAACTGGCCACCACTCTGGCGCGGGGCGGCTCCGCTCCTCCCGGGGGACAATGGCTGCGTGACAGAGCGCAAGGCGGTATTCCTCGACTTCGACGGCACCTACGCCGATCGGGGTGCGGTGCCGGAGGGACACGTCGCGGCGGTGCGCGCGGCACGGGCGGCGGGCCACCTGGTGCTGCTGTGCACGGGGCGGCCGAAGTCCATGCTGCCCGCGCACGTCCTCGACGCGGGGTTCGACGGGATCGTGGGCGCTGCGGGCGGCTACGTCGAGGTGCGCGGTGAGGTGCTGCTGGACACCCGCTTCCCCGCCGACCTCGCCGCTACCGTGCTGCGTGTCCTCGACACCCACGACGTCGCCTATATCCTCGAGGCGCCTGAGGCCATCCACGGACGCCCCGGCGTCGACGACCGCCTCCGTGCCGTCCTTGCGGGCTTCTTCGCGGATGCTCCCGGGCGGGGCGGGCCGCAGGACATCCTCGCCAACCTGCGAATGTCGGAGGACCTCTCCGAAGCCTCCTTCGGGAAGGTCACGCTCTTCGACTCACCCGTCCCGGTAGCCTTCTTGGCCGAGGCGATCGGGGAGGGGATCGGCCTGTTGCCGAGCTCCATCCACGGCATGGGCGACTCCGCCGGCGAGCTGTACCTTGAGGGCGTGCACAAGGCGGGCGGGATGGCGGTGGTGGTGGAGTACTTCTCGTTGGAGCGGCGCGACGTGATCGCGATCGGGGACGGCCTCAACGACGTCGAGATGCTCGAGTACGCCGGGGTCGGCGTGGCGATCGAGGGTTCGCACCCCGACGTCCTCGCGGCGGCTGACCGAATCGCCCCCGGGCCCCAGCAGGCGGGCCTGGCGGAGGCGTTTGCCGCGCTCGGGTTGGTCTGACAAAGGTCGGCGGCGCTCGATCCGGCGCTACCCGGCGTACGCGTCGAGGAAGGAGCGGGCCGTGAGAATCCGAGGTTGGTCGAGGCCCAGGGACAGAAAGAGCTTGTCGCCGGTCACGATCACGTCGACGGCTGCAGCCACGGCCGCGTCGAGGATCGGCTGGTCATTGGGATCGGAGATCGGAACACTCGGATCACCCGGACTGGCGAGTTCGTAGTCGATCCCGGTCAGGAACGCCTCCAGTGCTGGCAGCAGATCGGGGCGTTTCCGGCCAACCACTTCATGCAGTTCGTCGATGATCCAGTCCGTCAGGACCAGGCGGTGTTCATCGAGCACCAGGGTGAGGGCTCGTGCCGGTGTTGAGTTCGGGAAGAGCAGAGTCGAGATGACGACGTTGGTGTCGACAAGGACACGGATCACGAAACGCGACCACGCAAGTCATCGACCAGCGCCTGGGCCCCGTCCTCGTCGTTGACACCGAAGTCAATCGCGGCATCGGCGAAGGCCGCCTGCGCCTGCGCGAGTGCCGTCAGCCCGGCCTTGGCAACAACGACCTCGCCGTTCGGCTTCTCCAGGAAGAGCAGCTTGTCGCCGGGCACCAGGTGGAGCCGGCGGCGCACCTCAGCAGGCACGGTGATCTGACCGTTGGCCGAGAGTTTCGCGAGGTTCATACCCACTCGATTCTTGATATCTATGGAATCCTTGAGATCCAGTGTAGCGCGCTTGCGGGCGACCCAAGGTGGGTGGCTTGCAGCGGCTACTCGCCCGAGGAAGCGTTCAGAAAATCAACGTCGGTGGATCAGGGCTCAGCCTGTCAGCAGCGGGAGGCCGAGGTCGAAGGCGAGGACGATCGCGCGCGCAAGGTCCCGCTCCTGGTGCGCGAGCAGCTTCCCGATGCGGTCCCCGAGGAGCGCCGTGGGGATGGTGGTGATGGAGTCGCAGGCGACGACGCCGTCGTGGTCGAGCCCGTTCGCGCGGCCGACCGGTACCTCCGAGGACAGGCCCCGGATGGTGCTGATAATGGGGGCGACGGTCACGTTGGTGAGGGCGGGCCGTGCGAGTTCGCGGGTGAGGACGACGACGGGGCGCACCTTGTCCAGCCGCGCGAGGTGGATGGGGCGCATCAGTCGAGCGCGGCCGGGTTGTCCGCGGACCACTGCGCGAGCTCGTCGAGATCCTGGTCGTGGGGTTGGGCGGCGAGGATGCGGGCGTCCTGCTCGGCGACGAGCCGGCGCATCTCGCGTTCGAGCGTTGAGGTGACGAAGGCAGCGCGACTGCGGGCCTCACCCGCCCTGACCTGCGCGTCGACGAACTCGACGACGGCATCGGGGAGCCGAACGGCGATCTGGGTGGTCATCCGTCACATCGCCCCGGGTCGTGGGTGGATTGACTAGCCTGGAACGGTGGAGCGTCGCGACTGGGATCAGGAGGAGATCTCTGCGACGCTCGACGCCTATTTCAGGCTGCTGAAGGCGGAGCTCGCGGGATCTCACCCAAAGAAGTCCGCCGAGAATGCGCGTGTTCGGGAGACGGTACGGCGTTCCAAAGGGGCGGTCGAGTACAAGTTCCAGAACGTAAGCGCCGTCCTGCGCGATCTGCACCTTTTCTGGGTTGAGGGCTACAAGCCGGCCAAGAACTACCAGGGCGCCTTGAGGGACGCCGTTGTTGGCTACCTTGAGTCAGATTCGACTGTCGAGCAGTTCATGGTCGAGCGCGTGAAAGAACCATTGGCGGACGTCGCAATGGCCGACATCCACTGGAATCTCACAGATCCGCCGGCCATCCCGCTCAGCCCGTCGCCGGACGCGAGAGTACGGCGCGCGGTGAAGCGTGACTATGTCGTGCTTGAAGGCCAACGACGAGATCTCGGACTGGCCGGCGAAGAAGCGGCTCTTCGCTACGAGGTGGAGCGCTTGGAACGTGCCGGGCAGCACCGGCTGGCAAGGAAAGTCCGCCACGTGTCCAGGCTCGACGGTGACGGACTGGGCTACGACATTCTGTCCTTCACGCCCGCCGGAGACGAGAAGTTCATTGAGGTCAAGACCACGAGGCAGGGCGTGGAGTGGCCCTTCCTGGTCACCAGGAACGAGGTGGAGTTCAGCGCAGAGGTGACCGATCACTTCAGCCTCTACCGTGTTTTCGACTTCGGAAGAACCGCAAAATCTGCGAAGCGGCAGGGTTTGGGCCTCTACGTGCTTCCGGGATCGCTGGAACTCACCTGCAACTTGCGGCCTGAGGTATTCCAGGGGCTTCCCCGATAGCCCCGCACGAACCGTTGATGCTGCCTCGAATCGAGTGATAACGGCCTGGTCAAGATCGATTGTGTCGGACGCACCTGGAAGAGTGGCCGCATGGGTAGAGATTCGCATCGATCCGGCGCGCTGCCGGAGGGCATGTACGACGCCGTTGTCACGCACTCGCTCCTCGAGCGGCTGACGGCAGAGCACCTTGCCCGCCACATCGAGGATCTCGACGACGCCGACCAGCCGTCCGTACTCGCCCGTCACGTCGCGCGCGCCGTCGAGCGGGCCCTCGACGAACGGAAGAGCGAGGACAAGCGCGTCGCTTTCGTGAATCGCGTGCTCGAAGTTGCGCACGCGGCAGAGGACGAACTTCCAGGAGTTGCGCAGCGGCTGGTGTCCTATCTGTCGGTCCCGGGACCGGGAACTGCCATCAAGTACACCGGGCGTCCCGTCACGCCCCTCGCCGAGACCGCTTTGCTGACCAACGCTCGGGACGAACCGAGCCTCGGCAGTGAGATCCGTGGCGAACTCGCGAGCGCCGACAGCGTCGACCTCCTGCTCGCCTTCGTCAAGTGGACCGGACTACGGGTACTCGAGCGCGAACTGCGCGGACTCCGCGAACGTGGCGTGAGGCTCCGCGTCATCACGACGACCTACATCGGCGCGACCGAACGTCGGGCACTGGACCGCCTCGTCAACGACTTCGGTGCCGAGGTGAAGGTCAGCTACGAGACAAAACGCACGCGCCTCCATGCCAAGGCCTGGATCTTCCACCGCAACACTGGCTTCGACACCGCATTCATCGGCTCGTCCAATCTCTCCACGAGCGCGCTGCTCGAGGGCCTCGAGTGGAACGTGCGCATCTCGCGCCACGCGACGCCGGAGTTGATGCGAAAAGCCGAGGCCACCTTCGAGACCTACTGGAATGATCGGGCGTTCGAGAGTTACGACCCAGAGCGGGACGCGGTTCGGCTGGACAACGCGCTCCGGGTGGCGGGAGGCGGCCCAGCGACGGAAGGCCACAGAATCTCCCTGTCCGGTCTGGAAGTGCGGCCCTATCCATTCCAGGAAGAGATGCTCGAAGCCTTGGAGGTCGAGCGGGAGGTGCATGGCAGGCACCGGAATCTCATCGTCGCGGCGACTGGCACCGGCAAGACCGTGGTGGCAGCCCTGGATTACCGCAATCTGTGCGACGCCATCGGAGGACCTGCTCGACCGCGTCTGCTGTTCGTCGCCCACCGCCGCGAGATCCTCGAGCAGTCGCTGCGCACCTATCGGGAAGTGCTCGCGGACCCGAATTTCGGTGAGCTCTTCGTTGGTGGGGAGCGGCCCACTGGCTGGCGGAACGTGTTCGCCTCGATCCAGTCGCTGAACGCACGTTTCACCGAGGGCTTGGCGCCTGATGCGTTCGACGTCGTCGTCATCGACGAGTTCCACCACGCCGAGGCGGCAAGCTACAAGCGGCTCCTCGCGAAGGTTCGTCCCAAGGAACTTCTCGGACTGACGGCAACACCCGAACGCGGTGACGGCCTCGACGTTCGTGCGATGTTCGGCAACCGCACCGCGGTCGAGCTTCGCTTGTGGGACGCGCTCGAAGCCGAGTTGCTCAGCCCGTTCCACTACTTCGGGATCGCCGACAACACAGATCTCAGCCGAGTCGAGTGGAGACGGGGCGGCTACGACCTCGCCCAACTGAACGCTCTCTACACGGCGAACGACGCCCGCCTCCGGATCGTCCTCAAGGAACTGCAGGACAAGGTGAGTGACGTCCAGACGATGCGGGCACTGGGCTTCTGTGTCAGCGTGCAGCACGCCGATTGGATGGCTGCGACCTTCAACCAGCGCGGCATCCCGGCGCGCAGTGTGACTGGACAGACCAACGAGGGTGATCGTCGGACAGCCCTCCAAGACCTGGCCGCCGGCACAGTGCAGATCCTCTTCACCGTGGACCTCCTCAATGAGGGTGTCGACCTGCCCGATGTCGACACCGTTCTCTTCCTGCGCCCCACCGAGTCGGCAACGGTGTTCCTCCAGCAACTCGGCCGTGGGCTCCGGCGCACGAGGGACAAGGCAGTCCTGACCGCGCTCGACTTCGTCGGGCACCAGAACAAGGAGTTCCGGTTCGATCAGCGGTTCCGGGCCCTCACCGGCGCCGGCCGCACCGCATTGAAGAAGCAGGTCGAGAATGGCTTCTCCTTCATGCCCTCCGGTTCCCAGATCATCCTTGACGAGCAGTCGCAGCGGAGCGTGCTCGCCAATCTGAACGCGCAGATCACCTCGCGCTGGTCAGGGATTGTCTCCGAGCTGCGATCACTGGGCGATGTCAGTCTGCAGCGCTACCTCGACGAGACCGGCATCGAACTGTCGGACATCGTCGGAAGCAGCACCCGGTCGTGGACCAAGGCGCGGCGCGAGGCCGGGCTGGCGACGGCGTCGGGCGGGCCTCGCGAAGACGACTTCCTGAGACGGGGCGCGGCCTTCGCGCACGTGGACGACCCGCAACGGGCCGAGGCCTACCTCGGCCTGCTCCGAAGCGGGGCCTCCGCATATCGGGACCTCTCGGCGGTGGACCAGCACTACGCGCGGATGCTGCTGTTCTCGCTCTTCCCGCAGAAAGACGACATGGCCAGCTACGGGACGGCCTTCGACCAGCTTCGCCGGGAGCCGGCCGCGCGGGCCGAACTGGCCCAGATCGTGGAGCTCGGGTTGGAGCATGCCCGTCACCGCACGATTGCCCTGCCAGTCGGGCTGACGGACACAGCCCTTCGGGTGCACGCGCGATACAGCCGCGAGGAGATCGTGGCCGCCCTCGGGTATGCAACGCTGGAACGCGCGCCGTCGTCGATGATGCAGGGGGTGTTCCACGCAAAGGACCTGAACACGGACGTCTTCCTGGTGACGCTGAAGAAGTCCGAGGCCGACTACTCGCCCACGACGCTCTACCGGGACTACGCGATCAGCCCGGATCTGTTCCACTGGGAGAGCCAGTCGCAGACAACAGTGCAATCGCCGACTGGCCAGCGGTACGTGCAGCAGCGTGAGCGCGGGAACAACATCCTGATCTTCGTCCGCGAACAGAAGGTCTGGGAGTTCGGCAAGGGCGTTCCCTACATCTTGCTTGGCCCAGCCGACTACGTGAGCCACCGGAGCGAGCGGCCAATCGAACTTGTCTGGAGGCTGCGGACTCCAATGCCCGCCGACCTGTTCCAGGTCGCACGAGCGGCGGCCAGCTGACGGCTACTTCGCTGAATGACCGCAGCAGGAAGGGGCTGAAGATGGCTGGGGGCGGCGCATGAGGTGGATGACGGATTCTGGATCCTCGAATCCGCGCCGCTCAACGAGCGGATGAAGGCCACAGTGGAGACGACGTCGTTGTGACATCGCCAGGTGCGAGGTGCTCCTACAGCTTGATGACCAGCACCGGACGGTGCGTCTTGCGGATCACCTCGTCTGACACCGAGCCGAGGATGAGTTCGGCGATGTGGCCCTTCCCGGTCGCGCCGATCACGATGATCGAGACGTCCTCGACCGCGGCGGTGCGGAGGACGACGTCGGCGGGCTTGCCGACCTCGACCACGGCCCGGGCGCTGAGTCCGGCCTCCGCGAAGGTGTCGGCGAGGCGGCCGCACTCCTCAGTGGCGGACTCGCGCCACTCCTCGATGGCCCGCGGGGTGAGCGCCGGGGTGGTTCCCACGCCGCCGAAGAACGCAGGCCCCGCGGGCGCCATCAGGGCCGCGGTGTCGATGACGTGCAGCACGTACACCTCCTCCGCGCCCGCCTCCTTGAGCTTGAGGATGTAGTCGGCGGCCTTCTTCGAGACGTCCGAGAAGTCGGTCGGGTAGAGGATGCGGTGGAAGAGCATGGGTCGCTCCCTTCAGGCCGACACGCCCCAGTGCGCGTGGTGCACCTCACAGCGTAGACCCGCGGAGCCGAGGCGGGGAAGCAATTCCCAGTGGCATCCAGGCCGCGGCCGCCGCTCCAGTTCGACGTGAACCGCGCCGTCGCCGTGCGGCTTATGCATCTCCGGGCGCACGGAGAGCGCCGCCTGGGCTACGAGAGCCACGTCGTCGAGATACGGGCTTGCTCGTGGATGGTCGGGATGATGTGGGGCGGGAAGATCCGGGGATAGCCTGCGAGCCACGGAACGATGTCGCTGGCCGCGATGACGAAGACCCCGCGCGGCGTCTCCCGAACGACAATCTTCCGGAATCCAAGCGGAACGATCAGTGGTGTGACCGGCACGCGAAATCCGACTGTCCTGCTGAGAGAATTGGCAGCGCGCTTCGCCTCGAACCGGCTGTTGGCGACGTATGGATAGTGCTTGCCGTTGACCATGAAGGTGTCGCCGTCGACGAAGATGCTGCCGCGTGGATGGTGCTTGGTGTTGATCGTGAAGACGCCGGGCGGACCAATGACCAGGTGGTCAATGTCGGCTCCGCGATTCCCGACCTCAATTGAGTGGAGGACGGCCCACGCCGGCCCGAGAGTGGCGAGTTGTTGCCCCACAACCATCTCGCCGCGCGCTCCGACTCTCCAACTACGCTCCTCGGTGGTCGTCCCAACGAAGTGTCTCCGCAGGAACCACCAGAAACGGGACTCCTTTCGTAGTTTCTCCATTCGTTCCGCGCGCAGGCGGTCAGCCTGCTGTTGGGGGCGCGTTCCGGGGGCGTCAGCCGCGAGATCACGAGGGGTCTCATCACGCCGCGTCGGTGGGGAAGTGGACGCCAGTACTGGATTGTCGCGTAGCCAGGCGGCGACGGCGTCCTCGAGGAATACTCCGTTCGGACCCACCGCGTTGAATTCCTGCCTCGTCAGGTCGTACCAACCGAAGTCGGTGCCGTCAGAAGCCTTAACATACAGCCGATCGAGCCCATGGCGACGCCAGCGTGAATAGATGTAACGCACCGGCAATTGAGATTCCTCCCCGCTTCGCTCCATTGCAGGATAACGTGCGGTCGAGTCCGACGAACCACTCGGTAATCCGCTTCTCCGTCCCCTAAATGTGGGACACGGAAAAAGGACAATAGTCCTGTCGATACGGGGAAATGGACGACGTAACGTGGAAGTGACAAACCACCAACCAAGGCGACACTTGGCGCATCTCGACAGGGAGAGTTGATTGTGACTCAGTATCCACCGCCCCCCGAAGGTCAACAGCCGTGGCAATCGAACCCGGGGCAGCCATGGAACCAGCAGCAGCCAGCGGGCCAGCCCTGGCGGGGCAGCATGCCGTCGCAGTCGAGCGGTGAGCCGTGGCCGTCTCCCGGCCATGCATCACAGGCAGCAACAGGGAAGCCTGTGCGCCCGTGGTACAGGAAGAAGCGGTTCCTCATCCCGGCCGGTGTCGTCGCACTGTTCATAGCCATTGGCGCAACCGGCGGCGGGGACGACGTGGACAAGACACGCGCAGCTCCGTCCGGGTCTGTAACCGTCGAGGAGACGGCGGGCGCTGAACAGCAAGCTGCACTGGATGCGGAAGCCGAGGCCAGCGCCTCCGCTGAGGCACAGCTGCAAGCTGAGGAAGAAGCGCGGAGAGCTGAAGAAGAGGCGCAGCAGAAGGCGGAACAGGAGGCCGCCGCAGCTGCAGCCGCAGCCGCAGACGCCGTGAGGCTGGACCCGGCGTCATATGTGGCCATCTCCGATCGAGACTGGGCCTTGATCGAGCGTGATCCAGACGGCCACATCGGTGAGAAGTACGTGCTCTACGGCTACGTGACCCAGTTCGATTCCAACACCGGCCTCTATACCTTCCGAGCCAACACTGCTGGCGAGCGGAAGTCCTCCTGGTACGACTACGAAATCAACACCATGGTCACCGCGACGGATGCGGCCATCCTCAGCAACGTCGTGAAGGATGACATGGTCACGATGTATGTGGAGGTTCTGAAGGCTTACAGCTACGAAACGACAATGGGTGGGTCGATGACCGTACCAGCCGTGACCGTCAACATGATCGAGGTCACAGGTCACGCGTAGAGGTCATCGAGCGGCGGGTGGGTCGAAGTAGCCGCCCGTGGTCTCCGCGATGACGAAGTCCGCCGCGAGCAGCATCGCTGATCCCGGCTCCCGCGGCCGTCTGTTGGGTGACGAGAGGGGGACAGCACCAGAGCCGAGACCACGACGGTGACGGCCACCATCAGCGCCAAAGCAGGGTTCAGGCGTTTGAACCGCCGCACGTGGAAGGCGCCCAAACCGGATGCGTCCGGTCCTCGCCCACTCGCGCCGCAACATGGCGGTGATGACGAACCCGGAGACGACGAAGAACACGTCGACTCCGACGAAGCCCCCGGGAAGCGGCATGCCCGCGTGGTAGGCAACCACCATCAGGGCCGCGACGGCGCGCAACCCCTGGATGTCCGCTCGCCGACTCGCGGTGCCCACGGGATCGGCGTCGGCCCGGGAGCCTCCCCCGGAGCCCGACGACGACGGCGGCGGCCTCGTACCCAACGCACCTCGTCTCACAGGAGTCCCGGTCGACCGACTATCGCCGCTGGTCATCCTTGCCCCACGACGGAGGCACCGGCGCATTCAGCTTGAACCGCACGCCGATCATGCGGATCGCGAAGCACACCGACGCGGCCAGCACCGCACCCGGGACTCCGAGCACCTCATCCCGGACGGTGGCCACCGCGATCGCGGCCCCCACGAGAGCCGGCACCGCATAGAGGCCGCTGGTCAGCACCGAGGGGACGTCCCCGATGAGCATGTCCCGAATCGTGCCGCCACCCACCGCCGTCACGGCGCCCAGGATGATGGCGGGAGCGGCCATCAGCCCGAAGTCCAGCGCCTTCTGGGCCCCCACCACGCAGAACAGGCTCAGCCCGACCGCGTCGGCGGAACCGATGATGTTGACTCTGCGCCAGGCCGGGATGTTCGCGGGCCAGAAGGCCACGCCGAAACCCCAGTAGCTGTAGGGGATCCCGAACGCGTCCGGGATGGTGCTGAAGTCCTCGGACGCGGTGATCGGGTCCATCTGCACGACCCGGTCGGCGCCGAGGACCTCGACGAACGCGGCGGTGACCTTGGCGGTTACCTCCGGGTCGTTGTCGGTCAGCGGATAGAAGTCGTACACCTCGATCTCCGGCGGCTGCGGCGACGCGGACGCCTCGCACTCAGCCTTGACGATCCGCTCGATCGAAGCGAGCAGATGGTCGCGCACGCCCAGGTCGTAGGCGCGGATGTTGAGCTGCAGCACCGCGCGGTCCGGGATGATGTTCGCCTTGGTGCCGGCCTGCAGGCTGCCGACCGTCACGACAGCGAACTTGAACGGGGAGATCTCACGCGCCACGATGCCCTGCAGTCGCACCACGATCGACGAGGCGAGGACGACGGGGTCGATGCCCAGGTGCGGCATGGAGCCGTGCGACCCCTTGCCGTACACCGTCACCTTGATGCTTGCGGCGGTGGAGAGCATCGGTCCGGCGATGGTGCCGACCTTGCCCGACTGGGGCGCGGTGAGGACGTGCTGGCCGAGGGCGACATCCGGCCGCGGGACCTTGTCGACCAGGCCGTCCGCCACCATGGACTTCGCGCCTGCCGCGGTCTCCTCGCCGGGCTGAAACAGGGCGATGTACGTTCCGGACCAGGCATCCTTCGACTCGGCCAGGAGCGAGGCGGCACCCAGACCAGCCGTGATGTGGAGATCGTGTCCACAGGCGTGCATGACGCCGGGCACCTCGGAGCGGTACGGCAGCCCCGTGTTCTCCTCGACGGGCAGGGCGTCGATGTCCGCGCGGAACAGGACGGTCGGGCCCTCCCCATTCTCGAGGACGCCGACTACTCCGCCGCCTATCTGCTGTACTGCGTACCCGTAGGACTCGAGCCGTCGGGTGATCTCGGCTGCCGTCTCGACCTCCTGCA
>Ga0209745_1001402_pt1 | contig 14404 bp, 17 predicted proteins | sample BarGraNGADG00312_FD_184495 | JGI IMG/M metagenome (GOLD analysis project Ga0209745, IMG submission 184495) | Arctic peat soil microbial communities from Barrow, Alaska - Barrow Graham LP Ref core NGADG0004-312 (SPAdes) (version 2) | ecosystem: Environmental > Terrestrial > Soil > Wetlands > Peat... | reverse complement strand
GGGCCCGATAAGGGCCCGGAATCGGGACCAACGCCGACGGGGCAGGGTGTAAACCCTTGCCAGGCAGGCATTACGGCCGTGCCGGAGAAGGGACTTGAACCCTCACGCCCGAAGGCACAGGAACCTAAGTCCTGCGTGTCTGCCAATTCCACCACTCCGGCGACAACCCGGCTGAGTCTAGTGGCGTGGCCCTGTCTATCCGCCGGATTCGTACACCTGTCCCAAGCCCTCCGGAGCGAACGAGCGCGATCGCCGCTAGCCTGACTAGATGGTGCCCCCTGCAGCACGACCGCAAGACGGCGAGCTCACCCTCGCCGTGATGGCCAACTCCCGGAAGGAGAACGAGCACCGCCTGCCCATCGATCCACGGCACCTGTCGCGCATTCCACCGGAGTTGCGCCCGCGGGTCTTCCTGGAAACCGGCTACGGCACCAGCCAGGGCTTCACCGATGCAGAGCTGGCCGAATTCGTGGGCGGGTTCGGCTCTCACGACGAGCTGGTTGCGACCTGTGACGTGGTGCTGCAGCCCAAGCCGGTGCTTGCCGACATCGCGGAACTCCGGCCCAACCAGGTGTTCTGGGGCTGGCCACACTGCGTCCAGGACACGGAGCTCACCCAGGTGGCCATCGATGGCCGCCTGACGCTGATCGCGTTCGAGGCCATGAACCACTGGAACGCCGACGGGTCGTTCTCGCTGCACGTGTTTCACAAGAACAACGAGCTCGCCGGCTACTCCTCGGTGCTGCACGCCCTGCAGCTCACCGGTTCCACCGGCCACTACGGACGCCGGTTGACCGCGGCAGTGATCGGCTTCGGAGCCACCGCCCGGGGAGCCGTCACCGCGCTGAACGGCCTCGGAATCCACGACGTCGACGTCCTGACCCACCGCGGCACCGAAGCGGTGGCCGCGCCCATCCATTCGGCCAGGATCGTGCAGTTCGAGAACGGTGTCGGACTCATCGACCCCGAGCACACCGACGCCGACGTCGAACCCGAATCGCTGGCTTCGTTCCTCGCCGCCCACAACATCATCGTGAACTGCTCGCTGCAGAACCCGGCCGAGCCGATGATGTTCCTCACCACGGACGACCTCGGCATGCTCGCTCCTGGCACGTTGGTCATCGATGTCTCCTGCGATACCGACATGGGCTTCAGCTGGGCCCGCCCCACCGGCTTCGATGACCCGATCTTCGAGGTTGGCGACCGCGTCTCCTATTACGCGGTCGACCACAGCCCTTCGCACCTGTGGGCTTCGGCGACGTGGGAGAACAGCGGGGCCCTGCTGGCCTTCCTCGGTGTGGTCATGGGTGGTCCCGACGCCTGGGACGCCGACACGACGATCAGCCGGGCGATCGAGGTCCGCGAAGGGGTGGTCCAGAACCCGGCCATCCTCGCCTTCCAGGGACGGTTGTCCAGCTACCCGCACAACCCACTGGCCAGTTAGCTGGGCCCGGGTAAGGCAAGCCTCACCATGCCGCCGGACCTCGCTGTACCAATGTATTGATGTCCTCGTGCACCAAGGGCCTCACCAATCGCGTGCACGCCCTTCCGAAGGGGCGATCGCGCGGGAAGACTCCTTCTTGAGGACACCGCTTCGAGGCACGCGACCCGAGGGGCGGAGTCCTCCAAACGTGAAGAATGCAGAGCCGCTCGACACCACCTCCCCCAACCGTCGTCCGGTCCCCCCACTGCATTCACCTGGTTCCCAGGTTGGACAGCTGAATACCGCCTGATTCAGCAAGAGCCGAGGTCCTCGGTTTCCGGGCTTCCCGACCCGGAGGTCGATGACCTCGGCTCCCAGGTTCTCAGGGCAGGACGGGCTGTGGGGCAACACTCAATTCGGGATCGTCGGTGGCGAACGTCCGCACCGGACCGGGACCCGTCTCCGCCGTCTCGAACCGCACCGTCACCCGGCCAAGGCCAGACCCCCACACCCACCCGGCGCCGTGCCGTTCGTGCACCACATCGCTGCCCGCCAGCCAGCCGGTTGGACGCCGGGTCAGCGGCGCCTCCGCCTCCTCCACCACGCGGCCGGGCGCGCTCACCTCCAGGTCGAACAACGGCTCCTGCGCAACCTCTACCAACCCCGAAACCCCGACGCCGAGCAAGCGCACCCCCTGGCTGGTGTCCAGCCCGTCGAGCAGTGCGCGGGCCACCTGAGCCACCACCTCGGCGCGGTCGGTGGCGCCGTTCAGCGTCCGGGAGCGGCTGATCGAGGAGAAATCCGGCCAGCGCACCTTCACTGTCACCGTGCGCGCGAACAGCTCTGCCCTGGCGAGGCGCTCGGCCACCGAGGCGGCGTGCCGCTCGGCGATCCGTCCCAGCACCCCTGCGTCGCTGATGTCGTGCTCGAACGTGTCCTCCACAGAGATCGACTTGGTCTCGCGCTCCTGCTCCACCGGACGGTCGTCGTCGGCCCGAGCCAACCGGTACAGGTGCTCCCCGGACGACTTGCCCAGCTCGCGCACCACCTCAGCCTGCGACAGCTGCTGCAGGTCGGCGATGGTGCTCACCCCGAGCTTGGCGAGACGGTCCATCGTCGCGGGACCCACCCCGGGGATCGCACGGGCAGGCAGTCCGGCGATGGTGGTCACCTCGGTACCGGGCTCGACAAGCCGGACGCCGTCAGGCTTGGCCAACTCGCTGGCCACCTTCGCCATGAACTTGGAGCTGCCGAGCCCCACGGACGCGGTCAGCCCGCCGGTCGCAGCGGTCAGCCGTGCCCGCAGGTCCTCGGCCAGCTCCACCAACGAGCGGGAATCCAGCGGACGGGGCTCGCCTGCGGCGAGGTCGACGAACGCCTCGTCCAAGCTCAGCGGCTCCACCAGTGGCGAAACCTCGCGCAGCAGGCCCATCACGATGCCGCTGGCCTCCCGGTAGGCCCCGAACCGTCCACCGAGGAACGCCGCGTTCGGGCAACGCCGACGGGCCTCGCTCATTGCCATCGCCGAACCCACCCCGAACTTCCGGGCTTCGTAGGAAGCGGTCGAGACCACGCCCCGCAGCCCGATCCCGCCGACGATCACAGGCTTGCCGCGCAGCGACGGCTTGTCCCGCTGCTCCACGGCGGCGAAGAACGCATCCAGGTCGAGATGCATGATCGAGGCGTCCGAGCGCACCGGTCAGCCCAGCGATTCGAGGTAGGCCGCGCCCCGCGGCGAGAGCCGGTAACCGATGCGCAGGCTCTCGGTGAGCCCCAGCGCTTTGAGCCGACGGATGCCGGCCTTCATCGGCGCCACCTCCCTGCCCAGCAGGGTCGCCAGCTCGGTGGAGATCACCCCCGGGTGGTCGCGGATCCATTCCAGAATCTGTCGGGTCCAGGGGCCGCTGTGCTTGCCGGCGTCCAGTCTCGCGACAGCGGCGGTGACCGCTGCGAGCTCAGGGGCGTCCGGCACGGCGGAGCGAAGCTCGACGCGGGGATCCTCGCCCACCCAGGACAGCCGGACGCGGAAGATACGATCGCCGCCCTTGCCGCCGCGCGGGCCGGCCCTTCGTGACGCGTTCGGTCGCTGCGCTCCCGAACGCTCCTCAGGGGCCGTTGCCGAGAGATACGCAAGCAGGGCGTCGGCGTCCGTGAAACCGGCAGCCCTCGCATCGGCGTCGGTGATGGTGGCGAGGTCGGTGATCTCGTCCAGGTCGTCGAAGCCGACGATGCCGACCGAGGTGAGCTGGGTGCCGCCGACCCGGACGCGCGGCTGCTCCCAGCGACGGTAGGCGAGGGTGATCGAGCCCTGCCGGACGCCCTGGGCGATCCTGGCCGGGAGCAACATGGTCAGCGCCGCCGGTAGCTGACGAAATCGAAGCCGTCATGCGGCTCCCGGGACACCTCGACCCATTCGTCGGCCCCGATCGGCGGCAGCCGCACCGAGCCCTCGGCTTCGGCGTGCACCTCGGTGAGGTCGAGGTCGGTGACCTTCGGCCACGCCTGCTCATAGATGGTGCCGCCGCCGGCCACGTACACCACGTCGTCGAGCGTGCCTGCCAGCTCGAGGGCCGCGTCGAGGGACGCCACCGCATGCCCGGTCGCACGGCCGCCTGTGGGGAGCTGCACTGCCTCAGGAGCGCGCGTGACCACGATCGTGGTGCGGCCCGGTAGCCACCGTCCGATGGCGTCATGGGTGCGCCGCCCCATGATCAGCGGGTGTCCGTTGGTGACCTTCTTGAACCGGGCCCAGTCCTCGGCGATCTCGAACGGCTGGCGCTCTCCGTCCCCGATGACGCCGTTGGCACCCACGATGGCGATGGCGATGATCCGCATGGCTAGACCGCGATCGGGGCCTTGATGCCCGGGTGGGGGTCGTAGTCGACGATCTCGATGTCGGCGAGGTTGAACGCGTCGATCTCGGTCACGTCCGGATTCAGCACCAGCCGCGGTAGTGGCCGCGGCTCGCGCGTGAGCTGCAGCCTCGCCTGCTCCAGGTGGTTGGAGTACAGGTGCGCGTCGCCCAGGGTGTGCACGAAGTCGCCGACGCCGAGCCCGGCCACCTGGGCCACCAGATGCGTCAGCAGCGCGTACGAGGCGATGTTGAACGGCACCCCGAGGAAGACGTCGGCCGAGCGCTGGTACAGCTGGCAACTGAGTTGGGAGTCGGCGACGTAGAACTGGAAGAACGCGTGGCAGGGCGGCAGTGCCATCTGCGGCAACTGGCCGACGTTCCAGGCGCTGACGATATGCCGGCGGCTGTCCGGGTTGGTGCGGATCGATTCGATCACGTCCTTGATCTGGTCGACGTGCCCGCCGTCCGGCGTCGGCCAGGAGCGCCACTGGTAGCCGTAGATGGGGCCGAGGTCGCCGTTGGCGTCTGCCCACTCGTCCCAGATCGTGATGCCGTTCTCATGCAGCCAGTCGACGTTCGTCGATCCCCGCAGGAACCACAGCAGTTCACCGAAGATGCTGCGGGTGTGCAGCTTCTTGGTTGTGAGCAGTGGGAAGCCTTCGGTGAGGTCGAACCGCATCTGGTGCCCGAAGACGCTGCGCGTGCCGGTGCCGGTGCGATCGGACTTCTCCACCCCGTGGTTCAGCACATGATCGACCAGGTCGAGGTACTGCCGCATCACTCCTCCTTCAGCAGGCCCTGCAGCACCGGGACGATGGCCCGCACGGCCTGGCCGCGGTGGCTGATGGCGTCCTTCTGCTCCGGGGTCAGCTCGGCGTTGGTCACCGTGTTGCCGTCGGCGATGAAGATCGGATCGTAGCCGAACCCGTTACCTCCGCGGGGCTCCAGCACCAGGTGTCCTTCCATCACGCCGCGCACAAGGTGCTCTGTGCCGTCGGGCATCACCAGCGCCATCGCGCAGACGAACCGCGCGGTGAGGTCGGCCTCCTCGGTGTCGGTGAGCTGGCGGATCAGCAGGTCGAGGTTGCCCACGTCGGTGGCGTCCGGCCCCGACCAGCGCGCGGAACGCACCCCCGGCATACCGTTCAGCAGGTCGACTTCGAGCCCGGAGTCGTCGGCGACAGCCAGCAGACCGGTGGCCGCGACCGCCGCGCGGGCCTTCAGCAGGGCGTTGCCCTCGAAGGTCCGCTCGGTCTCGGCCGGCTCCGGGTAGGCCGGGAAGGCGTCGAGGCCGCGCACGTCGGCCTCGACACCCGCTGCTGCCAGTACGCGATGCAGCTCGACCGCCTTCTTGGCGTTGTGGGTGGCGACGACGACGACGCTCATCGGGCCAGGACTCATCGGGCCAGGACTCATCGGGCCAGGGCCTCCGCCTGCAGCCGGGTCAGCTTCGCGCAGCCGGCGAGCCCGAGGTCGAGCAGCTCGTCCAGCACGGGACGCGGGAAGGGCTTGCCTTCCGCGGTGCCCTGCACCTCGACGAAGTCGCCGGTGCCGGTGGCGACCACGTTCAGGTCGACCTCGGCTGCAGAGTCCTCGGTGTAGGCGAGGTCGAGCATCGGGACGCCATCGACGACCCCGACCGAGACCGCTGCTACGGTGCCGATCAGCGGCTCGCCGGCCAGCGCTCCCCGGGCCCGGAGCCACGCGACAGCGTCCTCCAGCGCGACGTACGCACCGGTGATGGACGCGGTGCGGGTGCCACCGTCAGCCTGCAACACGTCGCAGTCGAGCACGATCGTGTTCTCGCCGAGCGCCTTGTAGTCGATCACCGATCGCAGGCTGCGCCCGATCAGGCGGCTGATCTCGTGGGTGCGACCGCCGATGCGGCCCTTCACGGATTCCCGATCGCTGCGGGTGTGGGTGGCGCGAGGCAGCATGGCGTACTCGCTGGTCACCCAGCCGAGCCCGCTGCCCTTGCGCCAACGCGGCACGCCCTCTGTCACCGACGCGGCAATCAGCACGCGGGTGGCGCCGAACTCCACCAGCACCGAACCCTCTGCGTGGTCGAGCCAGCTGCGAGTGATCCGCACCGGTCGAAGTTGATCTGGGCTGCGGCCATCGGCTCGGGTAACAGACATAGGCTCACCTTATCGGGGCGTGCCGACAGGTCCCCCGGCTTGCGCCTTACCTGTGTTCATACCCCCTGCGTATATTGATCATTCGACCTGAGGAGCTCCCGCGATGTGCCGTCCCGTCACCTGCAGCACCTGCGGCAAGACCGCCTGGGCTGGCTGCGGCGAACACATCGACCAGGTGAAGGCGACGGTGCCCACCGACCAGTGGTGCGACGGACATGGAACCACCGCGCAGCCCACGGTGAAGGCAGGTTCGGGCCTGTTCAAGATCTTCGGCCGGTAGGCCTCAGCCGGCGAGGGTGTAGACCTGCTCCACCTCGTCGACGAAACCACCCATCAGGCGTCGGCCGATCCCGGTGAACAGCTCCGGGCTGCCGGTGGTGAGGAAGCGCAACGACGCCCTCCGCGGACCCGTATGCAGCAAACCCTGGTCGGTGAGCGTCGCGAAGACCTCCTTGGCGCACTCCTCCGCGGAGGACACAAGGGTGACGTCGTCACCAATCACGTACGAGATCACCCCGGCCAGCAGCGGGTAGTGCGTGCAACCGAGGATCAGGGTGTCGATGCCGGACTCCCGCAGCGGCAGCAGGTACTCGTGCGCGGCGTGCAGCAGTTCCTCCCCGCCGGTGACGCCCGCCTCGACGAAGTCGACGAACGCAGGGCACGGCGTGGTGATCAGCTGCACCCCCGGCACGGCGGCGAGGGCGTCGTCGTAGCTGGCCGACGTGGCTGTGGCCTCTGTACAGATCAGCCCGATCCGTCCGGACTTGCTGGCACGGACGGCACGTCGTGCGGCCGGCAGGATCACGTCGATGACGGGGATGTCATACCGCTCGCGAGCGTCCCGCAGGACGGCGGAGGAGGCCGAGTTGCACGCGATCACCAGTGCCTTGACCCCGGAATCGGCCAGGTAGTCGAGGCATTCGAGCGCATACTCGCGAACTTCGGGGATGGACTTGGTGCCGTACGGGGCGCGCGCGGTGTCCCCGAGGTAGACCATGTCCTCACCCGGCAGCTGGTCGAGCAACGCCCGTGCGACCGTGAGCCCGCCGAAGCCAGAGTCGAAGACTCCGATCGGAGCGTCGGTTGTTGTCACGTGCACCGACTTTAGGGCCGCGGCAAACTGGTTACCAATCGAGGGAGGGACCCACCATGACGCCGGAGCCGATCGACGCCACCCGGCTGGCCTTGCGCGCACTGCGCCTGCTCGACGACGGCCGGCGCGCGATGGAGAAGCAGTGGCAGGAGTGGACGGCGCCCGGGAAGAAGTCCGCGGAGCCACCCGCGGATCGGCGGCAGCCCCCGGACATCTGGTGAGGGTCAGCGGCGCGCCAGGGTGAGCGTGACCAGTCCGGCCCGACGTCCGGGCACCGGGGATGGCAGGCCGCAGCCGGGAGCGCCGTCATCGGAAGCGGAGGCGCACCCGCCACAGCCGGACGCGGGGCAGCCCATCGACAGCTCGCGGCTCTGCACCCGTCCGGAGCGGACGAGGTGATCGACGGCGGCCCGCACCATGGATTCCTCCAGCCCGGAGCGGCGCACGATCTCCGCCAGGGTGGGTGTTCCGGCCTCGAGCTCGGAGAGGACGGCGCTCAGGGGACCGCTCATAGGAACAGCCTGCCAACCTGGAAGACGGCCACCGCGAGCACCCAGGCGGTCACCAGCTGCATGCCGACGCCGAACAGCGTCCACTTCGCACCGATCTCGCGCCACTGGGCGGCCAGCGTCGCGACGCACGGGGTGTAGGCGAGCAGGAACACCATGAAAGCCAGCGCCGCGGGGATCGGGTGGCCGCCGGAGGAGTTCTCGAAGTCGGTGCGCACCCGCTCGCCGAGGGTGCCAGGCGTGCCGTCGGCGGGCTGGTCGACGGCGTAGGTCTGCGCCCAGGAGGAGATGACGGCCTCCTTGGCTACGAACCCGACGACCAGCGCCGACGTCGTCTCCCACTTCGCGAACCCGGCCGGAGCGAACACCGGGGTGATGCTCTGAGCGGTCACGCCGTAGGCCGACTCGGCGACCGGCACGTCACCGAAGGCGTGGCCCGGCGTGGTCGGGATCGACTGCAGCAGCCAGACTGCGCAGACAGTGGCCACGATGATGCCGGCAGCGGTCTTCAGGAAGCCCTGCAGCCGCACCCATGTGACGGAGGCGGTCAGGCGTAACGTCGGCACCTGGTAGGCCGGCAGGTCGATGATCAGCGGCTCGGCACCCATGGTGCGCCACAACGTTCGGCGCAGCACGAACCCTGCCAGCACGACGAGGTGGATCGAGATCACGTACATGGCGAACACGGCGGTGCCAGCGTAGGGGCCGAAGAACACCGAGCCGAGCATCACGAACACCGTGAGCCGGGCGGTGCAGGACGTGAACGGCACCAGCAGGGCGGTCAGGATCCGCTGCCGGGAGCTGGGCAGGATGCGGGTGGCGGAGATCGCGGGCACGTTGCAGCCGAAACCGACGATCAGCGGCAGGAACGCCCGTCCGGGCAGCCCGATCGAGCGCATCAGGCGGTCGGTGACCACCGCGGCCCTTGCCAGGTAGCCGGAGTCCTCGAGCACGGCCAGCAGGATGAACATCAGGGTCATCAGCGGAACGAACGTCAACAGCATGCCGACGCCGGCGATGAGCCCGCTAACCACAAGGCCCTCGACCCACGTGCCACCGAGGCCGAGCTGGCCAAGAAGCCAGGTGGCGCCGTTGGTCACCGGGCCGGAGAACAGTCCGTCGAGGAAGCCCTGCAGCGGCGCGGCCACAGCGGTGGTGATCTGGAAGACCAGCCACATCACAGCGAGGAAGACCACCGGGCCCAGCACGGGCGCCGTCACCCAGCGGTCGACCTTGTCGGAGAAGATTCGGGGCTGGACGGCCGGGGCGGACGTCCCTGCGCGGACGGCGTCGGAGATCCACGCGAACCGGTCGTCGTCGAGCTCGAGGGCGTCGGTGGTTTCCAGCACCGGACGGGGTGCCGTGGCGATGCCGGTGTGCTCGCGGACGCCGGCGGCGAGCGCTTCGAGTCCGGTGCGGCGGCGCGGGTCGATGCCGACCACGGGGCAGCCGAGAGCCTCGGAAAGGGCGTCGAGGTCAACGGTGACGCCGCTCTTGGCAGCGACGTCGAGCATGGTGAGGGCCACCATCATCGGCAGGCCGAGCTCACGCAGTTGCGCAACCAGGTAGAGGCTGTTCGCCAGCCGGGATGCGTCGCAGGCGACCACACAGAGGTCCGGCCGCTCATCCGCCGGTACGCCCACCAGCAGTTCCCGGGTGAGCGCCTCATCCGGGGAGTGCGGGTCGATCGAGTAGGCACCGGGGAGGTCGATCAGGGTGATGTCGCGGCGTTGCTCGTTCGGGTCGCAGGCGCACTCCTCGCAGGTGCAGCTGGCGGCGTCCCGGGTGGTCTTCCAGATGCCGCGCGACACCTCGACGGTGGTGCCGGGCCAGTTGCCCATGGTCACACGGGCGCCGGTGAGGGCGTTGAAAAGCGTGGACTTGCCGGTATTGGGCGCCCCGACGATTGCGACAACGGGGGCCTCCGGGCCGGCACCGATACCCCCACCGGTGTGGCAGCACGCCTTCACCGACGGCGTCCCGACCAGCAGCGGCAGCGGCAGTGCCCGGCCGGGCTGTTCGGTGACCGCCATCAAGGCACCTCCACGCGCAGCTGGGACAACAGGGTCGAGCCGAGCGCGATTCGGGAGCCAGCGACCAGCGCCACCCGTCCCCCACCGGCGGTACGCGAAAGCAACGAGAACCGGGCTCCGATACGCAGGCCGAGGGAGGAAAGGCGCTTCCGGCAGCTCTCAGGGGCGTGGACGAGGGTGAGCGGGGTGTGCAGAGGCGCGCTCGCCAGGTCGGACCCTACGTACATGTGCGTAAGGGTAGCCTAACCAAATAACGAACACCTAGTGTCTCGAAAATACGTGCAGCCGCTTCAGCGGAGGCCGAGCAGGTTCTCGACCAGGTAGGCAATCCACTCATACACGCGATAGACGTAGGCGCGCGGATCGTCCTCCGGCAGGGCGTCGAGCTCCTCTGCATCGTCTGGTGTGCTGATACCCAGCCGCACCGCAAGGCTCAGCCGGACGCCGCTGAGCGTCTTCAGCCAGCTGTCGAGTTCGATCACCCGCACCTGTACCGGATGCTTGCCTCCGTCGGTGTCCCGCAGAGCGGAGAGCACCGCCTCGGCCTCCCCCAGCCGGTTCGACCGCTGCCGGGCCTGGGTGAGCCTTCGAAACTCCCCCGATGCGGCCGGATCCTGCGGATAGGCGTCGGGGAACAGCCGGTTGATCACGGGGTCGGTGTGGTCCAACGGGTCGCTCCCGGACAGCTCGGCCTGCCAGCGGGCGAACGAGTCGCCGGCCTCTGGCTCCTGCTCGTCTGCCTCAAGCAGCCCAGTGAACTGCTCCACCAGCGACTCCAGCAGGGTGGCCTCGTAGTCGGTGAGCTTCATCTGGATCATCGGACCCGACCGCTTGAAGTCGCGCATCAGCCACGCTCGAGGGTGGCCCAGAGGCCGTAGCCGTGCATGGCGTCCACGTCGGTCTCCATCTGCTCGTGACTGCCGTTCGACACCACGGCCTTGCCGTTGTTGTGCACCTGCAGCATCAGGTCGGTGGCCTTCTCCTCCGGGTAGCCGAAGTAGGCGGAGAAGACGTGGGTGACGTAGCTCATCAGGTTCACCGGGTCGTCCCAGACGATGGTCACCCAGCCGGTCAGGGCCGATTCGGCCGGCCGTTCGGATACCGCGGTAGCCCCTCCGGGCTGCTCGGGTGCGTTCTCGCCTGCCACCGAGCCATTGTGGCATGCGAGGAGTCGCCCACTCCCCGCCGTGCCTCGCCTTCTCCCACGCAAGGTGGAGGGCTCTCGTAGTCTGAGGGCATGACCCTCCTGACGACACCGTCGGGCGCGACGCCGAGCACAGCCCTGCTGACCGACCACTACGAGCTCACGATGCTCCGCGCGGCCCTGCGCTCGAAAACCGCGTTCCGCCGCAGCGTGTTCGAGCTGTTCCCCCGGCGTCTTCCCGAGGGTCGCCGCTATGGCGTGGTGGCAGGTGTCGGCAGGGCACTGGACGCGATCGGTTCGTTCCGGTTCGACGAGACGGCCCTGAACTACCTGCTCGAGCAGAACGTCATTGACACCGACGCCGCCGACTGGTTGGGCCACTACAAGTTCAAGGGCAACATCTGGGGCTACCCCGAGGGCGAGATGTACTTCCCTGGCTCGCCGCTGCTGATCGTCGAGGGCACCTTCGCAGAGGCCTGCATCCTCGAGACGGTGCTGCTCAGCATCTACAACTACGACTGCGCCGTCGCCTCCGCCGCGTCCCGCATGACGGCGATGGCCGGCGACCGTCCCTGCATCGAGATGGGGTCGCGACGCGCGAACGAGTATGCGGCGGTGGCGGCCGCGCGGGCTGCCTACATCGCCGGCTTCGCCTCCACGTCCAACCTCCAGGCCGGGCACCGCTACGGCATCCCCACCACCGGCACGGCCGCACACTCCTTCACCCTGCTGCACGACACGGAGGAGGAGGCGTTCAAGGCCCAGCTGAAGGCCCTGGGCAAGGGCACGACGCTGCTGGTGGACACCTACGACATCGAGGAGGCCGTGCGCACCGGCGTCCGGCTGACGAAGGGCAAGCTGGGCGCGATCCGGCTCGACTCCGGCGACCTCGCCGAACAGGCCGCCGACGTCCGCAAGCTGCTCGACTCCCTCGGTGCGACCAGCACCCGCATCATCGTCACCTCCGACCTTGACGAGTTCCAGATCGCAGCCCTGCGCAGCGCGCCGGTTGACGGTTACGGCGTGGGCACGTCGCTGGTCACCGGCTCAGGAGCGCCGACCGGCGGCTTCGTGTACAAGCTGGTGGCGCGGTCGGCGACCGAAGGCAAGGACGCCGAGCTGCTCCCTGTGGCGAAGAAGAGCGTGAACAAGACCTCCATCGGGGGGCGGAAGTTCGCCCTGCGCCGGCTGAACGCGAACGGCCGGGCGGAGGCCGAGGTGATCGGCATCGGGACCCCGCCGAAGGGCGACCACAACGATCGGCCGATCCTGGTTCCGCTGGTCGCGAAGGGCAAGTTCGTCGGACGGGAGCCCCTGGAGGCTGCACGGGAGCGGCACCACCGGGTGCGCGCAGAGCTGCCACAGGCAGCGTTGAAGATGTCCAAGGGCGACCCTGCTCTGCCGACGATCCTGCTCGACGGCGACGGCAATGCCGCCGATAACCCTTACACGAGGTGACATGACCAGAGCGCTGATCGTCGTCGACACCCAGGTCGACTTCTCCGAAGGCGGATCGCTCGCCGTGACCGGCGGGACGGCCGTTGCCGGCCGGATCGCCGAACTGCTGGCCGGTGACCACGGCTACGACCACGTCGTGGCCACGCGAGACCACCACATCGATCCGGGCAGCCACTTCTCCGAGACCCCCGACTGGGTCGACGCCTGGCCGCCGCACTGCGTCGTCGGAACGCCAGGCGCTGAGCTGCACGCCGTCCTCGCGGGGTATGGCTTCGAAGCCGTCTTCGACAAGGGCGAATACGCCGCCGCCTACTCCGGCTTCGAGGGCCGCAGCGCCGGGGTGAGCCTTGCCGACTGGCTGGTCGATCGCAGTGTGACTGCCGTCGACGTGTGCGGTCTCGCCACCGATTACTGCGTCCGCGCGACCGCGCTGGACGCCGCCACCGACGGGTTTGCCGTCACCGTGCTGCTGGACCTGACCGCGGCGGTGGCTCCCGAGCGCCTCGAGCCTGTCCTTGACGAGTTCGCCGCGGCCGGAGTCGTCGTCGTGTCCACGGTGCCGGGCGTGACGGGGCGCCCGACCGGCAGGACGATGGCCTGGGCCGACGGCGCGTGGACGAATGCCCCGGTTTCCGTCGTCGAGTCCGGCGACGGTCTCGAGGTGACCGCCGTCGAGGGCTCGGACGCCTGGCGCCACACCGCCTACGGCTTCGTGCACGACACCGAACACGCCCTGCTGGCACCGCTGGCCGTGGGCCAGGCTGTCGAGGTGCGACTGCGCACCACGTTCACCGGCGAGTTCGACCAGGCCGGGGTTTTCGTGAAGGCAGACGACGAGCACTGGGTGAAGGCAGGGCTGGAGTTCGCCGACGGCGTCCTCAACCTCGGCGCCGTCGTCACCCTGGAACGCTCCGACTGGTCGGTGGCGCCGGTGGACTGGAACGGCCACGAGATGACCGTGCGGGTGAGCCGGTCGGTGGAGTCATTGACGATCCGCGCGAAGGTGGACGACGAGCCGTTCCGACTGGTGCGGGTGGCGCCGTTCGTCGGCCGCGGCGTGACGGCGGGCCCCTTCCTGTGCGCACCGACCCGCGCTGGCTTCACCGCGACCTTCCTCTCCTGGGACATCGTCCCGGCCGACGCCTCGTTGCACTGAGTCAGGGGGCCGCGACCCGCTTCGTGGTGGTTCTGGCGGCGCGCGCAGCCCGTATCGAGGCGGCGACCCGCGTCGTTGTGGTTTCGAACGCGGATTCCGGCTCGGTAGCCACCACAAGTCGGGTCTCGGGCTGAGCCGCGCCGAGGTGGCCACTCACAACCACCACAATTCGGGTCAGGCCCCCGACAACGTACGGTGTCGGCGTGGAAGAACTGCGCGTGCGCCCCGGCCCCGGGTTGCCGGACGGATTGGTGATCCCGGACGGTGAGCTGGTCGAGCGCTTCTCCCGTGCCTCCGGTCCTGGCGGTCAGAGTGTGAACACCACCGACTCCCGGGTGCAGCTGTCCTTCGACCTCGCCACCACGACCGTACTCACCGACATCCAGCGCGAACGGGCGCTACGACGCCTCGCCACACGGCTGGACGGGACTGTGCTCACCGTGGACGCCTCGGAGGAGCGCTCGCAGTTCCGCAACCGGTCGGCAGCGCGGGAGCGACTGGCCGCGATACTGCGGGAAGCACTGGCCCCTCCGCCACCGCAGCGCCGGGCCACCCGGCCCACCCGCGGCTCGATCGACCGGCGGCTGACCGGCAAG
>Ga0209745_1001401_pt1 | contig 14406 bp, 9 predicted proteins | sample BarGraNGADG00312_FD_184495 | JGI IMG/M metagenome (GOLD analysis project Ga0209745, IMG submission 184495) | Arctic peat soil microbial communities from Barrow, Alaska - Barrow Graham LP Ref core NGADG0004-312 (SPAdes) (version 2) | ecosystem: Environmental > Terrestrial > Soil > Wetlands > Peat ... | reverse complement strand
AAGCAGGTCGCCGAGGCGACCAAGGCCGACGCCGTGGCGGCAAGCGCCCCGGCCGAGGAGGCACCGGCGACCTACAGCTCGACCCCGGTCGAAGCGGCCGAGGGCACGCTCGCCTCGGACGAGGCACTCGCGGCACTCCGTGAGAAGCTGACCGGCGCCTGAGCAGCGCTCAGTGCTCGTCCTGCTCGGGCCGGTCACCTTCGGGTGGCCGGCCCGAGCAGCATCCCCACCGACGTAGGCTCGGAGCGTGACGGACCTGACGAACGACGGAGCCGGTGCCGGAGCGGGTGCGCCTCTCGCGACCGGCGGGCCGGGCGGCGGTGCGCCCGGGAGACGGCGCAAGGTCATCCACGGCCTCCAGGTCCGGCGCGGCACGGTCGCACGAACTGCGATGGTGACGCCGAGGATCCGACGGGTGACCGTGTCCGGGCCTGAGCTGGTGGGCTTCGCGAGCCTCGGGCCGACGGACCACCTCAAGCTCTATCTGCCGGATCCGGCGACCGGCGAGCACGTCGTGCCGGATCTGCGTGGCGGTGCGCTGCGGAGCCTCGCACGGCGACCGCCCACCGTGCGCGACTACACGCCGCGCGCCTACCGGCCCGGCACGGACGGCGGGGAGCTCGACATCGACTTCGTGCTGCACGACAACGGTGGGCCGGCCGCGAGCTGGGCGGCCGGGGTCCAACCCGGCGCGCCGGTGGCCTTCGGCGGCCCGAAGGGTTCGCGCCTGGTGCCCGACGACATCTCGAGCGTGGTCGTCGGCGGCGACGAGACGGCGCTGCCGGCGCTCGCGCGTTGGCTCGAGCTGCTGCCGCTCGGCGTCCAGGTCACGGTTCTCGCGGAGGTCGCGAACGCGGCCGATGAGGCGTACCTGGCCGGGGTCCGCAGCGACGCCGAGATCCACTGGCTGCACCGCGACGGGCGCTCGCCGGGTACCACGACGCTGCTCGACGAAGCGTTGCGGGCGCTGCCCGTTCCGGCGCCGGGCACGCGGGTGTGGTTCGGCGCCGAGGCAGGCAGCCTGATCGGCGTGCGGCGCTACCTGCGTCGAGCGCTCGGCCTCACGGCGGCGGTGGCCGAGGTGTCCGGGTACTGGTGCGCTGGGGTCGCGGCCTTCGACCACCACGCCCCGGTGGACCCGGGCGACCCGGACTGAGGGATCCGAGCGTCGCTGACCGTCCCGGGTGGGGTCTTCGCCAGCGCGCGCCGCATCTCGGACCAGTGCCCCCACTAGTCTGACTGGCGTGCTGCGCATCGGGCTGACCGGCGGAATCGCGGCAGGCAAGTCGACTGCGGCGACGCGCCTGGCCGAACTCGGCGCGACCGTGATCGACCACGACGTGCTCGCTCGCGCCGCCGTCGCGCCCGGCTCGGACGGGCTCGCCGCGGTCGCTGCGGAGTTCGGGGCGGGCGTCATCGGTGCGGATGGTGCGCTCGACCGCGCGGCTCTGGGAGCCATCGTCTTCGCCGATCCGGCGGCTCGGGCCCGGTTGAATGCGATCGTCCATCCGATCGTCCTTCGGTTGGCCCGGGACGCTGAGCGTGCGGCTCAGTCGGGTGACCCGGACGCCGTCGCCGTGCATGACATCCCGCTCCTGGTCGAGACCGGGCAGAGCGAGTCTTTCGACATCGTGGTGGTCGTACACGCGGACGAGGAAGTCCGGGTGAAGCGACTGATGCGTGCCCGTGGACTGAGCCAGGGCGAGGCCCTCGCGAGGATCCGGGCGCAGGCGACCGACGAACAACGATTGGCCGCGGCGACCGTTGTGCTGGAAAGCTCGGACACCGTTCTGGGCCTGAGGCGGCAGGTGGACGCGTTCTGGCGGGACCGGGTGCGGCCTGGGACCGGACCGGTGCGGCCGACGGCGACCTGGTCCTGAGCCGCGCCCGGCCCGGCGTCCGGGGGCCGCTCCGAGGCGTCCACGTCCGGGCCGGAAGGGTGCTGTTGCCCGGCCGGTGGGACGTGCATGCGCATCTCGTGCAGTGGGCGGCGGCGCGACAGCAGCTGGGTCTCCACTCCGCGCGCATTCGGGCCATGCCCGTGGCGACGACCCTGGTGGCGGGCAGGTGGACGCACCGCTTGCTCTGACCCCGGGCCGCAGTCGGGCTAGTGGCTCGTGCACCGGGGCCCGGGTGCCGCGATGTCGGCGGCAGGTCGTAGCGTGGTGGCATGCGTCCGGTCACCGATCTCCAGCGCAAGCTCGCGCCCTTCGAGGTCATCTCCGATTACCAGCCGGCCGGCGACCAGCCGCAGGCGATCAAAGAGCTCACCGCGCGCGTGACCGCGGGGGAGAAGGACATCGTCCTGCTCGGCGCGACCGGCACCGGCAAGTCCGCCACCACGGCCTGGCTGATCGAAAAGCTGCAGCGCCCGACCCTGGTGATGGCGCCGAACAAGACCCTCGCGGCGCAGCTCGCGAACGAGTTCCGGGACCTGCTGCCGAACAACGCGGTCGAGTACTTCGTCTCGTACTACGACTACTACCAGCCAGAGGCCTACGTCCCGCAGTCCGACACCTTCATCGAGAAGGACTCCTCGATCAACGAGGAGATCGAGCGGCTGCGCCACTCCGCGACGAACTCGCTGCTCACCCGACGCGACGTCGTCGTCGTCGCCTCGGTGTCCTGCATCTACGGGCTCGGCACACCGCAGGAGTACGTCGACCGGATGGTGCGACTCTCCGTCGGCGACCACGTCGAGAGGGATGTGCTGCTCCGTCGTTTCGTGTCGATGCAGTACACCCGCAATGACATGGCGTTCACCCGCGGCACGTTCCGAGTCCGGGGCGACACCGTCGAGATCATCCCGGTCTACGAGGAGCTCGCGGTGCGGATCGCTTTCTTCGGCGACGAGATCGAGGCGATCCAGACCCTGCACCCGATCACCGGTGACGTGCTGCGTGCTGAGGAGGAGATGTACGTCTTCCCGGCCTCGCACTACGTGGCGGGCCCCGAGCGGATGGAGCGTGCCATCTCCGGCATCGAGAGCGAGCTCGATGTGCGCCTCGCCGAGTTCGAGCGGCAGAACAAGTTGCTCGAGGCACAGCGGCTCCGGATGCGCACGACGTACGACCTCGAGATGCTCCGGCAGATCGGCTCGTGCTCGGGCATCGAGAACTACTCCCGGCACATCGACGGGCGGGCTCCCGGCACGGCACCGAACACGCTGCTCGACTACTTCCCGGAAGACTTCCTCCTGGTCATCGACGAGAGTCACGTGACGGTGCCTCAGATCGGGGCGATGTCCGCGGGGGACGCCTCGCGGAAGCGGACTCTCGTCGAGCACGGCTTCCGGCTGCCGAGCGCGCTCGACAACCGACCGCTGCGTTGGGAGGAGTTCCAGGAGCGGGTTGGCCAGACGGTGTACCTCTCGGCCACACCTGGTCCGTACGAGCTCTCCGTGTCGGACGGCGTGGTCGAGCAGATCATCCGGCCGACCGGGTTGGTCGACCCCCAGGTGGTCGTCAAGCCCACGACGGGTCAGATCGACGACCTGCTCGAGCAGATCCGGCGACGGGTCGAGAGCAACGAGCGGGTGCTCGTGACCACCCTCACAAAGAAGATGGCGGAGGACCTGACGGACTACCTGCTCGACAAGGACGTCAGGGTCCGATACCTGCACTCCGACGTGGACACCTTGCGTCGAGTGGAGCTGCTCCGGGAGCTGCGGCTCGGCCAGTACGACGTCCTCGTCGGGATCAACCTGCTCCGCGAGGGCCTCGACCTGCCCGAGGTCTCGCTGGTGAGCATCCTGGACGCCGACAAGGAGGGCTTCCTCCGCTCCGGGCGATCGTTGATCCAGACGATCGGGCGCGCCGCTCGCAACGTCTCGGGTGAGGTGCACATGTACGCGGATGTCATCACCCCGTCGATGGCGATGGCGATCGACGAAACGAACCGTCGCCGTGAGAAGCAGGTCGCGTACAACACGGCGCACGGGATCGACCCGACGCCGTTGCGGAAGAAGATCGGCGACATCACGGACCTGCTCGCCCGCGAGGACGCGGACACGGCGGAGCTGCTCGGCGGTTCCGGTGGCGGTCGGAGCCGGGCCAAGACGGGCGGCGGTCCGCCGCAGGCCGCCGGCGCCCGAACCCCCAGCCGCTTGGCCGGCGCGCCGGCGGGCGAGCTCGCCTCCCTCATCCAGGAGCTCACCGACCAGATGCACGGCGCCGCGGCCGAGCTCCAGTTCGAGCTGGCCGCGCGACTGCGCGACGAGATCGCGAACCTCAAGAAGGAGCTTCGCCAGATGCAGGCGGCGACCGCGTGAGACCTGGTCGCCGAGGAGCCGGCGGCCCGAAAGGATCCGCTGGGTGATCGATCCGATGACCTATGCTGGGTCGCGTTGGAGGGGAGTACTCCCTCGCGGAGGTGCCGTCATCACGGCTGGCGCGGATGCCAGCCCGGTGCCACCGGTTCGGCGTCGTCGTGAACGGCTCCGGGCGGAGGAGACCTCCGGTACCCGCCATGTCGTACCGGAGGACCGTTGATGAACGTCCCGCTCTGGGTCTGGGCTCTGACCATCGCCGCATTCGGCGTCATCATGGTCGTCGACTTCTTCACCCACGTGCGAACCCCGCACGAGCCGTCGTTCCGCGAAGCGTCGCTGTGGTCGGGCATCTACGTCACCCTCGCCCTGCTGTTCGGCGTCGGCATGATGCTGGCCTGGGGCACGAGCCACGGCGCGGAATTCCTCGCCGGCTACGTCACCGAGTGGAGCCTCTCGGTCGACAACCTCTTCGTCTTCCTCATCATCATGACGAAGTTCGCCGTCCCGCGGATCTACCAGCAGAAGGTGCTGATGGTCGGGGTGATCATCGCCCTCGTGCTGCGAGGCATGTTCATCCTGGCCGGCGCTGCGGCGATCGCGCGGTTCGAGTGGGTCTTCTACCTCTTCGGTGCCTTCCTGATCTACACGGCGATCGCCCTGGCCCGCGAGGACCACGACAGTGAGACCGAGTTCCACGAGAACCGCCTGTTGCGACTCGTGCGTCGCGGGATCCCGTCGACGTCCGCCTACCACGGTGATCGCCTGACCGTTCGGTCCGGGTCGCGACGTCTGATGACGCCGATGCTCGTCGTGATGATCGCGATCGGCAGCACCGACGTGCTCTTCGCCCTCGATTCGATCCCGGCGATCTTCGGGCTCACCAAGGAGCCGTACATCGTCTTCACGACGAACGCGTTCGCGTTGCTCGGCCTTCGCCAGCTCTACTTCCTGTTGCACGGGCTGCTTCGCCGCCTGGTCTTCCTGTCCGAGGGCCTCGCGGTGATCCTGGCCTTCATCGGGATCAAGCTGGTGCTCGAGACCCTGCACGGCAACGACCTGCCGTTCGTGAACGGTGGCAAGCCCGTGGCGTGGGCACCCGAGATCCCGATCTGGCTCTCTCTGCTGGTGATCGTCGTCAGCCTGACCGTCGCGACGGCGGCGAGCCTCGCGAAGACGCGGCGCGATGCTGCCGCGACAGCCGTGGCGCCGGCCGCCACCGAGGTCTGAGGGCGGACGCCCCATCCTCCCCGCCCTCGAGTGGAGCGTTGTGACACAGACACACCGCGGAAGCGTGCCAGATCACTCCACTCGAGGTGGGGGAGGGGATCGAACAGGTGTGCGAATGTCGGCATCGACCCATAGGATCGCCCTGTGAGCGACCGACTCCGGATCCGCGGTGCGCGTGAGCACAACCTGCGCAACGTCGACCTCGACCTTCCGCGGGACAAGCTGATCGTCTTCACCGGCCTGTCTGGCTCCGGGAAGTCGTCTCTCGCGTTCGACACGATCTTCGCCGAGGGTCAGCGCAGGTACGTCGAGTCGCTCTCGGCGTACGCGCGGCAGTTCCTGGGTCAGATGGACAAGCCCGACGTCGACTTCATCGAAGGCCTGTCTCCCGCGGTGTCCATCGACCAGAAGTCCACCAACCGGAACCCGCGGTCCACTGTCGGGACGATCACCGAGGTGTACGACTACCTCCGATTGCTGTTCGCGCGGGCCGGCACCCAGCACTGCCCGGAGTGCGGTGAGCGGATCACCGCGCAGTCGCCTCAACAGATCGTCGACCGGCTCCTCGAGCTCCCGGACGGTACCCGTTATCTGGTGCTCGCGCCGGTCGTCCGCGGGCGCAAGGGGGAGTACTCGGAGCTGTTCGCCGAGCTGCGGACGAAGGGCTTTGCGCGGGCCCGGGTGGACGGCCAGGTGTACGCACTGAACGAGGCGCCCGAGCTGGAGAAGAAGCTCACGCACTCGATCGACGTCGTCGTCGACCGACTGGTCGCGAAGGAGGGCGTTCAGCGGCGCCTCACCGACAGCGTCGAGACGGCGCTCGCCCTGGCGGGCGGCCTGCTGACGGTCGAGCTCATCGACGCCGAGGCCGACGACCCGCACCGGGAGCGCCGCTTCTCCGAGAGCCGCGCCTGCCCGAACGATCACCAGCTGACCCTCGACGAGATCGAGCCGCGCACCTTCTCGTTCAACGCGCCGTACGGCGCGTGCCCGGAGTGCACCGGACTCGGCAACCGGCTCGAGATCGACCCCGAGCTGGTGATCCCGAACGACGAGCTCTCGCTGGCCGACGGCGCGGTCGCGCCGTGGTCGCAGACCTCGTCGGAGTACTACCACCGGGTTCTCTCCGCGCTGGCCGAGGAGATGCAGTTCTCGATGGACGCGCCGTGGCGCGCGCTGCCGGAGCGCGTCAAGGACGCCGTCCTGTACGGCAAGGACCACAAGGTCCACGTGAGGTACCGCAACCGGTTCGGTCGCGAACGGCAGTACTCGACGGGCTTCGAGGGCGTCGTGACGATGGTCGAACGGCGTCACTCCGAGACCGAGTCGGAGTGGTCGCGCGAGAGGTACGAGGCGTTCATGCGCGAGGTCCCGTGCCCCGCGTGCCAGGGCGCCCGGCTCAAGCCCGAGGTGCTCGCGGTGCGCGTCGGGGACAAGTCGATCGCGGAGGTCTGCGACCTGCCGATCAACAAGTGCCGCGAGTTCCTTCGCGGGCTCGAGCTCGGCGAGCGGGAGCGGGTGATCGCCACCCAGGTGCTCAAGGAGATCCTCGAACGGCTCGGCTTCCTGCTCGACGTCGGGCTCGACTACCTCTCGCTCAAACGTCCGGCCGGGACCCTTTCCGGCGGCGAGGCGCAGCGGATCCGGCTCGCGACCCAGATCGGCGCCGGCCTGGTCGGTGTGCTGTACGTGCTCGACGAACCCAGCATCGGGTTGCACCAGCGCGACAACCGCCGGCTCATCGACACGCTGGTCCGGCTCCGCGACCTCGGGAACACGCTCATCGTCGTCGAGCACGACGAGGAAACCATCCGCGCGGCCGACTGGATCGTGGACATCGGGCCCGGGGCAGGGGAGCACGGTGGGCGGATCGTGCACACCGGGGACCTGGCCGGCCTGCTCGCGTGCGAGGAGTCGATCACCGGCGCGTACCTGGCCGGACGTCGCCGGATCCCGACGCCTGCGGTTCGGCGGCCCACGGACCCGGCGCGCCAGGTGACCGTGCTCGGCGCGCGTGAGCACAACCTCGCGAACATCGACGTGAGCTTCCCGCTCGGGTGCTTCGTCGCGGTCACCGGAGTCTCCGGGTCCGGGAAGTCGACCCTCGTCAACGCGATCCTGTTCACCGTGCTCGCGAACAAGCTGAACGGCGCGCGCCAGGTGCCCGGCCGCCACCGCACGGTGACCGGGCTCGAGCACCTGGACAAGGTCGTGCACGTTGACCAGGGCCCGATCGGCCGGACTCCTCGCTCGAACCCCGCGACCTACACCGGCGTCTGGGACCACGTCCGGCGCCTGTTCGCGGAGACCACCGAGGCCAAGGTGCGTGGCTACAAGCCGGGCCGGTTCTCGTTCAACGTCAAGGGCGGTCGCTGCGACGCCTGCTCCGGTGACGGCACCCTGAAGATCGAGATGAACTTCCTGCCGGACGTCTATGTGCCGTGCGAGGTCTGTCACAGCTCGCGGTACAACCGGGAGACCCTCGAGGTCCACTTCAAGGGCAAGACGGTCGCCGACGTGCTGAACATGCCGATCGAGGAGGCGTCGGAGTTCTTCAGCGCCGTGCCGGCGATCTCCCGCCACCTGAGGACGCTGACCGACGTCGGGCTCGGGTACGTGCGCCTCGGGCAGCCCGCGCCGACTCTCTCCGGTGGCGAGGCGCAGCGCGTCAAGCTCGCGGCCGAGCTGCAGAAGCGGTCCACCGGCCGAACGATCTACGTGCTCGACGAGCCGACCACCGGTCTGCACTTCGAGGACATCCGCAAACTCCTCGACGTGCTCCAAGGGCTGGTCGACAAGGGGAACACGGTCATCGTCATCGAGCACAACCTGGACGTGATCAAGAACGCCGACTGGGTCGTGGACCTCGGACCGGAGGGTGGGTCGGGCGGCGGTCTGGTGGTCGCCGAGGGCACCCCGGAGCAGGTCGCGGAGATCGAGGCGAGCCACACCGGGCGGTTCCTTGCTGGGGCGCTCGGCGCGAAGGTGGGCGCTCGCGCGAGCTGAGCCCTGCGAGGTGCGGGGAAACGTCTGCGACCCGTTCGCCGGATCCGGTCGGCGTCGGACGCCCTGACTACGCTCGTGCCATGGCGGACCCAGCGAGTTACCGCCCCGCGCCCGGCGACATCCCGCAGGTGCCGGGCGTCTACCGGTTCCGGGACCCGCACGGCCGCGTCATCTACGTCGGCAAGGCCAAGAACCTCCGGTCGCGGCTGAGCAGCTACTTTCAGGACCTCGCCGCCCTTCACCCGCGCACCCAGCAGATGGTCACGATGGCTGCATCGGTGGAATGGACCGTCGTCGGCACGGAGGTCGAGGCCCTCGCGCTCGAGTTCACCTGGATCAAGGAGTTCGACCCTCGCTTCAACGTCCGGTACCGGGACGACAAGTCGTACCCCTACCTCGCGGTCACGATGGCGGAGCAGTTCCCCCGGGTCCAGGTGATGCGCGGCAGCAAGCGGCCCGGCACGCGGTACTTCGGCCCGTACCCGCACGCCTGGGCGATCCGCGAGACGGTCGACCTGCTGCTCCGTGTCTTCCCGGTCCGGACCTGCTCGGCGGGCGTCTTCCGGCGGGCGGCGCAGATCGGGCGCCCGTGCCTGCTCGGCTACATCGACAAGTGCTCCGCGCCATGCGTCGGGCGGGTCACAGCCGACCAGCACCGCGGGCTCGCCCAGGACTTCTGCGACTTCATGGCCGGGGACACCGCACGCTTCGTGCGGCGGCTGCAGAAGCGGATGCGCGACGCCGCCGCCGACCTCGACTACGAGCAGGCAGCCCGGCTGCGCGACGACATCGCGGCCCTCGAAAAGGCCACGGAACGGAACGCCGTCGTATTGCCGGACGGCACGGATGCCGACGTGTTCGCGATGGCGGGCGATGAGCTCGAGGCCGCGGTCCAGGTGTTCCACGTCCGCAACGGGCGGATCCGCGGCCAGCGCGGCTGGATCGTCGAGAAGGTCGAGGACCTGGACGACGCCGCGCTGGTCGCGCACCTGCTTCAGCAGGTGTACGGCGACGCGGGTTCCTCCTCGGACCCGGGCGTGCACACCGACGTCGTCCCGCGCGAGGTTCTGGTCCCGGTCATCCCGACAGATGCCACCCAGCTGGCCGTCTGGCTGACTGGGCTGCGCGGTTCCCAGGTGTCGATCCGCGTCCCGCAACGCGGGCCCAAGCGGACCCTGGCCGAGACGGTGCGGACCAACGCGGGGCACGCGCTCGTCCTGCACCGGTCGAACCGGGCCGGTGACCTGACGACGCGGAGCCAAGCGCTCACCGAGCTCCAGGAGGCTCTCGGCATGCCCAGCGCGCCGCTGCGCATCGAGTGCTACGACATCTCGACCACGCAGGGCACCCACCAGGTGGGGTCGATGGTCGTGTTCGAGGACGCTCTGCCGCGCAAGGCCGAGTACCGGCAGTTCGTCGTGCGCGGGCCGGACGGCGCGGGCGCGGCGGATGACACCGCGGCGATGCACGAGGTGATCAGGCGCAGGTTCGGGCGGTACCTCGCCGAGCGCAGCCGGTCCGGGGAGCTCGAGCTGGACGGGGAGCTCGAGCTGGACGGGGAGCCGGCGTTCGACGCGGGTGTCGACGCGGGTGCGGGTCCACCGCCCGCACCGCGGTTTGCGTACCCGCCGAACCTCGTCGTGGTGGACGGCGGGCCACCGCAGGTGGCAGCCGCGGCTCGGGCTCTCGACGAGCTCGGCATCGACGACGTCGCCCTGTGCGGCCTGGCGAAGCGGCTCGAGGAGGTCTGGCTGCCGGGGGAGGAGTACCCGGTCATCCTCCGGCGTGGCTCGGAAGGGCTCTACCTGCTGCAGCGGGTGCGTGACGAGGCGCACCGGTTCGCGATCAAGCACCACCGCAAGCGCCGGAGCACGGCGATGGTCGCCTCGGTGCTCGATGACGTCGTTGGCCTCGGACCGGTGCGCAAGACCGTCCTGCTCAAGCATTTCGGCTCGCTCACCCGGCTCCGCGCGGCGTCGGCCGAGGAGATCGCGAGCGTCCGCGGCATCGGTGCGGCGACGGCGGAGGCGGTCGTCGCGGCTCTCAAGGGCCAGCAGGGAGCGGTGTGACACCGACACGCCGCTCGCACGTGCGACGTCTCTCCACCTTGGCGGGTGGGGCATGCTTGGTGAAATGAGTGGCGAACCGCCCCCCGAAACTGTGCCGACCGGAATCCCCGCCCTGGAAGCCAGTGCGCGCTCGCCGGTAGACGAGATCCCCGAGGTCCTGATCATCACCGGGATGTCGGGGGCGGGCCGTTCGCGCGCGGCTGCCATCCTCGAGGACCTCGCCTGGTACGTGGTCGACAACCTGCCACCGCAGATGCTGACCCACCTCGTCGGCATGATGACGCACGGCACGGGTGGCGTTCGGCGGCTTGCCGTGGTCGTCGACGTGCGCGGGCGGCAGTTCTTCACCGACTTCGTCCAGGTGCTCGATGCGCTGCACGCGGGCGGCATCCGGCACCGGATCCTCTACCTCGACGCCTCCGACGAAGTCCTGGTCCGTCGTTTCGAGCAGGTCCGCCGCCCGCACCCCTTGCAGGGCGACGGCCGGATCATGGACGGGATCACCGCCGAACGGGCCCTCCTGTCCGAGATGCGCGAGCGGGCCGACGTCGTCGTCGACACCTCCGAGCTGAACGTGCACGAGCTGGCGCACGAGGTGGTGGCGTCGTTCTCCCCAGCCGGCGACGCGCCGCTGCAGGTGACCGTGCTCTCGTTCGGCTTCAAGTACGGCTTGCCGCTCGACGCGGACAACGTGGCGGACATGCGCTTCCTGGCGAATCCCTACTGGATCACCGAGCTGCGCCATCTCACCGGGCGCGACCCGGCCGTCCGTGACTACGTCCTCGGACTGCCGCGTGCGCGCGAGTTCGTGGACCGCTACGTCGACGCGCTCGAGCCGGTCCTCGCGGGCTACGCCCAGGAGGACAAGCGCTACGTGACGATCGCCATCGGCTGCACCGGAGGCAAGCACCGGTCCGTGGCCGTGGGCGAGGAAGTCGGCGCAGCCCTTCGGGCCCGCGGGCACCAGGTCGAGGTGCGCCACCGGGACCTCGGCCGGGAGTGAGGCGCGTGCCGGAAACCAATCCCGCCGTGGTCGCACTGGGCGGGGGTCATGGGCTCGCCGCCTCGCTGCGGGCGCTCCGCCTGCTCACCGAGCGGCTCACCGCGATCGTGACCGTGGCCGACGACGGCGGCTCATCCGGTCGGCTCCGGAACGAGTTCGGCGTGCTCCCACCGGGCGACCTGCGGATGGCCCTCGCCGCGCTGTGCGACGACACCGAGTGGGGACGGACCTGGCGCGATGTGCTCCAGCACCGATTCCGGTCGTCGGGCTCCCTGGACCAGCACTCCGTCGGCAACCTCCTCATCGTGGCCCTGTGGGAGCTGCTCGATGATCCCGTCGCGGGCCTGGACTGGGTCGGTCGGCTGCTCGGAGCGCGCGGGCGGGTGCTCCCGATGGCGTCCGTGCCGCTCGACATCGAGGCCGACGTCGCGGGTCTCCCCGGGGCGGGCCCGGACGGCCTGACCGTCGTGCGCGGCCAGGTCGCCGTCGCCACGGCACCGGGGCGGATCGTGCGGCTGCGGCTGATCCCGACCGACCCGGCGACCGCGCCCGAGACAGTGCGTGCGATCGACGAGGCGGACTGGGTGGTGCTCGGTCCAGGCTCGTGGTTCACGTCCGTGCTGCCGCACCTCCTGGTGCCCGAGCTGTCCGCCGCCCTGCACCGCACCAAGGCGCGCCGCTGCGTCACGCTGAACCTGTCGCCGGAGACTCGGAACCCGGCGAGCATGGGCCGGCACGAGCACCTCGCCGCGCTTCGGGAGCACGCGCCGAACCTTCGGATCGACGCCGTGATCGCCGACCCGAGTGCGGTGGACGACATCGGGCCGCTGGCGGATCTCGCCAACGAGATGGGCGCTTCGCTGCTGCTGCGACAGGTCCAGATCGGCGACGGAAGCGCCAACCACGACCCGGTCCGGTTGGCCGCGGCGTACCGGGACGTCTTCGACGGCACGCTGGGAGACGTCCGCAACACCGTCGACTAATGGCAGGATGACGCCATGGCACTGACGGCCCAGGTGAAGGACGAGCTCGCCCGGCTCTCCGTGGACAGGATTTCGTGCCGCAAGGCTGAGGTGTCGGCGACCCTCCGGTTCGCCGGTGGCCTGCACATCATCTCGGGACGCATCGTGATCGAGGCGGAGCTCGACACGGGTATCGCCGCACGGCGGCTCCGGCAGGCCATTCATGAGGTCTACGGGCACACGAGCGAGGTCATCGTCGTCTCGGGCGGCGGGTTGCGCCGAGGCAACCGGTACGTCGTGCGGGTGGTCAAGGACGGTGAGTCGCTCGCCCGACAGACCGGTCTGCTCGACAACCGCGGGCGCCCGGTGCGTGGCCTGCCACCGCAGGTCGTGGCCGGCGGTGTCGGCGACGCCGAGGCCGCCTGGCGTGGCGCCTTCCTCGCGCACGGTTCGCTGACCGAGCCGGGACGCTCCGCCGCCATGGAGGTCACCTGCCCGGGGCCCGAGGCGGCCCTCGCGCTGGTCGGAGCGGCTCGTCGGTTGGGTATCCAGTCCAAGGCCCGCGAGGTGCGCGGCGTGGACCGGGTCGTGATCCGGGACGGCGACGCGATAAGCGCGATGCTGACCAGGCTCGGCGCGCATGACGTGGTGCTCGTCTGGGAGGAGCGTCGGCTCCGTCGCGAGGTCCGCGGTACCGCGAACCGACTCGCGAACTTCGACGACGCCAACCTGCGCCGCTCGGCACGCGCCGCCGTGGCCTCCGGGGCGCGAGTCGAGCGTGCCTTCGAGCTCCTGGGCCCGGACGTCCCGGACCATCTGCGTCAGGCCGGCGAGCTTAGGCTCGAGCACAAGCAGTCCTCCCTCGAGGAGCTCGGCCAGATCGCCGACCCGCCACTGACCAAGGACGCCGTCGCCGGTCGGATCCGCCGCCTCCTGGCCACCGCCGACAAGCGCGCGGCCGAGCTCGGAGTGCCCGATACGGAGGCCGGTCTGAGCGCGGACCTGCTCGATCTCTGACCCGATTCGTCGACGGCCGTGGCCGCCCGGATCGACCGTTTCGAGGGCATCTCAGCCCGTGGACGATAGGACCTTTGTCGCGGCCCAGAGGAGCCTCGCGGTGTAACCTGACGGTGTCTGGTTCTCGCGTGGATACGCGGTCTTGCCAGGCGCGTACGTGATGGTACGCAATCATTTGGCGACCAATCGTGTGCGTCGGCTGCGCCGACGCGTGCCGAGGAGGGCACTGTGACCATCCGCGTGGGAATCAACGGCTTCGGCCGCATCGGCCGGAACGTGTACCGCGTCATCCAGGGGTCGGACGTCGACCTCGAGATCGTTGCCGTCAATGACCTGACGGACAACAAGACGCTCGCGCACCTGCTGAAGTACGACTCGATCCTCGGGCGCCTTTCCGAGGACGTGACCTACGACGACGAGTCCATCACCGTCGGCGGCAAGTCGATGAAGGCGTTCGCCGAGAAGGACCCGTCGGCCCTGCCCTGGGGCGACCTGGGAGTGGACATCGTCCTCGAGTGCACCGGCGTCTTCCGCACCGGCCCCAAGTGCCAGCCGCACCTTGACGCCGGCGCGAAGAAAGTCATCCTCTCCGTGCCCGGCACCGAGATCGACGGCACCTTCGTGATGGGCGTGAACCACAAGGACTACGACCCGGCCACGCAGCACATCGTCTCGAACGCGTCCTGCACCACGAACTGCCTCGCGCCGGTCGCGAAGGTCCTGGACGAGAGCTTCGGCATCGTCCGCGGCCTGATGACGACCATCCACGCGTACACCATGGACCAGAACCTGCTGGACGCCCCGCACAAGGACCTGCGCCGTGCCCGCGCCGCCGCCCTGAACATCGTCCCC
>Ga0209745_1001399_pt1 | contig 14419 bp, 14 predicted proteins | sample BarGraNGADG00312_FD_184495 | JGI IMG/M metagenome (GOLD analysis project Ga0209745, IMG submission 184495) | Arctic peat soil microbial communities from Barrow, Alaska - Barrow Graham LP Ref core NGADG0004-312 (SPAdes) (version 2) | ecosystem: Environmental > Terrestrial > Soil > Wetlands > Peat... | reverse complement strand
CGAAGGCTACGGGTTCGCTGGACCCCGTTGTCCCCTGGGGTTCACGCAGGGGTCGAGACGACCAGTGCCCGCACGGCCACCCGGTCGACCTTCCCACTTGCTGTGCGCGGCAGCTCAGCGAGGACCATCACGCGCGTCGGCATCTTGTACCGCGCGAGGGTTGAGCTCGCCGCCTCGCGGACGTCTGCGAGCGTGGGCGCGCTCTCGGTACGGCATGCCAGTACGGCGACCACCGTCTCACCCCAGGTCGGGTCCGGGGCTCCGACGACGACGAGGTCGTCGACGGGCAACCCCCGCAACGCTGCCTCGACCTCGCCGGGGACCACCTTCTCCCCGCCGGTGTTGACCACCTCGCACGTGCTACCGACCAGCGTGAGGCACCCCTCCTCGTGGGTGGCAAGGTCGGTCGTCCGCCACCAGCCACCTGGTTCCTGCGCAGCGGCGGTGGCCCTCGGATCCGCCCAGTAACCCGCTGTGACCTGCGGACCGCGCGCCCAGATCTCACCGGTGACGCCCGGGGTGGTGACGACTGAGCCGTCCTCCGGCGACCTGAGCGCAAGCTCGAGGTACGGCACCGCCTGACCCACCGAGAGGGGTCTGCTGCTCACCATCGCGGCCGGTAGCAGCGTACCGCCGCCGGCCAGCTCGGTCATCCCCCAGGACGGCAGGAGCGTCATCCCTCGAGCGGCGAACTGCGTGAAGAGGTCGGTCTGCGCCGACGCGCCGCCCACGATCGCGGTACGCACCCCGGAGAGGTCTGCGCCGTCGAACCCCCGCGCCCTGGTGATCGCGGCGTACATGGCCGGGACGCCGAAGAGCGCGGTCACGCCGGCCAGGTCGGCGAGGGTCCGGTCGGGGTCGAACGTGCGGCGCAGAACAAGGGTGCCCCCACGGGCGACGGTGTCCATGGTGAGGCAGTTCAGCCCTGCGATGTGGAACAGCGGTGCGACGACCAGTGCCACGTCGTCGGGGCGCGTGTCGAGCAACGCGCCCATCGACCGCTGGCTCCACCACAGGTTGGCGTGGGTGAGCATCACACCCTTGGGACGCCCGGAGGTGCCCGAGGTGTAGACGATCACGGCGAGGTCGTCCGGCGTGAGGCTCGGCAGCTCGGGCAGGTCGCGTCGTGCTGAGGCCACCTCTGACGCGCTCATCCAGTGCTGCACGCCGCGTGATGCCCTCAGCGGCGCGTAGACCGGCTCGAGCTCGGGCTCGACCACCACCGTGTGCGGGGCGCAGTGCTCCAGCGTCCTGCCGGCCTCGGTGGTCGTGAGGCGAAAGTTGAGGGGGACGAAGACCGCCCCGACAAGGTGCGCCGCCAACATCGTCAGGAGCAGACCAGGGTCGTTACGACCCGCCCACGCGACCCGGTCCCCGGCACGGACCCCTCGGTGGTGCAGCTCGCCCGCCAGCCCGTTGGCCCCCTCGAGCAGGTCATGGGCGGTCAGGACGCGACCGTCGTCAGCGACGATCGACCGGGTGTCGGGTGCACGGTGAGCCAGATCGGCGACGGCGCGGATCAGGCTTAGGTCCGGGACCACTCGTTCTCCCATGTGGTGCGTCGGGGTGCGCGGCAGCCTGGGAAGACCTGCAGCGCACCCCGACGGATTCAGGATGCCGCGCCGACAGGCTGCGCGGTCGGGGCTGCGGCGGGCTTGGCGCCGCCGACCCGGGACAGGACCAGCGTCAGGACGAGGCCCACGAGCGCCACCACGATCGCGATGACGAACGGCTTGGTGTAGTCACCCTCGGCACCACCACCGAGCGTCGCACCGATCCTGGGCCCGAAGTACGCGGCCACGGAGTACCCCGTGAACATGATGCCGTAGTTCATGCCCTGGAACCGGGGACCGTACGTCTTCATGGTCAGGGCCGGGAAGACGCCCATCACACCGCCGAAGCACACGCCGAGGCCGACGATGCCCACCGCGAAGCCGACGGTCGAGTGCACCGTGAGCAGCACGACGAGAGACAGCGCCACGACCCCGTAGATGAAGGCGATCGCGTTGGTGTACCCGATGCGGTCGGACAGCGCACCCCAGGCGAAGCGGCCCAGGGCGTTGCAGATCGAGTAGACCGACACGAGGACGGCGGCCGAGGCGGCCGTGATCGCGAACATGCTGGTCTGGGCGATCGGCGACAGCTGGGAGGCGATCATCAGACCCGAGAAGGCACCGGTCGTCAGCATGACGAAGATGAGGTAGAAGGCAGGGGTGCGGACCATCTGGGACCAGGTGCTGTTGACCACCGCTGGGGTCCCGGTCGGCGGCGTCCAGCCCTGCGGCAGGAAGCCGACCGGCGCGGGCCGGATGAGCAGCGACGCTGCGACGACCACGACGGCGTAGACGGCGCCCATCCGGACGAAGGCTCCACCGACCCCGACGGAGTCGATCAGCGCACGGGCGACGGGGGCAGCGATGACGGCTCCGGCACCCATGCCCGCGGTGAGCACGCCAGCGGCGAAGCCGCGACGGTCAGGGAAGAGCTTGATCGTGTTGTTGAGGCAGCCCGAGTAGGCAAAGCCCTGACCCAGCCCGGCGATCAAACCGTAGAAGAGGTACAGCTGGACCGTGCTCGTGGCGACGCCGGTGAGGACAAATCCCAGCGCGAAGAGGATCGCACCGATCGTGATCGACCAGCGCGCGCCCCCACGGTCGATGATGAAGCCACCGAGAATCATGGGGATCGGGGCGATGGCACCGTTGATGATGAACGCGTTCATCACCTGGGGAATCGTCCACTCGTGCGCCGCGCTCAGCGGCCCCGCGAACACGGAGAACGCGTAGATCGCGCCCGTGCACAGCAGGATGAGGACGGCTCCGGTAAGCACGCGCCACCGGTTGATCGTTGGCATGGTGTGGACCTCTCAGGACGCGGCGACGGCGGGCGCCGTGTGCTCGGGGGCGGACAGTGCGGCGAGCTCGCCCCACACCTCGCGGAAGATCCCGCTCGGCATGAGGGTCAGGTCGGGGGAGATGGCCGGGGTGAAGTCCATCTGGTCGAGGATCTGGGTCTGCAGGTCGATGCCGGGCGCGATCTCGGTGAGCGTCATCACGCCGTCGATGAGCTGGAACACGCACCGCTCAGTGACGTAGAGGACGCGCTGGCCGCGCGGCACGGAGTACGGGCCGCTGAAGGTGATCTGCTGGACCCGCTCGAGGAACTTGTGGCTGCTCCCCTCGGTGACCACCCGGATGCTGCCGTCGCCCACCTCGAGCTCGAGCCCGCCCGCGGTGAAGGTGCCGGCGAAGACCAGGGTCTTCGCCGACTGGCAGATGTTGATGAAGCCGCCGCAGCCAGAGACCCGGCTGCCGAACTTGGACACGTTCACGTTCCCGGCCGCGTCCGTCTGGGCAAGGCCGAGCACGGCCACGTCGAGGCCGCCGCCGTCGTAGAAGTCGAACTGGCTGTGCATGTCGACCAGGGCCTGGGGGTTGTACGAGTGCCCGAAGTCCTTCAGGCCGGCCGGGACACCGCCGATCGCACCAGCCTCGGTCGTCAGCACGATCTGGCCGCTCATGCCCTCCTCGGCAATGACGCTGCCGACCTCGGCCGGGATGCCGACACCGAGGTTGAGGATCGCTCCGGGTCGCAGCTCCATCGCGGAGCGGCGGGCGATGACCTTGCGGTCGCTGAGCGGGATCGGCACCACTGCCGACAGCGGGATCTTCACCTGACCGGAGAAGGCCGGGTTGTAGTGGGTGTTCTCCGTCTGGAAGTGGTTCTCCGGCTCCGACACGACGAGGTAGTCCACGAGGATGCCGGGCACCCGGACATCGTTGGGGTCCAAGGTGCCGCGAGCAGCCACCGACTCGACCTGCGCGATGACGATGCCACCGGAGTTGCGGACCGCCTGGGCGATCGGAAGCACCTCCATCTTCAGACCCTCGTGCGTGAGGGTGAGGTTCCCGTCCTCGTCGGCGACGGTGCCGCGGATGAGGCCGACGTCCAGGGGGAAGGCCGGGTAGAAGAGCCACTCCTCACCGGCAAGCTCGATGACGTGGACGATGTCGTCGACCGCGGAGGCGGACATCCGCGCACCCTCGACCCGCGGGTCGACGAACGTGCCGAGCCCGACCTTGGTGATGACACCGGGCCGCTTGCCGGCGATCTCGCGGTACAGCTGGGTGATGACTCCCTGGGGCAGGTTGTAGGCCTCGCACCGGTCGGTCTCGATGAGCTTGGCCAGGGCGGGCGAGGCGATCGCGATGCCGCCGATCCAGCGCTTGATGAGGCCGTCGTGACCCCAGTGGCTCATGCCCTTGTCCCGACGGTTGCCGACGGCCGAGGCGTGCATGACAGTGAGGTTGCGGGGGGCGGCCTCGGCGAGGAAGCGCTGCTCGACCGAGATGAGCACCTCTTCGTTGACGCACGACATGCCGAAGCCGCTGAGGGCGACGGCGTCTCCGTCCTGGACGAGCTGGGCGGCCTGCGCCGCGGTGATCACCTGTGCCACGTCCTGCTCCTTCGTTGGAACTGCCGACCGACACCTTTTGCCAACTATTCCGGACCGATCGCGTCCAGAAGTGGGACCATCGTCCTAAGGAGCACCGGTCACGGTGGGCCGACGATGGGTGCAGGCGCCGCGACAGACGCCGGAGCGCGGCCGGCATCCACGCCTGCGCAGCGATCTCGTGACGAAGGGCGATCACCATGGACTTTGGACTCACCGACGAGCAGGAGCTCCTTCTCGGCAGCCTGGACGAGCTGCTCGAGCGCGAGTGCCCCGAGTCGTACATCGCCGATCTCGACCTCACCCATCAGCCGCCCACCTCGTTCCGCAAGGCGCTGAACGAAGCGGGGTTCGGCTCGCTCGGGTTCCCCGAGGAGTTCGGTGGCACGCCCTGCGACGCGGTCACCATGGTCCTGCTCGCCGAGCGTGTCTGCCGTCAGGGACTCAACAACGGGTTCGGCCTCGAGCTGCTCCAGGCGATGGACATCCTCGAGTTCGGCAGCGACGAGCAGAAGAAGGAGATCCTCGGCCTGCTCGCCGCCGGCGACGTGCCCTTCGCGCTCGGCTTCACCGAGCCCGGCGCCGGCTCGGACAACTCGGCGATGAGCACCACCGCCGTCCACTATGACGGGATGGTGACCTTCAACGGCACCAAGACCCTCATCACCAACGCCCTGCAGTCCAAGTACCTGCTGCTCATGGCCAAGAACCCCGAGGTCGGGGACAAGCGCAAGGCCATCTCGATGTACCTGGTCCCGATGCACGCCCAGGGCGTCACCACGAACCGGCTCGACAAGATCATGTGGAATATCTCCGACGCGTGCGAGATCTTCCTCGACGACGTGACGATCCCCGAGAGCTGCCTGGTGGGCGTCAAGGGGAACGGGTTCAAGCAGGTGATGCGCAACCTCGACCTCGAGCGGCTGGTCATCGCGGCCACCTGCCTTGGCCTTGCCCAGTGCGCGTTCGACGACGCCGCGACGTACGCCGCCCAGCGCGTCCAGTTCGGTCAGCCGATCGGCAACTTCCAGCTCATCCAGCTCAAGCTGACCGACATGGCGATCAAGCTCGAGAACATCCGCAACTTCGTCTACAAGACCGCGTGGATGCTCGACAACGACGTGCCGCTCAAGAGCCAGGGCGCACTGTGCAAGCGCTACTCCGCGATGGCCGCCTTCGAGGTGGCCGACGAGGCCATGCAGATCTTCGGCGGCGTCGGCGTGACCGTCGGGACCCGCGTTTCGCGCCTGTGGCGTGACCTGCGCGGTCACCGCTTCGGCGGCGGCACCGACGAGATCATGGTTCACATCGCCGGCCGACAGATCGTCAAGGACCACAGCTGAGCCCCGCGCTCACCCCCTCGTGAAGGAGCTCGTGATGAAGATCGTCGTCGCCTACAAGTGGGCACCCAACCCCCAGGACGCCGAGGTCAGGCCCGACGGCACCGTCGACCTCTCGCGCGCCAAGTCGGCCGTGAGCGAGTACGACCCGGTGGCGTTCGAGCTGGCCCGTCGGCTCGCCGACGCCACCGGCGCAGAGGTGATCGGGCTGACGGTCGGCGCCGCCGCCATCGACACCCCGCTGGCACGCAAGGCCGCCCTGTCGCGCGGCCTGGACCGGCTGGTCCTGGTCGCCGACGACGCCCTCGCCGGCGCCGACGGCACCCGGCTCGCGGCAGTGCTCGCCGCCGCTGTGACCGCGATCGGCGAGGTCGACGTGGTGCTCGCCGGTGACTCGTCGATCGACGTGGCCGAGGGCCAGGTGCCGCTGACCGTGGCCGGACAGCTCGGCTGGCTGGGGCTGAGCCGGGTCTCGTCGGTGGTGGCGGACGGCGAGGGCCTGACGGTCGAGCGCGACCTACCCGGCGGCGTGACAGTCCTGGCGGTCCAGACGCCCGTCGTCCTCGCCGCGACGGCTGACGCGGTGGTCCCGAAAGTCGCAGGGATGAAGGACATCCTCGCCGCAGCCATGAAGCCCGTCGAGGTGCTGGCCCTGGCCGACCTCGCCGTGCCCGGCGCTCAGGTGTCGCTCACCACCCTCGCCACCGCCCGCCCCGCCGGCGGCGAGCGCCAGGCCGTGCTGTTCGACGCCGCCGACCCGGCCACCGCCGCGTCCCAGCTGGTCGGCGCGCTGCGCCAGGCCGGCGCCCTGTAGAGCCTGAGGAGATCCACACCATGAACGCATCGCAGTCCTGGGTCCTCGTGGCCGACGACACCGTCGCCGCTGGGCTCGTCGAGGTCGCCCGCACCCTGACCACCGAGGTCGTCGCCGTCGTGGCCGGCCGCCTCGCCGTCGCCGAGGCCGTTGCGCACGTCGTGGACCGCGTCGTCTGGCTCGGCGAGCCGGCAGACGCACCCGTCGAGGCCTTCGCCCCCGCCGTCGCCGACCTCATCGCACAGGCAGCGCCCCTCGCGGTCATCGGAGCCACGACCCCGGGTGGGCGCGCCCTCCTGGGCGCCGTCGCTGCCCGACTCCAGGCACCGGTCCTCAGTGGGCTGGGCTCGGTCGAGCTCGCGGACGGGCACGTCGTGGTCACCCGGTCGATGCTCAGCGGGGTCAGCGAGCACCGCACCGGCGTCGAGGGCGGCACCGCGGTGCTGGCCGTCGACCCTCGTGCCGACGTCGACACGGCCGGATCGCCGGTCCCTGTCGAGGAGGTCGTTGCACCTCCCCTGCGCACCGCACGCATCCTCGACGTCAAGGTCAAGGAGCACGCCGGGGTCAACCTGGACGCGGCCAAGGTCGTCGTCTCCGTGGGCCGCGGGCTCAAGGCCCAGGCCGACGTCGCCCTCCTCGAGTCGCTCGCCGAGGCGTTCGGCGGCGAGCTCGCCTGCTCCCGGCCGCTCGCCGAGGGCGTGGACTGGATCGCCAAGGAGCGCTACATCGGGATCTCCGGCCAGCACATCGCGCCCGACCTGTACGTCGCTGTCGGGATCTCCGGCCAGCTTCAGCACATGGTCGGGGTCCGCGACGCGAAGGTCATCGTCGCCGTCAACAGCGACAAGGATGCCCTGATCTTCGCCCAGTGCGACTACGGGATCATCGGTGACCTATACCAGGTGGTCCCCGCGCTCACCGCTGCCCTCCGAGGCACGGCGTGACCGGCGTCGAGCCCGACTTCGACGTCATCGTCGTCGGGGCCGGCCCTGCAGGGTCGGTCGCGGCCTTCTTGCTCGCCCAGCAGGGACTGTCGGTCGTGCTCATCGAGCGTGGTGAGGCGCCCGGGGCCAAGAACCTCAGTGGCGGCGTGCTCTACGGCCGGGTGCTCGAGGAGGTCTTTCCCGGATTCGCCGACCATGCGCCGGTCGAGCGGCGGATCACCCGTCATGTCACCACCTTCCTCACGCCGGACTCCTCGGTCTCGATCGACTACGCCGGCGGGCCACTAGCCAAGCCGGTCAACGCCGTGACGGTGCTGCGCGCGAGGTTCGACCCATGGCTGGCCGAGCGGGCCGAGGAGGCCGGTGTGTTCCTCATGCCCGGCGTCCGGGTCGACGAACTGCTTCGCGAACCCGGCAAGGACGGTGCGCTGCAGGTCGTCGGCGTGCGCGCCGGCGACGACGAGCTGCGCGCCAGGGTGGTCATCGCGGCCGACGGCGTGAACTCCTTCCTGGCGCAGAGCATCGGCCTGCGCGCCAAGCCCGCAGAGCACCACATGGCGGTCGGGGTCAAGGCCGTGGTGTCCCTGCCTCGCTCGGTCATCGAGGACCGCTTCGCCGTTCAGGGCGACCAAGGGGCCGCGCACGCGATCGTCGGCGACTGCACCCTGGGCATCGGCGGAGGCGGGTTCCTCTACACGAACACCGACTCGCTCTCGCTCGGCGTCGTGCTCCGGCTGGACGACCTGATCCGCTCCGGACACACCTCCGCCGAGGTGTTCGACCACTTCGTCGCCCATCCCGGCCTCGCGCCGTACCTGCGGGATGCAGACATCGTCGAGTACGGCTCCCACCTGGTCGCCGAGGGTGGCCTGGAGATGCTCGGCGAGATCGTCACCGGTGGCATGGTCGTGATCGGTGAGGCCGCGGGGCTGACCATCAACTCCGGCCTCACCGTGCGCGGGATGGACCTGGCCATCGGATCGGCCATCGCGGCCGCGAAGGGCGTCGCCGAGGCGATCGCCCAGGACGACGTCTCGTCGGCCGGGCTCTCGGCCTACCGCCACCACCTCGACAAGAGCTTCGTGATGGCGGACCTGCGTACGTACGGGCGTGCACCGAAGTTCCTCGAGCGAACCGGGATGTACGGCGCGTACGGCGAGCTCGCCGCGGACCTGTTCCGTGACGTGTTCAGCCTCGACGGAACACCCCGCAAGCACCTGGTCTCAGTGGCGCGCAACGCGCTGAGGAGGTCGCCGGTGACGGTACGGCAGCTGGTCAGCGACGGATGGGCAGGGGTGCGGGCACTGTGAAGACCACGACGGTTCCGGAGCGGCTCGCCGCCAACAGATTCGTCCTCGACGAGGACGAGTCGCACATCGAGATCGACCAAGAGCTGTGCCGCACCACGGGCACCGGCAAGCGCATCATCGCGGTCTGCCCCGCCGGGGTCTACAGCGAACAGGACGGGCGGATCGTCGCTGACTACGCGGCGTGCCTCGAGTGCGGCACATGCCTGGCAGTGGCCTCCCCCGGCGCGCTGACCTGGCACTACCCGCGTGGCGGGTTCGGCGTCAGCTTCCGCGAGGGCTGAACCCGGCCGCACGCAGCTGGTCGTCGACCATGGCGTCGATGTAGTCCTCGACGCCTGCCCGCACCCTGGCCACCAGGCCGGGTGGGGTCACCAGGATGTGCATGAAGATCGCACCCTCGACGGCGTCGAGGATGCGGACCGCCGACGCCGACGCGGGCAGGTCACCCTTCTCGATGGCATCCTGCACGCGTCGGCGTTCGTCATGGACGAACTTGGTGATCGCCTCTTCGCGGACCTCGGAGAAGCTCTCCGGGTTGGCCCTGGCCTCCGCGTAGAGACGGAGCATCGCCAGGCCGTGCTCCCCCAGGTAGAGGTCGGCGCGGCGTCGCGCATGCGCGACGAGGTAGTCGCGCAGCGACAGCTTCTGGGTGGGCGTCGGCCCAGGCTCGCTGTCGGCGCCCGTCTCGTCGGCCCCGTCCTTCGCCACTGCGTCGTCGGTCGCGCCCGACTCGGCCCCGTGCCCGCTCCCGTCCTGGCCGAGCTGGACCCCGCGGAGCGCAGCGGCGAGGAGCGCCTGCCTGTCCGGCCAGCGGAGGTAGAGCGACGACTTGCCGACCTTCGCCCGGGTCGCGACCTCGTGCAGCGTCAGGCCGGTCCAGCCCTTCTCGCTGAAGATCTCCAGCGCGGCTCGCAGAGCACGGCGCTCGAGCTGCGGGTCGCGAGGCCTGCCTCGCCCACGGGCTGGCTCGACCGAGGCGTCCACGACGACGTCGTCGACTGCCGCGTCGCGTGCGGTTGGTGCGTCAGCATCCGGTAGCCCGTTCACGGACGCAGCCTAGTGGGAGGGGCAGCACGAAGAGCTCCCGTTCCGCGGGCTGTGCAGCGAGAGACCGTGGCGTCGGGACGACGGCCGGCGCCATCGCGTCGTCCAGGCCCGTGGGCCCAGGACCGGACCCCGCCACGTTCCGGACGCCATGCGGTCGAAGTCCTCATCCGCCCTCTCTTGCAGGGACGCAGCGCGACACTTAGCCGCGACTCCGGTCAGTACCTGAACGCCTCGATGCGGGCCTTGAGGTCGGCAGCCAACCGGGTCAGGTCGCCGGTGGCGTCCTGGAGCTGGACCATCACCTGGGTCGAGCTCCGGGCAGCATCGGCGACCCCGGTGATGTTGGGGGCGATCTCACCCGAGCCCGACGCGGCCTCGGTCACCGACCGGGACATCTCGTTGGTGGTGGCGGTCTGCTCCTCGACGGCCGAGGCGATGGTCAGTTGGTAGTCGTTGATCGACGCGATGATGCCCGCGATCTCGGAGATCGCCGTCACTGCCTCGCCGGTGTCGGCCTGGATCGCCTCGACCCGCCGCGCGATGTCATCGGTGGCGCGGGCGGTCTCCTGAGCCAGCTCCTTGACCTCACCGGCCACCACGGCGAAGCCCTTGCCCGCCTCACCTGCACGCGCCGCCTCGATCGTCGCGTTCAGCGCCAGCAGGTTGGTCTGCTCCGCGATCTGCGTGATCACCTTGACCACGTCGCCGATCTCCTTGGACGACTCGCCCAGCCGCTCTGCGTCGGGCGCGGGAGAAGATCCTCGGGCCGCGGCCATGACGCCCGCGACCTACCGGGACCTGATCGCTCAGGCCACAACGCTTATCGAGGATAGTCGGCGGTCCACAGCCATCCGGATGGACGACCGCGACAGCGCCCTGTCGGTCGTCACGGACCGGCACGCCGTCCTGTCCGCCCTGGAAGCCCACGTGTGGGCTCTGATCGACCCCGGTCGGGCCGCAGGGGTGCGCTCAGCCCTGCACCCCGACCCCGTCGAAGCCGCGGCACTCCACCTCGCGGCGACGATCACCGAGACCATCGGCGTCGAGCGGCCCCACCCGTCACTGCTCGCCGGCCCCCGTGGCGCCTGGGGTCGAGCCGCCCAGGCCATCCGGGCCGCCACCGACCTCGTCTCGGTCCACCACGACCTCGCACGCTCCCCGCGCTCCCCCACCGCACACGTCCTTGAGTCGGCCGACGCCCGCGACGCCGCCCTGGCCCATGTCGCCGCTCTCGCCCGGACCACGGCCTCGGTGGAGGACGCACTGGCGCTTCGCGTCGGGCAGACCGGCGTCCCCTGGGCCACCGTCCGCTCGTGGCTGCCCGGCATGCAACACGTCACCCTCGCCGCCCGAGACCTCGCACGAGCAACCGAGTCACCCGAACCACGCTCCCTGCCCGACATCGGCCTGATCCCCGCCCAAGTGCGCACCGGTGACGTCCTCGTCGAGCTCACCGACCGTCTCGCCCGGGTGCGTCAGCGCGCTTGGGATCTGGTGAACTCACCCAACCGCTCCGTGGCCACCCTGCGCGACCTCGCCACGATCGGCATCGCCGTGCACGCCCACGCCGCCGCGTTCCACGCGGGACCCACGGGACCCGCCAGCTCACTCGTCGCACACGGTCGGAGCTGGCAAGCCCTCGGCAGCAAGCTCGCCGCCCTGGTCAGCCCAGCGCCGCGCGACGACGTCGTCCGCGCCGACCTGACCGCACTCGCGCGCCTCCTGCCCGCCGCGGCGCCTCTGTCGAGTCCGGGAAGGGCGCATGAGCCGGACCCGACCATCCGCCGGACCGGCGCCACCCTTGGCGGAGCGGTCGCACTGATGACCGAGGTCGCCGACCACAACGCCCGGACCTTCGCCAAGATCACCCGCACGAGCACCGTCTACGTCCCCGCACGGGAACTGACCGGCGAAGAGATCACCGACCACCCCGAGCTGGTGCGTGCACGCCTGGACAGCAGGCTCGCGCCCGCACCGGAGCGTCAGCTCGACGAGGTCAACAGGCTCTACCAAGACCTTCGCAGTCACCCGATCCCAAACCCCGCACTTGGGCCGTCGCTCGGGCATGCCGAGGCGGACCGGGCAGTCGACGTCGAGCCGATCGGCCTGCAGGTGGACGCATGAGCCTCACCGACGAATTCGTGCGCGACATCAACCTGCCCGGCTGGGCCGAGCAGTCGATCTGGGGCTACAACCCTCTCCTCGAGTGCTACTGGGCCGCCCTGTGGCGCGACGAAGACCGCACAGACGCTCCCCGGATCGAGTTCAGCGTCTACCACCTGATCCCCACCATGGCCCTGCTGACCCGGCTCCTCGCCGACGCACTGGACCTACGTGAAGTTGAAGTCGTCCGCGCGCTGACGACCTGACCGGCCTCGAGCGCGACCCGCGCGTGTCCTTGTCGCAGGGTGACGTGCCGACCGACGGGCGAGCGGCTGCGGACGTGTGCCCGCGGCCGCCCGTGCTCAAGGATCCCGGTGGTAACCACGAGGGTGATGTTCCCCTTCAGCCCTTGCCGAGGAATCCCTGCTCGTCAAAGTGGGACAGGCCCCAAGGCGTCGGTTGCCGTAGGTCGTTGTCACCAGCGACCTGTCGCTTCTCGGGTGCCCACGCTACAAACGGCTCGTCTAGCGGGACCACCATGTTCATCTGATCCCTTGGAGGATCGCTGTCTGGAACTTCGGTGACCGACTCCGGAGCCATGAGCGGGTGCCGGATGTAGGTCGTGGGTACGGGAACCTCGGTGTCGGCGATCGAAAGGTTGGTCGCTGGCATCACAATCACCTGGGGAACCACACCTGCTGGTGCAAGGGTCGACAGAGGGCCCGATCGGAACGGAACGACCTGTCCCTCCCAGAGAAGGCGGGTGCGGCGCAACAGCGCCCGGTCGGTGCTCTTGTAGCCACCGGTCATCGGTCTCAGAGCTTGGCGTGTGATGTTCTCGATGACGACGAGGTCGTAGAGGCTGTCGATGGAGACATCGATGTACGTCAATTCCTCCGTCGCGTGGGGGGCACGTCGAGGGCGAAGAACTTCTGGCCCGCGACGTGGAAGCTGATCTCGCTGCTGGTCGCCATCTCGCGGGCCAGCATCGCCTCGGCGAGCTTCATCCGGTTCGTAGTGGCGCGTGACGTGATGCCCTCGAAGCGGCTGTCCCTGATCACCTCATCCTTCACGCCGAAGGACACTTCGAAGGTCACGGTGCCCGCCACGAGAGCCTCCCAGTGCAGCCGACCGTCCTTCTCCGCGCGCCGAGATACAGCAGCCTCGTACTCGCCGACACTGGAGCCGTGTGCGGTGAGCACGACCTGGACCTGGTTGGCCGGCGTCTGTCGCAGGAGCTCCGTGACCGTAAAGGGGCGGAAGTCCTCGGGAAGCTCCTGAAACGCGATGTCGAGGCTGGGCATGGGGGAGCCGACCGGACCGACGTAGGCCACGCCTTCATCCACGAGTTCATCCACGCCGACGACGACATCCTCTAGGAGCGAGTCTTCGTCGAGGTCGATCACTCCAAGCTCATGCAGCGCGATCACCAGATCCAAGGTCATCAGGGTGAGCACCACCGCGTGAGTGAAGTAGGTGACCGCGGCGGAGTAACGCTCCTTGACCGGGAACAGCTGACCATCGCTCTTGTTACCGCGCGTGTCGACATGGACCAGATCACCGTAGAGCCAGGCAGCAGCCAGTTGGGTATCGGACACTTGTGGAGTGGTCTCGGAGCCGTCGGTCTTGGTCGATTGCACGGCGAAACGCAGGACTTGGGTGCTATCGAGGTCGAACTTGGGCCACTCGTTCTGCAGACCTGCGAGCCTGACCAGAAGGCCCTCGGGGATGTCCGAGTCGGTTGCGTCGATGGCGGCCTGTATTGCATCGAGGACCTGCTCGTGGTGGACCGACTCAGTCTTGACCAGCACGGGGCGTACCCGGGCGGCCAGCGACTCGAAGGCCTCCTCGTCCGGCAACGCACGATGCGTCTCCATCGTGCCGTCCAGCCTGATGTGGCCCGTGAATGTGAACTCGCTCAGAAACGACAGAGCCTTCCGGTCGTTCGCCAGGGAGTGCGCCTCAATGCGCCGCGCGCGCAGGACGAAGCGGTTGAGTGTTCGCGGGTAGTCGACCACGAGGCCAGTCTGTCAGTCGCCACCGACGGGACCCTTCGCTGTCGCATCTTCATCCTGAGGCCAGCTCAGGTGATCACACTCAGCTGGGCTTGCGGGGCCGCGACCTCGCCGACCTCGCCAAGGCGATAGTGGTCGGCCCGCCCTCGCCCTCGCCCTCGCTCGCGGGACCCAGCACCTGAACCCCGACCCGGCCAACCGACAATGCCACTGGCAAGCGGTGCGAGCGCCTCAGTCCGCCCTCATCCGCCTCTGTCCGGCGGCAAGCCATGTTGTCCATCCGTTGACCACAACGTCAGAGGCCCTCCCTCCCCGAAGGGAGAAAGGGCCTCTGACCTGCCGTCTTACTTGTAGCGGGGGCAGGATTTGAACCTGCGACCTCTGGGTTAT
>Ga0209745_1001398_pt1 | contig 14426 bp, 8 predicted proteins | sample BarGraNGADG00312_FD_184495 | JGI IMG/M metagenome (GOLD analysis project Ga0209745, IMG submission 184495) | Arctic peat soil microbial communities from Barrow, Alaska - Barrow Graham LP Ref core NGADG0004-312 (SPAdes) (version 2) | ecosystem: Environmental > Terrestrial > Soil > Wetlands > Peat ... | reverse complement strand
ATCTCGCGTCTCCATATCTCAATATATCGCAACTTGGAACTCGGTCCTTCATCAAATCGGGATCGTAGCCTTTGTGTTGCGACGCCTCATCGGCCCATTAAGGTTGTCAGCCGAGGTATTTAAGCTTTTTCCTCAACCCATCCCATTCCTGAGACGAAGAGAGAAAAACCTGGCTTCCTTAAACCGATATCGTACTTAGGCCCTATAATCGTTATCTACAGGACCCATTGCCACACCCTTCCAGGCGGGCCGAACTCATCCAATAACTCAGACGTATATAACCTTTTTGCTCTCCTGGTCAGCGCCCCATCACAGAGGGAACAGAGAGAAAGAGAAACAGGTACCATATATCGCTTAGTTTTTATATGATTATAACCTAGAACCAGGGATTATTATCATGAAATAATAAGCCTGCTGGAGGTCATTTATGGGTTACACTTTGACTGAAAAAATCCTGAGGGATCACCTCGCGGATGGTTCCTACGAGATAGGCAAAGAGATCGGCATAAAGATAGACCAGACCCTCACCCAGGACGCAACGGGCACCATGGCCTACCTTCAGTTCGAGTCTATGGGCCTAACAGACATCTCTACCGAGCTTTCCGTCAGCTACATTGATCATAATACAATCCAGGTAGGATACGAGAATGCAGACGATCATGCCTACCTGGAATCCATCGCGAAGAGGTACGGCATCCACTTCTCGCGACCTGGAAACGGCATTTGTCATCAGGTCCACCTGGAGAGATTCGCGAGACCTGGCAAGACTCTGCTCGGATCAGACAGCCATACCCCCACCGCCGGGGGCATGGGTTCCCTGGCCATGGGCGCAGGGGGTCTCGATGTGGCCGTGGCCATGGGAGGCGGGGCATACTATCTCGCCACTCCCCGAGTAATCAATATCCACCTCACGGGAGAGCTGCAGCCCTGGACCACAGCCAAAGACGTGGCTCTCAAAGTCCTCCAAATCCTCAGTACAAAAGGTAACGTTGGCTGCATCTCTGAATACACGGGTGATGAGATCGCCCGTCTGACTGTGCCAGAGAGGGCGACCATCACCAATATGGGCGCAGAGACCGGCGTCACGACATCCATATTTCCCAGCGACCTGCAAACCAAAAAGTTCCTGGAAGCACAAGGAAGAGGCGAACAGTGGATAACTCTAGCAGCGGATTCCGATGCAATTTACGATCGCACAATTGAGATCAATCTTGACGAAATCGAGCCCCTCGCAGCCGCCCCTCACAGCCCAGGAAACATAGCCACTGTCCGAGGTCTTAACCTGCCCGTGGATCAAGTGATGATAGGCTCCTGCACCAACTCCTCTTACGTGGATCTCATGACTGTAGCGAGAATGGTGAGAGGCAAGACTCTTCCAGCAGGAGTATCTCTAGGCATCGCACCAGGCTCCCGGCAGGTTCTCGGCGCCATAGCCAAGAACGGCGCTCTGAGCGATCTCATATCATTTGGAGCCAGGATCCTGGAGTCATCTTGCGGTTTTTGTATCGGAAACAGCATGTCGCCCTGCACGGACTCGGTCTCGATTCGAACCAGCAACCGCAATTTTCAGGGCCGGTCCGGCACTCCCAGCGCAAATGTCTACCTGACCAGCCCGGTAGTCGCTGCAGCATCTGCAATCACGGGCAAGCTGATGGACCCAAGAGACCTGGGAATGGATTTTCCCGAGATAGAGATGCCAGAGCATTTTGAGATCGATGATCGCATGATCATTCCACCGCTTCCAGCCGAGCAGAGGGCTGAAATAAAGGTTTGCCGCGGTCCTAACATCGGAGAGCCTCCTGTCAACGGCCCTATGCCAGAGGAGATTAAGGGAGTTGTCGCCATAAGAGTTGGAGATCTGGTAACCACGGATCATATCATGCCTGCCGGCTCGCGCCTCAAGTACAGGTCCAACGTTCCCAAATACTCAGAATTCGTATTTGAGCCTCTGGATAAACAGTTCTGCAGCCGGGCGTCCTCCTTTAGAGATCAAGGCGCCCATAACCTTATAGTCGCAGGTCTTAGCTACGGCCAGGGCTCTTCCAGGGAGCATGCTGCGCTCTGTCCCATGTACCTGGGGGTGAAAGGTGTGATCGCTAAGTCCATAGAGAGGATACACGCCGCCAATCTGGTTAACTTCGGAATAGTGCCCTTCATCTTTGAGAAGTATTCAGACTGGGATTTGCTGCCGGAGAGAACGGAGATCCGAATACCAGGCATTCGCAAGTCACTGGAGAGAGGTGACGAAAGCGTCCGGGCTCTGGCCGGTAATATAGAAATAAACCTGCTGATGAGTCTCTCCAAGCGCCAGAGGGAGATCCTTCTGGCAGGTGGCTTGTTGCCCTTAACGGTAAAGAAATCGAAAGCAAAGTAAAAATCAGGAAAATAGCTCTGCCCAAATGTTGGCAGAGCTTTTCTGGTTTTCTCGTTTTCTCTAGTTCTTTTTCAGATACGACGCACTTCAGACGTTGAAGAAGGTTATGATATTCTGCGAGAGCATCTTTCCTGTTGCATCCTTTGCGGGCGTGCCCGTACCGCTGGCAGTTGTCAAACTTCCGCTTGTGGCAGGAACTGACATGACCTGATTCACGGCAAACCCGCTGTTCACATCTCTTGTCAGCGACTGGCTGTTCCGATCAGATACACTGAGAGCGGGAGCCGAGACATTGCCATTGAAGCTCGATGACTTTAGCGGCAAGGGTGAGCTGAATACCAGGGGGAAAGAGTTCATCCAGATGTCCATATCAGATGTTGCACTGGTATGGGTCAGATTTTGCTGGTTGGTGATATAGGATCCCCAATAAGTCTGGACATCAGGTTCGAAGGTCGATGAGCTTGGTGCATTGAAGAATGCCAATTGGCTGGCGCTGTAGCCCTCGCCCATGAACATGGTCTGGGCACCGGCAACACCCAATAGGCAGATTAGTGCTATTAATGCTACTATCGTTTTCATATTAATACATCCCGTTTTATTTAGTTGTTCTTTACTCCTGGAAATCTGACCCAACCTATTTATTCCTTATTGGTGAAGGGAAACTTATGCCGGACCGTTTCGAGATACTGCACAAGGATCTGGCCGGAAGGATCGGCCGGCTTTCTACACCTCACGGCACCATTGAGACTCCTCTGCTCATGCCCGTGGTCAATCCCCATCTTCCTCTCATCCTGCCCGTAGAGCTAAAGGAGATGGGTGCGGATATGATCATCACCAACAGCTACATAATTAACCAGGATCCGGACCTGAAAATAAAAGCCATGGAACGAGGACTGCATGAGCTCCTGGGCTTTGAAGGGCCGATAATGACCGACTCGGGCGCCTTCCAGCTCTCCGTCTACGGAGACATCGATGTTCAGCCCATGGAGATCCTGGATTTTCAATTCGCCATAAAATCGGACATTTCTGTGCCACTTGACATACCAACTCCGCCTGATGTTGCCAGGGATAGAGCAGAGTCGGAGCTGCAAACAACAGAAGAAAGGCTGCAAGAGGCCGCAGCTGCCGATAGATCGGCCTTGCTCGCGGGACCGGTTCAGGGCTCGACCTATCCCGATCTCCGGGAGAGAGCAGGCAAGTTTGCCCGCGACCTTGGATTTGACGTTTATCCCGTGGGTGGAGTGGTGCCCCTCATGGAGGCTTACAGGTACAGAGATCTAGTAGATGTGGTTGTGGCCGCCAAAAAGGGGCTGGGCTCAGGAGTGCCCGTCCATCTCTTCGGGGCAGGCCACCCCATGATATTTGCTCTGGCAGCAGCTATGGGCTGCGACTTATTTGATTCTGCGGCGTATGCCCTCTACGCTCGACAGGATAGATACTTGACCGTGCGCGGGACCTGGAAATTAGAGGAGATGAAGTACCTTCCCTGCTCCTGCCCCGTCTGCCAGGCGCATACCCACCAGGAGCTGGTGGACAGCCCTCATAAGACCAGGGATCTGGCCAGGCACAATCTTTACGTCTCTTTGCAGGAGATTCGGCTTGTCAAGCAGAGCATTCGCGAGGGATCGCTCTGGGATCTTCTGGAGACGCGCTGCCGATCTCATCCCCGCATGCTGGACGGCTTGAAAAGGCTTTGCAGCAAGGGAAAATGGCTGGAGGGCCTGGATACTGCCAGCAAGTCCACATTCTTCTATCTTAGCCCCGAATCGGCATCAAGGCCGGAGGTCATTCGACATGCCAGGAGAGTCGGTCGCATCTGTCTGCAGGGCAACGTCCTGATCACCGACGATCCCAATGCGGACAAAGCCGGCTATGACCATGTGCTGAACTTCAAGCCGCCTTTCGGGCCTTATCCGGCTGAGCTTTCGGAGACCTATCCATTCAATGCCGAAGTCCCGGAGGAAGCAGATAATACAGCAATAGATCAGGCCGTGAAAATAACCAAACAGCTCGTCAGGGCCAATCCAGAGGCCAGGTTCACCTACAGGCTGAAAATTGGGGATCTTGAAAAGCGATTAAAGCAATAGTAAAGCGGTTACACCTGCCCTTTGATTACTGGTCAGGAATCCAATACCGCATCAATCATCACCTTGGAGTCCCCACGCCACATCCTGACATATGGACGGCACCTTCAGCTCATCAGGATGTGTCTCGATATACCGACGCACCGCTTCTGCTACCAGGCTGTTGAGGTCAGGATACCAGCCAGCTTTTACTTCTGCGTGCACCTCTTCAGCTAGGCGTTTCGGTAGGGAGATCTCCACCATCAACTCAGACATAGAGGATATTGAGTCACTTTTATAGTTGAACCTTCCGATGGCAGTTGATTTAACGATCAAAGGCTATTGCCGGACGAGATCCTTCAACTTCTTCCAAACACCATCGAGCTTCATGCCAGTCTCGAAGTTGTAAGATCCCTCATACGTCAAGAGCAAGGGGATGATGGGGATTGTGACCTTGATCTTGTTTTCGACTTTCAACTCGGGAGAATTTATGGTATCTTCCCAAGAATCCACGATTTTGGCTATTTCTGAATCGCGGATCTGCGTCGATCTTAGTTCAGTAATCAGATCCCTCGCAGCCTCCAGGGTCTCCTCGGCCAGCTCTTTGGAGACTCGATTCTCCTGACTGCGTCTAGAAGGTCATTGACGATCTCCAGTTTATCCTTAGCCAGCCGCTCGAATACGGATAGCAGAACTTTCTGCTCACTTTGTTCGAATCGATCGAGAACGCACTGCCGAAGGGATTTAATGTCGCCGTGAATTTGGTCCAGCTTTTTCATAACATCGTAATCAATCGGCGATTCATTTAAGATATAAACCAAAGCCAGCTCGATCTTAGTCAGCTTATTTGGAAGTTCCTCCTCGAGGCCAATCTCCTTTACAATCTCGCAGATGTTGGATCTTTTGTCTGCAGGAATGCGGCTGCAGAAATTCTGGAGGGTATATTCTATCCGCGAGCAGCTTCTCTCTAACTTGAGGCCATCCTCCGAAGAGAGCTCTTTAGCCCAGTGGTTCAGCTCTATGCCTATGGGTTCAAGGACTGCACCTGTCCCTTTGCCTTTGATGCATATTTGTCGGGCCTTCTTCTGGATGCTATCGATGATCTCCTTTATCTGCAGATCGATGATGGGCAAGCCCATCTTTATCATTTTAGCAGCACCGGGAGCATCCTTCTCCACTTGATGGAGATACTCGGTCGCCTGGTTACAGTACCTCATGTATGCCTTGAGATCACATTGCATCCCCGCTAGAATCATATCCTTGGTTCGCCGCGACTCCTGCAAGGCCCCGGCCAGGTTCTCTACCGCGTTTAGCAGTCCATCTTTGCTTTCCGACGAGCCTATTGCCTCCTTGGCGTCAGCCAGATATTTCTGCACTGCTTCTTGGGAACCACCTTTGAAGGTAATAGCTAGGTAGGTGCGGTAGAACGGATAGCAGAACCTGGCCGGATTATATTCAGACTCTCCTGCAGATCTCTCGAAGTAACCCACCGCGACCTCTAGCTCCATCTGAAGTTCGCTCGCGTCTCCAGAGGCTATGGCCTTGAGAACCGATGCTTTTCCCAAGGAATGATATGCAAACATTCGCACATAGCCATCCTGGTCACCTGTCAGCTTGACTAGGTCCTGCCAGACCTGATCCTTTTCAGAAATATACTGGAATGACGAGCCCAGTGCCCGAGCCGCGCTCCCTCGAACAATGCTGCCACAGTCATTGGTCAGACTGTGCAAGTTCTGCAAGGCTTGGTCTTTGTCGAAAACGTGCTGGAACGACGAACCCAAGGCTTCAGCTGCACTACTTCGCACAAAGCGATCCCGGTCACCGGTCAGCATATGCAGGTCCTCCCAGGCTTGATCCTTATCGGAAACTAGCTGAAATGACAAGCCTAGGGCTTCAGCCGCACTACATCGCACACTGCTATCCTCGTCACCGGTCAGACTGTGCAGATCCTCCCATGCCTGGTCTTTATTGGAAACATACTGGAATGACGAGCCCAAGGCTCGAGCCACCCCCCACCTCACACTGCCATCCTTGTCACCAGTCAGCCTGTGCAGATCCTCCCAGGCCCGATCTTTGTCAGGGACATGCAAGAATGACGAACTCAGGGCATAAGCCGCATTCCATCGTACATTGCTATGTAGGTCACTGGTCAGCTTGATAAGGTCCTTCCAGGCTTGGTCTTTGTCCTCCAAGTTATCAAATTCGAACGCAAGAAGCATCGAGGCTCTTTTCCTCTCATCGGCATCCCCTGAAAATACCATCTTGTGGATCTCTGCCTGAGACGTCAAGGATTGAGCACCAATAGGACATATCTAAAAGCGATTATAAGTCTATGGAGAGAAATAGACCGCTCGTCATTCTGAACGGATTATAATTGTTACATTCTCTGACTCCACTGAGCCTTCAAACCACCGCCATATAACCGCCCTCGACGCAAAGCTTCTTTTTATAGGATTATGTTATCATTAGAAGTGATATGAAGACTTCCGCCTGCCATCCGAGACATTCCGGCATTCATGTGCTGCCAGGTGCATAAGCTATGACCAAGTACTTCGAGGTAGTCCGCCGCGACGGCCCGGCCCGCATGGGAAAGCTGCTCCTGGAGAGGCAGATCAGCACACCCGGCTTTATCTCGGGCGACGATTATGTAACAGCAGGCAGCGTCTACAGCTATGCCTCTGTGGATGAAGCCGTACTGGCCCAGGAGACGTTGAAAGGCCAACGGAAGCTGGCCGTACTTCCTTACGTCCTGGCAGCTCTGCACTCCGAGCCTGCCCTGGAGCTGCCAACGATGGAGACGGACGGCCCAAAGGGAGTGCTGGTTCATCCTTTCAGTGAAATAAAGCCACAAAATGCGGACGTTTACTTGCTGGGCAACGCCGGCACCATCAAGAATCCAAGAGACCTGGTGAAGGCCGTCATCAATGTAAGGAACATGACCCCGCCAGATACTGCTCTTTATGCTCCAGCTCTCGCCACGCCTGCCAATCTGGCCTTGCTGGTGTACCTGGGCCTAGATCTACTTGACAGAACGCGCATGGTGGCTGATGGCCTCCTGGGCCGCTACCACACCCGCGATGGGATACGGATTTTTAGCGATCTTAACGAGCTGCCCTGCCTCTGCCCGCACTGCCGGAAGATGAACGAGAGCGGCCGGGAGACAAAGCTGCTCATTGCTCATAACCAGCATGTGCTGGAGGAGGAATTGCTCGCAGTTCGAGAGGCGATTCGCTCCGAGACGACTCGGGAATATATTGAACGGCAGGTACGAGTGACCCCCGATCAGACGGCTGCCCTGAGGCTGCTGGACGCGGAACACCAGTACCTGGAGAAGAGGACTCCCGTAAGCCGTCGAAGCATCTTCTATGCCAATTGCGCAGAATCATTGCAACGGGTGGAAGTCACCCGCTTCGCCGATAGGGTGATTAGCCGGTATAAGGCTCCACAGAGCGACGTCTTGCTGCTGCTGCCCTGTTCTGCCAGAAAGCCCTATTCCACCTCCCGATCGCACCGGCTTTTCGCGGAAGCCATTGGATCTTACCGTCGCTATCTTCACGAGCTGATACTGACCTCGCCCCTGGCCCTGGTTCCACGCGAGCTGGAAGAGGCTTATCCCGCAGCCAGCTACGATGTTCCAGTCACCGGCCGATGGGATCTGGAGGAGAGGGCTTGGCTGACCGGGTGTTTAGAGGCCTACCTCAAGAAAAACAAGTACTGCAGAATCATCGCCCACCTTGATGGAGAGCTGGAGGAGACTGTAAAGGACACTGGCCTTGAGGCGGTCTACACCGGCGGCGGCACCAGCGGGCCGGCGCTGCAGCGGCTCGCCGATGCAGTTGCAGAGGCCTGCCGCGGCGGAGCCACTCGATTGCCCGATCTGCGCCTCTTGCGCTACCGCGCCCATGCGGATTTCCATTTCGGTCCGGGAGCAGGCGACGCTCTTCTGGCAGGAAAGATAATAGTGAAAGGCAGAGAGATCCAGGATGAGACAAAAAAATCGCTGGCTGCGACCACACCCAATGGCACGATCGCCATCTCCATGGCAGGAGCAAAGCGGCTGGAGCCGCTGGGGTGCTACACCGTCCGGATAGGCGACTTCCTGCCCAAAGGCTCCTTGCTGGCGCCAGGCGTTGTGGATGCAGACGAGCAGATCCGGCCCGGGGATGATGTAATAATCGTAGGAGAGAAGGCCTTCGGCGTCGGTCGGGCCAAGATGTCGGGCTGGGAGATGAGAGAATCCCGCAGAGGCGTGGCAGTGGAGATAAGGCATATAAAGGAGAGATAAAGTCTTTCTCCAAATTTGATTTGCAGTGATTTGTATATTCGATGGGACAACTAAAAAGAAAACTAAATCTTGGCAGGAATTACAGGCAGATAGCCCGGAAGAAGGAGATTGGTAAAACCGTGCCGGCTGCAATTTGCGTCCCGGGGGAATCAGGATGCTATGCTGCAGAGCCCTGGAGCCGATCCATTGGGAGTAAGTTTGTAGACATTGCCCGCCATATCGACTTCAACATATCCGCCTTCCGGAGTGGCATCGAAGCCATGAGTGGCAAGGTAGAAAGCAAGATCCTCAGAGTTGATGCGAGGATCGTCAAAGCCCGAGATTAATGACCTCAGATCCGATAGGGAATCTCTGGACGCACTGACTGCCGGCAGAGCCATCATGATTATGATCAATACGATGCCGATTGTACTTATCTCCTTCCATGCCATAGTCACATCTAAGGACTCAGAGAATCATATAGACGATTGTGTGCAACTAAGTCCTAAAATTTTAACAGATTCGGCCAGCAAGGTTTGATAAGAAGAGAAGATACCAGACGCATCCTGTTTTTCGACCCCTGGCGAGAAGGTCCAAAAAGGGATGCTCTAAACTGCTAAAAATCAAAGAGCGACTTCTGCTTCTGCTCCTTCTGGGCAACGCCTTCGAAGCTGAACAGATTGCTCTGAGCACGCCCAGCGCACAGCCGGTCCCTGGTGACACCAAAGCTCTCGAAGATACGCAAAACAGGCGGAAGGATCTGCTTGTCCACATAGTACTCCGTGTCCAGCGGCATGTTATTCTCCAGGACAAACGCCGGATCCTCAGCTCTGTCCACGAAGAGCGCCTTGTTCTTGTTCTTGCGACTGCTCTTACCTTTGATTATCACGAAAGGCACCCTATCGCCCACACTCGGCACCTGTCCGCCCCGCTCTCTTATCTTCTCTACCAGTTGAATGTGTGGTTGCTTGTTCTTGTAGGAGCCGGTGCTCTTAGTGTATCTTCTGGTAAGTGTCAGCTCCTCCAGAATCCCAGGGTCCAAAGAGAGATCCAGACTCTGCAACCTGACGACTACCGATCGAACGTGATCAACCGCCTCGTCCACTTTTCCCTCTTTAAGCACCAGCTCCAGGCAGGTCTTCAAGGTCTTGGAGGTCAGACCGCACCAATCACGCCTCACCGTCTCCATGCCGCGCACCTTAATTCTGTCCTTCCAGACTTCACCTACCTGCTCGAATACCCAGAGAGCGTAGCGTTTTTTCGCCAGGAAGATTCCGCGTCTGGCGAAGGCCTCGAAGACCAGCTCCATAGGCGAGGGAAGACTGGACGTGACGGTCTCCGCAATCTTTTTACCGATCAACTCTGCGTCTTGCAGCGAGACGGGTCCGCCGGCGGAGCCAGAAGGGCTCAGGCGCACAAAGACGCTGTCTGTATCCCCATAAACGACTGCGAGATCAAAGCCCTTTGCTGCCGCCGTACCAAAGGTCAGATCATCCTTGAACACGACCTTGCCGTCGATCACGTAAACCGAGCCTATCTCGTCAATGACCTTCTTCGTGCGCAGGATGTTCTCCCGGCCAAAAGACGTAACCGCGTTGGCCAGAGCAAGACTGTAAAGCCTGGCCCGGGCATAACCCGAGTAGCCGTAAAAGCTGTTCAGCAGAATCTTCATGGCATATTGCTTGGCATCCAGAAAGCGGCGCTCCTCATCACCGGCCTTCTTCATCAGTTTCTTGGTCTCGGTTCTCTGATCGAGCAGCTCCTTCAGGACGCCCGGCATGATGCCTGGAGATATCCCGGGCGAGACGAACTTTCCTCCGGAAGGCGCGGTTATGATCTGATCAATTCCGGGCGAGTCTCGCAGCACGACCGTAGAGTAGCACAGGTTGTGGGCCATCATAATAGTTGGATAAAGAGACTTGTAATCCAGGATGACCACATCCTCCACCAGGCCTTTCTCAGGCACCAGTACAGCTCCGCCCTTCAGGTCTTCATTCTCTACATAGCGTTCGTCAGATACGTCCACATCCGGCTTGGGAGGCACGACCCGGGATCTCTCCCTGAAACGGCGTAAGAGCAGGTTCTCCACCATCCCTGATTGGCCGCCGTTGACGATGTCCTGCAGCAAAGAGCCACTGGCCCGAGACATGGCGATATATTTGTCCATGAGCCGCAGGTCCAGTAGCATGTGAAGAGCTAAGACGGCATCTCGACGAGAGTAGCTGATGAAGCGCTTCAGGCCTTCCCCATCACCGCTTTCCGCCCAGAGGGCCTCAATCTCTTTGGGGTCCACGTCGTACTTCTCCATCTTAAGAAGCTCAGCTGCAGCGTTTCGGAGTGTATACTGCTTCAGACTGTAGGAGGAGCGGATGATGGGCAGGAGATCGACCACTACGCGGCCAGTGATGGAGACGTCGGTCCGATTCACGATCTTGCGCACGTACCAGGAATTTCCATCTCGACCGACCCTTGCATCTACGCGCTGCTGTTTGGCCCTCTCTTGCAGATAGGGAAAATCGAACTCATTGGAGTTGTAGCCCGCCAGAATGTCAGGATTGTAATCCCTGAGGATGGAGGCGAACTGGGCCAGAAGATCGTATTCATCCCGGCAGGATCGAGTGTCCGAACGAATGCAGTCGATATTCTTTCCCACCAGTACCAGGTCTTTTTGGCCCAGATACTCCGGCTGGAAGGCCATGCTGATGAGAATAACCGGAGAGACTTCGGCTTTGGGCATGGCTCCATGATCTGGCAAGCACTCGATGTCGAAGCTCATAAAGCGCAACGGAGCATTGGCCTCATGCTGCACTGGATGCAATGTTTGCACGTTTACGATTGGAGCTGCCTGTGATGCATGTGAGGCATCCTGGCTGAGAGTCCATTCCGGAATGGGCGCCTCTACCCATCCCATGCCGCCTAATGCTTGATCGATGAGAAACCTGTTCTTGAAGAGTATATCCGTCTCGTAGACGGCTTTAATGCCCGGGACCTCACGCACACGTTCCCTGAGGCTGCGCACCTCTTTGGGATCTATGGTCGTGATCTTAAGCATCTTCTTGGGTGAATTCTGAAATCCGATGGGCTCAAAACGCTCTACCTCCTCGACCTCAAGCCCCAATGCCCGCAGATCCTCGGCCGCCCTTTTCAGGCAGCCGTCCTCGACGCCCGCGTAAAAGTAGGGCCGAAATCCTGCCACGCGGCAGGTAACGCTTTTCCCCTCTGGCGTCGAGCCGAAGAGCTGCACCAGAGGGGTTCTATCTGAGTCATAGGTGTAGTTGGCGTCCAGGATCTGGAAGATCATCACTTATAAATGGAAATTTTCGCATAAATAGCTAATCATGCGGGCCTCATGGGTTCAAATTAGAAATGATTATGGTCCCCCAAGAACACGAGGCCAGGAAATATCACCGAAGAATCGTGATCACGTTTTATAAAAATGGGAACCTGGCTGTCCGGAAAAAACAAAAAACGCGCGGCAAGACAGAAGGGGGATGAATCATCCCCGCACCAAGAGATTGTATCATCATATAGTGCAGCCTCATGCAGCTTTATCTGCAACCCGCATATGCGTCCGATATTCCCTTTATCTTTCGCTCTTCCACTTGACTTTATCTCCCTTGACCTTCACCACGTCGCTCTTCTCCAGCACCTTGGCAAGCTCCTCGGCTACTTCTTTCCCGTCAATCAGGAGATCGTCGCCGTCTTCATCTTTCAGATGCATAGAGCAGTTTTCTATGAATTCCCCAAAATCCATCTTTCGAGATGTGGGCGATGTGGCCAGCTTCTCTATCAGCAACCCCAATACTCTGAGATTCTGATACTCTTCCGGATATAAATCACTGAACTCTTCATCGAGCTCGCTGGAGAGAGGCGTTGTGAACTCATCTGCATAGATTCCAACGGCCTTTTCCAGATGGAATTCAATCGTGGTCTTCAACTGCTCTGGTTTTGGGTCGTAATCTCTTGAATTGACAGGAACATCCAGGAGAGGATCGTCCAGCTTATCTCCCACGGGCTCTCCGATCTTAATGTCGTTCAACGAAAGGACGGAATCGGCAAAGATTCTGGCCGTCCCCGACCTCAATAGAAAGCTCATCCATTCAGTTGAATTTAATTCCAGGGATTCCTTCTCAGCTTCCGAAAGGCTATCAAGATTCTCAGAGAGCGCCATTATCTTAGCCCTCTTTTCCGTCATAGTGGGATCCAGCTCCTCCATGAAGAGCTCATCAAATTCCTCCTCGGTCGTGCTCCGCGGGAGGACGGTCTTCAGAACCGATAGATAGCCTTCGTACTCGCTCATATCTTTTGCCACATCTTTGAGCAGGCTGTGCCTGCCATGAAGAGAGCAAGTCTGCTCCTCCATTACCACGATGGAAGGCTTGAGCTCGACTCTGATGCCGGCATCGATAAGAAAGGTCCGGATCTCTTTGGCCTCTTCTTCATCGTACTCTCCGAGATTGAACATAGGCGAGAGGATTATAAGAAGGACTTAAAAAAGCTTTACATCGAATGAGCTCCGAAGCCCGACGGCTGAAATCATCCGATTTAAGCTCGATTTTTCTCTGTTTTTATCTGATATTACTTTGCGGGTACCGCCTCCCTTTGGAGCAATAATATGATCTGCCCCGAGAGAGGGGCAGAGGGGGTGAGATTGTCACATTCATTCAGTTATCTTCAAGTATAATCGTTAGAGGCTCTGAGTTTCGTACTATATCACTAACAGGAGAGGTTCTTATGACATATTCGGAGAGTTCTCTGAGCTTCTCTTCCGACGCATTGCTCTTTATCCTGCAAGTTACTTTGATGTTCTGGTAACCAGGCCTGACATCATCGGATGCGCCGAGGAATCCTCTGAGGTCGAGATCGCCTTCTAAGGATATGTCTAACGACTCTAATTTGATATCACGTGCTGCCGCACTATAAGCAAAACCAACCGCCAGGCACGAACCGAGTGCTGCCAGAACTGTCTCCACGGGATTGGGAACCTTATTGGACCCGAGGTAAGCAAATGGCTCATCACATTCTATCATAAAGTCTCTGATTTTTGTTTTAGAATATGCTCCACTTACCCACTTGGTATTAGCTTCAAATTTGACCTGGAAATTTTCTGGATCTGCCTTTGCTGCTTTGACTAATTCTGCAAGCTTATTGACATCCACGCCATTTCGGATCATACTCATGCACATTCACCCTCATCTTGATACCAGATGCGAAATCAATACTGTTCACATAAAAATGGCTCTGTTACAATTGTGTTCCTTGAGAGCTCCTTCAAGAACGGTGCAAGTCACAGCCAGCGACTTGACAGCACCATCAACTACGTATATTATTTCAACTGAAAACACATATAGTTTTCGAGAGAGAGTACACACATCCCACGGACAAGTGGAAAGAGTTTTATTATCTGATGTGTATCTCAAAGCCAGGCGGGGCGTCCTCTGAGAATCAGTTCTACCTTTCAAGCTTGGCACAATTATTCCAAACCTTGTAAATCTCCTCGTTAAAAGGTAGAGAGTTGCTGAACACCCCAGCAGACTTTAGGATTCTTCTTCAATAAGACAGGTACAGGAACTAATTCCATTTATGGCTCCATAACGCCATATTTGCCATCAGACTACGCGATCGCTCAATCGTGATCGCCCAGTGTTTCGCGGCTGAAAGATTTATCATGTAGTGTATAGTTCGATAATTCAGCTCGAACTCTATGGAGGCCTGAGTTGAAGAT
>Ga0209745_1001397_pt1 | contig 14430 bp, 11 predicted proteins | sample BarGraNGADG00312_FD_184495 | JGI IMG/M metagenome (GOLD analysis project Ga0209745, IMG submission 184495) | Arctic peat soil microbial communities from Barrow, Alaska - Barrow Graham LP Ref core NGADG0004-312 (SPAdes) (version 2) | ecosystem: Environmental > Terrestrial > Soil > Wetlands > Peat... | reverse complement strand
CCCGCAGGCCGGGCACAGCGCGGAGGCCTCGCTCGTCAGGTCGAGGCGCTTGGTCATGTCCTGCTGGGCGATCTTCTCGCTTTGAACTCGGACTGAAACCCGTTGCCGCAGCGGTCGCAGAAGAACTCGAACTGGTAACCCTTGTCGGTCGAGTGATCGGTGTGGTTGCGCGTGAACTGAATCAGACTCATCTCGTGTCCCCCCGTGCAGCAGGCCCCCACAGGAATCCGATCTACAGCTGCTCGAACCGGGCCGTGAAGTGGCGCAACACGGTCGGAGCGGAGACGATGCGGTATCCGCGGAGACTCTCCTTCAACCGCGCCACCTCGATCGTCCCCTCGGCCACGTAGTCGATGTGCGACTGCGTGTAGACCCGCCGGGGAATGGCCAGGCGGACGAGATCCATGGCCCCTGGCGTCTCGCTGCCGTCGGGACGGAGTCCGAACATGACCGTCCCGATTTCGACGCCCCGAATGCCCGCCTCGACGTAGAGCGCGTTGGTGAGGGCGATGCCGGGATACTGCAGCGGAGGGATGTGCGGCAGCAGCGCCCGCGCGTCGAGGTAGATCGCGTGTCCGCCCGACGGGCGAATCGTCGGAACCCCCGCAGCGGTCAGCTTGTCGCCGAGGTACTCGGTCGATCGTATGCGGTACCTGAGATACGGCTCCTCCACCACTTCCTCGAGCCCCGTCGCGATCGCCTCGAGGTCGTAGCCGGCCAGTCCGCCGTAAGTCGGGAACCCTTCCGTCAGGATCAGGAGATTGCGCGCCGTCTCCGCCAACCGGTCATCGTTCATCGCCAGGAAGCCGCCGATGTTGGCCAGCCCGTCTTTCTTGGCCGACATCGTGCAGCCATCCGCCAGCGAGAACATCTCCTGCGCGATCGCCTTCGGCGTGCGGTCCTCCTGCCCGGCTTCCCTGATCTTGATGAAGTAAGCGTTCTCCGCGAACCGGCAGGCGTCGAGGAACAGCGGCTTGCGGTACCGGTCGCACAGCGCCCGAACGCCGCGGAGGTTCTCGAGCGACACGGGCTGACCGCCGCCCGAGTTGTTGGTCACGGTCACCATCACCAGGGGCACGCGGTCCCCGTCCTCCCGCAGCGTCTTCTCCAACGCGGCGAGATCGACGTTCCCCTTGAACGGGTGGACGAGCGCCGGGACGCGTCCCTCGGCGATCACGAGATCGCGCGCCTCGCACTGCTCGACTTCGATGTTGGCGCGCGTGGTATCGAAATGATTGTTGTTCGGAATCACCTGGCCCGGCTTCAGCACGCTGTGGAACAGGATCCGTTCGGCGGCCCGGCCCTGGTGCGTTGGGATGACGTGGGTGAACCCGGTGAGGTCACGGACAACCGACTCGAACCGGTAGAACGAGCGGCTGCCCGCGTACGACTCGTCGCCCTGCATCAGCGCGCCCCACTGCGCGGCCGACATGGCGCCGGTGCCCGAGTCGGTGAGCAGATCGATGAGAACGTCCTCGGCGCGAAGCCGGAAGACGTTGAAGCCGGCATCCCGGAGCGCCGCCTCGCGCTCCTCGCGCCGCGTGAACTTGACCGACTCGACCGACTTGATGCGGAACGGCTCGATGATCGTGCGGAAATTCATAGGTGTGCCTACGCCTCCCAGGGCAACCCCGCCTTGCCGAAGTGGCCGTAGTTGGTCGTCGAGCGGTAGATCGGCTGCAGGAGGTTCAGCTGCTCGATGATCGCCGCCGGACGAAAATCGATCGTGTCGAGGAACCGCCGTGCCGCGCGCTCGTCGCCCGTGCCGTACGTATCGACCTTGGTGGACACCGGCTGCGCCTGGCCGATGGCGTACGCCACCTGCACCTCGGCGCGGCGGGCGATCCCGGCCTTCACGATCTGCCGGGCCACGTAGCGGCCAAAGTACGCACCGCTGCGGTCCACCTTCGACGGGTCCTTGCCGCTGAAGGCGCCGCCGCCATGATGCGCCGCTCCGCCGTAGGTGTCCACGATGATCTTGCGCCCCGTGACGCCGCAGTCCGCGGACGGGCCGCCGATCGCGAAGCAGCCGGTCGGGTTGACCAGCACCTGCACCTTCGGCGTGAACCACTCGCCGAGGACGCGCGGCGCCAGGCACGTGGCCACGTAGTCGTAGATCTCCGGGTGCCTGGTCTCGGCGGCGTGCTGGGTGGAGACGAGGACGCACGTCACGCCCACGGGGGTGCCGTTCTCGTATTCGACCGACACCTGGGACTTGGCATCCGGGCGCAGCCATGGGTACTTTCCGCCACGGCGATCGTCCGCGAGCCCGCGCGTCAGTCTGTGCGCCAGCAGGATGGGCAGCGGCATCATCTCGGGCGTTTCCGCCGTGGCGTAGCCGAACATCATCCCCTGGTCGCCGGCGCCCTGCTCCTTGTCGAGCCCGCGCCCCTCGTCTACGCCCTGCGAGATGTTGTCCGACTGCTTCGAGACGTAGTTGAACACCTGCACGCGGTCGGCATGGAACGCGTCACCATCGTACAGATAGCCGATCTCGCGGATCGCCTGCCGCGCGACCGCCTCGTGATTGACGGTCGCCTTCGACGAGATCTCGCCCGCGATCACGACCTTGTCGTCCTTGCACATGACCTCGCATGCCACGCGGCTGCGCGAGTCGCCGGCCAGGTACGCATCCAGGATCGAATCGGCGATGTAGTCGCAGACCTTGTCGGGATGGCCTTCGGAAACGGATTCGGACGTCAGCGTGTGCCTCAGATTCTGCATCGTCGCTCCTCGAGAAGTGAACAAGGGCGTCCCGGGCACGGCTCGCGCCGGGCGCGCCAAGGTACACGAAACCAGACACCGGAATCGAGACTCGTATGCCCTTTCGAGATCGCGGTCCGTCTCGCTCGCGCATGGTCCCAGGCCGCGTGGGCCTGGCCGGCTGGGCCACCGTGTGCTCCAGGAGCTGGAGCCGGACGACGGTATGGCGTACGGGTCATCGAGCCGGGACTCTCGCCGTACTCTTCATGCTGACAGCCCGAGACAAGAGCTGCCGGGCGGCAAAACAAAAGGGCTTCGCAACAGGTGTCGCGAGCCCTGGCCGCGACTTAGATGGTCATGGCGTTGTCTCCAGCCGTGGCTGGCGCGCGGCCCATCAAGTCGAAAAAATCGCCGCGCTCTTTTACCAATATGCCCGCTGATGCAGGCCAAAGTCAAGCGCCGGAGCGGCGGCGGACGCGCAAGCCGCCTTCTACGTCGGACGTCTTGAAGTCGCGTGCAAGCATCCTCCGGCAGAGCTGGGGGCTTTCGGTTGTGAGCCGCCCAAAGCGGCAAGATCGGTTTCTAGTGTGTGACGATGCGGATCGGCCGAAAGACGAGTGTCACGCGTTTCTACCGCAGCACACGCTTCAACGTCCGCAGGACGGCGACGAGCGGATCACCCGTGCCGCCGAGTAGCAGATCGACCAGGGCCGGCGTCCCATCAGGATCCTGCACCTCAGCAAAGGCGCGCTCGGTCCGCATGCGTTCCATGGCGAGCGAGATGGGCAGCGCCGGGTCTGGCCCGGCCACGGCCTTTTCCAGATCACGCCGCACGCCGGCCGCGACCTTCTCGATCTGGTCGGCGTCAAGGATGGCGAGGGGCGTATGGCAGAAACCGCAGATGCCCTCCTTCTCGATCTCGACCGGGGCCCCGCAGTTCACGCAGTTGATCTGGCGGATGTGTCGGCGCAGTTCGGCGATCTCCGCGTCACCCAGGGCTCGCACCACGTTCTTGGCGCGCAGGAACTGGAAGTAGGTGACGAAACGGCCGTGCCCGCCATGACATCGGTGGTACCAGAACTTCGTGTTCTGCTGCTGGTCGTGCGTTTCGACGAGGCGGCGCTGGCACCGGGGGCACGCCATTCGGGCCCCGAGCGCCTGCCGCGCCCCCGCCTGAACGTCGGCCAGGTCGGCGAGGAGCTGTAGCGTGGCTGCCGGCGTCAGCTGCAGGAGCTCCTGATTGTCGAACCATATCGCACAGCACTGGTGGCACACATCGATGGCGATCGGCCGCCCGTAGTGGCCCTCGGTCTGGTGCTCACGCATCGCCTGCTGGCAGTTGGGACAGTTCACGACCAGGTAGCATGGCAGATTCTCTCAACTCGTCAAGCCCGCCGGCTCAACATGTCCCGCCGGCTCAACGCCACGCCGCGATCCGCCAGGCCGCGCGGAGTTCGCCTGAACTCGCAAAGCGTGCGGCGGGGTCCTTGTCGAGGCATTTCAGGATGCAGGCGGCGCCGCTGGCCGTCATCTCGGCCTGCAGTTCGCGCGGGTCGCGTGGCGTTCCGCCCAGCATGGCGCCCAGCAACTCGGGCAACGCGCGCCCGCCGAACGGCGGCATGCCCGTCGCCATCTCGTAGATCAACGCCCCAATCGTGAAGATGTCCGACCTTGCGTCAGCCGTCCGTCCGGTCAGCACTTCCGGAGCGATGTACGGCATCTCGGTGCTGCTCAGCTCTCCGTCCCGCAGGACCGCGGCACTGATCGACGCCAGCAGTTCCTGGACCTGGCTGATGCCCCCGGTCGAAATCATCAGCCGCTCGCCGTCGTCGTCGGTCGTCATGCGGATGATGCCGGGGTTCAGGCCGCAGACCAGCGCGTTCCGCCGGTGCACGGCCGCCGCGGCCTCGATCAATTGCGTCCCGAGCTTGCACACCCTGGGCCAGAAAAACGGGGCTTCGGCATCCAGCAACTGCAACAGGCTCTGTCCCTCGATCAGGTCGGTGACCACGTAGAGCGTGTCGTTCTCCTCCCCGAAGTCACGCACCTGTACGACCGACGGATGCGACACCTGCAGACCTCGCGCCTCCTTCAAGAACCGCGCGCGAACCGTGTCCCAGTCCTGGCGCTGCTGCCGCTGCAGCACGCGGATCGCGACGGGCATCCCCAGGGCGCGATGCGTGCCCGAGTGCACCTGGCTCCCCAGCCGACCTGGTGCGATCACGGGACCGACCTCGTATTTCGCGTGCAGCTCCGACGTCGCAGCCGCCTGCGCCCCGTGCACAGCCGCCTGGCCGGGCGTCGTCAGCGCGTCCGCAAACTCGGAGATCGTCTGCCAGCGATCGGCCGGATCCTTCGCGAGCGCCCTGCCGACCGTCTCGTCCAGCCACGTGGGCACCTGCGGGAAGACCTGGCTCGGAACGGGCGGCGGATCGCACAGGTGCTTGGTGATCACCCCGAGAGGGCTCGCCGACTCGAACGGCGGGCGGCCCGTCAGCATCTCGAACACGACGACGCCGAGGCTGTAGATGTCGGTGCGGGCGTCGAGATCCTGCGCCTGGAGCTGCTCGGGCGACGCGTAGACGACCGTGCCCACAAACTGATCGACGCGGCTGAGCCTCACGTCCGCCCCGTCGCGGATGTTGGCGAGGCCGAAGTCGATCACCTTGTGGACCGTGTCGCCGGATTCGAACCGGTGGCTCACGATATTGGCGGGCTTCAGGTCGCGGTGCACGATCTGCCGGTCGTGGGCCAGCTGGAGCGCGCCACACAGCGGTCCGACGATCTGCTGAACCTGCCCCACGCTCATCGGCCCGTGCGCGCTCAATTCGTCGCGCAGACTCGGCCCGTTCAGGTACTCCATCACGAGGTAGGGCTGGCCGTCGGCCGCAATCGCGAAATCGAGGATCGTGACGATGTTCGGATGTCGGAGCTGCGCGCACATGCGGCTCTCGCGGAGGAAGCGCTCGCGAAGGTCGCCCGGGTCGTCTCCGGTGGTCCGAATGACCTTGATCGCGACTTCGTCGCCGAGCAGCACGCGCCTGGCCCGATAGACTTCGCCCATGCCCCCGGAGGCCAGGAGCCCGAGCACCTCGTAACGTCCATCCAGGGTGGAACCAGTCGTGAGCACGGTCGCATTCTCCCACAGGTCGGGCGCCCGCGCATGAAGCGTCCACACGTCGTCGCGCGGATTCCAGACGTACGGCGAGACAGCCCATCCAGCATCAGTCCCACGTCCCGCCCCGGGACCGGCGCGCCAGGATCCTCCGCTGTTTTACGCCGCCCTGCCCTTCTTGCGCTCGTCGATTCTCGCCCAGGCGAGCGCGGCCAGGAAGATGACGACGATGAGGCCGTAGCCGAGCCACTCGGGAACTTCCCAGGCGATCAAGCCAACCTGGTGCAGGTACTGGAGCAGGAGCCGCGCGCCGACCCAGGCGATGATCACGAAGGCGCCATCGACGAGGACCGGGTACCGCTCGACGACCGTGAGCAACTGCCCGATCACCAGCCTCATGGCGATGATCCCAAGCACCCCGCCGGTCAGCACCACCCACGTCTTCTGCGACATCGCCACGGCCACGACGATCGAATCGACGGCGAAGATGATGTCGGTGAGTTCCACCTTCACGACGGTGGCCCAGAACGGCGACAAGCCCAGCCAGGGGCGGGCCTGGGGCACCGAGCGGCGGTCCTCCGAGTCACGCTCGCCGAAGAAGTGCCGGAACGGCAGGTACAACAGGTAGATCGCGCCTGCGAGCTTCACCAGGCTCACGCCGATCATGTACAGCCCGAAGATCAGCGCCAGCGACCGGAACGCAAACGCCCCGACGATGCCGTAGCGGAGGGCCCGTTTCCGCTGGTGCTTCGGCAGCCCGAGCGCCAGCACCGCCAGGACCACCGCGTTGTCGGCGCTGAGCAGCCCTTCGAGGAGCACGAGCAGCAGGATGACCAGGAAGTCGTAACCTTCAAACGTCACAGTCGCCGTTCATCGCGGCGCCAGCATGCCGCGAACATCCATTCTAGCCCGGCCGGCCAGCGAAGCTCCGCCTCAATCCGCCGAGATCGGACAGGCGGCCGTTGCGGATCTTCGCTGTCGGGCGCGGCCGGTCAACCGGCCGCGCCTAAGACAGATTCCAGGGACCCCACAGAAACTCGCTTCAATCGTCACGATCTCAGTTCTGGAAGATGTCTAGACTTGACACGTTTCATATCAATGCCTATATTCGTTCTGTAGCAGGTTGCAGCAGGGTCTCATGAGGATTACCCGGGAGTTCTGCTTTATCAGCAGCGCCGCGCGGCTGCTCGGGATGCACCCCCAGACGCTCAGGAAATACGAGCGCCTCGGCCTGGTGCAGCCGACACGCACCGTCGGCAGCATGCGCGTCTACTCGGGCGAGGAACTGGAGCGCCTCCGGTTGATCAAGCACCTGGTGGACGATCTGGGCATCAACCTCGCGGGGGTGCAGCGCTTGCTGTCGGTGGCCGATTCGGTCGAGCGCATGCGGAAGCTGAGTGGCGGCGCCGGGCTCCGCAGCGACGCTCGGCGGCGCATCGGGCGCGAGGTCGACCGGTTGTGCGACATCATCGGCCTCGGCCGCGAGTACCACGAGGACTAGCGACGACATGGAATTCAAGGATTACTACCAGACGCTGGGCCTCGCCAAGACCGCCTCTGGCAAGGAGATCAAGCAGGCCTATCGCAAGCTCGCCCGGAAGCTCCACCCGGATGTGAACCCGGGCGACAAGGCGGCCGAGTCCAGGTTCAAGGAGATCAACGAAGCGTACGAGGTGCTCGGAGACCCGGAGAAGCGGAAGAAGTACGACGAGCTCGGGGCGAACTGGCGCCAGTACGAGCAGGCGCAGCAGGCCGGCCAGTCCCCCTTCGGCGACATCCGGTGGAACCGCGGGACGGGCCAGCCGGGCGGATACAGGACGATCAACGAGGACGAACTCCGCGACATGTTTGACGGGGAGAACCCGTTCTCGGACTTCTTCCAGGCATTCTTCGGGGGCGGCGGCCACACCGGGGGGCGCCGCGCGCGGACGTCGCGGACGTCCAAGACACGGGCGGGCCGTGACATCGAAGAAGAGATCGATCTGTCGCTCGAGGAAGCCATGAAGGGCGCGATGCGCCGGCTCGCCGTCAAGCAGGAAGGGCACACGCGCACGGTGGACGTGAGGATTCCCGCCGGCGTCAACGACGGCTCCCGCGTGCGCGTCCCGGGCGAGGGCGAGCACGGAGCCGCCGGCGGCCGGGCCGGCGATCTCTACCTGCGCGTTCGCCTGCGAACAGACCCCCGTTTCGAACGGCGCGGCTGCGACCTGCACACGCAGGTGAGCATCCCGCTGACGACTGCGGTGCTCGGTGGCGAGGCGGAGGTACCCACGGTCGGCGACCGTCCGGTGCGGCTCAAGATCCCGCCGACGACGCAGAACGGGCAGGTTTTCCGGCTCAAGGGACACGGCATGCCCGCGGTCGGCAAGCCGGCGGAACGCGGGAACCTCTACGCCACCGTCAACGTGTCGCTCCCGCGCCAGTTGACGGAGGAGCAACGCCGTCACTACGAGGAACTGGCCAAGCTGGACTGATGGGACTATGAATCTGAACACGTTCACGGAGAAGGCGCAGGAAGCGCTCGTCGGTTCGCAACAACTGGCGAGCGAGATGAACCACGCGCAAGTGGACCCGGAGCACCTCCTCGTCGCGCTCGTCGAGCAGAGGGAAGGCGTCGTCCCGGAAGTTCTCCGAAAGATGACCGTGGACCCGGTGCGGGTCGGCGCCGCGGCGCGTGCGGCGCTGTCGCGCCGGCCGCAGGTTCACGGCGCCGGCACGCCGGGACGGTCGCGGCGTCTGTCCGCGATCGTCGAGACGGCGCAGGCGGAAGCCGGGCGGATGAAAGACGAGTTCGTGAGCACGGAGCACCTGCTCCTGGCCCTGGCCTCCGACGGCGCCCGCGACGAGGCCGCGCAGCTCCTCCAGCAGCACGGCGTCTCGTCCGATCGCGTGCTCGAGGCGCTCAAATCGGTGCGTGGCAGCCAGCGCGTGACCGACCAGAACCCCGAGGGCAAGTACCAGGCGCTCGAACGGTACGGCCGCGACCTGACGGAGCTGGCCCGCAAGGATAAGCTCGACCCGGTGATTGGCCGTGACGAAGAGATCCGGCGCGTCATCCAGGTCCTGTCGCGCCGCACCAAGAACAACCCGGTTCTGATCGGCGAGCCTGGCGTCGGCAAGACAGCGATTGTCGAGGGCCTGGCGCAGCGGATCGTGCGCGGGGACGTGCCGGACGGCGTGAAGAACAAGCGGATTGTCGCCCTCGACCTTGGAGCCCTCGTGGCCGGCGCGAAGTACCGCGGCGAGTTCGAGGAGCGCCTGAAGGCCGTGCTCAGGGAGACCACCGAATCGGCCGGCCAGGTGGTCCTGTTCATCGACGAGCTGCACACGGTCGTCGGCGCCGGCGCCGCCGAGGGGTCGATTGACGCGTCGAACATGCTGAAGCCGATGCTGGCGCGGGGCGAGCTCCATACCATCGGCGCGACCACCATCGACGAATACCGGAAGTACATCGAGAAGGATGCTGCGCTCGAACGCCGGTTCCAGCCGGTCGTCGTCGGCGAACCGACCGTGGAAGATACGATCAGCATCCTCCGAGGGTTGCGCGGGCGATACGAGATCCACCACGGCGTCACGTTCAAGGACGCGGCGCTCGTCGCCGCGGCGGTGCTGTCGCACCGCTACATCGCCGACCGCTTCCTCCCGGACAAGGCGATCGACCTGATGGACGAGGCCGCGTCGAAGCTCCGCATGGAAATCGACTCCATGCCCGCGGAGCTCGACGAGGTCAAGCGCCGCATCATGCGGCTCGAGATCGAAGCCGAGGCGCTCCGCAAGGAGCAGGACAAGGCGTCGGCCGAGCGGCTCGGCCGGCTCGAGAAGGAGCTGACCGACCTGAAGGAAGAACGCGCGAGGCTCGCCAGCCACTGGCATCAGGAGAAGGACGCCATCCAGGAGGCGAGGCGCCTCAAGGAAGAACAGGAACAGCTGCGGCACGAGGCCGACCGCGCGCAGCGGTCTGGAGACTACGGCACCGCATCCGAGCTTCAGTACGGCCGGATCCCCGAGGTGGAACGACGCATCCAGTCGGCCGAGGCCCACCTGGCGGAGCTCCAGCAGGACCAACGCATGTTGAAGGAGCAAGTGGACGAAGAGGACATCGCCGAGGTCGTCAGCAAGTGGACGGGCATTCCGGTGAGCCGGCTGGTGGAAGGCGAGATCCAGAAGCTGATTCACATGGAAGAACGGCTGCACCGCCGCATCGTCGGGCAGGACGCGGCCGTCGTCGCCGTGGCCAACGCCATCCGGCGCGCCCGCGCGGGGCTCCAGGATCCGAACCGGCCCCTTGGCAGCTTCGTGTTCCTCGGCCCGACGGGCGTCGGCAAGACCGAGCTCGCGAGGGCGCTCGCAGAGTTCCTCTTCGACTCGGACCAGGCCATGGTCCGAATCGACATGTCCGAGTACCAGGAGAAACACACCGTCTCCCGGCTGGTCGGCGCGCCTCCGGGCTACGTGGGGTACGAGGAAGCCGGCCAGCTCACCGAAGCGGTTCGGCGACGCCCCTACGCCGTGGTGCTCTTCGACGAAATCGAGAAGGCACATCCCGAGGTCCTCAACGTGCTGCTCCAGTTGCTCGACGATGGGAGGTTGACCGACGGGAAGGGCCGCACGGTAGACTTCAAGAACTCCGTCGTGATCATGACGTCGAACCTCGGGAGCCAGTACATCGCCGAGCGCGCCACGCGCGAGGCGACGGATCTGGACGAGGGGACGCGCCGCCTCGTCATGGAGGCGATGCGTGCGCACTTCTCGCCCGAGTTCCTCAACCGCGTGGATGACGTCATCGTGTTCCACCCGCTCGGTCGAGAGCATCTTGTGCGGATCCTCGATATTCAGTTGCACGCGCTCACGAGGAGGCTCGAGGAGCGGAAGATCCACGTGGAACTGACAGACCGCGCGAAGCAGCAGCTGGTGGCGGAAGGCTACGACCCGACCTACGGGGCCCGGCCGCTGAAGCGTACGCTCCAGCGGCGGCTGCTCGATCCCCTGGCGCTCGACGTGCTCCAGGGCCGATTCGGTGAAGGCGACCAGGTCGTCGCGGACGCCGGTCCGGACGGGCTGTTGTTCAGAAAGGCGTAGTGCAGTGGCACCGATCAAGAAACCGCGCTTGCCGAAGCCTCGAAGCGGACGCCCCGGCGACCGCCGGCCTCTCGACCCGCGGCCAGTATCCTCCATGTGGTACCTGCTCGGGTTCTTCCTGCTGCTCGCGGTTGTGCAGGCGTACCTGTTCATGCCGACCGGGCGCACCGTTCCGTACAGCGAGTTCAAGTCGCTGCTGGCACAGGACAAACTGGCCGAGGTGACGGTCAACGATCAGGCGATCCGGGGCCAGCTGAAGGGCTCGGAGGGCGACGAGAAGTCACGCGCCTTCATCACCACGCGCGTCGAGGATCCGAAGCTCGTCGAGGAGCTCGAGCAGCACAACGTGAAGTACACCGGCGAGGTGGCGAGCCGATGGCTCCCCGACCTGCTCGGCTGGATCCTGCCGCTGCTGCTCATCATCGGGCTCTCCAGCTTCTTCTTCCGCCGGATGAGTGGGGGCGAGGGCGGCGTCATGTCGTTCGCCCGCAGCCGCGGCAAGATCTACGCAGAGGACGATGTCAAGGTGAGCTTCTCGGACGTGGCCGGCGTGGACGAGGCCGAAGAGGAGCTGAAGGAGATCGTCGAGTTCCTCCAGACGCCGAAGAAGTACACGCAGCTCGGCGGTCGCATCCCGAAAGGCGTCCTCCTGGTCGGTCCTCCGGGAACCGGCAAGACGCTGCTCGCGCGGGCCGTCGCGGGTGAAGCCCACGTGCCCTTCTTCAGCCTGAGCGGCTCGGAGTTCGTGGAGATGTTCGTCGGGGTTGGAGCCGCCCGCGTCCGCGACCTGTTCCAGCAGGCCGACGCGAAGGCGCCGTGCATCGTGTTCATCGACGAACTCGATGCGCTGGGCAAGGCGCGCGTGCAGAGCCCGCTCGGCAGCCACGAGGAGCGCGAGCAGACCCTGAATCAGCTCCTGGCCGAGATGGATGGCTTCGACTCCCGGAAGGGCGTCATCATCATGGGGGCGACCAACCGACCGGAGGTGCTGGACCCCGCCCTCCTCCGCCCCGGGCGGTTCGACCGCCAGGTGCTCGTGGACAAGCCGGATGTCAGGGGCCGCGAGGCCATCCTGAAGATCCACGCGCGCGGCGTGAAGACGGCCCCCGAAGTGGATCTCAAAGTGGTGGCGGCGCGGACGGCCGGGTTCGCGGGCGCAGACCTGGCGAACCTCGTGAACGAAGCCGCACTGCTCGCGGCCCGCAAGAACAAGCCGAGCGTCGAGATGCGCGACTTCGAGGAGGCGATCGACCGGTTGATTGCCGGCCTCGAGAAGAAGCGCGTGATGAGCGACCGCGAACGGGAGATCATCGCGTACCACGAGTCGGGCCACGCCATCATCGCGACCGTGGTGCCGGGCCTCGACCCGGTGCACAAGATCTCGATCGTGCAGCGCGGGTTCGGCGCCCTCGGCTACACGATGCAGCTGCCGCTCGAGGATCGCTACCTCATGACGCGAACGGATCTCCACAGCCAGCTGGCCGTCCTGCTCGGAGGACGGACCGCCGAGGAGATCGCGCTCGGCGAGATCTCGACGGGCGCCCAGAACGACCTCCAGCGCGCCAGCGACATCGCCCGGGCGATGGTCACCGAGTTCGGCATGAGCGAATCGATTGGCGCGGTGAGCTTCGACAGCCACACCCGTAACCGGTTCCTCGAGATCCCGCTCGGCGGCGAACGCGGCAACTACGCCGAGGACACGGCGAGAGAGATCGACACCGAGGTCCGGCGGATCGTGAACGCCGCCCACGAGCGAGCGCGAACGCTCCTGGCCGACCACCGCGACACGCTCGACCGCGTCGCCCGCCGCCTGCTGGAGAAAGAAGTGATCGACGGGGAGGAACTGCGGGAGATCATCCACGGCCCAAAGGGCGCGCAACCGGCGTAGGGGCGACCCGCCGTCGTCCGGGCGACCAGCCGGTCGCCCCTACGGTGTCTCTGTCCGCTGCAAGCTGTCGGCTGTCGGCTTCCTCGCGAACTACCCCATCTTCTGCATCGCGTTCAGGAACTCGGCGTTCGACTTGGTCTTCGACATCTTGTCGAGCAGCAGTTCCATCGCCTCGACCGGCGACAGCGGGTTCAGCACCTTGCGGAGGACCCACACGCGGTTGAGGTCTTCGCGGGCCAGCAGGAGTTCTTCCTTCCGGGTGCCGCTCTTCTGGATGTCGATCGCCGGGAACACGCGCTTGTCCACCAGCTTCCGATCGAGGTGGATTTCCATGTTGCCGGTGCCCTTGAATTCTTCGAAAATGACGTCGTCCATGCGCGAGCCGGTGTCCACCAGCGCCGTCGCGATGATCGTCAGCGAGCCGCCCTCTTCGATGTTGCGCGCCGCCCCGAAGAATCGCTTCGGCTTCTGCAGCGCGTTCGAGTCGAGACCGCCCGAGAGAACCTTGCCCGACGGCGGGATCACCGTGTTGTAGGCGCGCGCCAGACGCGTAATCGAGTCGAGCAGGATCAGCACGTCCTTCTTGTGCTCGACCAGGCGCTTGGCCTTCTCGATCACCATTTCCGCCACCTGCACGTGGCGCTGCGCCGGCTCGTCGAATGTCGAGGAGATCACCTCGCCGTCGACCGACCGCTGCATGTCCGTCACTTCTTCGGGCCGCTCGTCGATGAGCAGCACGATCAGGTAGACCTCGGGGTGATTGAGCGCTATGGACTGCGCGATGCTCTGGAGCAGCATCGTCTTGCCGGTGCGCGGCGGCGCCACGATCAGGCCGCGCTGCCCCTTGCCGATCGGCGTCATCAGGTCCATGACGCGACCCGAGAGGTTATCGGGCTGGGTCTCGAGCTTGCACATCTCCTGCGGGTACAGCGGCGTGAGGTTCTCGAAGAACAGCTTGTCACGCGCCTGATCCGGCGGCTCGAAGTTCACGGCCTCGACCTTGATCAGGGCGAAGTACCGCTCCCCTTCCTTGGGCGGCCGGATCTGGCCGGAGACCGTGTCGCCGGTCTGCAGGTCGAACTTGCGGATCTGCGAGGGCGACACATAGATGTCGTCGGGGCCAGGCAGGTAGTTGTAGTCGGGCGCCCGGAGGAACCCAAACCCGTCGGGCAACACCTCGAGCACGCCCTCCGAGAAGATGTACCCGCTCTGCTCGGTCTGCGCTTTCAGGATCTGGAAGATCAGTTCCTGCTTCCGCATCCCGGTTGCGCCGGCGACGTTGAGGTCCTTGGCGATCTGGGTGAGCTTCTGGATGCTCATGTCCTTCAGTTCGCCAATGTTGAGGCCTTCGCCAGGACGCCGTGGTTGCGTCTTGGCAGGGTCCTGGGATTCGTCCGCCGGGGATTCGACCGCCGGGGATTCGGCCGGCACGGTCGTCTGGCCGTTGGACCCGCGCGCCGACATGGGTTGGCGCTTGTTGTTGCTTGGCATAGTGTGTGGTCTACAGGTAACTCAGGCAGGTTGAGGATTCTGGAAATACGGGGCGGAAGGCCCCCGCGGGCCACGTGACGGGAAGAGGCGTGATACGGGAAGTATAGGAGGACAACTCCCTGCCTGTCAAGAACCTTCAGCCCGAGTGTTCCTG
>Ga0209745_1001392_pt1 | contig 14469 bp, 14 predicted proteins | sample BarGraNGADG00312_FD_184495 | JGI IMG/M metagenome (GOLD analysis project Ga0209745, IMG submission 184495) | Arctic peat soil microbial communities from Barrow, Alaska - Barrow Graham LP Ref core NGADG0004-312 (SPAdes) (version 2) | ecosystem: Environmental > Terrestrial > Soil > Wetlands > Peat... | reverse complement strand
CGCAGCCCGCAACAAGGCCGCACGTGCCCTGCAAGCGGTGTTCAAGAACCTCGGGCTCACCGAGATCACGGACGCCGAGGTCGAAGCAGCCACCTACGCTCGCGGTTCGCAGGACATGCCTGCCCGCAACGTCGTGGAAGACCTGAAGGCCGCCGAAGACATGATGAAGCGCGGGACAACCGGCGTGGACATCGTCAAGGCGCTCTCCAAGGGAGGCTTCGAGGACGTCGCAGACGCGGTGTACGGAATGCTCAAGCAGCGCGTCGCAGGTGACTACCTGCACACGTCCGCCATCCTCACCCGTGACTTCGAGGTGATCTCGGCCGTCAACCAGCCCAACGACTACCGCGGGCCCATGACCGGCTACCAGATCTCCGACGAGAAGTGGGCGATCCTGCAAGACATCCGCCAGGCGATCAGCCCAGAGAGCATCTGAGGTCATGACAATGGACGAGAAGACGCTCAAGAGCATCATCGAAGAGGTCATGAAGGAAATGGCCGTCGTCGGGGCTTCTGCCCCAACGAGCAAGCCTGCCGGACGGTCCGATTCGGGAAGCACCTCGCTGGTCATCACCGAGACCGGTACGGCCGCGCGGGGCACCAACCCGCGTGAGATCGTGATCGGCCTCGCCGCCGCCTTCGGCGGTCGGCAGACGCAGACCATCATCGGACTGCCGCACGACCAGGTCCTCAAGGAGATCTGCGCCGGCATCGAGGAAGAGGGACTGAGCTACCGCTTCATCCGCCTCTTCCGCACCGCCGACGTCGGCTTCATCGCACACGAGGCTGCGAAGCTGTCCGGTTCCGGCATCGGCATCGGCATCCAGTCCCGTGGCACGACGGTTATCCACCAGAAGGACCTGCCGCCGCTGTCGAACCTGGAGCTGTTCAGCCAGTCCCCGCTGATCGACCTGGAGACCTTCCGGGCCATCGGCAAGAACGCTGCCAAGTACGCAAAGGGCGAATCGCCCAGCCCCGTGCCTGTCCGCAACGACCAGATGGCCCGGCCCAAGTACCAGGCCATCGCCGCGCTGCTGCACATCAAGGAAACGCAGCTGCTCGATCCCAACAAGAAGACCCAAGAACTTCGGGTCGAGTACCGGTAGGAGGTGACCAATATGGATCAGGAACAACTCATTCGGCAGATCATGGCCGAGGTCATGGCCAATCTTGGCAAGGACAGCGTGGCCTTCCAGAAGAAGTCGCCGGCTGCCGCCGGCAGCGTCGGTCGGGACCAGTACCCGCTCGGCGAGAAGATGCCGGAAAAGGTCTTCTCGGCAACGGGCAAGAAGCTCTCCGACTTCAGCCTCGAGAAGATCAAGAACGGCGAGCTCACCGCGGAGGACTTCCGGATCGCTCCGGAAACCCTCGAGATGCAGGCTCAGGTGGCCGACTCCGTCGACCGCGAGAACCTGGCGCGCAACATGCGTCGGGCAGCGGAACTCATCGCCGTCCCGGACGACCAGCTGCTCAGCGTCTACAACGCGCTGCGCCCGTACCGCTCGACCAAGAGCGAGCTCTACGGAATCGCAGACGAGCTGGAGACCAAGTACAAGTGCAAGGTCAACGCAGCCTTCATCCGGGAGGCAGCCGACGTGTACGAGAAGCGCGGCCGTCTCAAGGCCGAGTGACTCCAGCGACGGAAGTCTGAACCGAAGATGGCCCTTATTGCCGGTATCGACATCGGTAACGCCACGACCGAGGTGGCACTCGCGGAACTCCCCGCGGGTGCCGCCCCGGTGTTCGTTGCGTCCTCGATCGTGCCGACCACCGGCATCAAGGGCACTGCACAGAACACCCAGGGCGTGTTCCAGGCCCTCACGGTTGCGCTGGACGCAGCCCGGAGGTCCCTGGCCGACCTGGACCTGATCAGGATCAACGAGGCGGCGCCGGTGATCGGTGACGTCGCGATGGAGACCATCTCCGAGACGATCATCACCGAGTCGACGATGATCGGGCACAACCCCACCACCCCGGGCGGACTCGGCATCGGGGTGGGCATCACCATCGAGATCGGCAACCTGGCACGTGCAGTTGGCGGCACTGCCTACATCGTGGTCGCCGACCGCAGCTACACCTTCGACGAAGTGGCCAACCGGATCAACGAAGCCAGCGGCCGGGTGGAGGTCACCGGCGCAATCCTCCAGCGTGACGACGGTGTGCTGGTGCACAACCGGCTCGCCCGCAAGATCCCGATCGTCGACGAGGTCAGTCTGATCGAGAAGGTACCGATCGGTATGCTGGCCGCCGTCGAGGTGGCCGACGTCGGCCGGATCATCGAGACCCTTGCCAATCCGTACGGCATCGCCACCATGTTCAGCCTCACCTCCGACGAGACGGCCTCTGTTGTGCCGATGGCCCGCTCGTTGGTCGGCAACCGGTCGGCCGTCGTCATCAAGACCCCGAAGGGCGATGTCACCGAGCGCCGCATTCCCGCCGGTTGGCTGCAGTTCATCGGTGACCGCACCTCCGAGGTCGACGTCGACCGCGGGGCGGAAGAGATCATGCGGGTGGCCGGCACCGTCGGCCCGATCCGCAACGTCCGGGGCGAACCCGGCACCAACGTCGGCGGGATGATGGAGAAGGTCCGCGTTGTGATGGGCCGGCTCACCGAGCGCGACCCCGCCGGCATCGAGGTCACCGACCTGCTGGCCGTGGACACCGAGGTTCCGCAGAAGGTCACCGGCGGCCTTGCCGGCGAGTTCTCCCTGGAGGCGGCTGTCGGCATCGCTGCGATGGTCAAGGCCGATCGCCTGCAGATGCAGCGGATCGCCCACGACATGACGGTCCAGTTCGGCATCCCGGTCGAGGTCGGCGGGGTTGAGGCCGACATGGCGGTCCGCGGTGCCCTCACCACTCCGGGATCGTCGATCCCGATCGCGATTCTCGACATGGGCGCCGGCTCCACCGACGCCTGCGTCCTGCGTGCGGACGCACCACCACGCTCGATCCACCTTGCCGGCGCTGGCAACATGGTCACGCTGCTGATCCAGTCAGAGCTCGGCCTGGAGAGCCCCGAGGATGCAGAGAACGTCAAGCGCTACCCGCTGGCGCGCGTCGAGACCCTCTTCAACATCCGGCACGAGGACGGGACCGTCCAGTTCTTCGACGCCCCGCTCCCGCCGCACGTGTTCGCCCGCACCGTTGTGCTTCACCCGGAGGGGATGATCCCGCTGCCACTACGCCAACCGCTGGAGGTGATCCGGCAGGTCCGGATCAAGGCCAAGCAGCGGGTGTTCGTCACCAATGCCCTGCGGGCGCTCGCAGCGGTCAGCCCCACGAGCAACGTGCGCGACATCGCCCACGTCGTGCTGGTGGGCGGCTCGGCACTGGACTTCGAGATCCCGCAGCTGGTCACGAAGGCGCTGGGGGAGTACCGGGTGGTGGCCGGACGCGCCAACATCCGCGGCACGGAAGGCCCGCGCAACGCCGTGGCCACCGGGCTGGTCCTCGCGTGGGAGGAGCAGCGATGAACGCCGATCGCCCCACGATCCGCCTGAGGCTCAACGACCGCGTCGACGAGACCCGCATCGCCGAGGTCCTGCACGGCATCGAGGAGGAGGGGGTGCCGGTCGAGGTGACAAGGCACGACCAGCTGAACCCGCTGCTGCTGGCCCACGAGGCCAGCCTGGAATCCCGGCTCGGGATCGGCATCGGGATCAGCCTCGACCACGTCGTCATCACCACAGAGAAGCTGCCCGCCGACCATCCCTACCTTGCGGTGATGCTCAACCGGTCGTCCACCATCGACCGCAGGGCGGGCGCCAACGCCGCACGTCTCGTCAAACGAATGCCACTGTCCGACCTGAACGCAGAATGAAGGAGCAGCCATGCCACAACTGAGCCTCGGCACCATCGAGGTGCTCGGCCTGCCCGCCGCGGTCGAGGCCGCGGACGTCGCCCTCAAGACAGCTGATGTCAAGCTGATCGGCTACGAGACCACCGACGGGATGGGCATGGTGGCGGTGAAGATCGAAGGCCAGGTGTCCGCCGTCCAGGCCGCCGTCGCTGCAGCCAGCGCAGCGGCCGCCCGGGTCTCCAAAGTGTTCGCCACCTCCATCATCGCCCGCCCCAGCGATCAGCTCGAGCCGGTCGTCTTCACCGCGGAGACCGTTGGCCTTGCGAAGCCACAGCCCGCAGCCCCGGTGGCCAAGCCCGTCGCCGAACCGGTAGTCGAGCCTGAGCCGGTCGCCGATCCGGTGGTCGAGCCTGAGCCGGTCGCCGATCCGGTGGTCGAGCCTGAGCCGGTCGCCGAACCGGTGGCCGAGGCCCCCAAGCCACGCAGCACTCCACGGACACGTTCCACCAAGAAGTAGTGAGAAAGGAAAGCCATGAATGAAGCACTCGGTCTCGTCGAGACCAGGGGTTACGTCGGTGCCGTCGAGGCTGCCGATGCAATGGTCAAGTCCGCCAACGTCATCCTGATCGGCCACGTGAAGGTCGGCGCCGGCCTGGTGACCGTCATGGTGCGCGGCGACGTCGGTGCGGTCAAGGCCGCCGTCGACGCCGGTGCCGCAGCCGCCGCCCAGGTGGGTGAAGAAGTCATCAGCAAGCACGTGATCCCGCGTCCGCACGCAGACGTCGAGCAGTTGCTGCCCAAGAAGGCGTGAAGTGACCGCTCCGGACACCCGTCACGTCGTCGAGGAGGTGACCCGCATGGTGCTCACTCGACTGCAGGATCTGGAACTGCAGATCGTCGTGGGCGTGTCGAACCGTCACGCCCACCTCAGCAAGGCCGACCTGGCCTCCCTGTTCGGGCTCGACGCCATGACCGTGTACCGGAAGGTCCGCCAGCCGAGCGACTTCGCAGCAGAGCAGACGGTGTCCGTCTCCGGGCCTAGGGGGACCTTCCCGAAGCTCCGGTTGATGGGGCCCTGCCGGGCGAAGACCCAAGTGGAACTTAGTCTCACCGACTGCGTGACGCTCGGCATCAACGCTCCCATCACCCAGTCCGGCTACCTGGACGACGCCGGGCCGATCGACATCGAAGGCCCGGCAGGGAAGATCCACGTCGAGCACGGCGTCATGGTGCCCGCCCGGCACATCCACATGGGCCCGAGTCATGCCTTGGCATGGGGCGTTGCAGACCAGGACCGGGTCAAGGTGGCGTTCGGCGGCGAGCGCGGCGGCGTGATGGACAACTTCATCGTCCGGATCAAGGACGACTGGATCCCGGAGATCCACCTCGACACCGACGAGGCCAACGCCCTCGGCCTGCACGACGGGGACGTCGGAAAGCCGATCAAGGAGTGACTACGACCATGGCGCCCAGCTTGTTGGCTCCCGAAGCGGCGATCCGCCGGTTCGCGGAACTGGTGCGCACCGGCGAGGTCGAGGAACCGCGGGGCGAACTGCGACTTGGCATCGACCTGGGCACGGCGAACATCGTCGTGTCCGTCGTGGACGGCGGTAACCGTCCGGTGGCCGGCGCCTGGCTCCACTCCACCGTCGTGCGGGACGGCGTCGTCGTCGACTGGGTGGGCGCGACGTCAGCCGTCCGCCGCCTTAAGGAAGACGTCGAGCGCCGGCTCGGCCACCGTTTCACCAGGGCGTCGGTCTCGATCCCGCCGGGAATCAGCGAGGGCGATATCAAGGTGTTCCGGAACGTGGCGACGGCCGCAGGCCTGGAGACCGATGAGGTGGTGGATGAGCCGGTCGCGGCTGCCCGCGCGCTCGGCATCACCGACGGTTGCGTGATCGACATCGGCCACGGCACCACCGGGGTCTCGATCCTTGCCGAAGGCCGCGTGCTGAAGAGCATTGACGAGGCCACGGGTGGCCACCACATGAACCTCGTCCTCGCCGGCGCCTACCGGATCGACTACGAGGCGGCAGAGGTCATGAAGAAGGACCCGTCCCGACGCGACGACGTCGTCGGCGTCATCCGCCCCACCCTGGAGAAGATGGCCTCGATCGCCCACGCGGCGCTGGTGGGCTACGACGTGCCGATGGTCTACCTCGTCGGCGGCTCCAGTTCCTTCCCCAACGCTCCCGACGTGTTCGCCGCGCGACTCGGACGGCCGGTGGTCCGGCCGATCGAGCCCCTGTTCGTGACGCCGCTCGGCATCCCAATGAAGGAGCTCGACGATGACAGAGGCTGAGCTGCGCGCCATCATCCTCGAGGCGATCCTCGAGCTCATGACGCCGGCGCCCCGGCGGGTCCTCGTGCTGTTCACCGGCGGGCTCCTCGGCTTCGACCAGGCGGTCGGTGAACTGAAGCTGCTGGCCGCTGCCGGCGTCCAGCTGGACTACCTGCAGACACCGAGCGCCCTCCGCGTCCTCGACCAGGCGAAGATCGCCTCCATCGGCATGCGCGAGGTGTCGAAGAAGATGGTGGTGGGGCACGACATGCTGCTCGCGCCCACCCTCACCAGCAACATCGCAGCCAAGGTCACCCACGGCGTGGCTGACTGCCTGGCCAGCAACCTGTTCAGCGAGTTCATCATGAGCAACCGCCTGGTGGTGGTCTCGCGGAGCGCGATCTGCCCGGACGGCGCACCCAAGCGCTCCTGGTTCCCCGAGATGCCTCCGGCCTACGCCGACCTGCTGCGGGCGAACCTTGCCGCCCTTGCATCGTTCGGGGTGCGGCTGTCCGACGCCCGGTTCCTCTACCGCACGGCGATCGCAGCCTTCGAGCGCCGCGACCAGGCCCGGCGAGCACCGGTGGTGGCCGCGATGGGCACCTCGGTGGCGGGGTTCGCCGCAGGAGTCGCTGCGTGGGCCGCCGCGTCGGCGTCGTCGCCCGACACCGTCCCCGCGGACGCAGCACCAGCCCAAGCTCTGGGCGTCGTGCCCTGCACTCGCAGCCTGATCAGCCATCAGGTGATCCAGCCGTTACCCGACGGGGTCGAACTGCGGATCGCCGCCAACGCAAAGGTGACTGCCATGGCGCAGGACCTGGCCGCGGCCCGTTCCATCCGGATCTCACGAGAGGTGTGACATGTTCTTGGCCAAGGTTCGCGGAACCGTCGTCTCGACCAGCAAGGACGAGCGCCTTGTCGGGTTCAAGCTGCTCGTCGTCATGCGACTCGGGATCGACGGCGAGTACGTCGGGTTGCCCCAGGTCGCCATCGACACGGTGGGCGCCGGTGTCGGCGAAACGGTGATCGTCACCGGCGGTAGCTCCGCGCGGTTCGCCGCAGCCCGCTCCGACGCGCCGATCGACTCGACCATCGTCGGCATCGTCGACGCGGTGGAGATCGAGAAGGAATAGCCCATGCCCAACGTCTACACGCGCACCGGCGACGCCGGTCTCACCGGCCTGTTCGGTGGCTCGCGCGTGCCCAAGCAGGATCCGGGGGTCGAGGCCTACGGCACGGTCGACGAGGCCAACTCCGCGATCGGCGAGGCGAAGGCCGTCGCCATGGACGCTTCCGTCCGGGCGACCCTGCACGGCATCCAGCAGCGGCTGTTCGTTGTTGCAGCCGAACTTGCCAGCGACGCAAAGGGCAGAGAGATCCTCGACAACACGATCAGCTCCGCAGACGTCTCCGACCTGGAGAGCCTGATCGACATGTGCCTGGAGGTGACCGGCCCGCAGCGGGAGTTCGTCGTCCCCGGCAGGGACGTCCCCTCCGCTGCCCTGCATCGCGCACGGACGGTGACAAGGCGCGCCGAGCGTCGAGTGCTGACCATGAGCGAGACCATCCCGGTGCGCCCGGAACTGGTCAAGTACCTCAACCGGCTCTCCGACACCCTGTACGCGCTGGCCCGGCTCACCGAGCACCACCACGACCTGGCCACGATCGAGCAACTCGTGCGCACCGCTGTCGCACGCGCCCTCGGTGGCACCGGCGCCGTCGTCGCGCCGATCGCCTACGACCTGGCCACGCTGAAGCTGATGGCCGAGGCAGCAGAGGCGAAGGCCGGCGAGATGGGTGTCCCGATCGTGTTCGCCGGCGTCGACGTCGGCGGCAACCTGATGCTGCTGCACCGCATGGCCGACTCCCTGCTCGGCAGCATCGACATCGCCATCGGCAAGGCCTTCACCTCCGCTGCGTTCACGCTGCCGACGTCGGCGCTGAAGGACGCGTCAACTCCCGCGGGGGAACTCCACGGCATCCAGAACACCAACGGCGGCCGGGTGGTCGTCTTCGGGGGTGGGCTGCCGGTCTTCGTCGAGGGCCGGATCGCCGGAGGCATCGGCGTCTCCGGTGGCACGGTCGATGAGGATGTTTGCATCGTCACGCACGCAATTTCTGCAGTTCAGGAAGCGAGATAGCCATGACCACCGTCAGCCCGGAAACCGTCCGCAAGGTCGTCGCAGAAGTCGTTCGTGAGGTCATGGGACGCGGCAGTGCCCCCGCGGCCGCTGACGGCATCTTCCCCGACATGGACAGCGCGATCGTCGCAGCGGACACCGCCTGGCGCGCGTACCTGAACTGCTCGATGAAGGACCGCGCCCGCTTTGTGAAGGCGATCCGCGACGTCGCCCTCATCCCCGAGCACCTCGAGTTCATGGCCCGCTCAACGGTTGAGGAGACCGGCATGGGCAACGTGCCGGACAAGATCGCGAAGCACCGGGCCGTCGCTGAGCTGACCCCGGGCACCGAGGACCTGATCACGGAGGCCTGGTCGGGCGACGAAGGCCTGACCACGGTCGAGATCTCCCCGTTCGGCGTGATCGGGGCGATCACTCCCACCACCAATCCGACCGAGACGATCATCAACAACACCATCGGGATGCTGGCGGCCGGCAACGCCGTGGTGTTCAGCCCACACCCGCGGGCAACCAAGGTCAGCCATTGGCTCATCCGCACGCTCAACCAGGCACTCGCCGCGGCCGGCGCCCCGCCGAATCTCGTCGTCACCGTTGTCGAACCGTCGATCGAGAACACCAACGCGATGATGCAGCACAAGTTGGTGCGCCTCCTGGTCGCCACCGGCGGCCCGGGCATCGTCAAGGCCGTGCTGTCCAGCGGCAAGAAGGCGATCGGCGCCGGAGCGGGCAACCCGCCGGTGCTGGTGGACGCAACGGCCAACATCGAGAAGGCGGCCAAGGACATCGTCGACGGTGCCAGCTTCGACAACAACCTGCCCTGCACCGCGGAGAAGGAAGTGCTGGCTGTCGCCAGCGTCACCGACCTGCTCAAGTTCGAGATGCTCAAGCACGGCGCCTACGAACTGCGCGACCCTGCCCTGATCGAGAAGCTGGCAGCTCTCGTTGTCGACGGCCGTCACGCCGTCGCCGACTGGATCGGCAAGTCGGCGCCGTCGATCCTGAAGGCCATCGGCATCGACGCCCCGGCGGGCACCCGGCTGATCATCGCGGAGGTGCCCTTCGAGCACCCCTTCGTCCGGGTCGAGCTGATGATGCCGGTGCTGCCGATCGTCCGGGTGAAGGACCTCGAGGAGGGCATGGACCTGGCCGTCATCGCCGAGCACGGGAACCGGCACACCGCGATCATGCATTCCACGGACGTGAACGCCCTTACGAAGATGGCCAAGCGCATCCAGACCACCATCTTCGTGAAGAACGGACCCTCCTACGCAGGCATCGGGATCGGCGGCGAGGGCTACTGCTCCTTCACGATCGCCGGCCCGACCGGTGAGGGCCTGACCTCTGCACGCACGTTCGCCCGGCGTCGTCGCTGCGTCTTGGTCGGTGGACTCAACGTCCGCTGAGTGCTCGCAGACGCCCTATCTTGGGTACACAGGCTCCAGGGGGCTCCGGGTGGGCTGGCTACGCTGAGGCTCCTATGACGAGGAGAACAGTGCAGGTCTGGCCAGGACGTCCCTATCCACTGGGTGCAACGTACGACGGACGGGGCACCAACTTCGCCCTGTTCAGCGAGGTCGCCGACCGCGTGGAACTCTGCCTGTTCGACGAAGACCGGAACGAGACCCGCGTCGAGGTGACCGAGTTGGACGCCCACGTGTGGCACTGCTACCTGCCACAGGTCGACCCTGGCCAGCGCTACGGCTACCGCGTCCACGGCGCCTACGACCCGGACGCGGGGATGCGGTGCAACCCCAACAAGCTGCTGCTCGACCCGTACGCCAAGGCCACCGACGGCACCATCGACTGGGGCCAGCCGCTGTTCGGCTACAACTTCGGCGACGAACGGTCCCGCAACGACGAGGACTCGGCCAGCCGGATGATGCTCGGGGTGGTGATCAACCCGTTCTTCGACTGGACAGGTGACCGCACCCTCGCCATTCCCTACAACGAGAGCCTCATCTACGAGGCGCACGTGAAGGGCCTCACAATGCTGCACCCCGACGTCCCCGAGGAGCTGCGTGGCACCTACGCCGGGCTTGCGCACCCGACGGTGATCAAGCACCTGCAGGGCCTCGGCGTCACCGCCGTCGAACTGATGCCGGTGCACCAGTTCGTGCACGACGCGACCCTGCTGGAGCGCGGACTGCGCAACTACTGGGGCTACAACACCATCGGCTTCCTCGCCCCGCACGCCGACTACGCGTCGGTGAAGGACCCCGGCGGTCCGGTGCAGGAGTTCAAGGGGATGGTGAAGACCCTGCACGAGGCGGGCATCGAGGTGATCCTCGACGTGGTCTACAACCACACGGCAGAGGGCAACCAGCTCGGCCCCACGCTCAGCTTCAGGGGCATCGACAACCCCGCGTACTACCGGCTTGTCGAGGAGGACCTCCAGTACTACATGGACTACACCGGTACCGGGAACTCCCTGAACGTCGGGCAGCCGCACTCGCTGCAGCTGATCATGGACTCGTTGCGCTACTGGGTGATCGACATGCACGTGGACGGCTTCCGCTTCGACCTGGCGGCAGCGCTGGCCCGCGAGTTCTACGACGTCGACCGGCTGGCCGCCTTCTTTGAGCTCGTGCAACAGGACCCGGTGATCAGCCAGGTGAAGCTGATCGCAGAGCCGTGGGACGTCGGCCCGGGCGGCTACCAGGTGGGCAACTTCCCGCCCCAATGGAGCGAGTGGAACGGCAAGTTCCGCGACGCCGTCCGCGACTTCTGGCGTCAGGAGCCCAACCTGGGCGAGTTCGCCGCCCGGATCGCCGGCTCGGCCGACCTGTACGAGCAGTCGGGCCGGCGCCCGTTCGCGTCCATCAACTTCGTCACGGCACACGACGGCTTCACCCTGCGCGACCTCGTCTCCTACAACGACAAGCACAACGAGGCCAACGGCGAGGGCGGCTTGGACGGCGAAAGCTTCAACCGGTCCTGGAACCACGGTGCAGAGGGGCCGACCACCGACACCGACATCCTCGCCGAGCGGGCGAGGGCGCAACGGAACATGATCGCAACGCTGCTGCTCAGCCAGGGCGTGCCGATGCTGCTCCACGGGGACGAGACGGGGCGCACCCAGGACGGGGACAACAACACCTACGCCCAGGACTCAGAGATCTCCTGGATGCACTGGGACCAGGTGGACACACCGTTGCTGGAGTTCACCTCCACCGTTGCCCGGCTCCGGGCCGAGCACCCCACCTTCCGGCGCAAGCAATTCTTCAACGGCACCGCCCCGCGCGTGGGCGATGAGCAGCGCCTGAACGACATCGTCTGGCTGCGTCCCGACGGCGGCAACATGGACGACAGTGACTGGACGGCACACGACGCCCGGGCCATCGGCATGTACCTGAACGGCCAGGGCATCGCGGGAAAGGACGCCACTGGCAACCGGATCGTCGACCAGCACGCCTTGGTGTACTTCAACGGTGGCCCTGACCCGGTCGAGATCACCCTGCCGCCACAGGAGTACTCCGCCCAGTGGGAGGTGGCCATCGATACCGCGGGCGAGGGCCTTGAGCCCGCGCCGCTGGAGGCGGCCAGTACGCGCACCCTCGGCGGACGCAGCGTCCTCGTGCTGATGGAGCACACCGGCGCCTCGGCCGAACCCCGACTCTCGGTGGCTGCCTCCGTCGAGGCGATGGCGGAACTGGGCGCGCGGACCGACTCGGATCCGGATCCCGAACCATCCAGCGGCACCTGAGGCGCGACCCCGACCTGGGCTAGCTGCGACGGCTGGAGCCGGAGAGCCTGCGCATCACTCCGGCCGCTCGCGACATGTCCGGGCGCCGCAAATGTCCGCAGCCGATGCACGGACCAGGCTCCAGCCGCTGCCCTGCCACCTCCAGCCCGAGCTCATCGAGCCGACAGAACCTGGTCAGGCCCCGGCAGGCGAAGGTAGCGTTCGACCCCTACCGGCTGACCGACACGCCGGCCCCTCCTACACCGTCAACTGTGAAGAGCCCCGAACAGCCCCAGCCGGCGCTTGGGTGCCTGCAGCGGCCGGTGATCGAGCTTCAGTCGCCCGGCAGCCCCGGACGTGATGACGATGTCGCTTGCGAGGGTTGCTGTTGGGCTGCGAAAGCCCAGCCGGAAAGGCCGACGCGGAACGCTGCCGGTTACCACAAGCCGGGCACCGGCGGCGTCCCCGATGAGTGTCGCCGGCAACACGCTGTCGTCGCCCCGCCCGGTGACGTCGACGCCCCGCGGTACCACCACCAGCTCCGACTGGCCCTCGCCGAACACCTGCACGCGCGGGAGCGCGAGCTCGAACCCTGTAGCGGTGGTGGTCACTGGGCCGGCCGGGACACCCCCGTCGCTCACCACGCTGCGCAGCTGCTGGCCCAGGTCAACCGACAGGTTCCCGGCCAGGTTGCGATAGGCGACCGCCGGAGCGCCACTGAGGAGGGCCGGGAGGGATGCGATCCGGGTGCCGACGGCGCTCACCCGGTTGACTCCGTGCCAGCGGGTGATCGAGGTGAGGTCCCAGACCGTCTGAGCGAGCGGACGACCATAGGCAGCAGTTGTCGGATCCAGTCGCGCGACCGTGTGCGCGACGATGCTCACCGTGTCGTCGCCCATCGGCTCGAGGGCGATGGTGGTTTCCGCAGGTAGCTGCCAGGTGATCGACTCGGCACGCGCCCTGACCCCGATGGTGAGGCTGAACATGTCGACAAGGTCAGTCAGGTCGAGCGCCTCCGGTGGGAGGGCTGCCGCGAGCTCCTCCGGCAGCCGCATCAGCACCCTCCCCGAGCGGTGGAGGAACGTGAACGGACGGCCCTCCGCGTCCAGCCAGCGGGACGTGGCCTCGATCCGCAAAGCCCCATCCTCCCAGGCCACCCCGGTGGCGATGGTGCTGCCGTTGATGTGCGCATGAGTCTCGTGCAGCATCAGCAGCAGGTCGGGGCGCTGCGTTCGGAGTAGGTGGGTTCGAGGCCGGGCCAGGGCGCCGATGTAGCTGTCCCAAACGGGCGGGATGTAGGCCTGCTGGATCGCCAGTGCCCTGGACATTGCGATCGCGGTCCCGGCCTCGCTCGCGTTCAGCAGCGATTGCCCGAGCCGGCGCAACACCCGTTCTCGATACTGATGGACGAGGATGGCGCGCCGCGCCTCTGCCAGCTCCGGGGTGCTTAGCGTGCGGTCGATGAAGGCCATCAACTCCTCGAGCCGATCCCAGAACTCGGTGTCGGTGGGCGCGTACGTCTTGGAGTTGTTCGCTCCGGACTCGTGCCACAGGTAAACCGGGGTGTCGGCGAGGATGGCCACCCGCTTCGCCTTGGCGTACGCCTCGATGTTGAAGAACACGTCCTCCCAGAGCATCCGGCGGCCCTCGGGGAAGGCGATGTTGTTGGCCAGGAGGAACTCGCGGCGGTACAGCTTGTGCGGCACCATCGGCAGCAGCCGGGTGATGCGGTCGTCAGCCTTCAGGTCCGAGGTGTTGCCGTCCGCCAGCGATGCCATGCCCCACCAGGCGTCGGAGGTCTTCGACTCCTTGGGGCTGAGGAGGTCGGCCCCGCTCTGGCGGGCGAACTCGGCCAGCCGCCGCAGTGCGTCCGGGTACAGCGAGTCGTCGTGGTCCATGTAGAGCACGTACTCGCCCCGAGCCAGACTGGTGCCGATATTCCGCGGCCGGCTCGGCCAGCCGGAATTCTCGATCCTGGTCACCGTGAGGTTCGGGCGCGTCGCGGCCAGCGCTTGCAGCTGCCCGAAGGTGTTGTCTGGTGACCCGTCGTCGACGATGATCGTCTCGAATTCGTCCTGCGGGAGGGTCTGGGCGTCCAGGGAGTCGATGACGCGGCGGATCATTGGCCCCGGGCAATAGGCCGCGACGACAACGGTGATCTTCGGCGTTGGTTGGGCCACTGGTTCGTCCTCGGTGCTCTCGGGCAATCAGAATACGGCCCGCGGATAGTATCGCCGGATTCTGCCGTGGCCGCCGGTCGGTCGTGCCTCGGCCGTCGACCTCGTAACCTGCGATCGTGCGTGGGTACTATGCCGAGCATGGCAGCCCAGAATCGCGGATCCACCCAAGGGAGAATCTTGACCACAACTGAGCGGGTTGGCTGAAGTTCGATGACCCGCACCCCCGCCAGCACGTACCGCCTCCAGATCACCGAGGACTTCGACCTGGTGGCGGCCGCGCGGACCGTCGCCTACCTGCACGAGCTGGGGGTCGATTGGGTGTACCTGTCCCCGCTGCTGGCCTCGGAGACCGGCAGCGACCACGGCTATGACGTGTCCGACCACCG
>Ga0209745_1001389_pt1 | contig 14476 bp, 17 predicted proteins | sample BarGraNGADG00312_FD_184495 | JGI IMG/M metagenome (GOLD analysis project Ga0209745, IMG submission 184495) | Arctic peat soil microbial communities from Barrow, Alaska - Barrow Graham LP Ref core NGADG0004-312 (SPAdes) (version 2) | ecosystem: Environmental > Terrestrial > Soil > Wetlands > Peat... | reverse complement strand
ACCTGCACTGCCGCTACCCCGGCTGCGCGACGCCGACCCGGTTCTGCGACCTCGACCATGTCATCCCCTTCCCGGCCGGGTGCACCGTGCTGGCCAACATGGCCTGCCTGTGCCGAAGGCACCACCGCCTGAAGACCCACGGCCACTGGTCATTGAGCATGAGCCCCGACGGGGTCTGTACCTGGGTCGACCAGCGCACCGGCCAGGTCCACACCACCGAACCCGCCGACTACCGCGAGCTCGCCGTCTGAGACTGCGCGGCCCAGTACGGCTGAAGGCTGATGGCATCCGTGCGAGGCGGAAGATCCGACTACGGTCAGGCGGTATGGAAAGTGAGAACGAACCGCGACTCGCAACTGACCAAACACTGCTCGGTGTCCTTGACGAGCTGAAGCGGCGGGAACCGATCTTCCATCGACCCGAGCTCGGCACCAGCCGCGCCGACTTCGAGGCCATGACAGACCCCGACTTCTGGGAGATCGGTGCGTCCGGCCGTTGCTACAGCCGGGACCACGTGCTAGAAGTTCTCGACCACCGTTACGGGTCGCCCCATGAGGACCCTTGGGAGACCAGCGAACTCCAGTGCCGTCAGCTGGCGACTGACCTCTACCTGCTGACCTATACCTTGCTCCAGGACACGAGGTTGACCCGCAGGTCGACCATTTGGAGACGGGCGAGGGCTGGGTGGCGGATCGTGTTCCACCAAGGGACGGAGGTCAAACCTGCGTGATCGGGTTTAGCCTTCCAACGAGGCGGTGACCACCATGGCCGGTGAGTATCTTGACGACTTGGTCGAACGCGTCCCGATGGTCGACCACGATGGCAAGGCCGGTGCCCTCCTGGATCGCGTGATGCTCGCGGATGGTCGTCACCTGATCGTGAAGAGGTTCTCGCCCAAGACCGATCTGATGATGGCTGTTGTTGGCGACGTGGTCGGCCGTGAGTACGTCGTCTGGTCGCGGGGCATCCTGGACCTGTTGCCTCCAGGTTGAGATCAGTTGGTGCAAACTGCATATAGGGCACGAACGGATGGAGGGCGACATGGAGCTCATAACACTGCACCGGCGTGCCGTCGAGTATTGGGCGGCGCGTGTGGCGGCAGTCAAGAACGACGAGTGGGACGACCCGACTCCTTGCGCGGAGTGGTCGGTGCGCGAGCTGGTGAACCACGTGGTCGGAGAGGAGCTTTGGACGGCTCCGCTGTTGCGCGGAAAGACGATCGAGGAGGTCGGCAGCCAGTTCGACGGCGACGTGCTGGGCGACGACCCGTTGGGGAGGGCGCGCATGGCAGCGGACGAGGCCGGGGCGGTCGTCGACGAGATGGTGCCGGATGGTGGACGCGTTCAGCTGTCGTACGGCGAGGAGGACATGGGGGAGTACGTCCACCAACTGTGCGCCGACCACCTCATCCACGGCTGGGACCTCGCCGCAGCGACCGGCGGGGACACGTCGATGGACCTCGAGCTCGTGGCCGAGGTCGGTGACTGGTTCGCCGAACGGGAGCCGATGTATCGCAGGGTCGGTGCCGTCGGTCCGCGGCCGGACCGTGCAGGTGACCCGGAGTCGGACCTTCTGGCAGCTTTTGGCCGGGACTCGCATTGGGGTCCCCATCTTGGGTGAGACCAAGGTCCCGAAGTCCGCCAAGGAGCTGAGGGACGTCGGACCGGGTGCTTTACCTGCCGCCGGCGGTCAGCCAGCCAGGTCCCCCTGGCCCACCAGATCTGACGGATCGGTGTTCGCGCCGCAGATGATGACGGCCACCCGTTCACCGGGCTCCGGGGCATAGGCGCCGCCGAGCAACGCCGCACCCGGACACCCGCGGCCAGACCACCGCCCCCGACCGCGACCAGCACGGTGTCGACGTCCGCCTGTGTCATCAGTTCGCGGCCCAACGTCCCTTGTCCGGCGATGACCTCGGGCTGGTCGTACGCATGCACGCAGAGGGCGCCCGAGGTTGCAGCGCGACGAAGGCAGGCGTCGTACGCGTCGGCATACATCGCGCCCGCCACGGTGACGGTGGCGCCCAAGGCGCGGATCCGCGCGACCTCCACCGAGGACGCGGCCTCCGGCACGAAGATGTGCGCCTGTATGCCGAGCCGTCGGGCCACGAACGCGACGGCCAGACCGTGGTTCCCAGGTCAGCATGCGGGCAGGTTAGTTCGCGGCGCGGTCAGCATGACGAGTGCTGAAGCTTCCGCGCGCCACCAGTTCGACGGTGACGAGCACCGCGATGGACTGCACCAGCAGCAGGGCCACCAGAACCACCAGCTGGACGGCTGCGGCCTGCAGGGGCGACGCGCCACCGAGCAGCATCCCCACGAAGGCTCCCGGAAGGGTCACCAGACCGACGGTCCGGGTCTGGTCCAGGCCGGGGACGAGGGCCAGCGCCGCATCGTGGCGAGCGATGAGCAAGGCCGAGTCGCGAGGAAGCAGACCGACCGACAGGGCAGCTTCGTACTCCCCATGGCGAGTTCGCAGGGCATCGAGGGAACGCTTGCCGGCGAGTGTCGTCGCCGTCATGGCCCCACCGATGAGGATGCCGACGATGGGTACGACGGCGATGGGTTGGCGCGGGATCAGCCCACTGAGCATGAGGCCGACGGCGACCGGGACGGCAGCCAGGACGACAGGGGCAGCGGCGAGCCACCACGCGCCCTGCCGGGTCAGGCGCCTTCCCGCAGTCAGCGAGGCCACCGACAGCATCAGGGTGATGAAGCCCAGCGTCAGCCACCACGAGTCCAGCACGGCGGCAATCAGCAGCCCGACGATCCCGAGCTGGAGGCAGGCGCGCAGGGCGGCCAGCACGTCGTCGCGGCCATGTCCCAGGCGTCCCCAGCGGTTGAAGACCGCGGCCAAGGCGGCGCATACGACCACCACGATCGAAAGACGCACCAGCCCACTCGGCCCGTCCACGTTGACCAGCGAGTTGCCTGGTCGGATCGCGGCAAGTATCACGGCCCGCATTATCCGCCGGAGGCTGGACGGATGACGGGTCGGCGCGCCAGACGACCTAAACTCAGAGAGTGATTTCCCGGATCGATCTGCGTGGCCGCGCGCTCGACGCACGCTTCCTTCGCGAGGTGCTGCCCCGAGCCGAGTTCGACGTCGAGGCGGCACTGTCGGTCGTTCGACCGATCTGTGACGACGTGCGCCTTCGTGGCGCGGACGCGGTGCGTGACCTGGGGGAACGTTTCGACGGGGTCCGGCCCGGGCATCTTCGGGTGCCTGCAGACGTTCTGGTGGCCGCTCTGGAGCTGCTCGACCCTGAGGTCCGCGCCGCGCTCGAGGAGACGATCCGGCGCGTACGCATCGTCCATGAGGACCAGCGCCGGATCGACACGACGACGCACGTGGCGCCCGGCGGAACCGTCACTGAGCGCTGGTTGCCGGTTGACCGGGTCGGCCTCTACGTCCCCGGCGGGGTCGCGGTCTACCCCAGCAGTGTCGTCATGAACGTCGTCCCGGCACAGATCGCGGGCGTGGGCTCGATCGCCGTCACCAGCCCGCCGCAGAGGGACAACATGGGAGCGTTCGCCGGATACCCCAGCCCGACCATCCTGGCTGCTTGTCAACTGCTCGGTGTCGATGAGGTCTACGCCGTCGGTGGCGCTCAGGCAATCGCCATGTTTGCCTACGGTGCAAGCGAATCCGGCGTCGACGGCGCGCCGAATGCCGGTGCCGTGGTCTGCGAGCCGGTCACGTTGGTGACCGGTCCCGGCAACATCTATGTTGCCGCGGCCAAACGCCTGCTGAATGCAGTGATCGGCATCGACGCGGAGGCCGGACCGACCGAGATCGCGGTGTTGGCCGACGACAGCGCCGACCCGGAGCACGTGGCCGCGGACCTGATCAGCCAGGCCGAGCACGACACGCTCGCCGCGTCGGTGCTCGTCACCGACAGCGAGGACCTGGCCCAACGCGTCGAAGCTGCGCTGGTCCGCCGCGTGGCCGCGACCAAGCATACCGAGCGGGTCACCGCTGCGCTTGGCGGGCGACAGTCCGGTGTCGTCCTGGTCGACGACCTCGAGGCCGCCGTCGCGGTGGTCAACGCGTATGCCGCGGAGCACCTGGAGATCCAGACCCGCGATGCGCGCGCCGTGGCCCTGCGGATCCGCAACGCCGGCGCGATCTTCTTGGGAGCCTTTGCCCCGGTGAGCCTGGGCGACTACTGCGCAGGCTCCAACCACGTGCTGCCCACTGGCGGATGCGCCTGCCACAGCAGCGGGCTGTCGGTTCAGTCGTTCCTGCGCGGCATCCATGTCGTGGACTACACCGAGGCCGCTCTGCGCGATGTCGCGCACCACGTGGTCACGCTGGCCGGTGCCGAGGACCTTCCCGCGCACGGCGAGGCCGTTGTTGCCCGTTTCAGGGACACTGCGCGCTTCGGCGACGAGGGCTGACCATGAGCAGCTCCCTGAGCGATCTGCTGCGCCCTGACCTGCGGGGCCGGACCGCCTATGGCGCACCTCAGCTGGACGTGCCAGTTGCGTTGAACACCAACGAGAACTCGTATGCCGTGCCGCAGGACGTCGTCGACGCGATCGTCTCGTCGGTGGCCGAGGTGGCGTCAGGTCTGAACCGCTATCCGGACCGCGAGTTCCTGGGGCTCCGCGAGGACCTGGCGGCCTATCTGACCCGCGCCAGCGGTGTTGCCATTGATGCCGGGCAGGTGTGGGCCGGCAACGGCTCCAACGAGGTGCTGCTGCACATCCTCCAGGCATTCGGCGGCCCCGGCAGGGTCGCACTCGGCTTCACCCCGGCTTACTCGATGCACCCGATCATCACAGGGACCGTTGGCACCAGATGGGTCGACGGACTGCGGGGTGTCGACGGATCAGGGGGCTTCCGTCTGGACGTCAGGTCCGCCGTGGCACAGGTCAAGGCACACCAGCCGAACATCGTGTTCCTCTGTTCGCCGAACAACCCGACCGGCACGGCGTTGGGACTCGACGTCGTCGAGGCGATCCATGACACCGCGCCGCAGGCGATCGTGGTGGTGGACGAGGCGTACGCCGAGTTCGCCCGCGCAGGCACGCCGAGTGCGCTGACTCTGCTCGAGGGCCGCGAGCGGCTCGTGGTGACCCGCACCATGAGCAAGGCGTTCGCGTTGGCCGGGGGACGCCTGGGTTACCTCGCGGCCACCGCCGAGCTCACCGAAATGCTGCGGCTGGTCCGACTGCCGTACCACCTGTCGGCCCCGACACAGGCGATCGCCCGTGCGGCCCTCCAGCACGCGGACAGCCTGCTGGCCACCGTCGAGAACCTCAAGGCCCAACGCGACCGCATCGTCGCCGACCTCGCCGAGATGGGCCTGGATCCGGTGCCGAGCGACGCCAACTTCGTGCTCTTTGGTGGACTCAGCGACGAAAAGGCCACGTGGCAGGCGTTGCTGGATGAGGGCATTCTGGTCCGCGATGTGGGGCTGGCCCACTATCTTCGAGTCACAGCAGGGACGCCCCAGGAGACTGAGGCATTCCTCGGGGCGATGCGTCGCCTCGCCCCGACCCACCGGCAGGAGCAGTCCGCATGACCGAGCAGGCGATTCCGCGGGATCAGCACGACGCGGCACAGCCCACCGCACCTCGAACCGCGCACATCCGGCGGTCGACCCACGAGAGCACCGTCGAGGTCGAGCTCAACCTCGACGGCAGGGGCGAGTCACAGATCGCCACCGGTGTGCGCTTCTACGACCACATGCTGGTCAGCCTGGCCAGGCACTCGCTGATCGACCTGCGGATCGAGGCCACGGGCGACGTCGACGTCGATGCCCACCACACGGTGGAGGACGTTGCCATCGTGCTCGGCGACGCGTTCAAGGAAGCCCTGGGCGACAAACGCGGCATCTCACGGTTCGGCGATGCGACGGTCCCGATGGACGAAGCGCTCGTCCAGGCCGCGGTTGACCTGGCCGGACGTCCCTATGTCGTGCACACCGGCGAGCCCGAGGGCCAGGCCTACGTGATCATTGGCGACAACTACGTGGGGTCGCTGACCCGCCACGTGCTGGAGAGCTTCGCCCAGCACGCAGGCGTCGCCCTACATGTGCGGGTACTGTCCGGACGCGACCCCCACCACATCGTCGAGGCACAGTTCAAGGCCGTGGCGCGGGCCCTGCGCGCAGCCGTTGCACTGGACCCGCAGGTCAAAGGCATCCCGAGCGCGAAAGGCAGCCTCTAATACCGTGACAGCGCCGTGGCCCTCCGCCCGGCAAGGGCGGGGGATGCTCCTCTTACGAGGCAAACCGGATGCGGTGGCGACCTGGGCCATGCGTGGCCTGGTGCCCGTTCACGTCGTACCTCTGGAGGGCTGGACCTCGGTTCTGCCCGCCGGACCATCGCGGGCGCTGCCACCGTACGACGACGCCCTCAAGGCCCTTGCGGGGCGCCCCGTCGCCTCTCGCCTGCGTTCTGCCATCGGTCTTTTCGCGGTCGACGGCTTTGCGGTGGTCACCGTCCAACCGTGCGGATGGCGCGCCATCCAGAGGTGGTTCGTCTGGTCTCCTGGGCAGGGGGTGGTGCGGCCCAGGCACCTGGCAGCGGGACGGCCGGCCGACCTGGTCGCCGCCGCGGGCATCCGCGACGGAGCAGCCCGCCGCGGCGTGCTGGAGGTTCTCGTCGATGGTGGCGGGGCCGCCAGCGGCGTGCTCGCCGACCTGATGGCACTGTTGTGCTTGCCAGGGTCCGGTCTGCTCGACGGTGGGCAGGACCCGGCTGCCGTGCAGGGCTCGACCCTGATCGAGCCCGGCGAGCGGCACGTCGCCAGGTTCGAACGGACTGTGAGTGACCAGGCCAGGTACCGGGCCGAGCTGGAGGAGGACTAGATGGCCGCTCGGGTGGTCGTACTGGACTACGGCAGCGGCAACGTTCGTTCGGCGGTCCGGATGCTCGAACGGGTCGGTGCGAGCGTCGAACTGACCGCTGAACATCGCCTTGTCCAGGAGGCTGACGGTCTCTTCGTGCCCGGGGTGGGCAACTTCCACGCCTGTATGCGCGGGCTGCGGGCTGTTGACGGGCCTCGCCTGATCGACGTCCGCCTCTGCGGCGGCAGACCGGTGCTGGGGGTCTGTGTGGGGATGCAGGTGCTGTTCGACGGATCGGCCGAACCGAGTGTGGGCGAGGCGGAACGTGGGCTGGGGGAGTGGCCTGGTGTCGTCGAGCGGCTGCCGGCCGCGATCGTTCCGCACATGGGATGGTCGACGGTGAAGGCCGCCGAAGGCTCCCGGCTCCTGGCCGGGGTCGAGGACGAGCGCTTCTACTTCGTGCACTCCTACGCGGCACTGACCTGGGAGCTCCAACCGGAAGGAAGGATGGCCGTGATAACACCCAAGGTGGGCTGGTCCGAGCACGGGGCGCCGTTCGTGGCAACCGTCGAGAACGGGCCTTTGGTCGCCACTCAGTTCCACCCGGAGAAGTCCGGGGACGCCGGGGCCCAGCTGCTCGAGAACTGGGTGGCCACGCTGTGACCCAAAGAGGGTCCACCGCCGACGGTTCCGCTCCCCGGCTTCAGCTCCTTCCGGCCGTAGATGTCGCCGGCGGGCAGGCGGTCCAGCTCGTCCGGGGCGTCGCAGGCACCGGCGGACAGTTCGGTGACCCCTGGGAAGCTGCCCGAGCGTGGCAGGACCAGGGTGCCGAGTGGATTCATCTGGTCGACCTCGACGCCGCCTTCGGCCGCGGCTCCAACCGTGAGCTGCTGGCCGGCATCGTTGGTCGCCTCGACATCCTGGTCGAGATGTCGGGCGGCATCCGTGACGCCGGAAGCCTCGAAGCCGCCTTGTCGACCGGCTGCCGCCGAGTCAACCTCGGCACGGCAGCCCTGGAGGACCCGGAGTGGACGGCCCGGGCCATAGCCGAGTACGGCGACCGGGTCGCCGTCGGTCTCGACGTCCGCGGCACGACGCTGGCGGCTCGCGGCTGGACCCAGGAGGGGGGCGACCTCTGGGAGACGCTCGAGCGGCTCAACGGGGAGGGTTGCGCCCGGTACGTCGTCACCGACGTCAACAAGGACGGAATGCTCAAGGGCCCCAACCTTGAGCTGTTGAAGCAGGTGTGTGAGCGCACCGACCGCCCCGTGGTCGCCTCTGGTGGGGTGTCGACGCTCGCCGACCTCGAGGCGATCCGTGGCCTGGTCGCATCGGGGGTGGAGGGGGCGATCGTCGGATCGGCCCTCTACCGGCACTCCTTCACCCTGCCGGACGCCCTCGACGTGGCAGGCCGACAATGACCGACGCCTCGCCGCTACGTCGGCGTCACTCGAGCGGTGGTCCGTGGGAGGACGCGTTCGGATACTCCCGCGCGATCCGCACCGGCGACCGCATCGTCGTCTCCGGGTGCACGGCAGTCGTGGACGGTGTGGTCCTGCACCCGGGCGACGCCGGCGCCCAGATGGGCGTGGCCCTGGGCCAGGTCCTCGACGCCATCACGGCACTTGGCGGCAGCCTGGGCGATGTCATCCGGACCCGCATGTACGTCGTCAACCGAGCCGACTGCGACGCCGTCGGCAGGGTCCACGGTGAGCGGTTCGCCGACGTGCGCCCGGCGGCGACCATGGTCCTGGTGGCCGGGCTCCTCGACGAGGAGATGCTCGTCGAGGTGGAGGTCGAAGCACGGGTCGGCTCAGCCAAGCCCTATGACCGCCGCGGCCGACCCTCGTGAACGGCGTGCCGCCACCGAGCAGCGACGCGCTACACGAGGCACCCGCCGCCGACTCGGTCGGGCAGACGTGGACCGGACGGGTGCTGACCAGTACCGGATTCGATGGTGACATGGGCGCGGCCGACCTCGATCTGCTTGTGGCCCTTGACGATCCGCAGGACGAGACATTCTTGATGGGCGCCGTCGCACATGCCCGGTTGCTCGTCCCCATCGTGGCCGCACCAACTGAGGTCGACGACTCCGCCGAGCTGATTGTGGAGAGATCCACCAACATGGCCGTCGTGACGCTGACCTCCTCGGACGGCCAGCGTGCGCTCCCGGTCTTCAGCAGCTTGGCTGCTCTGTCGGCCTGGGACGCCACCGCGCGCCCGTCCCCGGTCACCGGCTCGCGGGCAGCTCAGGCAGCAGTGTCCGAGCGCTGCGATGTGATGGTGCTGGACCTCGGTTCGGGACACCAGCGTGTCTTGCGACCCAGCATGGTTTGGGCCTTGGCACAGCAACGTGACTGGCTTCCCGCGCATACCGATCCCTTTGTGGCACAGTCGCTTTCGCGAGCAACTGCTGACGAGGCAGAGGTGATCGACTGCGTCGGCGAAGAGGGCGACCCCGCCGGCGCTGGCATCCTCCGAGTCGTCCTGCGCCTTCGTCCGGGACTCGACTCAGCCCAGGTGCAGGCTCTCGCCACGCGCGTCGGCGAGCAGATCGCCACGGACGGCGAGGCGCGGGCGCGCATCGACGGCCTCGCGTTCACCATCCGCCAAGCCTGACTCCTCTGCGGAGCAGGTCGGAGTCGAGAGGCCCAGACGCACGTATGCCGCGCACTCAAGGCGAGCGTGCGGCATACGGCTGCTGAAGAGTCAGCCGATCAGGCGCCGCCACCTGCCGCGCGGACCTTCTCCTCGATCTTCTTGCCGGTGTCGCCGTCGACGCTCTTCCAGTAGTCGAAGGCCCTCTCGAGCACCTCGCCGGTGACGCCACCGAGCAGGTGACCTGCCACGGTGTCGACGAACTCGGCGCGCTGCGCGTCGTTCCAGATCTCACGGACCAGCGTTCCGGCCTGGCCGAAGTCATCGTCCTCGGCATGCAGCTCGTACGCCGAACGCACCATCGGGCCGTCGGCCTCCCAGCCGTCCTCGACCGGACCGGTCACGTCGGAGAAGGGACGGCCGGCGGAGTTCGGCGCGTAGACCGCCTGGTCACCGGTGTGCTCGTAGGTCATCGCGCCGTCGAACATGTAGGTGTTGGCGGGGACCCGCGGACGGTTGACCGGCAGCTGGTGGAAGTTGGTGCCGATCCGGTTGCGGTGGGCGTCGGCGTAGGCGAACGTCCGGCCGAGCAGCATCTTGTCGGGCGAGAACCCGATGCCCGGCACGGTGTTGCCCGGGGAGAACGCCGCCTGCTCGATCTCGGCGAAGAAGTTGTCGGGGTTCCTGTTCAGTGTCATCGTGGCGACCCTGATCAACGGGTAGTCGCTGTGCGGCCAGATCTTGGTCAGGTCGAACGCGTTGAAGCGGTACTCCTGGGCATCGGCGTACGGCATGACCTGGACCGACAGCGTCCAGCTCGGGAACTCGTGCCGCTCGATCGCCTCGTGCAGGTCGCGTCGGTGGAAGTCGGCGTCCTCACCGGCGATCCGGTTGGCCTCGGCCCCGCTCAGGCCCTCGACGCCCTGGTTGGAGATGAAGTGGTACTTGACCCAGGACTTCTCGCCAGCCTCGTTGATCCACATGTAGGTGTGCGAGCCATAGCCGTTCATGTGGCGCCAGGTCTTGGGGATGCCACGGTCACCCATGAGGTAGGTGACCTGGTGTGCCGACTCGGGGTTGAGCGTCCAGAAGTCCCACTGCATGTGGTTGCTGCGCAGCCCGGACCCGGGGAGCCGCTTCTGGCTGCGGATGAAGTGGGGGAACTTGATCGCGTCGCGGATGAAGAACACGGGCGTGTTGTTGCCGACGAGGTCGAAGTTGCCCTCGGAGGTGTAGAACTTCAGCGCGAACCCACGCGGGTCGCGCCAGGTGTCGGGGCTTCCCTGCTCGCCGGCGACGGTCGAGAAGCGCGCGAGCATGTCGGTCTTGGCGCCCTTCTGGAACAGCGCCGCTTTCGTGTACCGGCTGACGTCCTCGGTCACCTCGAGAACGCCGAACGCACCGGAGCCCTTGGCGTGGGGGCTGCGCTCGGGCACCCGCTCGCGGTTGAAGTGTGCCATCTGCTCCAGGAAGTGCACGTCGTGCAGCAGGGTCGGGCCGTTGGCGCCCAGGGTCAGGGAGTTGCGTTCGCTGACGGCCGGTGCACCGTTGCTCGTCGTCGAACCGTTCTGTTCGGTCATGACTCTCCTTCGTTTCTACGCGGGTGTTCTGGATGGACGTGGCGGGGTGTTCTGCTGGCAGACGGGGCAGGTGCCCCAGTAGGTCACTTCGGCCTCGTCGATGACGAAACCGTTGGTGTTGCTCGCTTCCAGGCACGGAGCCGACCCGGTCGCGCAGTCGATGTCCGCGACCTCTCCGCACGTGCGGCATACGACGTGGTGGTGGTTGTCGCCCACGCGCGCCTCGAAGCGGGCCGGTGAGCCGGCCGGCTCGATCCGGCGGACCAGCCCGGCGTCGGTGAGCGCACGCAACACGTCGTAGACGGCCTGCGTGGAGACCGAACCCAGGCGGGCGCGGACCTTGGCGCTCAGGGTGTCGACGTCCGCATGCGGATGGGCGTGCACCTCGGCCAACACGGCCAACCGCGGACCGGTGACGCGCAGGGCGACCTCACGCAGCTGTTGTTCCGGGGTCATGGGTCCACCGAACCACTCAAACTGGAATCAGTCAAGAAGAGAGGGCACGTGTTCGCAGCCGGTCAGTCCGCGGTCACCGGGCGCGACCTGGCGCCATCTCGCGGCGGAACCCTTTGGCCAACTGTCGGTGTGCTGTGACAACCTGATCTGTATGCCGCTCGACCCGTACCGCCGCGTGCTGCCCGTCCCCGCACTACGGCAGGCGCTGGTTCTCGGCGTTCTGGTGCGGATCCCGATCTTCGCTGGTGGCGTCCTGCTCACCCTTCACGTGGTCCAGACCCTGCACCGTAGCTACGGCGCGGCGGGGCTCGTGAGCGGCGCGGCGACGATCTGCATCGCCGTGAGCGGGCCTTGGCGTGGCAGGCTGCTGGACTCCAAGGGTCTGCGTCGCGTGGTCCTGCCCTCGCTGGTCGTGACGGCGGTCTGCTGGTCGATTGCGCCGTTCGTGGGCTACCTTCCGCTGCTCCTGCTCGCCGCGCTCGCCGGACTCTTCATCGTTCCGACGTTCTCGATCATCCGGCAGGCGGTCATCGCGGCAGTCCCCGAGGGCGATCGGCGCACTGCCCTGGCGCTGGACTCGGTGGCCGTCGAGCTGTCCTTCATGGTCGGACCCCTTGTCGGCGTCTGGGCCGCCACCATCTGGCCGACAGCATGGGTCCTGTTCAGCATCGAGATGCTCGGCGTCGTTGCTGGCGTCGGCCTCTGGTTGGCCAACCCGGTCATGCATGCCGATCGAGCCGCCACGGACGAAAGGACCGACGATCCCCCCCAGAATCTGCCGCGCAGTGCGTGGTTCCGTGCGCGGTTCCTGGCCGTGTGTGGCGCCGCGGCCGCTACGACCATCGTCCTGTCCGGCAGCGACATCGCGATCGTCGCGGCGTTACGCGAGTTCGGCCAGATCTCCCTGATCGGCCCGGTTCTCGCGATCTGGGGGCTCGGGTCGGTGATCGGCGGTCTCGTCTACGGCATCCTGCGCCGGTCGATCCCGGCGTTCCTGCTCCTGGGCGGCCTCAGCCTGGCAACCATTCCGATCGCCCTCGCGCCGAGCGTGTGGCCGTTCGCGGTGCTGGCCTTCCTGGCGGGGCTGCTGTGCGCGCCGACGATCACCGCGACGGTCGACCAGGTCAGCCGGGTCGTGCCGGACGCGGCCAGGGGCGAGGCGATGGGGTGGCACGGCTCCTTCATGACTGGGGGTTCAGCGCTGGGTGCCCCGGTTGCCGGCCTGGCGATCGACCAGTGGGGCTGGCGCGGCGGCTTCGTCAGCGTCTCCCTGGTCGGCCTGGCCGTGGCCGTGGTCGGAGCGGCCGCCACGACCACTCGCCGCCGCTCCCGCGAGCGTGCGGCCGAGCTGGTCTCCGAGTCGGTCTGAGCGACAGACGCGCCTCATCGACGTCGAGGTGCTCACCGGCGGCGACGATGGGGGTCAGGATTGGGAGTCTGGGGGTTTGCGCTGGTAGCCTTTCAGATCGACCAGCTGTGTCGACAGGGTTGCCTCCAGCTTCCCGAATGACACAGCGTGCAAGAGAAGCCCACAGCAAGTCGCTTCCACCCGCGTCGGCACGCTCGCAGTTCGCTGCAGTCAGAGCCGCCGGGTTCCAGGTCCGCCCGGCTGAGGCGTCGCACCTCATGGTGCGCCGCGGCAGACGTGCAGCGTATGACGGGTGCCTGCCACCCGCCATACCCGGCGGTTTGGTTGGATGCTCTCTCGTCTTGACAGCTCCTCGCGCACCACGGTGGCGAGGAGCTATTTCTCGTCTGCCGGTGGTCGCCCTTGATGGACAAGCTAAGGAGAACCACATCAGCGAACCTCGTATCAACGACCGTATCCGGGTCCCGGAAGTGCGGTTGGTTGGCCCCAATGGTGAACAGGTCGGCATCGTGCGCGTCGAGGATGCGTTGCGACTGGCTGCCGAGTCGGACCTCGACCTGGTCGAGGTAGCCCCGATGGCAAAACCGCCGGTCGCCAAGCTCATGGACTTCGGCAAGTTCAAGTACGAGGCAGCCATCAAGGAGCGGGAAGCCCGCAAGAACCAGGTCAACACGGTCATCAAGGAGATCAAGCTCCGCCCGAAGATCGACCCGCACGACTACGCCACCAAGAAGGGCCACGTCGAGCGGTTCCTCAAGACGGGGGACAAGGTCAAGGTGACGATCATGTTCCGCGGTCGCGAGCAGTCCCGGCCCGAGCTCGGCTATCGCTTGCTGCAACGCCTCGCCGAGGACATCGGTGACCTCGGCTTCGTCGAGAGCACCCCCAAGCAGGACGGCCGAAACATGGTGATGGTGATCGGTCCGACCAAGAAGAAGGCCGAGGCCAAGGCAGAACAGCGTCGTAGGCGCGAAGCGGGCGCCGCCGCGGCCTCTGCCGCGGCACCTTCGAAGGCCACACCTTCCGCCGCGAAGCCTTCGCCCGCGACGCCGATCGAGGCGGCCGCGGACACGAGCGTGGTGGGCACCGAGATCGAGGCCGAGATCACCGCCGCCGAGTAGGGCGGTCCAACAGCTTCACGACAGAACCCCGCAGGTCCGTGAGGACCTGCACGACCGAAGGAGATCGGCGCCATGCCGAAGATGAAGACCCACAGCGGCGCCAAGAAGCGCTTCCGCCTTACCGGCACCGGCAAGGTCATGCGTGAGCAGGCCGGTGGTCGACACCTGCTCGAGCACAAGTCCTCGAAGAAGACCCGCTCGATCGCCAATGACGTGGAGCTGAACAAGCCCCAGGCCAAGAAGATCAAGAAGCTCCTCGGTAAGTAGTCCAGACAACTCAAGGGTCCAGACAACTCAAGGGTCCAGACAACTCAAGGGTCAAGACAACCTCATTCAGCTCCGCTGACAACGACAGTGGCCGCTCCGCCGACAACGGAACCCGGTTTGTCTCGATACTCGTCAGCAGAAAAATCAAGGCAAGGAGTCTCACGTGGCACGCGTGAAACGGGCGGTCAACGCCCACAAGAAGCGCCGGGTTGTTCTCGAGCGCGCCAGCGGCTATCGCGGACAGCGTTCGCGCCTGTACCGCAAGGCCAAGGAGCAGGTCACCCAC
>Ga0209745_1001386_pt1 | contig 14491 bp, 9 predicted proteins | sample BarGraNGADG00312_FD_184495 | JGI IMG/M metagenome (GOLD analysis project Ga0209745, IMG submission 184495) | Arctic peat soil microbial communities from Barrow, Alaska - Barrow Graham LP Ref core NGADG0004-312 (SPAdes) (version 2) | ecosystem: Environmental > Terrestrial > Soil > Wetlands > Peat ... | reverse complement strand
CTCTACATTCCCAATCTCACCATCAGTAGCCATGATGCTATAGCCCGCAACTTTTTTGGTACTGCGTAAATATGGATCGTCATCTGATTCTTTATCGTCCGGAAAGGCCTCGTCTCTCTGCAATACCTGAAACATTGATACCGGCATACCTAATCCAAAAGATTCATCACCCCAATAATTTTTCCAGGGATAATGCCCATACAATTTAATTTCCTGCTGGCGTGAGACTGGCTTTTCAGTGTCTATTTCCGGACTAATCTTAATTTGTTCCTCAGTAAGATTAACCGGAAAGATTTCATTTTCCCAATCTGGCGTTAATATTGCCTCAGGTGAAATAAGCACTTTGCGACCAGAGAGCCAATTACCTGTTTCAACAATCAAATAACGGATAGTCCAGGTTTTATCGTCAAAGTAAAGCTCTTTTACTTTTCCTATCTCTCCATCAGTAGCTCCCATGGTGTAACCAATTAAACTCTTAACACTACGTTTCATAATTTTCTATTTAAGATTATTTTAAGTATACTTTTAAATTAATATTATTCACGTATTTTTCACCGGTTTTTGTCTCTGCAGTCGGTTAGTTTTAAGTGTCAATATCCTTCAGCCATTGATTATTAGCTTTTGGAAAATCTCAGCACCTTTGCTGTGCATGGCGGAAGCTGAAGTTGGAGGTGTGGATTCCTAAAGATTTGCGATTCTCCACTTAACAACTCAATACATGGCAAAGGCCCGTTTGTTCCCAGAAAAGGTGAAAGATTGACCTCGATACTCTGCGGAATATGTATGTCAAAATTGCACACTACGAGAAATCCTGACACCTGTGTTCCTGTTTCTTTACGAAATGCCGCTATTACAGCGGGATGTCCATCATCAACGAACTGGCAGTTTTCGCCGCGTCGAAAAGCAGGATAACCTGTGAGAATGGCATTGACCTGGCTAATGAACTGCGCGAATCTGGGCACGGCAGGATATGACATCCTCTTCTTCCTGCCGATAAATCTGATCCGCTCCTTCTCTCCAAATTCAACTCCCTGAATGATTCCGGTTGCTCCTGTACCCAACAAAGCTGCAGCAACATAACGAGGGACAGTTGAATCGGCGGTGCCGAACTCCTGAGCCGGCGCTCCGGAATCGTGCGATGTTATCGGCATGAAGTACCTGATATGCCTGGAAACACGGTGTATATAATTCAGATATTCACGAAGCTGAGGTACAAATTTGTAATTCCATGGTGTTGCCAGATTAAGGTTTAACCCCCACTTTGGTCCCGTATGCAATAGAGTTGTTTCATCGGTGAAATATTCAGCAATGATTCCCACCCCGGGATACTCTGAATGCAAAGCCGATGTAAGTGACTGGACGAAATCCGGATTGCTGCTATGTAAATTATCGAAACGCACAAACCCTCCTGTGTCATTGGCATATTTTGCCCAGAACAATGTATAGTCAGTCATGTATGCCCATATTTCCGAACGGATCTCTTCCGACGGATGCTCATAGTTGATAAGGATAAGGTCGTTCCATGTGCGCCAGCCCTGGCCGGTCCAATACCGGGCACGCATGAACCCGTCCGGCTGATCCGGATCGGGCATGATCCAATCCGGCGCTCGCTGTGCCATCGTGCTGTGTACTCCCACATGATTGAGAACCAGGTCAAAACAGAGTCTGATGTTCAATGTCTTTGCTTCTTCAATATACTCCTCTAATTGCGAAAGACCGTCTAGCTTTGACCCTTCCACCAGATAGCTTTGATCAATAGCAAACAGGTCCCTGGCTGCATAGGGACTTTCTGAAGTGTCCAGAGTTGTTATGGGAAGAAGGTGAATGGCATTGAAACCCATCTGCCGAATGCGCTTAAGATCGTCTTTCCAATCAGACACTGAGCCGGATACATTGGGTAACATGGTATATAGACATAGGCCATCTACCTGGGGTGGGTCGATCAAAACCCAGGCATCAGGGACCGAATCCCTAAGCCACGATGTGCCCTTATCCATGGAGAACTCTGCCCTGAAGGAATGAAGGCCGGACCATTTGGGTGTAACCCGACACACCAGCGTATGTTCATCATCACGCACGAAAGGGACTGTGTTCCAAACATTACCATCATTTGAGTTCAGTGTTGTGACAAGGTTAGCATGAATATTGCCAGGAAGCGGATCCTCTGTTGTAATTGTTAAGGTTAAAATTTCTCCCTGAAAAGCGCGTGAGAAACTCTGCCGTCCGACAGGATACGACCGACAGATATTACCGGCAATGGGACGTATTCGCGGACACTCGGGTAAAACAGGAATTTTTCGATGTTGGATCTGCATAAGAGGTTGTTTAAAATTTAGCAAGTAATATTTCTTTATACTTTCATTTAATCCAGACAAGCGATAATTGTTTCAATCACCCGTTTTGTCTCAGTTGGATTCTTGACCCTGATAGATACAACACCTGCTTCTTCTGCAGGATAATCGTTACCACCGGGGAACAAGGCGTCTCCTACGAAAATCATTTCGTTAATTGCAATGCCAAGAGTATCACGAAGCTTTCTTATTCCATATGCTTTATCAATGCCAGGTTTGGTGACGTCAATGGATGTTTCGCCACCCAATCGAACAGAAAATCCGGGAATTAATTTGTCAAGGATTGCTTTAATCTTCTTACGCTTGACAAAATCAGGATCCCATTTTTCTTTTTCTTTATTTGGAGCTTGCTGTCCTAAAGCGGAAAATGTTATCTGGCTGCCACGGTCTTCAATTTCCTCTCCCCATAGCTTTTTAATCCTGAATCCTGATGCTTCGAGCGCCTTTTTAATTGAACTGATTATTTTCTTTTTTTCTACTGTGGTGAAATCTTCAGAATAGATCTTTTTCCAATGCATTTCATACTGGTAGAACTTTGTACCGCAGGTAGGAAGGATTGACAGGTTCTCCAGCCTTTTATCATGGGGCAGGTTGGAAAGCACTTGTTTTTCAAACTGTAGCCAATCGCCACCTGAGATCACTGCCACTTTGACGATACCGAGCAGTTCATGCAGAAGCGCAGACATTTCAGTATCAAGGGATGACTTACTTTCTGCAAGTGTACCGTCAAGATCAAATACTATTAGTTTTTTCATAATCCTTTTCTCTCAGAATTTTTGCGATCTCAATTAGAATTTCACGTCATGACTTTTCCATTGCTGCACTATATTCGCCTCGTCGCGCAGCCCGGTTACAACTTGCCCGAAGATAAAGAGCCTGTTGCGCTGTTGACACATTGGTCTCCTCACCATGCCAGATCTCCAGAGCCGGCTGCTGGATGGCGCGAGCAAACGAAAACGCCAGTGCCCAGAGTAATCGCGACTTGAATCTGACATTCATCGCATTCAAACGGGCCGAGGCCAGTTCACATGATTGACCACCCGACAAAAAAGCAATACCCGGAACAGCAGCGGGGACGGCTCGCAATAGGCATTTTACAGTGGCGTCGGCTACCTCGTCAACTGATTCCTGCTTCGGGCAGGTCAATCCCGGAAGCACCATATTGGGTTTCAGGATCACACCTTCAAGTGTCACACGTTGTTTATAAAGCTGTCTAAAAACCGTCCGCAGGACTTCCTCCGTTACTTCAAAACACTGTTCCATGGAATGATTGCCATCCATGAGTACCTCAGGCTCAACGATCGGGACAAATCCTGCTTCCTGGCACAAGGCAGCATAACGAGCCAACGCATGCGCATTAGCCTCTATACAACCACGGCTGGGAATGCCAGTACCTATGGCAATCACTGCTCGCCACTTGGCAAAACGGGCGCCCATTTTAAAGTATTCACTAAGGCGGTTGCGCAATCCGTCCAGACCCTCAGTTATTTTCTCTCCCCGATGACCTGCCATTTCCTTTGCGCCGGTGTCAACTTTGATGCCTGGCATGATACCCGCATCGGTGATGGCTTTAACAAATGAAGTGCCATCTTTCGTCTGCTGGCGAATCGTCTCATCGTAGAGAATAGCGCCGCTAATACATTCACCCAGACCAGGTGTGGTCACAATCATCTCACGATAGGCTCGCCGGGTCTCTTCGTTTTGGGGAATCCCTAACGCGGCAAATCGTTTATTGCAGGTTGGATTACTTTCATCAATTGCCAGCAGGCCTTTGTCGTCGGCGACCAGCGTCTTAGCAGTTTTTATGAGCTCTTGTATATTCATTTTGGGTTGCTCCATTTCCAGTTAAGAATCTCCGGCATGTCCACGCCATACTTGTCTATGTACTGCTTATGTTCAATTAGTTTATCCTGTACAATCTTTTTTAGTGTGGCACCTCTTGCACCCAATTGGGGAAGCCGGTTTATAACATCCTGCACCAGGTGGAACCTGTCAAGATCGTTCAAAACCGTCATATCGAAGTACGTTGTAATAGTGCCTTCTTCCTTATAGCCCCGCACATGCATATTATCGTGATTTGTACGACGGTAAGTTAACCGGTGCACAAGCCAGGGATAGCCATGGAAAGCAAAGACAATTGGTTTGTCTTTAGTGAATAGAGCATCGAAGTCCTGATGGCTCAACCCGTGTGGATGTTCCGTATTGGGTTCCAGTTTCATCAGATCGACAACATTGATCACGCGGATTTTCAGATTGGGAAGATGTTCACGGAGAATAGAAACAGCTGCCAGGGTTTCGAGAGTTGGGACATCCCCACAGCAGGCCATCACTACTTCCGGTTCCGAACCCTGATCACTACTGGCCCATTGCCATACACCAATCCCTTGGGTACAATGTTCAACCGCTGCATCCATGGTTAGCCATTGAGGTGCCAGGTATTTACCTGCTACAACAACGTTAACATAATGCCGGCTCCTCAAACAATGATCCCAAACTGAAAGCAGACAGTTGGCGTCGGGTGGAAGGTAAACGCGCACTATAGAAGCCTTCTTATTTACCACATGATCTATGAACCCAGGGTCCTGATGGGTAAAACCATTATGTGCCTGCTGCCAGACATGAGATGCAAGCAGGTAATTCAGTGAAGCAATTTTCCGCCGCCACGGCAATCCTGCACTAACTTTCAGCCACTTGGCGTGCTGATTAAACATCGAATCGATGATATGAATGAACGCTTCGTAGCAGTTAAACAACCCGTGTCTGCCGGTGAGCAGATATCCCTCGAGCCATCCCTCACATTGATGCTCGCTCAGCATCTCCACTACCCGACCTTCAGATGCGAGAAACTCATCGTTCTCTTTCGTTCTTGCTATCCACTGCCGGTTAGTGGCTTCGAAAACGGCATTCAACCGGTTGGAAAGTGTCTCGTCCGGGCCGAAAATCCTAAAATTTCGTTGCTTTCGATTAAGTTTAACCACATCGCGCAGGAACTCCCCGAGCACGTGTGTGTCGGCTGCCTGAACTGATCCTGGTGCTGGCACGTTTACCGCGTAGTTACGAAAGTCGGGCATTATAAGGTCGTGCAAAAGCAAACCGCCATTTGCATGCGGATTAGCTCCCATTCGTCGATCGACTTTTGGCGCGAGTTCGGCTAGTTCGGACATAAATCGCCCATTATCATCGAAGAGTTCTTCAGGCTTATAGCTTTTCATCCAGTTCTCCAGAAGGTGTAGATGATGAGGATGCTCAGAATCCACCAGTAATGGGACCTGGTGTGCTCTAAAAGTGCCTTCAATTTGCAGTCCATCAACTACTTTAGGTCCGGTCCAGCCTTTGGGTGAGTTGAGCACTATCATCGGCCAAAGTGGTCGGGTAGTATTGTTATTATTTCGTGCATTATTTTGTATTTGCTGTATGCTTTCAATTGATTTTTCTAAAATACCAGCCATGAGTTGATGCATCATTTCCGGTTCATCTCCTTCAACATAATAAGGAATCCAACCATAGCCGCGGAGCAATTGGTCAAGTTCATCATGACTAATCCGTGCAAGCACAGTTGGATTAGCTATTTTGTATCCATTGAGATGCAAAATTGGCAGAACTGCCCCATCGGTGATTGGATTTAGAAATTTATTGGAATGCCATGCAGTCGCTAATGGTCCTGTCTCAGCCTCTCCATCTCCGATAACGCATGCAACAATCAGCTCAGGGTTATCAAAGACTGCTCCGAAGGCATGACTTAGCGAATATCCTAGCTCTCCGCCCTCGTGAATCGATCCCGGACATTCTGGCGAAACATGGCTTGGAATTCCACCAGGGAATGAGAATTGTTTGAACAATTTTTTCAGACCTGCTTCATCCTGACTGATATCAGGATAAATCTCACTGTATGTACCTTCGAGGTAAGTATTGCCTACCAGTGCCGGACCTCCGTGCCCCGGACCTGCGATATAGAACATATCCAGATCATACTTTTTGATGACCCGGTTCAAATGAACATAAATAAAGTTTTGCCCGGGGGTGGTGCCCCAGTGTCCAAGCAGCATCGACTTTACATGCGACTGTTTTAGCGGCTCCCGAAGCAAAGGATTGTCGCACAGATAGAGTTGGCCAACCGAGAGATAGTTAGCAGCCCGCCAATAGGCATTCATTTTTCGCAGAAGTTCCTTCGATAACGGGTTATTCTTTTCAGAAACTTTTTTATTCTTCACGATCATGTTTTATTTTGATATTAAGATTTATAATCTGGTTGACTGTTCTTGCTATCATGAATTCCTCGTCGGTGTGAATGATGCGGACAGTGACCTGCCCTTTATCTTTTGAAATAACCGGCGAGTTCACCATATTTTGTTTTTCATCAATCTCTATTCCAAGAAATCCCAGTCCTTCACAAATCCGGGAGCGGACGACACGGCAGTTTTCACCAATTCCACCGGTAAAAACCAGCATGTCCACTCCACTAAGTACAGCGGCGAAAGCTCCTATCCATTTCTTCGCCTGATAGCAAAATAACTCTATGGCTTCCGCAGCCCGAACATCAGAGGTTTCCTGTACCAGTAAATCGCGCATATCGGAGCTGGTTTCTGAAATGCCGAGTAGACCCGATTCATGATTGATCAGGTTATTGAACTGTTTAGGTGTAAGATTCTCTGACTTCATCATATACCATGCAACCCCCGGATCCAAATCACCAGGTCTGGTGCCCATCATCATTCCTCCTGCAGATGTGAATCCCATGCTTGTATCAACGCTCTTGCCTTTGTGGACAGCTGCCAGGCTAGCTCCATTTCCAAGGTGAGCTAATATTATCCGGCCATTGGCAACTCTCTTACCTGCAACATGGGTGAGTTCTTCCATTAAATAAGCAAAAGACAACCCATGGAAACCGTATCGCTGTATACCCTTAGAACCGAAACGGCGCGGAATCGGAAGTAATTTAGCCACACGAGGCATTGCGTAATGAAACGCTGTATCAAAACAAGCAACCTGGGGCAGTTTTGGATGGCGCTGACTGAAAGTTTCTATCAATTCAATTTCAGCAGGCAAATGATCTGTATCATACGGGCTTATATGATGAAGTTCATCTAACAAGTTTTGAGTGACTAGTTCGGGTTCCGTGTGTTTCATACCGAAAACCACACGATGTCCAACACCCATAACCAAAGAAAAATCAATCTGCTTTTCCAGCCAATCTATCAGGAAATTAGCTGCCGATTGACTATCGGATGCTTTTATATTAATTATAGCTTTCTGATTTCCTTTCTCATCAGTGAAAGTCAATTTTGAATCTTTCTGGCCTATCCTGTCTATTTTGCCGTAAAAAGTATGTATTAGAGATTTATCATCATGAAAAAGTGCAAATTTGATAGAGGACGAGCCAGCATTAATAGATAATATGGAAGCCTGGTCAGTAATCATGAATAATTTCTCTTTAATTTATTCCACTTTTAACCCCAAAAGGGATAATTCTGCGGATGTTGACAGATAATCCTTATGCAGGATACTTCTAATCCCTAAATCGCTGGCAACATCGACGAACATCTGCGTATTTTCAATATATACAACATGTTCCGCTGGTACCTGTGCAATATCCAGCGCTATCCGGAATATATCAGCATCGGGCTTTCGAAAATGGACAAAACAGGAAGAAATGTAGAAGTCCACAAACTGGTTTAAATTATATTTCTTTATTCTATATTCATTCAACTCCCGTGCTTCATTGTTGACTACCGCAATTTTAATCCGGTTCTGTTCTTTTAACTTTTGTATTAACTCAATCATTTCCGCAAAAGGAGTGGACTGAGCAAACATAAAATCACGAAACTGATCTGGTGTGAAATCGCGTTTCCGGTAGAAAACAATCCGGTTGAAATATTCACCCATTGTGAGCTTCCCTTCTTCGTAGGTAACGAATGTGAGATGATGCCGTTCTTCCATATCATCAAAATCCAGATTAAAAGCTTCAGAAGCTGATTTTCTTGACTCATGTCCCCAGCCATTGGATAGCATTACGCCACCTATATCTAAAAACAATGTTGTGACCGGAATAGATTTATTCATTTTTTTCAGATAATTCCGTTGGCAATGGCCAATGGTGTCCTGGATTGAACAAACCCTTAGCTTCCTCAGGGCCCCAGGTACCCGCAGCATAATTTGGGAAATCGAGCGGAGGCTTGCCCGACCACTCGTCAAGGATTGGCATTATTATTTTCCAGGCTGCCCCAACCTGATCAGCGCGCATAAATAGAGTGGCATCGTTGTTCATAACATCCCAGAGTAATGTTTCATAAGCATCGGGGATAGGGATTGAAAAGCTTTCCTCATAATTGAATCGCATAGTCACAGGTTTTAACAGTAACTTCGTTCCGGGTTGTTTTGCCTGAAAGCGAAGCACAATACCTTCGTCAGGCTGAATAGACATAATGAGACTGGAAGATTGCCAATCGAGTGTCGCTTCAGGAGGAAAGGACTTATGGGGCACCGCGCGAAATTGTATTGTGACTTCCGATACTTGTCGCGGAAGACGTTTCCCGGTTCGAAGATAAAAAGGCACATCCTGCCACCGCCAGTTATCTACGAACAGCTTAAGTGCAACAAATGTCTCGGTAAGAGAATTGGGCGAAACTCCAATTTCTTTACGATATCCACATACTTCTTTGCCACCTATGTAGCCCTTTCCGTATTGTCCCCTTACCACTGATTGATGTACCATATCATGCGGAATTGGCCTTATAGCATGAAGTACATCCACTTTCTTGTTACGTATCTCATCGGCATCAAATGAGACCATGGGTTCCATAGCTACAAGACACAGCAATTGCATCAGGTGATTTTGTACCATATCTCTTAATGCTCCTGCCTTCTCGTAATACTCTCCACGATGCTCTACACCCAAATCTTCAGCAACCGTAATGGTTACGTAATCAATGTACCGTCGATTCCAGATGGGTTCAAAGAGCGGGTTGGCAAACCGGAACGCAAGAATATTCTGCACGGTTTCTTTGCCCAGATAATGGTCAATCCGGAATATCTGAGATTCCGTAAAACTATCGGTGAGTATCTGATTCAGCTTTAATGTTGATGCCAGGTCATACCCGATTGGTTTTTCAACCACAATCCGTGCCAGTTCCAGATCGTCCGTCATTCCTGCTTCCTTAAGATGACTTGGAATTTCGCCAAACATGACCGGTGGTGTAGCCATGTAAAATATAACCTGCGGTTTGACTTTCCACTCTTTTTCCAGGAAGGTGCATTGCTCTTTTAATGCGGAATAAATTTCTGGTTTTGTAAAATCTCCCTTTTTGTAATAAATATGTTTGGCAAACTTTAACCAAACCTCATCAGTGACCTTCCCCTTTCGTGAAAACTTTTCAATTCCGTCCCGGAAACGTTGGCGTAAATTATTATCGTTGAGTTTTATACGATCTAAAGCAACTATGGAAAAACATGGTGGCATACTCAAATCCTGAAACAGGTCAAAAAGAGATGGCACCAGTTTTCTCCAGGTCAGATCTCCTGATCCTCCAAAAATGGCAAATACCGTTGGTTTAAGTTGTCCGTTTGTTTTCATTATAATCCTTTTAGCCATTCGGTATGATATGTTCCTTTGGCGTCGATACGTTCGTATGTATGAGCGCCAAAATAATCCCGTTGCGCCTGAATAAGATTAGCAGGTAACCAGGAACTCCGAAAAGCATCGAGATACCCAAGAGAAGCCATTATACCAGGTATAGGAATACCCATCGTACTTGCCTGGCATACGATCTGACGCAGATATTCCTGATTCTCGTTAATCTTTTGAGAGAGGCTGGGGTCGAGCAGCAAATTCAACAGATCGTGTTTGGCATGAAAAGCAGCCTGAATGCCCTCCAGTATTGCTGCACGAATAATACAGCCACCTCTCCATATTCGCGCTACCGCTTCGAGATCGAGATGATATCCATACTTATCTGATGCTATAGCAAGAAGAGTAAAACCTTGCGCATAAGTAGTAAGCATTGACACATAAAGAGCTTTCCGTAGTTGGATAAGGAACTTTTTCCGATCACCTTTGAAATGAGTTTCAGGGTACTGATAGATTTTGCCAGCCATTTCGCGCTGCTTTTCAAATACAGATAAGTCGCGCATTGCAACTGCTATATCGATTGTTGGAACCGGTACCTGCAATTCCATAGCGCTTTGCGAAGTCCACATCCCTGTGCCTTTTTGCCTGGCTACATCAAGAATTTCATCGATTAGACGTTTGCCTGTTTTCTCATCCACCTTGCCAAATATATTGCTGGTAATTTCCATGAGAAAGCCATTCAGTTCGCCATTATTCCATTCACTATAAATCGTTTTTAGTTCATCTTCAGAATAAACAAGTACAAGCTTCATCAATGCATAGGTCTCGGAGATAAGCTGCATTAAACCGTATTCAATACCATTATGCACCATCTTTACAAAATGGCCAGCCGATAAAGGTCCTAAATATGTAACGCAAGGTTCGCCATTCACTCTGGCGGCAACAGCCTCAAGGACTGGTTTTACTCTTTCATAAGCTTCTTTTAGTCCGCCAGGCATAATACTGGCACCGTGTCTGGCGCCTTCTTCTCCTCCGGATATACCCATACCCATAAAAAGTATTCCTTTTTCTTTTAACGTGATGGTACGCAGATTGGTGTCCTTAAAATATGAGTTACCTGAATCAATGATAAGATCGTCTTTCTGAAGATGCACCGACATCTCTTTTATGACTGAATCTACCGGTGCTCCTGCCGGAACAAGTAAAATTATTGCACGGGGTTTGCGAAGGTTTGAGATAAACTCCTGAAGAATACCTGTGCAATGAATATCTCTTTTCTCTGCTTCTTTTCGCAAAGCTTCTACTTTGGTCGGGTCATTATCATAACCAGCTACAGAGAAACCATGATCGGCCATGTTTAATAAGAGATTGCGCCCCATTACACCTAAGCCCACCATTCCAATTTCATATTGTTGTTTTAAATTCTTATTTTCCATGATATAAAGATTAACGTTGCCAAAGAATCAGAGTAGTTTCAAGAGGAACTGAAACGCCCGGAAAGTTTGGTATCACCCGGGGAGTATAATCCGCCGCAGGACGAGTTGCAGAAACCGTTGCCCGGTATAGATGCGGTTTAACAGACGCTGTCTGCTTTTGAATCAGCTTCAACTCCTGCCGTATTGGAGCACCGCTATCTATTCCGTTGGCATAAAGCTCCACAATCACTGCATTTGGTTTGATAGTGTTAAGAAAAACCTCTACTTCAAAAATATGTTTATCTCCATCAGTTTTAACTTTTACCTCTCCAAATTGAATTGTGCTCCACTTTTGCTGCAAAGTATTAATCCATTCCACAATCTGCTTGCCTATCTTGCCCTTATCGGTAGCACGACCCTGATAAGTTTTAGCTAGCGGGAGGTAATATTTTTCTGTATATTCCCGTATTGTTCGATTGGCAGAAAAACGCGGAGTTAATTGTGACATACTTTTTCGTACTCGCTCTACCCAGGTAACGGGAATGTCTTTTTTGTTTCGATTATAAAATTCAGGTACAACCTGCTGTTCGAGCAGTTCGTAAAGGGCCCTGGCTTCGATAGCATCCCATGCAGGATCGTCACCATGTTCATTTCCATCACCTAATGCCCATCCAACTTCAGGTGTATAAGCTTCAGCCCACCAACCATCAAGTTCAGATAAGTTAATACCTCCATTTACAAGTACCTTCATACCGCTTGTACCACTGGCTTCCCATGGGCGTCTTGGTGTATTAATCCATACATCTACGCCCGCGACAAGGTGTTCGGTCAAAAGCATGTCGTAATCGCTTAAAAATATTACATGAGGACGTACTTCAGGTTGCTGGATAAAATGAATCCATTTTGTAATCAGAGCCTGACCTTCCTGATCCGCCGGATGAGCTTTGCCCGCAATGATAAGTTGCACCGGGAATCGTGAATTGGAGATAAGACGAATGAAACGCTGAGAGTCGTTCAACAATAAATCAGGTCTTTTATAGGTAGCGAAACGACGTGCAAAACCTAAGGTTAATGAATTAGGGTCAAACATATGTTTAACATATTCAACTTCCCCGGAGGATGCCCCCGAGGCCATCAATTGGCGCGATAATCGTTCACGGGCATATTTGATGAGTGCTGTTCGCGAATTGATACGCATCTGCCAAAGCCTTTCATCATTGATTTTCCGGATATTCTTTTCGAGGTTTTCCATTGTACCTATCCAGCGGTTTTTTCCGCAGGCTTCCGTCCAGAGGATATCTGCTTCTCTGGAGTCCCATGTTGACGTGTGGACACCATTTGTTATTGATCCAACAGGCACTTCGTTTGCCGGCCATTTTGGGAATAGTGGTTCAAAGATGTGCCGGCTGACTTCTCCGTGGAGGCGACTCACCCCGTTTACTGCTCCGCTTCCCCGGATTGCCAGATAAGCCATATTGAATTTCTCTGATTCGTTCCTGGGATCCTCACGGCCTAACGCTAACAATTGGTGAGGTGTAATACCAAGTTTCTGCTTAGCATATTCGCCCAGAAATTGCTCGATAAGTGTCGGAGAGAAACGATCGAATCCTGCTGCTACTGCAGTGTGCGTAGTAAAGAGATTGCCTGCTCTGGTAGCAGCCATGGCAACATCAAATGGTTCCCCTGTGTCCTTCATGAAACTAAAAGCACGTTCCAAAATTGCAAATGCTGCATGGCCCTCGTTGAGATGGCATAACTGAGGTTGAATACCAAGAGCATTGAGCAGACGCCATCCTCCAATTCCGAGCACCAATTCCTGTTTAAGCCGAAGTTCAGGGCCTCCGCCGTATAATTCACTCGTAATTCCACGATTTACTGGAAAATTTGCCGCATCGTTGCTGTCTAAAAGATAAAGTTTGATTCTGCCCACCTGAACCTGCCATGCCCGTAACCAGACAGAATAACCAGGCAATTTAATTTCCAATCGTAACCATTCTCCATTGGATTGACGCAGCGGAATAACCGGTAATTGTCCCGGATCGTTATATGGGAAAAGAGCCTGTTGTTCACCGTTTTTGTCAATTTCCTGACGAAAGTAGCCTTGCTGATAAAGTAAGCCAACCCCGACAATGGGCACTCCCAAGTCGCTGGCGGCTTTGAGTTGATCACCTGCAACATTACCCAATCCGCCTGAATAAATTGGAAGAGCTTCACTTAACATAAATTCCATGCTAAAATAAGCTATACATGTCAGAGGAGACTGCGGATAATCTTGCTGAAACCAGACCGGAGCTGTAATTTCATGCTTTTGGGATTGTACAAGAATATCTACTTTTTTACGAAAGGCCGGATCGGTCATTACTTTCTGAAATTGATCTCTTGAAACTGTTTGCAGAACTACCCATGGGTTATTTGTGAGATCCCAAAGCGCAGGATCAAGTTGCTGCCAGACTTCATCGGCTGCATGATTCCATGACCATCGCATATCGAGAGCAAGCTCTGCAAGAGAATCGACCCCGTCAAGATCCCATGGCAATAAACTGTAAACAGGTTTTTTTATGTCTGTTTTTTCTTTCATAATGGAATAGTCTGAATTCTTTGGCTGAAAATTTAATATTTCACCATTAGCTGGAGTAAAAAAACAAAACCTTTTATGGTGTTAATTAATGCGAGAGTCAGAGTTAATCGTTCTTTTTAGTCGGAACAATTAATAGCGGAATCGAAGTATGATGCAAAACTTTTTCAGTAACACTTCCCATTACTATATTTTCAAGCCATTTCCGGCTGTGAGATCCAACAACAATAATATCAGCATTCACCTCTTTTGCAGTCTCCAGAATAGTATCAGCAAAATCACCTTCTTTTACAATAGTTCGAATAGTATTATCGCCGAGGTGTTGTTTTGATTTATCAAGATACTGCAAAGATGCATTTTTCAGTCCTTCAACACTATCTAATTGAACTGCACCTGTATACACGTAACCGGTAAATCCCATTATCGGAGAATATCCCGCGGTAGAATAAAACACCGGATCTGTTATAACATGCAGCAATACTACTTCAGCATTCATGGATTTTGCCATTGTGAAACCTACCTCTGCCACTTTTTGTGCAGTTGGATTATAATCCAGCGCTATCAACACTTTATTCATCTTATTCAT
>Ga0209745_1001385_pt1 | contig 14493 bp, 12 predicted proteins | sample BarGraNGADG00312_FD_184495 | JGI IMG/M metagenome (GOLD analysis project Ga0209745, IMG submission 184495) | Arctic peat soil microbial communities from Barrow, Alaska - Barrow Graham LP Ref core NGADG0004-312 (SPAdes) (version 2) | ecosystem: Environmental > Terrestrial > Soil > Wetlands > Peat... | reverse complement strand
GGATTACTTTTGCCAGTATCAACACAATCTCCAAACAGACCCAACCGGGGGTCTGGGAATTGATCTTCTCATTCAATTAAACTGAAAGGCAAAAATTAACTGACCACAGCCAATTCGGCGGCTGGTCTGAAGCTGGCTGCCCGTAAACCATTCAAGGTAACCAACAAAGACAGACCTACATCGGCCAGCACTGCCGTCCAAAGCGGGGTGAGGCCTGCAAGAGCAAAGCCAGCCACAACGAATTTGACCGAGAGGCTGATGGCAATGTTCTGCTTGATCAGACGGTTAGTAAAGCGTGCCAGTTTGACTGCAAAAGGCAATTGTTTCAGGTTGTCATTCATCAGTACCAGGTCTGCCGTTTCGAGCACCTGGGCATTCCCTGCGCCGCCCAAAGCAATACCAAGATCGGCTTTCGCCAGAGCAGGGCTATCATTGATGCCATCGCCAACCATGGCCACAAGCCCGTAGGTTTCGTGCAGTTTGCTGATGGCGGCGAGCTTTTGTTCTGGCAAGAGGGAGGCCTGGACTTCATCCAAACCCAAATTCAAGCGCACTTTTTCCGCAGCCTGGGGGTTATCCCCAGTGAGTATGAGGGTGCGGATACCCAGCGCGTTTAACTCCTTAAGCACTTCTGCGGATTCACTGCGGGGTGTGTCTTCCACCCCGATAAAACCGCGCACAGCTTCACCGTCGCACAGCAGCATGACGGTTTTGCCTTCAGATTCGGCGGCCACAGAACCTTCTTTGACGATCGCCGGTAAATGATCGCCATGGTCCTGTTCGAAGAGTGGTAGGCTGCCAACAGTTGCCAGTTTGCCGTTCACCCAACCTTCCTGGCCTTTGCCGTCCAGGTTGCGGGCATTTTCAGCGGGTGGGTATTTGCCGGCCACACCCCGGTTTTGGGCTTCATTCGTGACGGCCTGGGCAAGCGGATGCGAACTGTGAGCCTCCAGTGAATCGGCCAGGGCAACCAGGTCGTCACAGGCCTCACAAGTAAGGTCGGCATCGTGTAAGTGGCCATCCGCAGTCTGTACTTGCTTAACCACCGGTTTGCCAATGGTGAGCGTACCAGTCTTGTCAAACGCCATGACTTTGGTGTTGCCTAGGGTTTCAAGGAAGACCCCACCCTTAAAGACAACCCCGCTTCGGGCAGCGGAGGTGAGACCGCTGATGAGGGTGATCGGGGTTGAGATAATTAGAGCACATGGGCAGCCGATCATGAGCAATGAGAGACCGCGGTGCACCCAACCATAGGATCCAGCGACATTCCAGAGCGGCTGTTTAAAAATCAGGGTTGGGATGACCATTGCCAGAAAAGCAATCGCGATCACGATAGGGGTGTAAACGGCAGCGAAACGGTCGACAAATTTTTCCTGTTTTGAACGATTCGCCTGGGTTTCGGTAACCAGGGTTATGATGCGCTGGATGGTGTTATCTTTGGCTAGTTTGGTGACGAGAACTTTAAGGATGCCCTGCCCATTGACGGTACTGGAGTAAACCTCATTGCCTTCCATCTTGGATACGAGCGTGCTCTCGCCGGTGATGGGAGCTTGATTCACCTCGCTGGTACCGCTTACAACCTTACCATCCATGGGAAAACGTTCCCCAGGACGCACAACAATGGTGTCACCCAGCTTCAAGTCAGCGACGGGTACGGGAACTTCGCCTGTGGCGGTCACCAGTAAGGCTGTTTTTGGGGCCAGGTCGGCAAACTCGGAGAGAACTGCCCTGGCGCGGTCGTTGATGTAGCCTTCAAGTGATTGGGAGATGGCAAAAAGAATAAGCATGATAAGCGCTTCGCTGGCTTCGCCAATGAGGACTGCTCCAATGGAGGCCAGCCCCATTAAAACACCCATATTAATGGAGAATTTATTGGAAAGCCCATTCCAGGCTTCCCGGAAGACCAGAATGCCAAGCATGGGGAGGCTGGCAAGCTGGAGCGGCAGGTAGACCCAGACCGGCAAAGCATGCCGCTGCAGCAGTATACCCAGGATGAGAACCAACAAGCCCGCGCCCATCAGGGGCAGGTCTTTGGAATGGATGAAGTAGCTCCAAAAGCCCAGAAAATCGAGTACTTTGGTAGCCGAAGGTTTCTGCTTGAGGGGATCCACTTCGGGCTGCACCCGGTAACCCAGGCGGTTGATGGTGGCTTTAATGGCTTCAATATCCGCATTCCCTTCCACGACCAGCTGGCCTTTGACGAAGTCCAAATCGGCGGACTCAACCCCGGGGAGTTTGCGCACCTCAGCGGAAATAATGCTCGAACAATCCTGGCAGGTAATCCCCAGGACATTAATGATTGTTTTAGGCATTTTCTTCCTCCGTAACCTGGTGGCCACTATGGGCATAAGCTAATTTGTAGAGGTCCGTAATGTGTTCATCATCGATACGGTAGAAGATTTGCTGGCCTTCCCGACGGGTGGAAACGAAGCGCAAGTTGCGCAGGACGCGTAATTGATGCGAGACTCCACTCTGGCTGACGCCAACTAATTCCGCCAGATCGGTAACGTTGGATTCGCCTTCGATCAGGGCGGCAATCAACTTGATGCGGGTGGCATCACCCAGGCCTTGAAAAGCCCAGGCAATCTGTTCGGCAGTATCCTCATCGATGGGCAATTTGCGCTTTTCCACTTTTCCTCTTAATAACTGCATATATGAGCAAGTATTCATATTATAGCCAGAAGGCGTAATTTGACAAGGGCAAATTGCAGATTGTAGGGGATTAAATCGAGCTTTGGTTCAGGCCTTGGCCAGGTACTGCAGCAGTTTCGCGGTCAACCGGGCATCATCGATAGCATGATGGGTATTTTTCTCAGCAAGGTTGCAGATTTTGCCGGCAAATTCCAGCTTATGCGAGTTGAAACCGTTGTAACGCGGGTTCCATTCTCCATAATAAGCCGAAAATAATTTCATCACGCAAAAGGCCTGGTCCGTCGTCAGCGTCCATGGAAGTTTATAAGCCTGATTGGTCTGGCGCAACAGGCGCATGTCAAAATCGGCATTGTAAATGCCGATGGCCCGGTTTTTCAGGATGGCTCCGATTTCAGGCCAGAGTTCAGGCCAGCGGGCTTCATCAGCCACATCGGCGTCTGTTATGCCGTGCACGGCGCTGCTCTCAGCCGGGATCGGACGGCCGGGGTTCACCAGGCGGTCAAAAAGCGCATTTCCATCGGCATCCACGATACTGATTTCGCAAATCAGATCCCCCGGACCAGTTCCGGTGGTTTCAGTATCGAGGAAGATCGGATTGATCGCCAGGATTTCTCGCGCACGTTGGAGTACTTTGGGATTAGCGACCGGATAATTTGACATTGCATCATTATAATTGACCCAGGAACCTAAGCCAAATTCAAGTGAGGATTGGTATGAGCAAAGAAACCATCAGGGCATTCTACGACGAACAGGTACAGTATGAATGGGAACGCATGGAAAGGCACCCCATTGAGTGGATTCTGACCACCCATGAGCTGGAAAAGACCATCAAACCGGGGGATTCTGTTTTGGATTTGGGGGGCGGACCGGGGCGCTACACCTTGCATTTTGCCCGCCTGGGCTGCAAGGTGACCCTGGTGGATCTTTCAGATGGCTGTGTTGCCTGGGCGAAAGCCCGAGCTGAAAAAGAAGGCCTGGATATCAAATTCATGCAGGGGGATGCACTGGAGGCGGATGAGCTGCTTGCTGGGCAAAGTTTTGACCACGTGCTGATGATGGGCCCGCTTTACCACCTGCTGCTTGAGGAAGACCGCAGAAAAGCTGTCCAAAATGGCATTACCCTGACCAAACCGGGTGGACGGGTGTACCTCTCCTTTTTGTTGATGTTCAGCGGAGTTATCTTCTACATGAGCAGCTGCCCAGAAATGATTTTGGGCGAAGCCGAAACACCTTTCCTCGATGCGGTGAAGGGCGGCTATTCTTACGGGGGACCCGCTTTTACTGAAGCGTTTTTTATCGACCAGAAGGAGATATTGCCCTTCATTGCGCCTTTTGGGCTGGAAGACCAGCACCTCTTTGGGCAGGAAGGTATTTTGGGGCAGTTTGAGAACCAGTGGTTGCTGCAAAGCGAAGATGTGCAAAAAGCCTTCCTGGACCTGGCTATTCCTCTCCTGGAGCGGCCAGAGTATTTGAGTTATGCGGAACATGCCATGCTGCACGGCCGAAAGCCACAAAAACAGGACCATTCAAGATGAAAACTTATCAGCATTTTGCCAAGCATTACCAGAACAGTCAGTACTCAGCTTTTACCAGGTGGGTAATCAGTGAGATTTTCCCGCATTGGCTGGAGGTGCTGGATTATAAGCCGCGGTCATTGCTGGATATGGCCTGCGGGGCGGGTGAATTTGCCATCGCTCAGGCCAGGGCTGGCCTGGAGGTAGTAGGCCTGGATCAATCGCAAGCCCTGCTCACGCTGGCTGAAGCCGCTGCAGGTGATGAAGGTGCTGCTGTACGCTGGGTGCAGGGAGATATGAGCCACTTCTCGCTCGCAGAGCGCTTTGATTGCGTCACCTGCTGGTTTGACAGTCTGAATTACTTGCTCAAAATTGAAGACCTGGCCAACTGTTTCAAAGCGGCCTATGCCCACCTTAACCCGGGCGGCTACTTCTTGTTTGACATGAATACCATTTACGGTATTGTGGTGCAGTGGCAGAAGAGCCCATACTTCATCCAACAAGAAACGCCGGACTATCTTGAAGTCTGCGCCAATTCCTGCGACTATGAAAACAGTGTCGCAGAAATGCGCATTATCATGTTCGAGAGGCAGGGTAAAGCCTGGGCGCGGCACGAAGAAGTGCACACCGAGCGGGCTTATGCCGTGGATGATATCTTGCTGCTGTTGGAAAATGCTGGGTTCCAGGTGAGGCATTTGTTGGGGAAGCCACTGCTGATGCGCCCCTTGGAAACTGAGGACAGCCGCCTGTGGGTCGCAGCAATAAAGGCGGAAACCGAAAAAATGTAAATAGGCTCCCCATAAGGCTTGAGCTTATTAGGATAAAAGCTACTACCTGAGCATGCTTTTTGCCCTAATCCAGATTTCGTCAAACATGCTTACGGTCAATTTACCGGTTTGGGTATTCTGTAAGCTGGGATGATAAGAACAAAGCATCCAGGGCAGGCCATTACCCGGTTCATAGAGCCGATTGTGGCCAAAAACCTGGACTATATTTTTTGCCCCCTCGCAGCGCGGTAAACCCAGCCAGCCATCAAAGGCGATTTTACCCAGAAGGACGACGCCCTGCATGTGTTCCAGCAAAGCAAGCTCCGCTTCCAACCAAGGACGGCAATTGCGGATTTCCTCCAGAAAAGGTTTGTTAGCCGGTGGAGCACAGCGGCAAATGGCAGTAATAAAGACATCCCTGAGGGTCATCCCGTCTTGCTGGTCTAGTGCGTAGGGCTGGCTGGCCAAACCGGCACGGAATAAGGCAGGAAAAAGGAAGTCACCTGAGCCATCCCCTGTGAACATACGGCCGGTGCGGTTGGAGCCGTGAGCCCCCGGTGCCAGGCCGAGAATGAGGATGCGGGCATTAGGGTCGCCAAAACCAGGCACCGGCTTGCCCCAATAGGTTTGGTCGCGAAAGGCACGGCGTTTGACACGGGCGACCTCTTCGCGCCAGGCCACCAAACGCGGGCAAGCGCGGCAGGCAATAATTTCCTGCTCAAGCGCAGCCAATGCTTCGGGCAAAACGGTCATTTACGGGCCTGGTCAGCCTTTGCCCTGGTGTGCACCTGGTCGAGCATCATATCCACCATGGCAATAGGGTCCGGAATGGTTATTCCGGGCAAGTTACGCAGGATGCTCTCGAGTGGATCGTTCTGCATCAGCACCTCGTAATCCACGCCCAAAGTGGCATCCTTGATGGCGTTTTCTCCAATGGAGCCGAGCAGCATGGATTTCAGCTCGCGGAAGAAAGGGCCGCCGTAGGGGTCTTGTTCCCATTCTTTGATAGTGGACTCGCGGTTGAGGATGCAAGGCAGTTTTTGGGTGGAATTGAGCCGGACGGCAAGCACTGCCTGGATATCCCGCGAGGAAGCTCCAATCAGGATATCAAAATCGGCCGAGTCTGCGACCCACTGCTTGTACATGGGGTGCCAGTAGGCAAAACTGCGGAAATCGAGATGCACAGTCGCGGTCTTGGTCTCGCCAGGTTCGAGCGCCAGCTTTTCAAAGCCCTTGAGTTCTTTATCCGGCCTGGAAAGCTGCGGGTTCAGTTGGCGTACATAAAGCTGCACCACTTCCTTACCGGGCATATTGCCGATGTTGGTCACGTCGACCGAGACATCTACACCTTCCTGGTCGGTAAACTCAGATGCGGAAACCCTGGGGTTGGTATAGCTGAACTGGGTGTAGCTGAGCCCAAACCCGAATGGAAATTGGACTTCCTTCTGCATTTTGTCATAGTAGCGGTAACCGATAAAGAGGCCTTCCCCATACCAGACTTCGTGGGCTTCCCCAGGAAAATTCAGGTAGGCAGGTGTGTCTTCCAAATTCAGCGGGAAGGTTTCAGCCAGCTTCCCGGAGGGGTTGACCTGGCCGAAGAGAATACCGGCAATTGCCTGGGCACCAGCCTGACCCATCATATAGGCCTCGAGCACCGCGGGAACCGAGTCGATCCATGGGTTGAGTCTGACAGGGGCGCCATTATTGAGGATTACCACGCAATTGGGCTGGGCAACAGCCACAGCCTTGATGAGCGCCTGTTGTTGCTGGGTCAGGTCCAGGGAGGCACGGTCATAGCCTTCGGATTCAATATATCCGGGCAAGCCGATAAAAAGTAAAGCGATATCGCTGGCTTTGGCAAGCTCAACCGCCTCGGCAATCATAGCTTCGTCCTGACGATCATCCGCGGGATAGCCTTCTGCATAAGAGAAGGCCACTTGCGGAGCCGCTGCACGTAAGGCATCGAGCGGGGCATCCAGCCGGGTGGGGTTGATGTGCGAACTGCCATTGCCCTGATAATGCGCTTCCACAGCGGTGCGGCCAATTACCGCTATCTTTTGCTGGTCCTTGAGGGGTAACAACCCGGAATTCTTAAGCAGCACCATGCCTTCAGCAGCAACTTCAGCTGCCAGTTGGTGGTGGGCTTCAACGCTGAACTGGCCTTCTTTCTTGGTCTCCCTGGCTTTAGCCAGCACGCTGAGGATGCGCCTGACGGCATCGTTGAGGCGTTCTTCGCTCAATTCGCCGTCGCGCACAGCCTTCACAACCCGCTGCACCTGGGTATCATCCGGACCGGGCATTTCGAGGTCGAGCCCAGCTTTGAGGGCGGCCACCTGATCGTGCACGGCTCCCCAATCGGACATTACAAAACCTTCAAAGCCCCATTCATCTTTGAGAATTTCTGTAAGCAGATTGTGATTTTCGGAGGCATAGTTACCATTGACCTTGTTATAGGAGCACATGACCGTATACGGTTTGGCTTGCTTGACAGCTTTTTCGAAAGCCGGCAGATAAATCTCACGAAGGACGCGCTCGCTCAGTTTGGCATTCACCACCAGGCGTTGCGTTTCCTGGTTGTTGACGGCGAAGTGTTTGAGCGAAGTGCCCACCCCCTGGCTCTGGACGCCCTGGATGAAGGCTGTACCCATCTCACCAGCCAGATAAGGATCTTCAGAAAAGTACTCGAAATTTCGGCCACAGATAGGTGTGCGCTTCATATTGACGCCCGGCCCCAAGATGACATCCACACCCTGGGCAATACACTCCTCGCCCAGCGCCTGGCCCATCCGGGCAATTAATTCGCGATTCCAACTGGCAGCGGTCAGCGAGGCGGTGGGGAAAGCCGTGGCTGGTTCACTCTGCTGCATATCGGCGGTCTCATCGGCGATGTGCCGCAGCCCGTGAGGGCCGTCCGCCATGTTCAAGTTGGTAATGCCCAAGGCTTTAAATGGGACGGTGATCCATTTGGAAGCCCCGGTGCAGAAGCTGGCTTTTTGCTCCAGGGTCATGGTTTTGATAATCGTTTCGGGATCCATATTCATCATCAGGCACCTCGTCAGAATGCAATAATTTTGGTGGCCGGTTGAATTCCGGCATGAGTCTATTTTACCTGATAACGGGTACAAAAAGGACGCGCCAAAACGGCGCGTCCTTTGAAATTCAGGATGGAATTAAGATTTGAATGCCAGAGCTTGCCAACCAGCGTAGAGGGCGGTTTCTTCGAGTTCGTTCTCGATGCGCAGAAGCTGATTGTATTTGGCTACACGGTCAGAGCGGCAAGGAGCACCGGTCTTAATCTGGCCCATGTTCATGGCCACAGCCAAATCAGCAATGGTGCTATCTTCGGTCTCACCGGAACGGTGTGAGCAGACAGCCCGCCAACCATGGGTCTGAACCATGGTAACGGCCTGCATGGTCTCGGTCAAGGAACCGATTTGGTTCAATTTAACCAGCAAGGCATTGCATGCTTTTTCTTCAATGGCCCGGGCGATGCGCTGGGGGTTGGTGACCAACAGGTCGTCGCCAACGATTTGCAGGCGATGGCCATTTTTGGCAGTGAAATTCTTCCAACCTTCCCAGTCGTCCTGGGCAAAGCCATCTTCAATTGAAACGATTGGGTATTGCTCAATCCAACTGGTCCAGAAATCAACCATCTGATCCGAAGTTAACTTCTTGCCTTCCTTGCGCATATTGTAGAGATGGGTATCTTCTTCATAGAGCTCGGAAGCGGCGGGGTCGAGGGCGATGCAGACTTGCTCGCCTGGTTTATAACCAGCTTTGGTGATGGCTTCAAGAATCAGTTCAACGGCTTCCACGTTGGCTTTAAGGGCTGGCGCAAAGCCGCCCTCGTCACCCACCAGTGTGGCATAACCCTTAGCCTTAAGAACACCCTTGAGGGCCTGATAAATCTCAGCCCCCCAGCGTAAACCTTCAGCGAAGGTTTCGGCGCCTAAAGGCATAACCATGAATTCCTGGGCATCGGTGGATTGCCAGCCCGTGTGAGCACCACCATTAAGGATGTTCATCATAGGCACGGGCAAGGTGTGGGCATAAACCCCACCAAGGTAGCGGTAAAGGGGCAGACCAACTGCAGCCGCTGCCGCTTTGGCAACTGCCAGGCTGGTACCAAGAATGGCATTGGCACCAAGTTTGGATTTATTAGGAGTGCCATCCAATTCAAGAAGCAACGTGTCGATGGCTTTTTGTTCTGTGGCGTCCCAGCCTTCAAGTTCAGAAGCAATTTCAGTATTAACGTTCTCAACCGCTTTTTGCACACCCTTACCGCCGTAACGGGACTTGTCACCGTCACGTAGTTCAAGGGCTTCGTGAATTCCAGTTGATGCGCCACTGGGCACAGCTGCGCGTCCAAAAGAGCCATCCCCGAGGATAACTTCTACTTCGATGGTGGGGTTGCCGCGAGAATCCAAAATCTCCAGGGCATTAATGTATTCAATTGATGTATCAAGATCCATAGTAACCTTCCTTCTTTTTGATTTATTAAGTATAAGCGATAAACGCTCCATTCACCTCGTTATAAGGGATCCCCTGGCGGTAAAACGACGTCTTTTTGCGTGCAAACAGCCTTGAGAAATGCGACAAACAAGGGATGTGGATTGGTGGGCCGGCTTAGAAATTCGGGGTGAAATTGACTGCCAAGCATGAAGGGATGATTCGCGACTTCGGCTATTTCCACAAGCAATCCATTGGGTGAGAGCCCGGATAGGGTCAATCCTTTATCCTGGAGCTCCTGTCTGTACTGGTTGTTGACTTCATAGCGATGGCGGTGCCGGTCCATAATCAGTTTTGGGCCACCGTAAGCCTCAGCAGCCTTGGTATTAGGTTGGATTTGGCAGGGATAGAGCCCCAATCGCATGGTGCCGCCCATATTTTTTAAGTTTTTCTGGTCTGGCATGAGATCGATTACCGGGTGTGTACTGGCCGGGTCAAACTCAGAGGAGTTGGCATCCGTAAAGCCAAGGACCGAACGTGCAAATTCAATGACCAGAATTTGCATTCCTAGGCAAAGCCCTAAATAAGGAATACGATTTTCACGGGCAAATTTTGCGGCCACAATCTTACCTTCAATGCCGCGGCTGCCGAAACCCCCAGGCACAAGGATTCCATCAAGATTACTTAATTTCTCAAGGTTTTCGGGCTTCTCCAAATCGCTGGAGAGAATCCAATCAATGTCCACCTCAACGCCGCATAGGAGACCAGCGTGACGGAGCGCTTCACGCACCGAAAGATAGGCATCATGTAATTCCACATACTTACCGATCAATCCGATACGGACATGCGGCTTGGCGCGGAGGCTTTCCTTGACGATCCAGCGCCATTGGGCCAGATCAGGAACTTGTGTGGCCGAGAGATTTAAGCGCTCGAGCAATATGTCCGCTGCCCGGTAGGCTTCCAGGGTAAGCGGAACCTCAAAAAGCAAATTGGAAGTGACCAGCGGAATGACGGCTTCGCGTGATACGTCGCAGTTGGAAGCAATTTTCTGGCACAAATCGGGTTCTACGGGGTAATCGCTGCGTGCCATGATCATATCGGGCAGGATACCCATGGAGCGAAGTTCTCTAACCGAGTGTTGCGTGGGTTTTGTTTTTGTCTCGGCGGTCGCCTTGAGATAAGGCAACCAAGTAAGGTGGACAAACGCTGAATTGTTTTTGCCGAGCTCATTGCGCAGTTGGCGGATCGCCTCCAGAAAAGGTTGGCTTTCGATATCCCCCACCGTCCCACCAACTTCTATCAAGGCAATTTCAGCATCAGACGATTCAGCTACTTGACGAATGCGGCGCTTAATCTCGTCCGTAATGTGCGGAACGACCTGGATGGTACCCCCCAGGTAATCGCCGCGCCTTTCACGGCTGATGACTTCTTCATAAACCTGACCGCTGGTGACCGTGCTGGTCTTGTTCAGGTGCAGGTCGCAGAAGCGTTCATAATGGCCCAGGTCAAGGTCTGTCTCGGAGCCATCATCCAGCACAAATACTTCACCATGTTGGAAAGGGCTCAGGGTTCCCGGGTCCACATTGAGGTAGGGGTCCAGTTTTTGAATGGTTATTCGAAACCCGCGCGCCTTGAGTAAGCGGCCAACTGATGCGGCCGTAACGCCTTTACCAACCGAAGAAAGCACGCCTCCTGTAAAAAAGATGTACTTAGTCAAATTATTAACCATCTTAACCTCAATTCTTGCCCATTAATAGAAGCGGGGAGGGCTGGAATTTTCAGCTCTCCCCGGATTATCTCGGTTAGTTTACAGAATGCGGTCTTTTAGTCCCTGGTCTGTTTGGAACGCATGGTGCGTTCGAAGATATCTTCGGTTTCGCTGTCAGCAGAATATGTTTTCTTAAGGCGACCTTGAACCTGGGGCTTGCGTTTCTCAGCACGGTCCATAGCCTGCCGCAGGGCAATTTCCATGAAGGTGGGATCAGGGATAACTTCTTCTTCAACCACTACTTCAACTTCTTTTTTAGCAGGTTTGCCACCCTTGCGGGCAGGTTTCTTTTCTTCAGCAGCCTGTTCAGGTTCTTCCTGTAGGGCCTTCATGCTGAGCTTAATTTGTTTCTTGCGTTTGTCCAGGTCTAAAACTTTGACTTCGACTTCGTCGCCTACTTTGACGACCTCAGAGGGCAGCTTGACATAATTGTGCGATAGTTCGGAGACATGCACGAGACCAGGACGTTCAGCACCCAGCTCAATAAATGCGCCAAAGCTTTCAAGACGGGCAACTTTGCCCTTGAGAACCATGCCTGGAACGATCTCACGCCAGTCGAGGGCGAGGGGTTCTTTCATGGTGAGTTCAATGTGATCTTTGAGCACGCGCTTAACCCAAACCGTAATTGGGTCACCAACTTTGATGACCTCATCAATATTTTTGACGATTTCTTCAGGTTTTTCAGGATTCATTACCTGGGAAATATGGAGGAAAGCCGGCAAAGCATTGTTGATGTCAATCAATGCTCCCTGCAATGAGGTTTTTAGCACTTTTCCAGCAAATTTTTGCTTGGGCTTGAGTGCGAGATCAGTTGATTGTTCGATTGGGCTATCCATACTATTTCTCCAAGGTGGTATTAATCACGACTAATTAGTATAACGATTTATTTGAACAGAGTCAATCTCTAAAAATCAATTTAGGGGTAAATCTTGCGGGCAATTATACTTTGGAAAGAGCATAATCGAAGAGTCCCCACCCCTGATTGGTGGAAGGTAAAAGGTTTTTAATATTCAGACAATCAAGTTCAGAGATAAAACCCCCCATTAGCGATATATAGGACTGAACTGGCAATCAAAAATTGTGAGAGATGGTAGGAAGAGATGACCCAAAACCGTAGATTCTTCTGGGTGTATTCAAACCTTTCCAAGGCGATCATCATATCCGAAACCACAAATAAGAGTGCACCAACGGATGCCAATGTTGCTGGGATCGGAGACCACCCTTGGCGAGCGTAACTGGCTACAGCCATGGTCAGCATGGTCAGGATAAAAACTGCATAGGCGATTGCCACTTTAAAAAAAGTCTTTATAGCTGGGTTCTTGTTTGCGACAGGTCTGTAGAATAAAGTTCCAAAAAGGATCACGAGCGCGGGTACCAGCAGGAAATTTCCGACAGAAATCAAGGTGGTCGGCCAGAGCGAATATCCTAGCGCGTAGGTAAAATGTGCCAGTGCAAACAGAGCCATGCCGGTGAAGAAGATAATTTTGTTCCGAAAGATCATGGCGATATCCCCGAAAAAGGTCAGGCTTAGGCCAATCAGGAATAAGAAGTAAGGTGGATCGGTCCCACCGCGGGTGATGAACCAGGCAATAAGCGGGAGAATAACAAAGGGTTTCACGGCATAGTAGAGCTTCATACGCCTTGTAGCCGCGGCAAACCAGGTGATTACTGCCATTAAAACAAAAAGGACAAAGAAAGGCAAAGACTGAAAGCCTTGTAACATTTCTTTAATAACAATAGAGGATTGCAGACCCTCGGTCATGAGTACAATTCTATCCTTTTCTCCGGCCGCGGCCCAGTAATTAGTCCAAAAAGGGCTTTTAGGTGAGGCTGCAGAGATGTCATTTCTGTTTTGCCAAACCCATTTCTTTAAGGAAGAAGGGGTTATTTTTCCAATCTTTTTGGACCTTGACATCCAGGGACAGAAAAACTTTTCGATTTGCCATGTTCTCGATGGCTTTTCGGGCAGAAACACCAATCTCCTTGATCATTTGTCCGCCCCGACCAATAAGTATGCCCTTTTGAGCTTCCCTTTCGACAAAAATAGCCGCCAAAACATAGAGATCACCGTTACTTCGCTCAGTGAACTCCAATACCCGGACAGCCAAGCTATAAGGCATTTCGTCATCAAGCTTCTCCATGGCACTGGCGCGGATCATTTCGGCGGCAATATCACGTTCAAAATCTTCGGTGATTTGTTCTTCGGGGTAATACTTGGGACCTTCTGGCAGCATCTCTTCCAGGGTTGAAATGAGTTCCTCAACACCCTTGCCCATTTCCGCGGAAATTCGAAGGATGCGCACAGCCGGGAGTAGTTTTTGGTAGGTCAGTTCATTGGCCACACGGGTTACTCCATCAGCCAAATCCTGCTTGGTCATCACGAGCAGAACACGGTCAGCTGGTTTCTTTTGCAGCATTTCAATCAGCTTACGGTCCACCGCATCCGGAGCAGCGGTACTATCTGCAAGGAAGGCAATAATATCTGCGTCCGCCAGCGCGTAGAAAGCTTCAGCGTTAATAAACTCGCTCAACTTATCGATGGGGTCATGAAATCCAGGTGTGTCCAGAAAGATAATCTGGGCTTTGTCTATGGTCAGGATCCCCAACTGGCGCCTGCGGGTAGTTTGGGGTTTAGCCGAAACCCCCGCGATTGGCTGACCCAACAAACGGTTCAGCAAAGTGCTCTTTCCGGCATTTGGGCGACCTACCAATGCTACATAACCGCTATGGAAACCGCCGTAGTCGGGTTCTGCCTGAGTGATCTCGTCGGGCGCAGCATCAGGGAGAATCAACTTTCCGTTCTCAATGTGCTGGCCTTCATGCCTGAGCAGCCATTCCTTGGTAGCCAGGCCGCCTTCAGCGCTGAAGCCGTGCATTTTTCCATCCGCGCCCAGCACCCGGTGGCAAGGGATGATGAGCAGCAAAGGGTTATGGGCTACTGCTGACCCCACTGCTCGGGCAGCCAGCGGTTTATTGATCTCAGCCGCCAGATCGCCATAGCTGAGGGCTTTACCCCAGCTTACTTTTCGCAGCGCGGTATAAACGTTTTTCTGGAAAGGAGTTACCGTGGCAATATCAATTTGCAGCGCGTCCAGGGCTTTGGGGTCACCGGTAAAATAATCAGCCAGCGCAATGGCGATCTCCTGCCCTTGTGCATCCAGAGAATCCATCAGGTTCTGGGGTTCGGGGCTGTCTTTTGGCAGCATGCCCAATGAAGAGATGCCCGCAGGGCTGTATCTGGCTCCGAGGGTTCCGAGCGGGCTGGGGAGATAAATTGTTTTTTCCATAAGGATCCTTAATGTGCTTCTGATAGCGTTCATTAATATTTCCTGGAGCAACCTAC
>Ga0209745_1001383_pt1 | contig 14506 bp, 14 predicted proteins | sample BarGraNGADG00312_FD_184495 | JGI IMG/M metagenome (GOLD analysis project Ga0209745, IMG submission 184495) | Arctic peat soil microbial communities from Barrow, Alaska - Barrow Graham LP Ref core NGADG0004-312 (SPAdes) (version 2) | ecosystem: Environmental > Terrestrial > Soil > Wetlands > Peat... | reverse complement strand
ATGCCAGATTGAAATCGCCAGAAGAGACAACATGGCCAAGGCGACAAGGCCTACATTGAGGGGGGGTTTGTGTGTGGCCCATGCCACCAAGTGCACGACCGTTGCGGAAATATAGTACAGAAATAAGACGGCCAGCATTGCCTGATGAGAGCGTGGCAGTCTTTTCCAGGCATCCAGAAAGGAGATTCGGCTTTCCGCTCCGGCCCCGTCCGCGGTCTCCATTGCGATCCTCCCTGCGATATTTCCAGAACATTCCTGCTAATTGGAAGCGTTCCGCTTCAGAGAAAGAGGAATAGCTGGCGTGTATTTTGCTTCTTACCTAGAATTCCAGGGCTAATTGTGGATATCCTGCACGAAGGAGAAATGGATTCCCTCCGACTTGAGGGTCTGGATCATTTCACCGACGACGGTGGGGGTATTCGGGCGGTGAAAGTGGCAGATACCGATGGCGGTGCCATCGCGCCGCGCTATATCGGCCAGCTGCCTCATAATTTTCCGGATATAATCGGGCTCGTTCTGGTGGTCGATGAAAAGCTGGTTCAACCTTCTCGGCATGCCCAAAGCGGTCGCCGCTTTCGTTACTTTACTCGAGGTCGAGCTGTCGCTGTCCACGGCGAACAAGCCGCGCTCCTGCGCCCACTGGCATTCGAAGGTCATGAGTGGGAGATCGTTGCAGCCCTTGCCCCCCTGATGGTTGTTTATTCCGACAACATGGGGGACTTGAGCCAGGTCGTCGTCGAGGGTCGCGTAGACCGTCTCCTTGCTCATCCCCGTCGCCAGTTGACCTTTCCCGGAGAATGAGTGGGGCGGGTCGTTCTCGGTTGGTATGTGCAACATTATCCTGTATCCCGCCTGATAGAGTTTCTCGGCCAGGTCATTTGCCGCCTGCGTATATGGGATGGTGGCGAAGGTAAGGGGAGCATCCACAGCCAGCCATTTATCGAGGTTCGCAGGCGATGACCCGGTATCGTCAACGACAATGGCGATTGTCGGTCCGGTCGTGTCGGAATCCTTTTCAACCGGGCTGCTCTTCACCGCGGCGACCGCCTGGTTTTTCTCCTGTGGCTGCCCGGGTTCGTCGGGTTGCGCCTGTGAAGCAGCCCCCGTTTTGGGAAACAGCACGAAATAAAGGGGGCCGACAGGAGATAAGAGGAGGACGCCAAGCAGTAGAAGAATTAGGCCGATGGCGAAAATACCCCTCCTTCGCCGCTTGAGCATACGCGCCCTGCGCAGTCTTTGTTGGATATCGGTTACGGGATCATTTGTAAAATAATCATCCAATAGACGGTACCTTTCCTTGCAGCACATTGTATCGGAATCCGGTTTGCCTGTCTTCATTAGAGAAGAACGAAAAGCCGCGACTATATTTCAACGGCCGTGGTCATGATTTAGAGAACCGTATATTGACGGCGCCGCTGGTATTGGTAATAACTGGATATTTCGAGGGTTGTTATCCGCTATTCCAGGCAGAGGCAGCAATGGGTTACACTTTCACCTGGATGGATAATGCGGAAAGCTGCTCGAAAGGGAGGAGTTCAGGATGAAGATCGACAGCCCTGAAGCATATATTGAAAGCATGCGCGGATTAAAAAGGAGAATATACCTCCTGGGAGATAGGGTCGATAACGCCGTGGATCACCCGATGATCCGGCCGTCGATGAACGCCATGGCCGAGACCTACAACCTCGGCAATGAGGCGGAAGCGGACGAGTTGCTTTTCTGCCGATCCCACCTGGGTGGAGGGAAGATCAGCCGCTTCACGCACATCCACCAAGATACGGACGACCTGGTGAACAAAGTGCTCATGCAGCGCCTGCTCGGCCGACGTACCTCGACCTGTTTCCAACGCTGTGTCGGAATGGACGGCTTCAACGCACTGTACTCGGTCACCTACGAATGTGACCAGGATCATGGAACGGAATATCACGAGAGATTGAAGGAGTACCTCCGGCACGTGCAGGAGGACAATGTGGTCGTCGATGGCGCGATGACCGACGTTAAGGGCGACCGCAACCTGCGACCATCTGAGCAGGTCGACCCCGACCTTTTCCTTCACGTCGTCGAGCGGCGTCCGGACGGGATTGTGGTAAGGGGGGCCAAGGCCCATCAGACGGGGGCGCTCAATTCGCACGAGATACTGGTGATGCCGACCACGGCCATGCGCGAGGACGAGGGCGATTACGCCGTCTCCTTCGCAGTGCCCGTCACCGCCGATGGCATCACCTTCGTCTTAGGGCGCCAGCCCTCCGACACCAGGAAGATGGAGGGGAGCCCGATGGATGTGGGTAACCCAGTGTTCGGCAGCCAGGAAGCCCTGATCATATTCGACGATGTATTCGTTCCCTGGGAGCAGGTTTTCATGTGCGGGGAAATAGATCAGAGCGGCAAGGTCGTGGAACGGTTCGCATCATATCATCGCCAAAGCTACGGCGGTTGCAAAGTCGGGGTGGGTGATGTGCTGATAGGAGCGGCACAGCTGGCGGCCGCCTACCAGGGAGTGGACCGGGCGAGTCACGTCAGGGATAAGATAACCGAGATGATCCACCTAAACGAGACGCTCTTCTCCTGCGGTATAGCTTGCAGCAGCCAGGGCAGTGCTACCCCCTCGGGATGCTATATGGTCGACCCGCTTCTGGCCAACGTCTGCAAGCATAATGTGACCCGCTTCCCGTTCGAGATAGCGAGGCTGCTGCAGGATATAGGGGGAGGACTGGTGGTCACCATGCCATCCGAGAAGGACTTCGAAAATCCTGAGGTTGCGCCCTATCTCGAGAAGTATCTGCAGGGAAAGAGCGGGATTTCGACGATGGATCGCATGAAGATCATCAGGTTTATTGAAAACATGACCGTGGGATGCGGCGCAGCTGCCTACCTCACCGAGAGCATTCACGGTGCCGGTTCGCCTCAGGCGCAGCGTATAATGATCAGCCGGTTGGGAAACCTGCCGGAGAAAGTGCGCTATGCGAAGAAGCTCGCCGGCATCGACGACTAGCGACGGAACCGACCGAGGCCGTTCTTCCGTCATGTTATAATGGGACACAGTTCGCGTTTTATAGGGCAACTTCCAAATAAGAAGGGAAAGCGAGTTTTTTGCGCCCTTTTTGGATGAGCGAGGTAAAACAATGACCCGAGGGCTTAAAATCTTAATAATCCTGGTAAGCATTGGCATGTTGGCAGGCATAGTGCTCGCGCTCGCCCTTCCCGGAGGCAAGGAGGAATCCAAGGCGCAGTCTGAGGGCCAGGAGGTCGTACAAGAGGCAACTGCAGGCGAAGGTAATCAGGGCCAATCGGAAACAGGCGCTCAAGAAAATGCTGCTGGCGGTGCGAACCAGACAGGCAATTCTGCAGCACAGGGCGGAAGCCCTTCGGTGACGATAAACCCCAATCAAGGAGGCGGCGGAGCACCCGGGCTCACCGTGAATTTTCCCGACCCGGTCGGCGGTGGGGAGCAGAAGCCGCCGGATGGTTACAGCGACCTTTACGGCCAATGGATAGCGGAGCTGACAGGTTCCAGCTACGGGCTCAAGAATTGTTATCTCAGCTTAGAAAGCAATGGAAACATAAGCGCGCCTGACAACTACCTTTCCGTATTCGAGATAGTCACCAGCCAGTTCAAGTGGCAGTCAGGCAGCCCGGATTTCGCGGCTGAGGTGCAGGCGGTGCTCAAGCTGGGAAACCAGAACCAGATTCCACTTAAGATCGAGCTTACAGGCCAGGTCTCGGAGTCTTTGGATAACATTCAAGGCACTTTTTCGGCTGTTCCCCAAAACGAAACCTTTGCCGCCTATGCCCAACAGGGAAATTTCACCTTGCATCGCTGAAAACCAACGAAGTTTCCCCCTATCATTTCAAGAAACCCCAGTAGAATAAGCTGATAATGCGCCTACCTTCCGGCTGCTCAATATCACCCATAAGTAGGATGGGCTCAAAAAGGCACAATAACGATACCAAATGTAATGAAGAGTTATTGGCCAGAAACAAAATGAAGGGGGCCATAAAAATGGACAGGAAGCGAATACTGATCGTAGATGACGATGAGGACCTGGTGAGGATTCTCGGTGTCAACCTGATGGCGGAGGGCTTCTATGTGTCTACCGCTTTCGATGGCATGTCAGCCGTCATGCGCGCACATAAAGATCAGCCCGATCTCATCATCCTCGATATCAAGATGCCGGCAGGTGACGGCTTCAGCGTGGTAGAAAAGCTCAGGCTTTCCGCCAAAACCTTTTCAATCCCGATAATATTCTTGAGCGCGCTTCCCAAGGAGGATATGGAAGAGAAAGCCTTTGCCGCCGGCGCGATGAAGTATTTCTCGAAGCCTTTTGACATGTCTGTCCTGGTGGGTTGCATAAAGGACTCCCTCGGAGTGGAAAACGCTGCGGTGCCCGCCCGCTATACGACCTGAGTCCTTTTCTCAAACCCGGCCGCGGCTTTTAGTATCCCGTCCCTGGGGTCAGGCCCCTGCATCTGCATTTTCAAGAGTGTGATCTCTCCTTATCGTGGCAACTTGAAAATGCAGATGCAGGGGCCTGACCCCATTCTGGTACTTGAACAGGAGATACAGGGCTTACAGCGAATATTCTATTGAGCCTGTTGGTCTTGGAGCGTGCAACAGAACAAGGGCTGGCGGTTCGGAGGGGAAAACAAGGGCGGGCGATAATCCGAAAAGGAGGTGAAGAAAGGCATAGGGGGACGATATTTTATTCTCCCGGCCGTGGTCCGTAAATTACCTGAAAATTATCCATCCCGCTCTACTTTCGCTAATTCGGCCAATTAAAAGAGCCATTTGATTGAATAAGGGGGTTGTTGAGAAAATGCGACTCAAAAAAATTCTTATTTTTGTTATCGGTTGCCTGATGACGCTGTCATTGTTATCCGTCTTCCTCATCGGCTGTGGGGGAGGCAAAAAGGCGGAAGTGGTCATCGGGCTGACAGCGCCTCTCAGTGGGGCCGGAGCCGGTTACGGCCAGGACATCAGGGACGGCATCGATATGGCCATCAAGAAGGCAAACGATGCGGGTGGCGTAAAAATCGGCGATACAACCTACACCTTCAAATTGGAATCGGCCGACGACCAGATGACCCCGGACATGGCACAGACCAATGCCAATCGTTTCGTTCTGGAAGACGGTATTAATATCATTTGGGACCCGACGGCAAATACCATCGCGCCGCTCATGACGAAAAACACGACGAGCGGCGAGGAATTCCTCATCATGGCCTACAGCAGCGTGCCCCTCTACGCGCAATCGCCCAATAAATTGATGATAACCTTGCCTCCGCCCTTCTCTGTTTATTTGAAGCCCTTTATCCAGACGGCAATGGGGCAGGGTTGGACCAAGGTCTCAATGATGCAGACTACGGGTGCTTATGGCGATCTCTGGGGCAGCAGTTTCGAAAAGGCATGGACCGGGGCAGGTGGAACAGTCCTGGCCAAGGCTCCTGCCAACTACTATACCGAGACGGATTACAGTGCCTACCTCACTACCGCTCTCGCTCAAAACCCCGACGTCATATTCTGCGGCGGGCCTTCCGAGCCTACCGGATTGCTGATGAAGCAAGCGCGCGACAAGGGATTCAAGGGCGGCTTCATCGTCATCGATCAGGCCAAGCTGGACGTAATCGCAGACGAGATAGGCATGGACAAGCTCGAAGGAGCGATCGGTGTCTTGCCGGTGGACGAGGCGACGTGGACCTACATGCCTACGTTTGCCAACGACTTCCAGGCGCAGTATGGGCGGAAAGTCACCTGGGAAGCCGCTATATGCTATACCGGATTCCATATCCTCACCGAAGCCATGAAAAGCGCCGGCAGCGTTAGCGATCTTACAGCCATTCGGGCCGGCTTCGCCGCCAACGGCGTGGCCATGACTTCAGGCGATGAGTATCCGGTGCAATTCTCGGGCATCAACAACGACACGGGCGCCCTATTCATGCCGGGCACACCCGTCTTCGTGAAAGATGGGCAATTCCAGCCGGGAACGGAGGTCGATTGGTGGTTGGCACAGTAGGCCTTTGAGAGCCTTCGAAGATGTATTTGTTATCGGGAAGCTCGTAATGAGCTTCCCGATAAACGTTTACAGGAACAAGTGACGCAGTTGCCGATGAGGAGCGAAGATTGTCTTTTTTCTTGAGCCAGGTAATCATCGGAATCCAACTGGGCAGCCAATACGTCATGGTCGCCCTCGGCCTCACCCTCATCTTCGGTATATTGGACATTTCACATTTCGCGCATGGGCACATGTACATGATAGGAGCTTATCTGCTCTACATAGTCATGGTCCTCGGAGGCTTCAATTACTGGCTAGCCCTGATTATCTGTATGGCCGGCCTCGCCGTAGCCGGGGTCGTCGTGGAACGAGCTGTCTACAGGCCGCTGCGCGGGCGGCCCAGCATCAATTCATTCATTGCCGCTATCGGCCTCATCCTGGTTCTTGAAACATTGGTAAGGGGGATACAACCCAACCCTCTGAGCGTTCCGCAGCCGATCGACAGCACGGTGCATTTCCTGGGCACGACCATGGAAGTGCAACGCCTGATTGTTATCTTCGGAGCGATTTTCTTTGTAATCCTGCTTCAGCTGTTCATCAAACGGACCAGGTTGGGGACGGCGATAGAGGCCATGTCGCAAGACCGTGAGGGAGCTTCGCTAGTAGGTATTAGCGTCAATCGAATGTCCGCTCTGACCTTCGCGCTGGCGACCGCGCTCGCCGCCGCGGCGGCTGTGTTGATGGCGCCACTGGCCTTCATCGCTCCCGAGATGGGAAGCACCCTCATCCTCAAGGCCTTCGTCATCGTGGTCATCGGCGGGCTCGGCAGCATGAAGGGGGCTATCTTCGGCGGATATATCCTGGGCATTCTCGAAGCGCTGGCCATTGCTTATGTCTCCTCGGCCTACAAGGACGTCTTCGCCTTCGGGATACTTATCGTCATTCTCGCTATTCGGCCCACCGGCCTCTTCAAAGGTAGGGAGGCCACATGAAGAAGTACGCGAGAATCGGCCTCTATCTCCTGGTCCTGGCGGCTGCCATCGCCCTACCTTTGTTGCTGAACATGTCGAGGAAGGGCAAGTATCAGATCCAGATATTTACCCTGGCCATGGTCTGGGCCATCGCCACCTTAAGCCTCAACCTGATTCTGGGATATACCGGTCAAGCTTCTCTCGCCCATGGGGCCTTCATGGGAATAGGAGCTTACAGCTTCGCTATCATGGTCGAGCGCATTGGGATCAACTTCTGGTTAGCCCTGCCGCTTACCTGCCTGGTGACCGCCTTTATCGGCTTGCTTATCGGCTTGCCCTCGCTCAGAACGAAAGGTCCCTACTTTGCCATCCTCACTCTCTGCTTCAATGTTATTGTCGTAGTCGTCTTCTTCAACTGGACCTGGCTCTCCGGTGGAACGGCGGGGCAGAAACTGACCATACCTTCTTACCTGAGCCAGCGCTGGGTACGTTACTATGTGGTCCTTTTCTTCCTGATTCTGGTACTCCTGATAGAGCGACAAATAGTGAAGTCATTGTCGGGATCGAGTCTGATAGCAGTTCGCAGCAACGAAGCCCTGGCGGAGGCCGTGGGTATTAGATCATTCCGGGAAAAGTTGATTGCCTTTACCGCAAGCTGCTTCCTGGTTGGATTGGCCGGCGCCCTCTTCGCCATGGAGAGCGGAAATCTTAATTATAATGTCACCAACTACCTTTACTCTTTCTACATCCTCATCTATCTGCTTATCGGCGGCGTCGCTACTCTGGCCGGGCCGGTGGTTGGAGCCGTTGGATTATATTGGTTATTAGACCGCATTGAAGCCTTGGGTGAATTCCGCTACTTGATCTTCGGCCTCATTCTCATAGTCTTCATCATCTATCTGCCCAGGGGCGTGGTCGGGGGCATCAAGCAGCTGTGGGAATGGGCGAAAGGGCGATGGACGCGAAAGGAGGTGCCAAGTGACACTCCTGCGTATCGAGGGCCTGACGAAGAGGTTCGGGGGATTGGTAGCGATTAACAAGCTGGATTTCGATATCCCCGCCAATTCCATCACCGCCATCATTGGTCCTAATGGGGCCGGGAAGACGACACTCTTCAATGTCATTGGTGGCGCGATGAGGCCGGACGAAGGCAGGATAGTCCTCGATGGCAAGGATATCACCGGCTGGAGGGCGCACAACGTCGCCCGTGAGGGAATATCCAGGACCTTCCAGACAACCGCCCTTTTCGAGGAATTGCCCACCTGGGTAAACCTGGTCATAGGCTATCGCATGCGCACTCGGTCGGGAGTCTTGGACGGCGTGTTTCGCACTCCCCGGTCGGTTCGGGAACGCAAGGAAACCAGCCAGAGAGTGTTGGAGATACTGGCATTCACCGGCCTGGCGGATTACGCGGATAAGCCGGCCGGGTCGATTCCGCAGGAGGCGCAGAAGCGATTGGCGATAGGGGTGGCCCTCATCGGCCGACCCAAGTTGGTTCTGCTCGATGAGCCGACCGGTGGAGTCGGCCTGGGAGAAACGGATGAAATCATTACTCTGATCGAAAAGATCCGAGATTCGGGCGTGACGGTGTGTGTAATCGAACACAAAATGCGGATGATCATGCACCTGGCCGATCACATCGTCGTTCTCAACTTCGGGGTGAAAATAGCGGATGGCAATCCGCAAGAGGTATGCGAAAACCCGGGCGTCATAGAGGCGTATTTAGGTGAGTACATTGCTTGAACTGGTAAATGTTTCCTGCTCCATAGGACGCCATACTGTTATAAGCGGCGTATCGCTCCAAGTCGGTGAAGGCGATCTGGTTTGCATGCTGGGCGCGAATGGAGCAGGAAAGTCATCACTCTTCAAGACGATAAGCGGCCTTAGCAAACCCAGTGGAGGTTCGATTGTTTTTCAAGGGCAGCCTATTCACAAAAAGGCTCCCGAGAGGATAGTCAGGATGGGAATATCGCTATGCCCGGAGGGGCGAAGGCTTTTTCCGAAACTCTCCGTTAAGAAGAACCTGATGATGGGGGCATATACCCGAAATCGCCAGAAGCATGAGATCGCGCAAGGCCTGGATGACGTTTACGATCTTTTCCCTATACTGAAGGAGAGAAGCGGCCAGGATGCGGGAACCTTGAGCGGAGGGGAACAGCAGATGCTGGCCATCGCCAGGGCCTTGATGAGCAAGCCCAGACTGCTGTTGCTAGACGAACCTTCACTGGGATTGGCCCCTCTGATAGTCAAGAAGATAATGGAGACTATCGTGGACATAAACCGTCGCGGAGTGACCATCCTGCTTTCCGAACAAAACGCGAGCATGGCGTTATCCATCTCATCGCGAGGCTATGTGCTCGAGAACGGAAGCATCGTAATGGAGGGGCCGGCCGCTCAATTGGCGGGCAACGAAGAGGTCCGGAAGGCCTATATCGGGGCTTGAATGCCACCGGATTTGTGAAGCGCGGTACTGAGATACTGATTGGGGGTTGCGGCATGAAAACAAGCGCCACCTGTGGTGAATGTGGGATTCCGCTGGGAATCGCCAGGACGCACGACTGGAATCCCAACGGGACCATCACCGAGAAAAACGACCCCAGGCATCGTATGCTCTTCTTCGAGTCCGATAATCTCGACCGCCTCTGGAGTAGGCTGTCCGAGCTGCTCGGGGTAACCATCGAACACCTGTGGGAGTTGGTAATATATTCCAAGAGCCACGCCACCCGCTCCTTTCTTCACAGCAGCCTGCCCTGGTGGACAAATCTCCTGTCCCGTTTTTTGGGCTATCGAAGCGCGATATCGAAAGTGGAAGCCCAAGGCTTATTGATGGGCTATGGCAAAATCACTCTCGGCGGCCAGTATCCGGAGAGGGGCCGCCCCGATCGAGTTACGGTCTTCATAGAGGACCCCTACTCGCTGCCCCTTTTCTGTGGCGACTGCCAGGGGTCGGCGGAGGTGTTGGAAAGGCGGCCGGTCGAAATAACCTACCAGGCGCTGGACGCCAGAAGGCATCAGATCGACATGACCATGAAGGGCGAGCGGCTGGGGGAGGACCTCTTCGAATGGCAGGAACCCGCTCTCGAGCCGGGGGGCGATATAGCGTATGAGCGCTGTCCGGCCTGTGGCAGCCCACTGGAACTGAAGCGTTTCTCCTGGGATCTCGAGACCGGAGTGATAAGGGATACGGAAACCGGGCGCAGGATAGCCTTGTTCGGCAGCCAGGGCTTGCTCCTGGTCTTCGAGCGCCTGGTCCATGAGTTCGGGGATCGCGTGATGGAAGCGATCACCGCAATTGAACGGGAAAACACAATCGCCGCAATGAGCCTCGAGGAAGCGAAGAGCGGTTTTGAGGGTCTGCGCGTTCGGGCCGCCGTAAGGGGATTGGGATTAATTACCAGATTGGAAATAGACGAAACGGGAATGAACATCAGCATCACGAATCCCTCGATCCCCGCCTATCTGGCCGGCCTCGCCTTGGGCACTTTTGAACTGGCAACCGGGATTCCGGCGGCTTACCAGATGAAAGCCAAGGCCAACCAGCTGAATATCGAAGTAACTCCGCAATAACCTCCACATGTGGAGGTTAGGGTTAGCTGAGATTAGGATGCCGCCGTCAGGTGAGCATGAAAATCCTGTTAATATTGTTAAACTGGCGTTGAGGAATTTCCTTGTCATATAGTAGTTGAAAGCGAGATTGCTACCCGTGGCAGGAGGAGGTAGATAAGGATGGCGAAAAAGTTAATCGATCTTAGCATAAGCATCGAGGATGGGCTGCCCTCCGATCCCGAAGCAATGATCCCGAGGATAATATACGTTAATCACGCGGGGGGAACCCAATCCATGGCGGAATTTTTCCCGGGCATCGAGCCGGAAAAAGATCTTCCCGGCGGAGTCGGATGGGCGCTCGAGATACTCACACTCTCCACGCACTCAGGCACCCACCTCGACGCGCCATGGCATTATCATCCAACCATGGACAAAGGCAAGCCTGCTCTGACCATCGATCAGGTGCCCCTGGATTGGTGCATGGGGCCCGGAGTCGTTCTCGATTTCAGGAACTTTCCGGACGGTTACCGCGTAATGGCATCGGATGTCGAAGAAGCCTTCAGGGAGATGGACTATAAGCTAAACGAGGGTGACATAGTGCTCGTCATGACCGGTGCCGACAAGTATTGGGGCAAACCGGAATACCTTGTTAGAGGCTGCGGCATGAGCCGCGAAGCTACATTGTGGATGCTGGAACGCGGTGTTAAGGTCACTGGTACAGACGCCTGGTCCTGGGACCGTCCCCTTCCACTGATTGCCGAGGATTTCCAGAAAACGCATGATGCGTCCTTGATCTGGGAGGGCCATTTCGCTTCCATAGAAAAGGGTTATTGCCACATCGAGAAGCTCTCGAACCTCGAGGAGCTCCCGCCTTACGGTTTCACCGTTTTCTGTTTTCCCATAAAAATAAAGGCTGCCAGCGCCGGTTGGGCGAGGGTAGTCGCGCTTTTGGAGTAGCAAAATGGAGAAGAGATGAGAAAACGCCGCAATGTAACTGCCGTCTTCGATGTCGATCAACAGCTGGAGGGCGTGCACGAGAAGATTTCCGCCATCCTGAAATCCTATCCCGGCGTGGTTTACATGCCATGTTATTACCGCTCAACTCCTCCGCGCATCTTCATCAGGGAAGACTCGGTGCGGGTTATTGTTAGAAAGGGAGAGCCTATCCTGAATCCACGGGGTCGTTGTTATGACCTCGCCGCAGCCGATTACCAGATTTTGGGAGAAGGCATATTTTATATCGCATATGAATTCTCGGGGCGGCGTTTTGAATTCGAGATGCAGGGCTGCCTGATGGAAAAACGCCTGCAGCCCGGGGGGCTCGATGAGGAACTATGGGAGCTGTGTGACAGCCGTGGCATCTATGATGTCGTGCCGTTGTTGAAATTGAAGCGAGTCGCGGCGATAGGACAAGAAGCCGTAAGGCTGCGTATAAAAAAGCTCGATCCTGAGATATCACTGCCGTCTTACGCTCACTCAGACGACGCGGGCTTGGACATCTCAAGCGCCGAGGAGCTGGTGCTCGAGCCGGGCCAGCGCTCTCTCGTTGGTACCGGCTTCGCCATGGCACTGCCTCGGGGCTACGCGGCCTTCGTTCAACCCAGGAGCGGGCTTGCCGCCCGCCATGGTATCAGCGTCGTGAATACCCCCGGGCTCATCGATTGCCATTACCGTGGGGAAGTCAAGGTCATATTGATCAACCTGGGAAGGGAAGCCTTCACCGTAAAGAAGGGCGACCGTATAGCCCAAATGGTAATTCAGAAGGTCGAATCGGCGGAAATCCAAGCTGTGGATGAACTGGATCAGACGGCCCGTGGCCAGGGAGGCTTCGGCTCGACCGGCGTGTGATAAACAAAAAAAAAGAGACGGTTTCCCATCTCTCCCGGTAGCTCTTTTCAGAGCGCCGTGTGGCCGAAAATTACATTTTGCCACAACCTGCCGACCTTAAAGAACGCGTATCTTTGACGCCCTCAGCTATCCTCCATAACAAGACCGGGCTCGTATTCGACCTCGGATTCGCCTATCTCTTCTATCCTTGAGGAATCCACGATGCGGAAGTATCTTATGGGCATCGCTAGCTGTTTGGCGAGAGCGATTTCGGGAAGGACACCATCGCTTACAGAGCCGAAAACCCAGAGTTCATCCGCCTTTGTTATCAACAGATTGTTGGCAGCCCTGACCCTGTCCCTGTCCACCAGATCGGACAGAAAATAACCGAAGAGCATGAAGGGATTGATGGGGATGCAATCCATTTGAAAGACAAAAGCCGATATTTTTTCGCGATAATAGTAGGTTAATTTTGACATTGCAGTAAATACTAATTTAGTCTCTGGTGCTCCGCCCATGTCCACCCTGTCCTTTAGATTTCGCCATCCCACCCTCGGCCGTGCCTCAGGCCTCGAAGCTCATTCCTGCAAAGGTAACGGCGGAGGCCTCCTGGCGGTCGTACCAGTGCGAGTGGTCGATGAGCCTTCCCTCGCCTTCCAATGCCTTACAAAGGGTGTATATGGGAGGCAATCCACAGACGTTTCGAACGTCATGCTCCGCTGCAATGTATGAATAAAAGCCCTCCGGGTCTCCCGCTGCCAGGTATTGCAGCATTTCCTTATCCTTGGCAATTACCGACGAGAGCCGGACGGGGTCAAGGGGCAGCGAACTGCCAAAGCGGCTCCCGACGTGCGAGAGGTCGCCGGAGGCGATTACGAAGACGTTTTCTCCCATAGCCGAGATCAGCCCCTTCAGAGCCGAGATAAAGGAGCTTATCTCTGGATCCTCCGAAGGGGAGCGGCCTTCCTGGATAAAAGGATGAAAAGAATTACAGGTAATAGGCAGCAAGTTGAAGTGATCGGCTCCGCCGAAGATAACCGATAGCATCGGCAGGTGCATCTCTATTGAATGCTCTGAGCGGTGGGAAACCTCGTCACCCAGCCCATTCATACCAGCCGCCCGGGCCAGCCCTTCTGCCAAACCAGCATCGGTCTGCACCATTCCGAAGGGGGTCAGATAGTTTTTACTGGTAAGGGCGAAGGCTCCCTGCATCTCGCCATGGCAGGTTCCCAGGATAACGACCAGTGGCTGTGGGCGCCGCTGCGCGTTGGCCGGTCGAGAGTAAATTTTCCCATAGCATTCCCAGCCCCGCTCCATATCGATATGGGGAGCGATGATGGCGAGGGGCATGGCTCCGTTTGGCCCGGGTTCACCCGCATCGGCGACCATCTTGGTTATCTGCTGCAATAAGCTCCTCGGCTCGGCCGCATAGGCGCTTCCGGCACAGCTCATCGGCCGGTTTGGTAGCGACAGGTATTCGGCGTCAATATGCTTTTTCAGAGCCTGGAATTTGGGGCTGTCCAGGAGCAGCTTATCGTCCAGTTCACAGAAAATAGATTCAAGTTGATCGCTGGTTATAATGTCTCCAAATCTTCGAACGTAGGCGGTCTGAAGGTCACGCAAGTTGCGGCTGCCGTCGCAGAGAGAGGCGATGTAAAAGAAGGCGGGCGGAATCAGCACCATGCTCTTGAAGTAACCCTGGGGATCTCGCAAGGCGATCACCTCCCGTCCCTGCTGCTTTACCGGGACGGCCTCCAACCGTCGCAGCCTCGGATGTTTCTCCGCTTCCATGGATGTTTAGTGGACCGTCCCATAAATAAATGGCATTCGAGCGCCGCTGTATCCCCTCTCGCTAAGCGCGCGACTGAGACGTACTCGGTACGTCGCAGGGAGCGGAGCGCAGCGGGAATAGCTCAGCAACACGCTTGGCGCTCACCGTATTCATTGGATGGTCCCCTAATAATTCACCTCCAATCGGTGCGTTTTTTTGCTTCGCGCTCCATGCCCACGTCTAATGCGAGCCAGGCTTTGGCCCGGATAAGCTCAGAACAGGAGGGATCAACAACAAGCGCCATAAGCGCTTCCACACCCCTGGGGTCTCCGATGCGGGTCAAGGCTTCTATGGCCTGAAAGGCCAATTTATCGTCTCCGCTGGAGAGAAGCTCGATCAAT
>Ga0209745_1001382_pt1 | contig 14510 bp, 14 predicted proteins | sample BarGraNGADG00312_FD_184495 | JGI IMG/M metagenome (GOLD analysis project Ga0209745, IMG submission 184495) | Arctic peat soil microbial communities from Barrow, Alaska - Barrow Graham LP Ref core NGADG0004-312 (SPAdes) (version 2) | ecosystem: Environmental > Terrestrial > Soil > Wetlands > Peat... | reverse complement strand
GAAATCGACGCCGAGGATGTCGGGGGCCAGGTGCTGGATCGTATTCTGGCATGCGGGGCAGAAGGCGACGACCTTCTTTATCCCGAGCTCGGTGAACCTGCGCGCAAGGGAGGCCGCCCTGGCACGGCCCTCATCGACCAGCCCGAGCCGCAGGTAGTACTCGCCGCAGCATTCAGCCGGGTCGCTGAAGACCGCCAGACCTTTGAGCAGCGGCGTATGCGCTATGTAGGGCGTCAGGCGCTGGTTGCAGCCCAGGAAGAGCACTTCCTCGCCGCCCGGCGGCAGCGCCCAGGACTCCAGGTCTTTCTTCTCTGACTCCGAGAGCCACTTCTCCAGGCTACTCCAGAGGTTTGGTCCGTCGCGCTGCGGCATCGCGTTGCAGAAGATGCGCGGGATGCCTGATGCGAGATACCGCTCCTCGTACCGCTCCAGGAGGAGTCCGTAGGGATGTGCGTCGTTCGGGCAGAAAGCGTCACACGACATGCACCCGGTGCACCTGTCCAGCACCATGCCCACGCGTTCCCCGTCCGCGAGCCTGCGGACGAGCCTTCCGGCGATGGCCGGATTGACTCGCAGCACGGGGCAGCGCGACAGGCACGTCCCGCACTGCTCGCACCTCTCCCGTGAGTAATAATCGATCGGCATGTGCCACCCGCCTGCGTACTGTAATAAAGGTCAGTATAACCTCAAGGGGCCGAACGCGGTCGTGCCGGAAGGAAGGGCGTGCCATCCGGACGCCGAAGTTGACAAGCAGAGCGTGCTGTTCGAAGGCGTCGAAAGGAGCCGGCGTGAAACCAAAGGAGACCGTTGCTGTGCTGCTCGAGCACTGGGAGGCGGTAAGGACTGGTGAGATGGACGGTGAGCTTGCGATCTATCACGACGATGTGACCCTCGACTTTCCCCAGACGGGAGAGACGATCAAGGGTATTGCCAACCTCAAGGCGTCGCGCGGTCACACTCCGAAAAAGCCGGTGGACCTGCTGGTCAGGCGCATATTGGGTTCCGGGAATTTCTGGCTCTCGGAGTACAGGCTGACTTACGAGGACGAGTCGTGCCCCGAGCACGGGGTCAGCATCATGGAATTCCGTGGCGACAAAGTCTTCCACGAGACGCAGTACATGGCCGATCCGCTGGAGGCCCCCGGATGGCGCGCAAAGTGGGTCGAGAAGACGGACTAGATAAGCCCGCCTCAGCCCTGGTCTGATGGCGCCGAGACTCTCCTGACAGGGGGCGCCTCGTACTCGAAGGACCCGAGGTCCCACCCGCCGAGGCTGCCCGCCGCCTCCAGCACGCTGTCGAGGAACTGCACCAGGTCCCTCTCCGGCCGCGCGGATTCACGCAGGTCGTCGTAGCGCATCATCCACTCACCCATAGGCTCGCTCCAGCCCGCCGCGTCGGGGCGGACGACCGCGGAGGCGACTCCGGCCGGCGGCGGATAGATATATGCGTAGAAGCCGGGGTCCGGGGCCTCGTCATTGCCGGGCCAGAAGCCCGCGGTCATGAACTCGGCGTCAAGGTCGTAGCGCATGATGTAGTTCGCGTCAGCCGGCGGCTCGGCGTGCTTGCCGGTGAAGACGAGGACCGAGAGGTCGAAGCTGCCCCACCAGAACTGGACGCTGTTCCTGCAGAAGAGCTTCGCGCTCCACTCGTCCAGCACGTTGGCCACCGCGGTGATCACCGAGAAGAACTTCCGGGCGTGCTCGGGCTCGTACGTGCGGTTGTGCCTGTTCTCCTCGAGCGGCGTAGCATCGGGGACCTCCTGTGGCTTGGTCCAGATATCCACGCCCACGCCGTAGTCATTCAACCCTTCCATGACGTCCTTGTAGACCTCAGCCACGCACCTGGCCGGAATGAGAGGGATCGTGCGCGAGCGCCCGTCGCTCATGAACAGCGACAGGGTGTGATCGAGAAGGTCGAAGACGACCTCGACCGACGAGGTTCCCCACGGCATCGGACCGGTGGTCAGGCCGCGCGACGTGACGCAAAGTGCCGATCCGACCCACTCGGGCCGGGGAGCATCGAGCGCGAGCTTTATCTTCCCTGCTATCTGGGTATAGAGCTGCAGTGTCTTCTTGGTCTTGGCCCACTCGGGATAGGGAAGCTCCGGCCATCTGCCGGGGGTGTGAAGCGTTGACATGATACTACCTCCTTGTTTCGCACAGGCGATTACTTCTGTGAGCCGTTCGCGAAACCTGCTTGCTTGGCCGCTGCGATGTACATGTGCTTACATAGCCTGAGAGCCTGCAGATGTCCGCATGCTCAGGAGGAATAGTGAAAGACGTCACCGATAAGGTAGTGCTGGTTACCGGCGGAAGCAAGGGCCTCGGGAAGTCCATCGCGGCGCGGTTCGCGAGAGAGGGCGCGAAGGTGGTGTTGTGGGCGAGGACGCAGGCCGCCCTCGATGCCGCAGTCGAGGAGTTGTGGGGAAAAGGCTTCGAAGCGTTCGCATACTTCGTGGACGTCTCCGATGCGGGCAGGGTGATGGCCGCGGCTGACAGGGTCAGGAAAGACGTGGGCCCCGTGGACGTACTCATAAACAACGCGGGGGTCATCTACGGCGGGCCGTTCCTCGAGGTCTGCGTCGAGGACCACATTCAGACTATGGACGTCAACTTCACTGCTTTCATGTGGACGATGAAGGCTTTCATGCCCGACATGGTCGAGAAGAACGACGGACACGTCATCAATATCTCTTCGGCGGCGGGGCTGAGCTACACTCCGCTCATGGCTTCCTACTGCGGCGCCAAAGCCGCGGTGATCAATTTCACTGACGCTGTCAGGCTCGAGATGAAATACCTGAATAAGGACGGGGTCAAGCTCACGATCGTATGCCCCGCTTTCATCAAGACCGGCATGTTCGAGGGGGTCAGGACGCCGCTGTGGCTGCCCTGGCTCAAGCCTGAAAAGCTCGCGGACAAGATCTACAAGGGCTACCAGAGAGACTCGGAGATGGTGGCCGAGCCGATATTCCCGAAGCTCGCGCCGGCCTTCAGGGCCGCCAACACCAGGCGCTCCCTGGACTACCTCCAGACGGTCTTCGGGCTGACCGATTCGATGTGCGAGTGGCGCGGCCACGAGGGCCGGCGCCCGGAGAAGAAGGACTGATCCGCGGCCCTATTCGGCCTCGTACGGGTCAACATGGATCGAGGCATGCTCGCTGTGGGTGAGCGGCATGAGCTTCACCACAACAGCATGGGCAACGTTGTCGGCATCTTCTATCGAGATCGACGGTTCGACAGCGATGTGCATGTCTACGTGAAGGGCGCTGGGACCGATGTGCTCCACCTTGAGGTCGTGCACGTTCATGACGCCGGGAGCCGACAAGGCAGCTCCTCGCAGAGACTCGAGAGTCTTCCTTCCCGGTGATTTCCCTATGAGGAACGAGTAGTTCTCGAGGAAGAGGTAGACTGCCGCGAACGCGATTATGACGCCCACTATGATCGACCCCACGGGATCAGCCCACCACACATCCTTTATGGCCAGCACCACCGCCACCACCGCTATCGCGTAGGCGATCTCGTCGCGAGCCACTGAGACCAGTTGAGTCTTTGCGGTAGCGGCTTCGCTCTTCTCCCGGGCCAGCACGAAGATGGGCAGCGCGACGATGACCATACCGATCACCGTTATCGCGAGCGCCACGCCCGCGTGGTGTACGTGGCCGGTCCTGTGCTGCAGGGCTTCAATGCCTCGTCGGATGGACTCCACGCTGAAGACCGCGATGAGCAGGGTCGCCGCCATGATCGCCGCGATGTACTGGGCGCGCTCGTGCCCGAACGCGTGGTCTTCGTCTGCCGGCTTCCGCGACCAGTAAGTGACGAGCAGCAGCACCGAGGCGATGAGCACGTCGCTGAGAGTCTCAAAAGCCTGCGCGAAAAGGACCAGCACGTGCGTACTGAAGTAAGCGATCAACTGGATCGCGAAGAGGATAAAATAGCATACCACCGCGAATATCAGGCCACGGATGCCCGACGTCCGCTTTGAATCAACCTTGATATAGACCTCCAGTCGATTGTCTTCTCACTCTGCACCGTGGCCAGCTTCATTAACTCTATTTCAAGCACGCGGAAACGCGAAGCCAGGTGACTGTCCGGACAGTGAAGGGGGAATTGTCGACTAAAAAGCCGTCCACAGCAGGCCTGTGGCAAAAGCGGCCTCGTACTCGGGCAGGTCGAACCCGGGGTCCATCAGGCTCAGCTCCGCGACAGCGGCCTTTCGGCCGGGAGTCCCTTGGCCGTACTTCCCGTCGCGGTATGCGTCGCATACGGAGTAGGCGTCAGCGCTCAGGTGGATCACCCGGGTTAGAGCGTCTGCAGCTTCTTCGCGCGTGGCCGTAGGAGCGCGCTCGAGTACCTTCCGCATGAGCTCCTCGTCCTCCGAGCTGTCGTCGAGCGGCGCTCGCCTGTTTGCGAATGAGAGCTCGAAGGCCGCGCGCCTTGCCTGTTCGTTCAACTGGGACTCCTACTGTGCCGGGACCGGCGCGGGGGCGCTTGCGCTGCCCTGGGTCCAGTCAGCCGGATTGTTCGGGTCGGCATCCTGAGTCTTCGCGAAAAAGACCTGGACGTCACCGCTCTGCTCGAGGGTCTTCAGCTCAGGGAACTCATAGGTGAAGAATATGCGGTTGGCTTTCGCGCCTTGAACGAAGCACAGGACCCTCACGGGTTTCCCGGTGGCCTGTCTGATCTTCTTTGCCATGTCGGCGTAGCGCTGGGAGTACTGACCCCAGATCTGGTCGGCCTGCGCCACTGTGACCGGGTGCGGGTCCGTGTACTTCTTCCCAAATATCGTGACCTGTCCTCCGGTTGGATTGTCGCGCTCGTACCAGTGCTCCTCGAGCATGGTGTCGTAGGCCGGGTACTGGTTGGAGGATGTCGCTCCCTCGTCCCAGATCGCCTTCTGTGGCGGTGTCGTGGCGGGCCCCTCGTTGATAGCATCCAGGACCCTGACGAGACTGCCGTGGTTTCCCTTGGCTGACCAGTAACCCATGGACACCTGGCTACCGGCTTTCCCGAGTAGGGGCTCATAAGCCAGGGCTTGCGCGTAGAGCTCTGCGGTGAAAGTCTGACCCGACGTCTCGGCTATCTTCTTGGCCGGGTCGGTGAAGACCGGCACGTACTGTGGTTGGTCCTGGACAGAGGTGGCGGTGGGCGCTTTGCTCCCCGCACTGGTAGCGCAACCGGACAGGGGCACCAGGGCCGCGAGTGATATCGCCAGCAGGATAAGCATGACCAGAGATAGATTCTTGCGCATCGGTACTCCTTCGGCAGTATTGCAGGCAAGGACGGCCGGGCCCAAGGCCGGGCTCTGACGTCACAGAAACGGAATCGGACTGTGCGGTCGTTCACTTGAGCAGGAGCATTGAATAATCCGGTTTGTTATCCCGTATAATGGCACTGGCTGCGTTCTCTGCTCTTCGAGTATGGGAAGAGAAGTGCCCACACTCGACCTGGAAGGAAACCATGCAAGAGCGAAAGAGACTGGTGTTGCTCGTCGATGACGACGCGGACTTCGTAAAAGTCGTCCGGCTTTACTTCGAGCGTTCTGGGCTGGAGGTCGTGTCAGCGCCGAGCGGCAAAAAGGCGCTGAAAGCGATAGACGGCCAGCCTCCGGACGCGATGATCCTCGACGTTAACATGCCCAAGATGGACGGGGTAGAAGTATGCCGCGCCGTGCGTGCCAGGATGGGGAGCAAACATCTGCCGATCGTCGCCCTGACGGGCTACCACAGCGAAGACAAGCAGAAGCAGATGATGGCGGTGGGCGCCGATCTTTACCTGACAAAGCCCATCGACATGAAAAAGCTCGTGGAATACGTGCTTAAGGTGCTCCCTCCGGCAGCCTGATCAGGCCCGCCCGCTCGAGGCCTTCATCTTTCGATCCACCAGGTTGGACTGTTGTTCGCCTGCAACCCGATGGGCTTTCTGTAGCGAGTACACCAGGACCGCTTACCGGGCCGCGTTCTTGTTCCACGCGCGGTACCACCCGAGCAGCCTCGGGTTCGTGTAGATCTTGGTCAATGCAACCTGTCGCGCGATGTCCTTGACAGGCCTGTGTCCGCCGTAGAAGAGAAGGTGCGACCATGTGAACCTCCTGCCGATCTGCCTCTTGCTGAACCCCGGATGGTCGATGATGGGTTTTCTTCTCTCGTACCCCGTCTCGATCGGCCCGTCGAGCAGTCCGGACTCCTCGCAGACTGTGTGAAGGACCGTTCCCGGGTAGGGGAAGAAGACGCTCAGGAGGAACCAGTCGGGCTGGCACTCGCGGGTCACCTTGATCGTCTCGCGGTAGTCGCGACGCGTCTCACCCGGGATACCGATAAGGTTGTAGATGCCGACCTCGAGTCCGTGCTCTTTCGCCTTTGTGATTGCATTCACGATGTCATCGTTCGAGTAGTTCCTTTTGAGGACCTCGCGGCGCAGACGCTCGCTGCCTGACTCGAGGCCGATGTTAACGAACCTGAACCCGCACCTCTTCAACGCCGCGAAAAGGTCGTCGTATTCGGTGTGAGGAGTGATCCGCAGGTTGGTGCCGAACTCGATAGGGATCTCGAGGTCGGCGTTCATGCGCTCGAGCATGCCGCACAGCTCCATGGCCCAATCCTGGTTGAAGCCCATCGTCTCGACTTCGAGATAGACCTCGGTCATGTACGGGTAGGTCGCCTTGAGGTCGAGGATCTCTTCGACGATGTTCCCGGGCGACCGGAGACGGACGTATTTTCCCGTCGCGAGGCGCGCCAGCGCGTGGTTGCAGCAGTAGGTGCACTGGAACGGGCAGCCCCGACCCAGCAGCACGGATGGCCGCGAGTACTGGTTCGACATCCACGGCAGCCACATCTCCCTGTCGGGGAACGGAAGGCTGTCGAGGTCCTCGAAAAACGGGCGCTGTGGGTTCTTCTCGACCTCGCCGTCGCGCTTGATCCACATGTTGGCTATGCCGGCGGGGGAGGCCCCTGCCTCGAGCTGACTGACCAGCTCCAGGGTGGCCAGCTCGCCTTCGCCCGTGCACACGGCGTCGAACGCCGAGGCCAGGCAGTCTTCCGGCTTGAGCGACGCATGCGGCCCGCCGACCAGCAGGTAGAGTTCCGGGTGGGACTTCTTGAGGCCCGCGGCCAGCTCGGACATGAACGCGAACTCGGTGTAGACGGACGTGAAGCACACCAGCGCCGGATCGAAGTCCCTCACGTACTCCTCGAGTATTTCCACGTTCAGCCTGGTCGGAATGACCAACCTGGTCTCGTGACCTTTTCCCTTCAACAGGGCGGAGATGTAGGATATCCCGAACTGCATCCGCTCGTGGCCCTCGAGCGGCTTCTCCACAGAGTAATGATCGTCTTCGGAGTGCACGAATAAAATTCTCATTTTCGAGTTCTCACAATCTTGTCAGTTTCTGCTACAGGAGTGCATTGTATGGCATTGACAGAAAAGAGTCAGCGTAAGAGACCGGTCGGAGGAGTCAGTGACCGTTGTTGCCGGGCTCGGGTTGCGAGTAGTCGCTGATCGTGAACTCGAAGCAGGCGCCGTTGTCGTTGTAGGCCCTGACCTCTCCACCGTAGAGGTTCACTATCTTCTCGACGGTAGCGAGCCCTATGCCGGTGCCCCCGCTTTTTCCTTTGAAGAATGGCGTGAAAATGTCTTCGAGGTCAGCCTCGGGAATGCCCTCTCCGTTATCTCTTACGAGGTACCGGTGGACGCCGATGCCTGCTTCCTCCAGGCGCCGGACGTTCAGGACCGGCCGGTCCGACCGGCAATGCTTGATGCAGTTGCCGATGAGGTTCGAGAAGAGCTGGTAGAAGTGGGTTGGCGAGCCGACCACGTGGCCGAGCCTGTCGCCCACCTCGAGGGTTACGCTGCCCGCTTCGATGATTCCCGCGTCCTCTTCGACTATGCGGTTGACCAGCTCGGCGATGTCGACATCCTCGACGTCCTTGGGCACCTGCCCTGCTTCGGCGAGGGCAAGCAGGTCGTCGATGAGGGAGGCGGACTTCCAGACATTGCGGTCGATGACGCTCAGGAGCTCACGTATCTCAGGCCGCTCATCGAGGACGCCCATGTTGTCCATCGTCATATTGAGCGTGGACGCGGCGAGGACTGTCGATGTCAGCGGGCCTTTGAGGTCGTGGGATACCGTATGAGCGTATCCCTCGAGCTCGCTGTTGATCCTCTTGAGCTCCTCTTCAGACCGCTTTCTCTCGGTGATATCACGGGCCAGGAAGACGAGGGCGACCTCGCGGCCCTTCTCGTCCTCGACCGCGGAGCGTGAAAGTGACACCGGGAACAGGGTGCCGTCGCTCCTTCGGTGGTAGTACTCGCCCTCCGGGCCGATCTCGCCGACGATCGCGATGTCCCGGCCGACAATCTCTTCTTCGGAATACCCGTACGTCTCGCTCACGGCCCTGTTCACGAAAGTGACCATGCCATCAAGGTCGGTGATGAAGATGCTGTCGCCCGCGCTCATCACGGCGTGCGACAGGATCATCGAGTTGTACTCGGCCTGCTTCCGGCGGATGGCGCTATCCAGGGCAAGGGGAAGAACCTTGAGATAATCGCGCTCCTGGTCCTTCACGAGGTAGTCGTACGCGCCGGCCTTCATGGCGGTAACAGCAAGGTCGATCTGGTTTGCGCCGGTGATGATGATCGCGGGAGCTTCGGGTTCGAGGTCGAGCACGTCAAAAGCCGTCCCGTCGCCCAGGTTGTAATCGAGGAGGATTATGTCGAACTCTTCGGTCGAGAGTATCGCGCGCGCCTCGGCCACAGAACCGGCCACAACGTACTCGCAGGGCAGGCCTCCGCTCCGTACGAAACGCTCGAACGCCATCTGGTCAATGGTGTCATCCTCGACGAGAAGTAACCTCAATCTGTGGCTCCCGTCTCAATCCGGTAGCTCGGATAGGGTCCAGTAGAGGTCGATCGCCTTCACGACCTCGACGAACTGCATGTAGTCCACCGGCTTGATCATGTAGCCGGCGACTCCGAGGTTGAAGCTATCCACCCTGTCGCGCTCGTCTTTCGAAGTCGTGAGCACGATCACGGGTATTCTTTTGAGAGCAGGGTCTTGCTTGGCGATCTTCAGGAAATCGATGCCGTTCATCTTTGGCATGTTCAGGTCGAGAAGAATTATCCCGGGCTTCTCGTTGGTCGGGTCGCGAAGAAAGTCGAGCGCCTCCTCGCCGTTACCCATGAAATCGAGCCTGTTGGTCACACGGATCTCTTTGAGCGCTCTCTCGACGGTCATCCTGTCGATGAGGTCGTCCTCGATCAGCAGTATGGGCTTCTTGGACCTCAATATGTCCTCCATAGATAGAATTTTCGGCTCCTTATCATTTTGGAAGGGTGAAGAAGAACGTCGAGCCCTCCCCGAGGTTGGACTCCACCCATATCGTTCCGCCGTGCATCTCTACTATCTTCTTGACCAGAGTAAGGCCAATCCCTGTGCTCCCTTTGTCATCAGGGGGCGACAGCGTCTGGAAAATCTGGAAGATCTGGTCGTAGTATCTCGAGTCTATGCCCGGCCCGTTGTCCTTGACCGCGAACCGCCACATGGCTCCTTCATCGGCGCATGATATCGTCACGAAGCCGACCGGCTTGTCGATGAACTTGACGGCGTTTCCGATCAGGTTCTGGAACACCTGCTCGAGGCGTGTTCTCTCGCCCTCGACCCATGGGAGCTTCCCTTCGATAGACACCTGGACGTTCTCGGGCGGAGCGATCATCTCGACAGAGGAGTCGACCAGCTCGTTCGTGTCGACGACCTCGCGGTCCTCGCGGATGCGGCCGACCCTGGAGTACTTGAGTACGCTCTCTATCAGGCTCTCCATCTTCTTGGCGCGGTCGAGCAGCAACTGGAGCTGCTCCTTGCCCGTGTCGTCCAGGACGTCAGCGTAGTCCGACGCCAGCCACGTGGCCAGAGAACCGATGCCTCGCAGCGGGGCCTTGAGGTCGTGAGAGACGACGTACGCGAAGTCGTTGAGCTCCTTGTTGATGACCACGAGTTCGTCGTTCAGATGCTCGAGCTCGCGGGTGCGCTCTTCAACCCTGTCCTCCAGCTCGTCACGGGTGTTCAGCATCTCGGCCTCAGCCGTCGAGCGCGCGGTGGCCATCTCGTTGAAAGATGCTGCCAGGTCCCCGAGCTCGTCGTGAGACTTGATCTTCACCTCCACGTCCGTCCCGCTCTTCCCGAATTTCATCGCGGCATCCCGAAGCTGAACGACCGGACCCACTACCTTTCGAGAGACGAGAAGTGTGCCGCCGAGCGCGATGACGAGCACCAGCACCCCGAAGATGCCCACGCCCCAGGAGGCGTTCCGGCTTGACGACGAGATGTAGTCGGCGTCGGTCGTGAGAGCCTCCGTCTGGGCCACTACCTCGCTGTTGATAGCGGCGGTGAGGCTGCTCTGGGGCGAGGGGCCGGTCTCGCTTTCGACGTAGCCGATCGCGCCCGCTTTATCGCCGGCGTTGAGGAGCGTGACCGCTTTGTCCCACGCGCCGTTGACTTTGTCGTAAGTGGTGTTCAGCCTGTCGACGAGCTTGGTGGACTTGCCCCGCTCGCTCTCCTTGTTCAACTGGTCGGCCTGCTCTATCCAGGTATCGATGGTCTGACCCGCGTTGTCCTGGGCTTCGGCGATGGTGGCGAAGTCGCCCTGGCGACCCGTGACTATGTAGACGAGCGATTCCTTGACCTGCAGGTTATAGTATCTCGAGAACCTCTCGGCCAGCATCGCGTTGGAGACATGTGCCCGCATGCTCTCCACCGTGCTCTGCAGGCCCAGCAACCGCATTATGGAGAGCGCTTGCATCGCGCCCCCCAGGTTATCGAGGTAGCGGTTGAGCTGCGCCTCTTCCTCGGGGAGCTGCTCGTCGATACCCTCCGAAACGACGTTGCCTTCTGTTCCGTTTGCGCTGTCCGCAAGGTGGTTCATTGCCGCGACCTGCTGGCCGGACCTGGCCAGTGCCACGGCCCAGTCGCAAGCCTGGCTGACCTTGAAGTAGGAACTCCTGATGAGCTGATGTGCCTCGATCTCCTGAGCATGTTCCGTGGGGGGGTCGCCGGTACGCTTCGCTTCGGCCTTTATCCAGCCGCCTATATCGATCTGTGCGTTTTGCTGGGCCTGCTCGTAGAGCCTCTCGTGTTCCGTCGAGCCGGTGGCGACGAAAGCGGCGCATTCTCTCAACTGTCTCTCGTAGTGGCGCGCGAAGCCCTCGGCGGAGACCACCTCCGCGAGGCCCTCGTTTATCTGCTTGACGTCATACTGGACCCGGTTCTGGGGAAGCATGAGCAGGATGAGCGCTCCGACCAATATGAGGGCGGCCGGAAGTATCAGGATATAGAACTTCGACCTCAGCTTGAGTCTAACGCGCAAAACGCAGACCTCGAGTCGTCTAGTTTGTTCAGGGGCACCTGCGTCGGGCACCAGCCCGGGTTCACCTGATGATAGCCTATAGACGAACGGCGCAAAAGCGTTGTTCTTAACCCGGCTGAGGGGTTCGGCGAAGGAATTCGTCTAACGACGACAGAAGGGCATCATCCTGCCCTTGTAGTGGAAGAGGTAGCAGTCCCCTTTCCGTGGCGCTCACGCTTTTCCTTTGTGCAGGGGCAGTCTTCCCTGGATTCCGGGACGGAGTCGACCTCATCGATCAAGGCGGCATGGGCGACCTCGGCCTGAAGCCGCGCGGCTTCTTTTGCCGCTTTCTTTGCGGAACGTTTGTCGGTACTCATTCCCGCGCCCGTCTCTCACACCGCCGGTAGCTCCCGCTCTGCAGGTTCATTCCCATGACGCCTGTGATTATAGTCTAATCACAATGAGCTTCACGACGTTCTCGGGGTGAAAGCAAGAGGAGGTCGCAAGTGGGTCGAGCTTGTCAAGTCACGCGATTGACTAGTGCGATGTACTGATACAACATTCTCGATATCCGCACGGTGCTGAACGAGTACAAAAACAGCTCGGGAGGAGCTGCGTGAAAACGGTAGCAGGTATTCTGATCGCAATTGCGTCCGCGTTGCTTTTTAACCACGCGGTTTACCGGATGAAGATCTCTGTCGAGGTCCTGCCGAGGATCGAGATGAGTTCCTCATGGGGGGTCGTCAAGACTTTCATCACGAACTGGCCCTGGTTGAGCGCGCAGATAGAGAATATAGCGGGCTTCATCCTCTATGCGGTGGCTCTGTCCATTATCCCTGTTTCTATCGTCGAGCCGATCACCGCGGCCGGTATCGTGCTGCTCGTCTACCTCGCCATAAGACAACTCGGGGAGAAGGTCAGGCCGCGGGACTACGCCGCAATAGGGATGACCGTCCTCGGGGTTATCCTGATCAGCCTCAGCCTGGAGCGCGGTGTATCGGAGGCCGCGCCGAACTATCACCTGTTCTGGATCATCGCGGCCGTTATCCTGGGCGTGGCGATAGCCGCTCCCCTGCTTATGGGTAAAAAGTCGACCAGTGTGCTTGCGGTTGCCCTTGCCGTATCGGGCGGCTTGCTCGACGGAATAGCAGGCGTCTTTACCCGCCTAGTCATGATCAACTGGGGTAACGACTGGAAATCGACTCTTGTATTACTGATCGTCTGCGTCCTGGCCTATGTATCGGCCTTTATTATCCTGCAGGCCGGGCTTCAGCGCGGGAAGGCGATCGTCGTGGCGCCCGTGTACAACGGTATCATGGAGTTGGTGCCCATCGTGGTCGGGATAGTCGCGCTCAACGAGAGCTTCCCGACGGTCAACGGAAAGACCGACATCTTTCTCTCGGCTATGCGTATACTCGCGTTCGCGCTGATACTGGTCGGTACGCTGATGCTGGCGTCCAGGCCGGAGGAAGCCAAGGGAGATGAGGTCAACCGGGTGAGCGGGGATACCACCGTCGAAGAGCCAACCGGTTGAAGACGGCATCAGCGGCATACGGTCCTGTCAGGAGAGGGCTCTCAGCGGAAAGTGTACTCGTAACGGTTGCCTCTGAAGCCCAGCATCGTGGCAAGCGTTGTTCCTGAGATGGATTTCTCGCCGCTCGCGCTCACGATCTTTGCGGTCTTCACCCTGCCGCCCGGCGTTCGGTTGGACAGGTCTACCAGCTTGAGACTGCTCACGCCGAGCTGGTTCTGAAGGTCCCTGACAGAGATCTCCTTCACCGTGAGATAGCGCGGGGACTTGGAGCAGTAGGAGTCGTTCCGCCCCCTGAGGTAGGGGATGGGCGCGCCGCCCCAGACGTCCTCGTTGTTGTCCGTGTGACCTCCGCAGGAGCCGCAGTAAGCGGCGATGATCGGCTCGCCGTTGTAGAACAGCCCTTGCCCGGAGGTGGCGTCGACGGCGGCTTTGTTGTTCGGCGATTTCGAGACGTCCTTGTTCTCGTCGAAGGCCTGGCAGCAGTCGCCGCTCGAGCAGATGTCAAATCCCTGGCCGGTGTGCTTGTGGCGGGCGATGACGGAGAGAGTGTACGCGCGCGCCGCAAGGTAGAGGACTTTTAACCCCTCGGGCGGAAAGTCTTCCGGCTCCTCGGAGAGGTGATACATATAGTCCTTCATGGACATGGTGTAGATGCTGCCGCTCCTGCCCTTGACGCGGATGAGCTGGCTGTCATCGACGGGGCTGACGGTCACTCCAGTGTAATAGGCGCTGATGATATCTGCCGCCGACTGTCCGGCCATTGCCCGGTAGCGCACGCCGTCCATGCAGAGGCCGACCCCGTGCGCCCGCCCGTAACATTTGAAGACGAAGACGGCATCGGGAGACGGCACCGCGGAGCCGCTGCTGAGCCCGGCGGTCGCGGTCTCGGGCACCTGCACCTGGGTCGCACTACCCTGCGCGGGGAAATTAAAAGTCGGCGTGGTCGCCGGTGCCGTAGCCGGCGCCTGGGCGACCACGGGCGGGCTCTCGTCCACGACCGTCCTGCTCCATGCCGGCTTGTAGCTGTGCTTGGGCGTGGGCGGTCCTTTGTCCGCGATCGCGATCTGGACCGTCACGAATATAAGACCGAAGAGTATGAACAGGGCGGGAAAACCCCATACGGGCAACCAGTGCCTGGCCTTCTCCCACAGGTCACCCGTGAAGTTGATGATCCAGATCTTCATGTCTCTCAATAGAAACAAGTCAGTCCATCCCCGCCTGTTCGTCGCCGTATCGGCATAGATTTCCAGCTACTGGAAGATTATACCAGCGAAGAGGACCTGCTACCTTCCCAGGGGCGAATGGAAGCAGGCCGGGCGGCGGCTATGTCCGACCATCCACCCCAACCGGTTCGTATTGGTTGTTTCGCCTGGCCTTTAGACGCGCTAGTCCTCTTTGAGGATCGCCCGGTCGTCGCAGACCATGCGACCGCCTACGCAGACGTTCTCCGGCGGGTTCTCCTTGATCACCACGATGATGGCCTGTTTAGAGCTGCCGTAAACGCGGGCGGCTGTCTCGGTCATCTCGAGTGCCATCTCGCGCTTCTGCTCCGGGGTGAGGGGAGGTCCTTCTACTGTCACGTTCGGCATCACGCCTCCTTTCGTCGCTCTGTGAGTATTTCGCTACCAACGCAAGCAATCCCCC
>Ga0209745_1001381_pt1 | contig 14511 bp, 14 predicted proteins | sample BarGraNGADG00312_FD_184495 | JGI IMG/M metagenome (GOLD analysis project Ga0209745, IMG submission 184495) | Arctic peat soil microbial communities from Barrow, Alaska - Barrow Graham LP Ref core NGADG0004-312 (SPAdes) (version 2) | ecosystem: Environmental > Terrestrial > Soil > Wetlands > Peat... | reverse complement strand
GCTCGCGGCCCTGACGGCCGGGAGCCACCCGGCGCTCCGGGCCGTGCTCGAGCAGGCCTGCGCGGCGGACCCGACCGAGCGTCCGCCAGCGGCGGAGCTTGCCGCCCGCTGCTACGCCGAGGCGAGGCCTCAGTCGCTCGAGCTCCCCGATGCTGCCGTGCTTGCCCGCACGTCGCTGGCCCGGCTTGCCACCGTCGCGAACCCCGGCTCGGTGATGACTCGTCCCGGTTCCCGGCACCGAGCCGCGGGCGGTCGGTGGCGCAACGTGGTTCGGAGCTTCGCGGTGGTCGGCGCCTTGGCCGTGTGCGGGGCGGTCGTCGCCGGCGTGATCGCACGGGGGCCGTCCGATGGTGCTGACGGAGCCGCCGCCCCGACCCGGCACCAGGCCGTGGTGGCCGACGACGGAGCGACGGCGCAGGGCGCGCCGAGCCGGCCCGATCCGGTCGCGGCGGCGGTCGCGCTGACCGAGCGGCGCACCGCGGCGCTCGCGGGCGGCGACCCGGCCGCCCTGGCCGATGTCGAGCTGGTGGGTGCGGCCGCCCATGCCGCGGACTCGGCCCTGCTCGCGCACGTGCGCACGGCGGGGCTGCGGATCGAGGGCCTGGCGGCCGAGGGCGTCTCGGCGAGGCTGGTCGACGTGGGCGGTCCGCGGGCGGCCTCGACCCGGGTGCGGGTTGCGGTCACGTCGGCGTTGTCGGCGCACCGCCGGCAGGCCGCGGACGGCGCGATCGACGAAGTTCCCGCTCAGCCGGCGCGCACCGTGGTGCTCACGCTCGCCTGGACGCCCGCGGGCTGGCGGGTCGAGGCAGTGGCCGAGCCCCTCCTCAACGACTCCGGCGGGTGAGTCCGCGCTGCGTGACCCAGGCCGCGGCGTCGGACACGTCAGGATGGCTCCAGGCGAAGCCGCTGCCCGCGAGCACGCCTGGCAGCGCCCGGATCGAGCCGAGCACCTCCTGGGCGAACTCGCCGAGAATCAGGCGCACCGCGAAAGCGGGGACCCGGACGACCGCCGGACGCCGCAGGGCGTGCGCGAGGGCGGCGGTGAGCTCGGCGTTGGTCGAGGGGTGCGGCGCCGTGAGATTCACCGGGCCGGAGACGGGCGTCTCGAGGAGGTGCGCGATGGCGCGCACCTCGTCCACCAGGGAGATCCAGCTCCAGTACTGGTGCCCGGAGCCGAGGGGGCCGCCGACGCCGGCGCGCACGATCGGCAGGAGGCGGCCGAGCGCGCCGCCGGAACGGGCCACCACGATTCCAGACCGGAGGTGCGCCACCCGGATCCCGGCGTCCTGGGCAGGGGCGGTCGACGCCTCCCACAGCCGTACGACGCCCGCGAAGAAGGTGTCCCCGAGCATCGAGGACTCGTCGAGCACCTCGTCACCTCGACCCGCGTACGTGCCGTAAGCCCCGATTCCGGAGGCCTGGAGCAAGACCGCGGGTGGCGTGTCCAGCCCCGCGATCGTGCGGGCGAGCAACGAGGTCGTGCGGGTTCGGGAGCTCACCACGACCCGTCGGTATGCGGCCGTGAGGCGGCGGTCGGCCACGCCCGCCCCGGCGAGGTTCACCACGGCGTCGGTGCCCTCGAGGTCGCGCGGATCGAGCCGATCCGCGTCGGGGTCCCAGCCGATCTCGCCCCGGCCCGACGGCGCGCGGCGAACCAGTCGGCGCACGTCGTGGCCCCGCCGGTTGAGCTCTGCGACCAGGGCGGTGCCGACGAGACCGTGCGAGCCGGCGACGACGATCTGCATACGGCTCAGAGCCCAACTTCGGACTCGAACGCTCCTTCTTCGATGCGGTTCTTCACGGCGGCGAGGTACCGCGCCGCGTCCGCGCCGTCGACCAGCCGGTGGTCATAGGACAGCGACAGGTAGATCATCGACCGGATCGCGATGATGTCCGAGCCGTCCGCGTCCGTCGCGATAACCGGTCGCTTGACGATCGCACCTGTGCCGAGGATGGCGACCTGCGGGAGCGCCACGATCGGGGTATCGATCAGCGCGCCGCCCGAACCGGTGTTGGTGATCGTGAACGTCCCGCCGGTCAGGTCGTCCGGACCCACCTTGTTCACGCGGGTGCGCGCTGCGAGGTCGGCGATCTTGCGGGCGATCCCGGCGAGATTGAGGTCGCCCGCGTCCTTGACGACCGGCACGACGAGGCCGCGCTCGGTGTCGACCGCGATGCCGAGGTTCTCGGAGCCGTGGTAGACGATCGTGTCCCCGTCGATGCTCGCGTTGATCTTCGGGTACGTCTTGAGCGCCTCGACGGCGGCCAGCGCGAAGAACGGCAGGAATGTGAGGTTGACGCCCTCGCGTGCCTTGAAGTCCGTCTTGGCCCGTGCTCGCAGGCGGGCCACCTTGGTGACGTCCACCTCGACGATCGTGGTGAGCTGTGCCGAGGTCTGCAACGACTCGACGAGCCGGTTAGCGACGAGCTTGCGCAGCCGGGATATCTTCTCGGTGGTGCCGCGCAGCGGTGAGATGGCCACCGGAGCCGCCTTGGCGGCGGCCCTGGCTGCGGGCGCGGCCGGCGCCGCGGCCTGGGCGGCGGCGAGCCTGGCGGCCTCCGCCGCCTTGGCGGCGGCCTCGAGGACGTCCTCCTTGCGGATCCGCCCGCCGACGCCGGTCCCGGTCACGCTCGTCAGATCGACGTGCTTCTCCGCGGCGAGCTTGCGCACGAGCGGGGTCAGGTAGCTGCCCGATGCCGTGGGCGGCCCGCCCGGGGCAACCAGTGGCACGGCGGAATCGGGCTGCCCAACGACCGGAGCGACGATCGGGGCGGAGTTCGGCCGGCTCGCCGGGGCCGGGGTTGGGGCCTGGGCCTGGGTCGGGGTTGGGGCCTGGGCCTGGGTCGGGGCCTGGGGCTGGACCGCGGTCGGCGTCGCGGCGGACGAAACCGCACCCGCCCCAGCGCCGATCACCGCGAGGAGGGTGCCGACCTCGACGGTCTCGTCCTCCTGGATCAGGATCTGCTGGAGCGTGCCCGCGAAGGGCGACGGGATCTCGGTATCGACCTTGTCGGTGGAGATCTCGAGCAGGGGCTCGTCGAGCGCGACGGTGTCCCCGACGTTCTTGAGCCAGCGGGTGACGGTGCCCTCCGTGACACTCTCGCCGAGCGCCGGCATCGTCACCGGCGCGCCGTCGGCCCGCGCGCCGAAGACCTGCTCGGCGACGGGCGGCGCCTGCGGGGTCAGCTCGGCCTGCTCCGCCTCCGGAGCGGCCGGCTCTTCCTCGGCGGGCGCCTGCTCGGCCTCCGGGGCGGCCGGCTCTTCCTCGGCGGGCGCCTGCTCGGCCTGCCGCTCCTCGGCGGGCGCGGACTCGTTCTCGGTGGACCCGCCTGCGGCGCCTTCGCCGGAGCCGATCACTGCGAGCGCGACGCCGACCCCGACGGTCTCGTCCTCCTGGACGAGGATCTGTTCGAGGATTCCCGCGAAGGGTGAGGGGATCTCGGTGTCGACCTTGTCGGTGGACACTTCGAGCAGAGGCTCGTCGAGGGCAACGGTGTCCCCGACGTTCTTGAGCCAGCGGGTGACGGTGCCCTCGGTGACGCTCTCGCCGAGTGCTGGCATCTGCACGGAGTCAGACATGACCGCTCGTGTCTCCTTCGAATCGTTGGGTCAGGCGTGGGCGTGCAGCGGCTTGCCGGCAAGGGCTAGGTGGGCCTCGCCGAGTGCCTCGCTCTGGGTCGGGTGCGCGTGCACGAGGGACGCGACGTCTTCTGGGTACGCCTCCCAGTTCACGATCAGCTGGCTCTCGCCGATGAGCTCGCCGACCCGGGCGCCGATCATGTGCACCCCGAGCACGGGACCGTCCTTCTTGCGGACCAGCTTGACGAAGCCGGCCGTCCCCAAGATCTGGCTCTTGCCATTGCCACCCAGGTTGTACTCGAGGGTCTCGACGGCGTCGACGCCGTGGACCTCCCTGGCTCTGGCCTCCGTGAGGCCGACCGAGGCCACCTCGGGGTCGGAGTAGGTCACGCGCGGGATGCCGGACTCCACGATCGTCACCGGGCTCAGCCCCGCGATCTCCTCGGCGACAAAGATCCCCTGCGCGAAGCCGCGGTGCGCGAGCTGCAGGCCCGGGACGATGTCGCCCACGGCGTAGATGTTGCCGACACCGGTGTGCAGACGCTCGTTCGTGATCACGAAGCCGCGATCGAGCGTCACACCCTGCTCCGCGTACCCGAGGCCGGAGGTGGTCGGACCGCGACCCACGGCGACGAGCAGCAGGTCGGCGTCGAACGTCTTGCCGTCCTCCAGCGAGACGCGCACGCCTGCGTCGTCCTGCGTGACGCCGGCGAAGCGCACCCCGAGATCGAAGTTGATGCCGCGCTTGCGGAACGCGCGCTCGAACGCCTTGCTCAGCGCCTCGTCCTCGTTGGCCACGAGATGGGGGAGCGCCTCGATGATCGTGACGTCCGACCCGAAGGACTTCCAGACGCTCGCGAACTCCGAGCCGATCACGCCGCCGCCCAGAACCAGGACCGATTTCGGCACCCAGTCGAGCTCGAGCGCCTGGTCGGACGTGATGACGCGGCCGCCGATCTCGAGTCCCGGCAGCGAGCGCGCATAGGAGCCCGTGGCGAGCACGACGTTGCGGCCCGTGATCCGCTCGCCGCCCACCTCGACGGCGTCGGGCGCGACGAGCGTGCCCCAGCCCTCGACGACCGTGATGGCGCGAGACTTGATCAGCCCCTGCAGGCCCTTGTAGAGCCGCCCGACGACGGTGTCCTTGTACGCGTTGACGCCGGCCATGTCGATGCGGTCGAGCGTGGAGTGCACGCCGAACTTGGCGCCCTCGCGGGCGTTGTCGGCGAGCTCCGCTGCGTGCAGCAGTGCCTTGGTCGGGATGCAGCCGTTATGGAGGCAGGTGCCGCCGAGCTTGCCTCCCTCGACCAGGGCGACCGTCAGGCCGAGCTGGGCGCCGCGCAACGCGGTGGCGTAGCCACCACTGCCGCCGCCTAGGACGACGATGTCGAAAACGGTGCCGTTCGTGTCGGCCACGTGGAACTCCTCCGGCGCAGACTTGCGGTCTTGTGGAACCTCGCCGCCCATCCTGTCATCGTCGGTGCTCCGCCCATAACCGGATGGGGCGATCGGCTTGTGTGATGCGCAGAACATTCATCCCATGTCTGGTCACCCAGCCGATGTCCAGCCTTTCTCCAGAACCGGTGGCTAAGGTACGCGGATGGGCATGTTCTCCCGACGTAAGCGTGTTCCGGACGCCACCGCGCAGCCGTCGTCCCGCGAGGCGCAGCGGGCCACCCTCAGCCATTTCCAGGAGTTCGTCCGGACCCGGGTCGGCGTCGAGGCCTACCTCGAGCCCGTCACCAGCTCGACGCCGATGACGCTCATCCTGATCGCGACGTCCGGCGAGTGGACCCGACGGCGGGTGCCGGACGCCCGTGCCGCGCGCGAGGTCGCGAACGGGCTGGGCATCCCGTTCTACGACGTCCACCGCACCGGTTACCCGCAGCGGATGCGGGACTGGAACAGCCGGCAACGCATCCTGGCCAAGCGCTCGCGCACAGGTCGCTGAGCTACTTCTTCTTCTTGGCGTTCTTCGCGCCGCGGGACTCGAGCACCGCGAGCAACGTGCGCACGCCGACTCCGGTGCCGCCCACCGGTGTGTACCCGTGCGCGGTCTTCTCGTTGAATGCCGGCCCCGCGATGTCCAGGTGCGCCCAGGGGGTCGACCCGACGAACTCGCGCAGGAAGATCCCGGCGGACAGCATGCCGCCCCAGCGCTCGCCGATGTTGGCCAGGTCGGCGACCTTCGAGCTCAGACCGGCGCGCAGGTCCTCGGGCAGCGGCATCGGCCAGAACAGCTCGCCAACGGTGTCCGCAGCGGTCACGACATCGGTGCGCAGCTCGTCGGTACCCATCACGGCCGAGACGCGGTTGCCGAGCGCGACCACCTGAGCGCCCGTGAGGGTCGCGATGTCGAGCACCGCGTCGGGCTTCTCCTCGACCGCTGCGACCAGGCCGTCGGCCAGGACCAGCCGGCCCTCAGCGTCGGTGTTGAGCACCTCGACGGTCTTGCCGCCGCGGATGGTGATGACGTCCGACGGGCGCTGTGCCGAGCCCGACGGCATGTTCTCGGCGATGCACAGCCACCCGGTCACGGCGACCGGCAGCTCGAGGCGCGCGGCGGCGATCACGGTGTGCAGCACGGCGGCCGCCCCGGACATGTCGGACTTCATGGCCTCCATGCCGGCAGCGGGCTTGATCGAGATGCCGCCCGAGTCGAACGTGATGCCCTTGCCGACCAGGGCGATCTTCGCCGTCGGGTGCGAGGGCGAGTAGGCGACCTTGACCAGGCGCGGCCCGCGGGCGGACCCCTGCCCGACGGCGAGGATCCCGCCGTAGCCGCCCGCGGTCAGGGCCTTCTCATCGAGCACCGTGATCTTGATGCCGGTGTCCTTGACCGCTGACCTCGCGACGTCGGCGAACGCCTCCGGGTAGAGGTCGTTGGGCGCGGTGTTGATCAGGTCGCGCGTGGCGTGGACCGCGGCGGCGATCGCCTCGGCGCGCGCGACGGCGGTCTTCGCGTCGCCCTCGCGCACCAGCGGGGTGACGATCGCGATCGCGGCGACCGGGGTCGATGTTGCGGTCGACTTCTGGTCGCGGTAGCGCGTGTAGGAGTAGGCGCCGAGCAGAGCGCCCTCGGTGACGGCGGCGAGGTTCGTGACGTCGTCGGCCGGGAGGGCGACGGCGACCGAGGCGACGCCTGCGAGCTCGCGGGTTGCGGCACCCGCCGCGCGGCGCAGGTTCTCGGGCGGGTAGTGGTCGGCCCGGGCGCCGAGGCCCGACAGGACGAGCACCGGGGCGACGATCTCGCCGCCGGTCGGGACCTTGCGCACCTCGTCAGCCGTGCCGGTGATGCCGAGCGTGACGGCCGCACTCAGGATCTGGTCGACCAGGGTCGCGGGCAGCCCTTCGGCACCCACGAGCACCGCGCCGCCGTCGGTCGATGCGGTAGCGATGACGAGCGCGTCGGCAGCGAGGCGGGCAGGATCTTCGGACGTCAGAGTGAGAGGCACGCGACGATGGTAGTCGGCGCCCACCGGTAGCCTCTGAGCCGTGGTCATCCCGCTCGCACTCGTCGTCGCCGCCCTCGCCCTGGTCCTGGTCGTCTGGGCGGGTGTGTTCGCGCTGCGCGACCGTCCCGTGGTGCTGAATCAGCTGTTGGGCGCAGCTGTGGTCGAGGTGGCGATCCTGGCCGAGGCGGTCGTCGCCGTCGTGCACGTCGTCGGCGGTGCGCACGTCCGCGAGCCCGGGACGTTTGTGGGGTACATGTTCACCACACTGGTCGTCCTGCCGTTCGCGGCGTCCTGGGCTTTTGCCGAACGCACCCGATGGAGCTCCGTGGTCATGGTCGTCGCTGGTATCACGGTCGCGTTCTTGCAGGTGCGCCTGCTGCAGGTTTGGGGGGCGATGTGAGCGGCGCGGGGTCCGGCGCCGACACGCCGAACCAGTCCTCGACGCCGTCGACAGCGAGAGGGCCGGGTCGTGTCCTCGTGGCCGTGTATGCCGTCTTCGCCCTCGCGGCGAGCGCACGCGCGGGTGTGCAGCTGATCAGGGACTGGCACGAGGCCCCGCTCGCGTACGGGCTGTCCGCTCTGGCCGCCGTGGTCTACATCGTCGCCACGGTCTGCCTCGCGCGGGGCTACCGGCGCTTCGCGACCGTCGCTGTGAGCGTCGAGCTGATCGGCGTGCTCGTCGTCGGGGCGCTCTCGCTCGCGGATCCTGCAGCCTTTCCGCGGGCCACGGTGTGGTCGGCGTTCGGGCAGGGCTACGGGTACGTGCCGCTCGTGCTTCCTGTTCTCGGCCTGGCCTGGCTCCGTCGGACGCGGCCCGCCGGCGCGCGGTCCTGACCGATAGGTTGGGAGCGTGTACACCCTGCTCTTCAACCTCGTCTTTCGTTGGATGGATCCAGAGCACGCGCACGCGCTCGCCTTCCGGGTGATCCGGTTCGTCGCCGCGGTGCCGCCGCTCGACGCGGTCCTGCGCCGAGCGCTCGCTCCCGGTCCCGCCGGGCGCGTGCGGGCTCTTGGCATCGACTTCCCAGCCCCGTTCGGCGTGGCCGCGGGCTTCGACAAGAATGCGGCCGGCGTCCGCGGCCTGACGATGCTCGGTTTCGCGTTCGACGAGGTCGGCACGGTCACCGCGCACGGTCAACCCGGGAACCCGCGGCCGCGGCTGTGGCGCGTGCTCGATCAGCGTGCCGTACGTAACCGGATGGGCTTCAACAACGAGGGTGCCGCCGCGGTCGCTGCGCGCCTGCGCCGTTTGCGCGCCACGCCGGCCGGCCGGGCGCTCGTCGTCGGCGTGAACATCGGCAAGACCAGGGTGACGTCCGCCGCCGGCGCAGCCGCCGACTACGCCACGAGCGCCGGACTCCTCGCTCCGTACGCGGACTACCTGGTGGTCAACGTCTCCTCACCGAACACGCCCGGCCTGCGCGAGCTGCAGTCGGTCGACGCACTGCGCCCCATTCTCGTCGCCGTCCGCGAGGCGGCCGACGCCGCGCCCTCGCCGCGCGGCCGGGGTGCCGTCCCCCTGCTGGTGAAGATCGCCCCCGACCTGTCCGTCGACGACGTCGACGCCATCGCCGACCTCGTCCTGGAGCTCGGACTGGACGGCGTGGTCGCGGTGAACACGACCGTTGAGCACCCCTACGGTGACGGTGGACTGTCCGGTCCACCGCTCTTCGAGCGTGGGCTCGACGTCGTGGCGCAGCTGCGGACCCGGCTCGGGTCCGAGCCGGTGATCATCGGCGTCGGCGGCATCTCGACGTCCGCCGACGCGCGCGAGTACCTCGCGGTGGGCGCCACGCTCGTGCAGGGCTACACCGGCTTCATCTACTCCGGTCCGCTCTGGGCGGCCCGGATCAATCGGGCGCTGGCCGCGGACGCCGCGCGCGTGCGCGCTACGGAGGTGGCGCCATGATCATCCGCGCGCAGTGGGAGTGGGCGCTCGATGACGCTGAGGGCCGCCTTCTCGACCGTCCGGTCAGCCCCGTGTTCGGCAACCAGTACGACGCGGAGCAATGGCTGGGGGAGCACTGGCGCGAGCTGGCGCCGCAGGGCGTCGTCGTGGCGCGGCTCATGCACGCAGGGACGCAGGCCGCGGCGCCGGTCGCACTCCGGATCCCCTGATCACTGGATTCCGGCTCGCCGAGAGCTGCCGCGTGCCGCGGCTTGCGGGGCTCACCCGGGTCAGCGCGGGCGGGTTGCCGGCTGGGAGATCCCCAGCTCGCGCGACGTCGGCACGACCTCGGGCTCGGTCGTGCGCCAGCGCATGGAGTGCCGCGGCTGGCTCGAGATCAGCTGGAACCCGAGCTCCGTGCTCAGGGCGTCGCCCGCGCGGATCTGGTGGGTGGTCCACTCGCTCACGCCGATGTAGGGCGCCTTGAGGGTCTGCTGGAGCCGGTCTGCTCCTGTCATGCCGCTCAGGCCGGGTACTCCCCGTGCTTGACCTGCGGTTTCGGGAGCCGGGCGCGCCGCAGCTGGAACGCCCGGGTGGCCGCGTACATCGCCAGGCCGCGCTGGTGGGCGTTGTCGCCGAACTCCCTCGAAAGCTTCTTCTTGAGCCGGCGCCACATCAAGAAGGTGTCGGACAGCGTCATCAGCACCACGAGGTACAGCGCGAAGATGATGACCAGCGAAGCGCTCTGGTTCTTGCTGAAGAGCCATGTCGCCGCCACGAAGACGAACGCGACCGGGAGGAAGAACTCGCCGAGGTTCCACCGGGCATCGACGTGGTCGCGGACGTACCGCCGGACCGCGCCCTTGTCCTTGGCCGGCAGGTAGCGCTCCTCGCCCGTCTGCATCGCGCGGTACTCGCGGTCCCGCTGCGTGCGTGCCGCCACCCGGGCCGATTTGCCTGCGGCCTTGCGGTCCGCGGGCACGAGCGGGCGCTTGTTCGCCGCCTCGGAGGTCTTGCGCTTCGGGGTGGCTCGACCCTTCCCGGCGCGCTCGGCGGGGTCCTCGTGGGTGGTGGGGCGGGCGGCATCGGCCGACTTGCTACGGAAGAACACGTCCCCAGGGTAGTCGAGGCCGGGGGTAGCCTGGGCGGTCGTGACCGAGCCACCCACCGCGTCCATGGATGACCGCACCGACGTCCTTCGCTATCGCGTCGCCGCTGCCTTCCCAGGGCTACGGACCGATCTCGAGGCCCTCGTGCGGATCCCGAGCGTCTCCAACGCCGCATTCGAGCAGGTCTATGTCGACGCGAGCGCGACCGCCGTGGCCGACCTGCTGCGCGCCGTCGGTATGCCTGACATCCAGATCCTGCGCGCGACCCGGCCCGACGGTCGTGAGGGTGCCCCCGCCGTCGTTGCGCGCCGGCCCGCGCCCGCCGGCGCCGCGACCGTGCTGCTCTACGCCCACCACGACGTCCAGCCGCCGGGCGACGAGGAGGACTGGGACACCGTCCCGTTCGAGCCGACGGAACGTGACGGGCGGCTGTACGGGCGCGGTGCCGCGGACGACAAGGCTGGAGTGATCGCGCACATCGGTGCCCTGCGGGTGCTCGGCGACTCGCTCGGGGTCGGCGTGACCGTCTTCGTCGAGGGGGAGGAGGAGATCGGCTCGCCGACCTTCGGCGCCTTCCTCGCGACCTACACCGAGCTGCTCACCGCCGACGTGATCGTCGTGGCGGACTCGTCCAACTGGCGTGTCGGGGTACCGGGGCTGACGACGTCCCTTCGCGGGCTCGTGGACCTCGAGGTCGAGGTTGCCGTTCTCGAGCACGCTGTGCACTCCGGGATGTTTGGCGGTCCCGTGCTCGACGCCCTCACGCTGCTGTCGCGGTTGATCGCCACGCTGCACGACGACGCCGGCGACGTCGCGGTGGCGGGCCTCGTCAGCGCCCCGGACCCGATGGTCGACTACGACGAGACCGAGCTGCGGACCGACGCCGCCCTGGTCGACGGCGCTCGGCTGGCCGGGACCGGGCCGCTCACGGCGCGCATGTGGACGCGGCCTGCTCTCGCGGTCGTGGGCATCGATGCACCGAGCGTGGCGCGGGCCTCCAACACGGTCACGCCGCGGGCGTCCGCGAAGCTGTCGCTGCGGATCGCACCCGGTCAGGACCCGACGGCGGCGTTCGAGGCGCTCCGCACCCACCTGGTCGACCACGCGCCGTTCGGGGCCCGGGTCACCGTGACACCGGGCGAGCTCGGTCGGCCGTTCCAGGCACCTGCGGACTCGGAGGCCATGCGCGCCGCGCGGTGGGCCTTCGAGCAGGCCTGGGGGACCTCGCCCGTGGACATCGGCATCGGTGGCTCGATCCCGTTCATCGCCGACCTGCTCGACGTCTTTCCGGATGCGTCCATCCTGGTCACCGGTGTCGAGGACCCCGACTCCCGTGCGCACGGCGCCAACGAGTCGGTGCACCTGGGCGAGCTCGAGAAGGTCGTACTGGCCGAAGCTCTCCTGCTGACGAGGCTCGCCGACCAGCAGTAGGTGGCCCGCCGAGCAGGCAGCTCTCGCCCATCCGTGCGTGATCGTGCCACGACGCGCGCGAACGGACCGCCGGGTCGATGAGCGGGTCAGACCGGCGGTCTCGGGTCGTACTGGATCGCGCGCCGGACCTGGCGAGCGACCTCGGTGCTCTCCAGACGTGCCACGAGGTGCAGGGCCATGTCGATCCCGGCTGAGACTCCCGAGGCGGTGATCACGTTGCCGTCGTCGACGAAGCGGGCCTCGGTGTCGCGCGCCACGCTCGGGTCGAGCTCCGCCAGCTCGTCGAACGCACCCCAGTGGGTGGTCGCCGGGCGTCCGGCGAGCAGGCCCGCGGCGGCGAGCACCAACGCGCCGGTGCACACACTGACCATCAGGGGGACCTCGGCCCGCAAACTCCGGACCCAGTCCAGGTGGGCCGAGTCGCGCGCCGCCGCGCGGGTGCCCTTGCCGCCCGGATAGATCAGGACGTGCAGCGGCAAGACGTCGTCGGCCGACCGGTCGGGCACGATCCGCAGGCCCTTCGCCAGCCGCACCCCGCTGCCGTCGGTGGAGAAGGTCAGCACCTCGGGCCGCAGGTCGGACAACGCGGCCCACGCGGCGAGAACCTCGTAGGGCCCGACGACGTCGAGCTCTTCCGCATCGTCGAACACGAAGATGCCCACCCGGAGCGGGCTGCCGGTGCTCATCGAGACCACCCTCCAGTGCCGGCTCGGTGCCGGCTCGGTGCGTGTGGAGCTTCCCGCTCAGTGCCCAGGCAGAGCGAGCATCTGGGCGAGGGCCACCCGGGCCCAGTGGGCGTCGTCGGCGTCGACGACGACGCGGTTCACGGTTCGTCCGGTGACGAGTGATTCCATCGTCCAGACGAGGTGCGGCAGATCGATGCGGTTCATGGTCGAGCAGAAGCAGACGGTCGAGTCCAGGTAGTGCACGTCCTTGTCGGGGTGCGCTCCCGCCAGCCGGCGCACGAGGTTGAGCTCGGTACCCAACGCCCACGCCGACCCGGGCTCCGCGGCGTCGAGGGCCTTGATGATGTATTCCGTCGAGCCCACCAGATCGGCTGCCTCGACCACCTCGTGCTTGCACTCGGGGTGCACCAGGACCTTCACACCCGGCACCGCCGCGCGGATGTCGCTCACGTTGCGTTCGGAGAACCGGCCGTGCACCGAGCAGTGCCCACGCCACAGGATCATCCGGGCCGCCTTCAGCCGGTCGGGCGCGAGCCCGCCGTTCGGCTTGTGGGGGTCGAACACGACGCAGTCGGCCAGGGCCAGGCCGAGCTCGCGGACGGCCGTGTTGCGGCCCAGGTGCTGGTCGGGCATGAAGAGCACCTTGCCGGTGCCCTCGACCCCGCCGACCTGATCGAACGCCCAGCGCAGCGCCGCCTGCGCGTTGGACGACGTGCAGACCGTCCCGCCGTGCCGGCCGGTGAACGCCTTGATCGCGGCGGTGGAGTTCATGTAGGTCACTGGCACCGTGCGATCGGCGATGCCCACCTCGGCGAGAACGTCCCAGGCGTCCTCGACCTGGTGGATCGCGGCCATGTCGGCCATCGAGCAACCTGCAGCGAGGTCGGGGAGCAGTACCTGTTGGGCATCGGAGGTGAGGATGTCCGCCGACTCGGCCATGAAGTGGACGCCGCAGAAGATGATGAACTCCGCTTCGGGGCGGGCTGCGGCCTCACGTGCCAGCTTGAACGAGTCGCCGGTCACGTCCGCGAAGGCGATGACCTCGTCGCGCTGGTAGTGGTGGCCGAGCACGAAGAGTCGACTTCCGAGCGCCGCCCGTGCGGCGCGGGCCCGGTCGATCAGATCGGGGTCGCTCGGCGCGGGCAACGCGCCTACGCACTCCACGCCTCGCTCCGAGACGAGGTCGGTGCCGGGCCCGAGCAGCCGCAGCAGGGCCGATGGCGCGGGTTCGGTGAACTGGCTGGTGGCGGTGGGACTCACGTTCTCAATTGTCCCACAATCGCCCGGGGGAGGCTGGCGGGAAGGTCGGCCGCTTCCAGCCGGGCCGGTGTTCGGACCCGGGAGCAGGCCGTGCCAGGATCTTGCGCATGCGCGTCGTGATCGCCCCCGACTGCTTCGGCGGAACCCTCACGGCGGAGCAGGCTGCGGCCGCCGTGCGGGACGGCTGGCTCCGGGCGGCCCCGCAGGACGAGCTCGACCTGTGCCCGCTCGCGGACGGCGGTCCCGGTTTCATCGCCTGCGTGCGCGCGAGTCTCGGTGGCGAGCTGGTGGCCGCCGCGGTGCGCTCGCCCCTGCGCGACGTCGTCCCGGGAGCCGTGCTCGTGGTCGAGGGAGCCGGAGGCAGCCGGACGGCCTACATCGAGTCCGCCCAGGCGACCGGGCTCGCTCTCGTCCCGCCCGGGCGCCGCGACCCGACCCTTGCCTCGTCGTACGGCGTCGGCGAGCTGCTGCGGGTCGCGCTCGGGACCGGCGCGCGTCGGGTCGTCATCGGGCTCGGCGGCTCGGCGACGAACGACGCCGGCGCAGGGATGCTCGCGGCCCTCGGTGTCGGGGCGGGGGTCAACGCAGACCCGGACGGTGTGCTCGCGCGGGGCGGCGGTGCTCTCGCGGACGTCACCGTGGCCGACCTCACGGGGCTCGTCGAGCTGCGGGCCTCGTTCGCGGGGATCGATCTCGTGGTCGCGACCGACGTCGACGTGCCGCTGCTCGGCCTGCACGGCGCGAGCGCCGGGTTCGCCCCGCAGAAGGGTGCGACGCCGGCGCAGGCGCAGGGGCTCGAGCGGGCCCTCGGACACTTCGCCCACGCCGCGGTCGCCGCGCTCGGTCCTGCGGGGCGGCCCGACCTGCTTGCGGCGCCGAGGACGCTGTCGCCCGCAGCGCGGCTCACGGGACTACCAGGCGCGGGGGCGGCGGGCGGACTGGGCTTCGGGTTCGCGCTGCTGGGCGGGCGGATCGTGCCCGGTTCCGGGCTCGTGGCCGACGCCGTCGGCCTGGCGGCGCGGATCGGGGTCGCGGACCTGGTGATCACGGGTGAGGGCACGCTCGACTGGCAGTCGCTGCACGGCAAGGTGGTTGCCGCCGT
>Ga0209745_1001380_pt1 | contig 14511 bp, 10 predicted proteins | sample BarGraNGADG00312_FD_184495 | JGI IMG/M metagenome (GOLD analysis project Ga0209745, IMG submission 184495) | Arctic peat soil microbial communities from Barrow, Alaska - Barrow Graham LP Ref core NGADG0004-312 (SPAdes) (version 2) | ecosystem: Environmental > Terrestrial > Soil > Wetlands > Peat... | reverse complement strand
TACCTACAAGACAGCTACCTACAAGACCATGCTCGGGGCTGCGGCAATGGGACTCGCCATTCTCGTGACGACCGGCTGCTCGGGCAGCGGGGTCTACTCGACGACCCAGGTACCTGCTGCGAAGCCCTCAGGCACCCCCACCTCGAGTGCCACCTCCACGCCGCCGCCAGCCGACTGCGGGAACCCCCTGGCGTCCTTCGCACCGAGCGTGCCGAACCCTGCGCCGAGTGCCATGCCGTCGGGCAGCTACATGGAGACGATCAAGAAGCGCGGCCGGCTGATCGCAGGGGTCTCCGCCGACACGTTGCTGCTGGGCTCACGGAACCCGCTCAACGGCCAGATCGAGGGTTTCGACATCGACATGCTCAAGGCGGTGTCGAAGGCCATCTTCAACGACCCCAACAAGATCGAGTACCGGGTCATCACGACGGCACAGCGCATCCCGGCCCTGACGGACGGCAGTGTCGACATCGTCGCCCGCGCGATGACCATCAACTGCGCCAGGTGGCAGCAGATCGACTTCTCCACCGAGTACTACCGCGCCGGCCAGAAGGTTCTCGTCGCCAAGGGCTCGCCGGTCAACAGCATGGCGGATCTCAAGGGCAAGAAGGTGTGTGCACCCAACGGGTCCACCAGCATGGACAAGCTCCGCACGTTCCCCGGACTTATCCCCGTTGGCTCTGACACCCATACCGGCTGCCTGGTGCTGTTCCAGCAAGGCAAGGTCGACGCGATCACCGGCGACGACACCATCCTCGCCGGTCTGGCCGCCCAGGACCCCTACGCCTTCGTGGTCAAGGCTCCGGCGTTCACCACGGAGCCCTATGGCCTGGGTGTCTCCAAGAAGCACCCCGAGTTCGCTCAGTTCATCAATGGCGTGCTGGCACAGATGCGCACCGACGGGCAGTGGAAGAAGTCATACGACACCTGGTTGAAGGCCGCCCTCGGTCCGGCGCCGGCACCACCTGCCGCCGTGTACGGACGGCAACCGTGATCGCGCCGGCCGCGACGGCCATCACCCCGGAACCGCCGGGGCGGATCGGCGAGGCGATCTCGCCCGAGGACGCGTTGCGCTATCTCGAAGCACTCGGGGCCTGGCGAGGCCAGCGCCGGGGCGAGCTCGACCGGCTCGACGAGGCGGCATTGGCCTACCCCGACGGTGGCTCAGTAACAGGCGTGACCGGCGATGTCATGTTGTCGATGGCGTTGTGGAAGGCGGTCGCCGACCGGCATGACCTGCTCATGGCGACCTGGGACTCCGGTCGGGTCGGGCAGGCCGAGCGCGAGCGCCTGTCCACCCTGATCTGGGGTCGCCTGGACGCAACCCTGGACCCACGCCTGGCCCAGCGATCCGACGTGCCCAGCTCCAGTGGTGCACTCGCCGTGTCCCTGCCCGAGGCAATGCGGCTCTCCGACGCGCTGGCGGCATCTCTGCGGGCACGGCTGTCCCTGGACCCGACCGACGCCGATGTGACCGCTCGTCTACGTCAGCTGCGGGCCCAGCTCGAACGGGTGCGCGACTTGGTCACTACGGAGCCACCCGGGACCAGGGATGCGTTGTCCAACAAGCTGGCCAAGCTCGACGGACGTCTGGGAGAGACGGTCGACAAAGCCAAGCGGGGCGCCGACGTCGGCGGCCTGGTCGGACCTCTCGAGGCCGACGCGGCCCGCATCGAGCGTGATCTCATCGTCGGTTCGGCCACCAGGGCCGAGGCCGCCCGATCTGTGGCCCGGGCACGTCAGCTGCGCGGTGAGCTGGAGGCCCGGGGCGCCGCGATCCGCGATCTCGCCACCCAGTGCGTGGCCACCGTGAACCCCGCCCCCAAGCTCGCCGTCCCTGACGTCGCGGCGCTGGGGCCCGTGCCGCAGACCGCTGCCGAGGTGGATGCGTACCTCGCACGGATGGCGAGAGTCGGCCGTGCCCTGAACCTCGCGCACGCGGCATACTCCACGGCCATGGACGAACGCAACGAGCTGCGTGGCCGGCTTGAGGCCTACGCCATCAAGGCGACCCGGATGGCTGACACCGGTAATGCTGCGGGGACCGGCCGCAGCAACGCAGATGACGACGCCGATGACGACCTCGGCGAGCTGTTCCGCAGAGCTGAGAAAGTCCTGCGGGCCGAGCCAACAGACATGTCACGAGCGCGTGCCCTCGTGGCAGCCCACCAGGCCTATCTCGCCTCACGCTCGACGCCCAACGGGATGACAAGAGGGATGACATGACCACCATCGCCTGCGCTCAGCCCGGGTGCACGGGAACGATCCTGGACGGCTACTGCGACGTCTGTGGCTCACCAGAGGGACCGGCGGGCGCGCCTGACCTGTCCGCGGCGACGGCGGCGGGAATCGGCGGGACCGCGTCGACGGTGTCGCGCGCATCCAACCGGCTGGCCTCCACGGCTCTGGGCTCCGCCCGCGCTCACGCCGGTGCCACCGCAACCGTCCGGCTCGGGACCTCCTCGAAGCGGCTGCGAGGCGCGCGGCTCGGCGCCGGCCTGACCACGATCCCGCCAGTACCAGCGGTGGACGCGGCTGCGGCGATCATGAAGAACCCGGTGGTTCCGGAGGAGAAGCGCAGCTGTCCCTCCTGCGGCTCGCCGGTGGGCCGTTCACGCGACGGGCAGCCCGGGCGGACCGAGGGTTTCTGCGCCAAGTGCCGCAACCCCTTTTCCTTCATCCCCAAGCTCGCGCCCGGTGATCTGGTCGGCGGGCAGTACGAGGTCGCCGGATGCCTCGCACACGGTGGCCTCGGCTGGATCTATCTCGCGCGCGACCGCAACGTGTCCAACCGCTGGGTGGTCCTCAAGGGCCTGCTCAACTCTGGCGACGCCGACGCGCTGGCTGCGGCGATCGCCGAACGACAGTTCCTGGCCCAGGTCGAGCACCCGCTGATCGTCGAGATCTACAACTTCGTGACCCATGAAGACGCCGGCTACATCGTCATGGAGTACGTCGGTGGCACCTCACTGAAGTCGCTGCTCAAGTCCCGGATGCAGGCAGCCGGGGGCCGGTATGACGCGCTGCCGGTCGACCAGGCCATCGCCTTCATCGTCGAGATCCTGCCGGCCTTCCAGTACCTGCACGACCTTGGACTGGTCTTCTGCGACTTCAAGCCGGACAACATCATCCAGGTGGGAGATGCCGTCAGGCTGATCGACCTCGGCGGGGTGCGCCGGCTCGATGACCAGGACTCCGCGATCTACGGAACGGTGGGCTACCAGGCTCCGGAGGTCTCGACGGTCGGCGCCTCGGTGGCGTCCGACATCTACACCATCGGGCGCACGCTGTTGGTCCTGGCCATGGAGTTCCGCGGCTATCAGTCGACCTATCTGGACTCCCTTCCGCCGGTCAGTGACACTCCGCTGTTCCAGAAGCACGACTCGCTCTACCGGTTGCTGGCCAAGACCTGCGCGCCGGATCCCGCCGACCGTTTCGCCTCCGCCGACGAGCTGCGCGTCCAGCTGCTGGGTGTGCTTCGCGAGGTCGTGTCAGACCGGCCCGGCGCCGGAGCGGCGACCTACTCGACCTCTTCACTGCTGTTCGAGGTCCCTGCCGTCTCGGGCCAGACCCTGGGCTGGCAGGAGCTGCCCGGGCTACGCATCGACGAGAACGACCCGATGACCGGCTGGCTGCACACCGTCAGCATCGAGGACCCCGCAGCCAGACTCGAGGCGCTCACCGCGGCGCCACAGTCGTCCCCCGAGGTGCTCCTGGCCACCGCCCACGCGGCGCTGCACAGTGGCCGGCTCGACGTGGTCGAAACCGTCGTGACGAACATGCTCACGACCGACCCCTGGGAGTGGCGGGCCGTCTGGATGTCGGGGCTGGCCGACCTGGCCCGCGGTGATGTCGGCACCGCCCAGTCTGCGTTCAACGCGGTCTACGGACAGGTGCCCGGTGAGCTGGCCCCGAAGCTGGCGCTGGCCCTGGCCTGCGAGAAGAGCAACGAGCTTGACGTAGCCGAGTCGCTCTACACGACCTGCGCCCGCACCGACGCCAACTACATCGCCCCGAGCGCGTTCGGCCTGGCCCGGATCCGCTCCGGCCGGGCAGACCTGGACGGGGCCATCTCGGCCCTTGACCTCGTGCCGTCGACCAGCCGTGCGTACACCGAGGCCCGTCGCGAGCGCGCCGGGCAGCTGGCCGCTTCAGGGCGCGGGCTGCCGGCGCTGTCCGAGGCCATGAGAAGCGTCGAGTCGCTGACCATCGACGCCAAGGACCGGGCGACGCTGCTGGTCGGCGTACTGGATGTCGCCCTCGACGAGGTCCGCACCAAAGGCGCACGGCCGGACATAGTGATCGCCGGAGTGCCGGCCGCGGAGCCGTCCCTGAGGCAAGGGCTCGAGTCCGGATATCGAGAGCTGGCCGGGTATGCCGAAGTCCGCGAGGACAAGGTGCGTCTGGTCGACCAGGCCAACTCGGTCCGAAGCTGGACACTGCAATGAGCCTGGACAACACAGCGACGTCGAACGGCTCAGTGAGGTCGAACAGCGCAACGAGCTGGACGGCGCAATGACCACGTGTCCGAGCTGCCACGTCGCAGTCGAAGACTCCGAGGAGTACTGCGAGGCCTGCGGGGCCGAGCTCAGCCCCACGGTGGCAGCGACCGAGCCGCCGTTGGCGCAGGAGGCCGCCCGGACGCTGCCAACAGACGACGACCTGGCCGGGACCGCGCCCACCTGCCCGGCCTGCGGTGGTGAGGTTGCCGGCGATGGGTACTGCGGCACGTGCGGTGCGCGCGCGCCAAAACGCCGGGATCACTTCAGTGAGCAGCCCGCAGCGTGGGTTGCCGCGGTCTGTGACCGGGGCCTGCGGCATCCCCGCAATGAGGACGCCGTGGCCCTTGCGGCTGACGCCGAGCCCGGGTCGCGAGCGGTGCTCGTCGTCTGCGACGGCGTGTCGAGCTCCATCGACTCGGACCTGGCCAGTCTGGCAGCGGCGCGGGCGGCACGGGACGTCCTCGTGTCCTCGCACCCGCGCGGCATGGGGGCAGGACTCTCACTGATTGCCGCGGTGATCGCCCGCCTTGGGGCGGCGGCGGACGCCGCCAGTGAAGCCGTGCTCGAGGTGAGCCGGAACGCCAAGTCCATCGCGGCAATGGGCAGAGGGGCGGTGGATGCCCCTCCACTCCCGAATCCGGCCTCATGCACGTTCGTGGCGGCGGTGGTGGAGCACGACCTGCTCGTGGTCGGGTCCGTGGGCGACAGCCGGGCCTACTGGCTCCCGGACGCCGGCGCCCCAACCGCGCTGACCCTGGATGACTCGTTTGCCCAGGTGCAGATTACGGCCGGCGTCCCCCGACTGGAGGCCGAGTCCGGCCCCCAGTCGCACGCCATCACGAGATGGCTCGGAGCGGATGCACCGGACCACAAGCCGACGACAGCCACGATGACACTCGCCGCGCCGGGTTGGCTTTTGGTGTGTTCGGATGGACTCTGGAACTACTGCTCGGCGGCGCAGGACCTGGCTGCCCTGGTACGCGAGACCAGCAGCGCCTCACCCGCAGCCGCCGAGCCGCTGGCTCTGGCGGAGGCACTCGTCAGCTGGGCCAAGGCCCAGGGCGGCCAGGACAACATCAGCGCCGCCCTGGCCCGCATTCAACCGGGCTGAGCCGGCGGACTGACAGACGCACGCGTGCCCACCCCTTCCACCCCCCGTTCCCACCCCGAGAGGAAGCCCCCGATATGGCTGATTTCAGCGCCGAGGTCTATCAGAACGAGTTCCTGCCAGACGGTGGCACGGACGTTCATGCCGTCGTCACGGTGACCTGTACCGGCGCAGGTGCGGCGGGGCAGGTCGGCGAGGGGGATGCCGCCGAGATCGTCATCGTCGACACGTCCGGGTCGATGGGCGAGGTCAACATCCGGATGGCCCAGCAAGCAGCAGCCGCCGCCATCGACCAGATCATCGACGGCACCTGGTTCGCCGTCATCGCCGGCACCCATGAGGCGCGGATGGCGTTCCCCGCCGGACGAGCCGAGCTGGGCATGGTCCAGATGGACGCCGCCAGCCGGGAGTCAGCAAAGCGCGCCGTGTCGTCGTTCCGTGCGGACGGTGGTACAGCCATGGGCACCTGGCTGACCATGGCGGCGCGGGTCTTCGCGACCGTTCCGTCCCTTGCCCAGAAGCACGCGATCCTCTTGACCGACGGAGAGAACCAGCACGAGACACCCGAGCAGCTGACGGCCGCGATCGAGTCAGCCCGCGGCCGGTTCCAGTGCGACTGCCGCGGTGTCGGATCTGAATGGCAGGTGGCGGAAGTCCGCCGGATCGCCCAGGCGCTGATGGGCACCGTCGACATCATCCCGACAGGCGCCCAGATGGCTGAGACGTTCGAGGCTCTGATGCGCCAGTCCATGGGCCGGGGGGTCGCGTCGGCAACGTTGCGGGTCTGGGCTCCTCAAGGCGCTCAGGCGTTGTTCGTTCGCCAGGTCTCCCCGACGGTCGAGGATCTGACCTCTCGCCGCCAAGAGGTCAATGCGTTGACGGGAGCTTTCCCGACCGGGTCGTGGGGTGACGAGTCACGCGACTACCACGTGGCAATCCGGCTGGCAGCAAAGGGAATCGGCCAGGAGCAGCTCGCGGCGCGGGTGCAGCTGGCTATCGGCGAGAAGGTGGTCGCTCAGGGATTGGTCAAGGCGATGTGGTCCAACGACGACACCCTGACCACCCGGATCAACCCAGAGGTCGCGCACTACACCGGACAGACCGAGCTGGCCGACGCCATCCAGGAGGGGCTGGCGGCCAAGGCCATCGGTGACGACGCCACCGCCACCGCCAAGCTTGGCCGGGCGGTGCAGCTTGCGGCGGCGACGGGCAACGACGAGGCAACAGCCAAGCTGAAGAAAGTCGTCGACATCGACGACCCCAACGCCGGAACCGTGCGTTTACGCCGCAGTGTCGACAAACTGGACGAGATGGCATTGGACACCGCGTCGACCAAGACGACACGGGTGAAGAAATGAGAACCCCGCGATGAGCACCACCACCTGTCCGAACGGCCACCCCTCCGCGTCATCGGACTACTGCGACACCTGCGGTGCGCCGATCGGCGAGTCCTCGACGCCGGATGCGAACAGCCCATCAGCTCCCAGCCCGGCTCCCACGACGTCGGGGAACGGCTCAGGGGCCGCCGGAGCAGGGGATGCAAGTCCTGTTACAACCGCGCCCTGCCCGAACTGCGCGCTGGTGAACACCGCGGATGCGCTGTTCTGTGAGGGTTGCGGCTACGACTTCACGACCGGGACGATGCCCCGAGAAGCGACGACGAATCCCCTGGATCTGGGTGCCGCGTCCGCGCAACCATCAGCTCCGGACTCCGTGGCGCCATCGATAGCCCCAGCCGGCAAGGTCGAGTGGGTGGCCGAGGTCTGGATCGACCCTGACTGGTACGCCGAGCAGCAAAGCGACGAGCCGTGCCCGTCCCCGGGACTACCGGTGGTCGTGCCGTTGCGGAACCAGAGCCTGCTGATTGGACGCGTGTCGCGGAGCCGCAACATCCATCCCGTGATCGAGTGCTCCGCGGACATCGGCGTGAGCAGGCGCCAGGCCCAGCTGACCACCGATGGACAGCGCTGGTGGGTGGAGGATCTGCAGAGCGCCAACGGCACCTACATCGGAGCCGCGAGCGCAGCACTACCCACCGATGCGCTGCCCCCCGGTCAACGTCGAGAGCTGGCCCAGGACGACCACATCTACGTCGGCGCCTGGACGTGCATCGTCGTCCGCCGGGCCACCCCCGAGGAGCAAGCCGGACAGGCCTGAGGACACGACCCGGCATACCGCTGGGGTAGTCCACCACGCATCCAACCGCCCCCACCGACTGCCGCACCACCGCCTGACCGGTGGCGGTCGGGCAATGGATAGGGTCGGACCATGGGGCTCGAGATTCACGACGTCGCACACTCCTTCGGCGACAGGTTGGCCCTCGACGGGGTGAGCTTCGACGTCGCCCCGGGGGTGATCACCGGACTGCTCGGGCCGAACGGGGCCGGCAAGACGACGCTGCTGCGGATCATGCTCGGGGTGTTGAGTCCTGACCGCGGCGAGGTGCACTACAACGGCCGTCCGGTGGGCGAGCAGGACCGCCGACGATGGGGCTACATGCCGCAGGAACGCGGCCTCTACCCCGGTATGCCGGCCGGTGACCAGGTCGCCCACTTTGGGCGGTTGCACGGGCTGTCCCGTCGGGACGCGTTGAGCAGAGCTCGCGCGCTGCTCACGGAGCTGGGCCTCGAAGACCGGTGGAGCCAGCGCACCGACAAGCTCTCGGGCGGCATGCAGCAGCGTCTCCAGCTGGCCACGTCCCTGGTGCATGACCCTGCGGTCATCGTGCTCGACGAGCCGTTCGCCGGCCTGGACCCGGTGGCCGTGGCGAGCCTGTCCGAGACGCTGCGACAGCGGGCCAGGAACGGCTGCACGGTGCTCTTCTCCAGCCACCAGCTCGACCTCGTGCAGGATCTCTGCGAAGACATCGCCATGGTCGACCGCGGCCGCACGGTGCTCCTGGGAAGTGTCGCCATGCTGCGGGCGTCATCGGGCCGGCGGCAGCTGAGAGTGCACGTGGAGGCGCCGAACCACGACTGGCTGCTCGCGTTCCCCGACGTCACCGTGGTCAGTGAGGAAGCCGACGACCTACGCCTGGCAGTCCCGCCCGGCATCGAACCGCTCGAGGTCCTGGACGCCGCGAGGGCGGCGGGGCGGGTGGTCGACTTCGGGCTCGACCTGCCCACCCTGTCGCAGCTGTTCCTGGCTGCCGCCGACCGGACCCTCGATCCGTCGGGGGTGCGCTGATGGGCGCCTGGTGGCGGGGCACCTCCCTGGTCGCTGAGCGCGGACTCGTCGAGAACGTCAGGTCCCGGTCTTTCAAGTTCCTGACCGGTTTCTTGCTACTCCTGTCCGTCGCCGCGGTCGTGATCCCACAGATCCTCAGTGAGGGAAGCACGGCGTACACGCTGGCCACCACAGGCAAGGCCCCCGTTGGCATCGTTGCGGCGCTGAACGCGGCCGGGAAGTCTGCCGGCTTCACCGTCAAGTACATCTCCCGCGTGGACGAGAAGGCCGTCCGCCTGGCCGTGCGTGCCGGCGACGCGACCTCCGGTCTTGCCGGGGAGACGCTCTACACCAAGGCGAGGGAGACCGGGACCTTCCCGGTCCTGGTCGCCCAGGCGGTGGTCGCGCTGGAGACGTCCCGCCAGTTGTCGGATGCAGGGCTGAGCCCACGGCAGGTCGCAGACCTCCAGTCGATCCAGCCACCCAAGCAGATCAGCGTCGGGCAAGTGGACGACGAGGGGCGCGCCGGCGCCGGCTTTGCCGTCGGGATCGTCCTGTATCTGGCGCTCACCTTCGCCGGGAGCGCCATCGCCACCACCGTGGCGACAGAGAAGTCCACCCGTATCTCCGAGGTGCTGCTGGCTGTCCTGCGTCCCAGCCAGATGATCGTCGGTACCGTGCTGGCGATCGGCACGATCACCCTCATGCAGCTGCTCGTTCTCGCTGCACCGCTGGCCGTCGCGGTGCGGGTCACCGACAAGATCGGGCTGCCCGCGGTCGCGGCCGGTGACATCGGGCTCGCCGTGGCGTGGTTCGTGCTCGGGTTCGTGCTCTACTCGTTCCTTTTCGCGGGCGCAGCGGCGTTGGTCGACAAGATCACCGAGGTCAGCTCGGCGATCCTGCCGGTCACCATGATTCTCGTGGTTGGCTACATGCTGGCAGTCACGATCGTCATGTCCGATCCGAGCGGCGGGTGGAGCGTCGCGGCCTCGATCTTCCCGTTCACCGCACCGATGGCGATGCCGATCCGTTGGGCATCTGGCCAGGTCCCCGTCTGGCAGCTCGTGCTCGCCATGACGTTGACCGCCGCCACTGCGATGCTGCTCGTGTCGGTCGCCTCGTCCATCTACCGCCGTGCACTGGTCATCACCGGTCATCGGGTGAGGCTGCGCGAGGTGATCAGCGGCCGGACCGTCTCCTGACGCCGGACCATCACTCCTGAAGCAGGAACATCAAGAAGGCTCGATCGGCTGGCGCAGGATCGTGCAGAGCTTCTCCGGCGCGGACGTGCGTGGATCGCCCAGGTAGATCTCGTGGTGCCGGCCACAAGGCCTGAACCCGTGCTCGGCGATCGCCCTGTGAAGGGCAACGATGCTGGCGGGCTCGGTGGCATACAGGCCGATGTGCATGATCTGTGCACTGGGCCCTTCTGCCCATCGCTCATATCGCAATGCGGACAGGGACGCGATGTCCTTCTTGGCTTTGGCCTCTGTGACGGCCTGCGCGATCATTGCCGCATCGATCGGGACGAGCTGCATGATCATCGCCCTCCAATGCCATTGGTCGCGATCGGAGTCATTCATGCTTGCCTCACCTGCTGCGATGCGTTCCATTGTCGCCTGAGCATCGGCTCCCTCCACCCACTACGGTGCCTCGAGCGCCATCACGCGAGGCGCATCGCACCAGGTTCTCCAGCCCGTCAAAGCTGTAGAGACCCCCGCGGCCTTGCCCGATCTGCGCCAGCCATGGCCATACCGCTTCGACGGGGGCGTTGATCGTGATGGCACGGCACGGTGTAGCCGAGCCGGGGGTGAGGTACGAGGTCGTCGCCGGGCATCAAGGCCCCTACCTCAACGGTCGTGGCTCCCCAACGGTTGTAGCGGCCGCGAGCGCTTGACTGAACCCCAGCAGGTTGTCCTCGGTGAGGCCGCATGCGCAGGCGCCCGGTCATCCCAGTTTGCCCGGCACAGGGCCCTGCAAAACACCGCAGCGAGAGCCGGGCAGTCATCACGGCATCATTCGAAGGGTGGACGTTCCATCGGCTGCTGGACGAACCAGGCAGACGGCGTAACTCAGCCTAGAAGTAACTCAGCTCAGCAGTAATTGAACTCAGAGCTTGTGCATCTTGGGGGTAGGCGTGGACACGCGTCGCGTGCCCGTCCCGAAGTCCGCATCCACGGCAACTGTTCCGCTGACGGAGACGATGCGGCCCAAGCCGTGGCGGTCGTGGGCGACGCGGTCACCCACACAAAACACCTCATCCGGCGGGATCGCATCCCGGGCGGCATTGAAGGGACTAGCGGGCAAACGACGTCGTTGCACGGGAGGGGCCATGTACCCATCATCCTCCTATCCAGCAAGTCCCGCTGACCCGGACGCCGATTGCTGTCTCCCAGGCGCAGCCAAAGCCCGGCTGAACATACTAGTCAGCCGCCCAGGAGCTCCCCGATCGCAGCCCCGAAGACGCTGTGGTGAAGGTCGACCTCAGCGGTGGTGGTGACCGGCGACATCAGCGCCATGTTGTGAAACGGGGTCAGGGAGATGCCACGGTTCAACAGGTACAGATGGATGAGGTCCTCGAGCTCGGTGTCGGCGCTGGCCGCCGACTCGGTGCCGTTGCGTGGGGCAGGGTTGGCAAAGCGGTATTCCGCACGCGCACCGAGCTGACTCAGCGACCAGGGCAGGGAGTGCTGATCGATCACGGACTGCACGCCAACCGCGAAATACGTTGCGGTACTTATCATCTGTGTGAAGGCATCGTCAGTCAGGACGTGCTCCAACGTCGCCCGGGTGGCGGCGATAGACAGCGGGTTGCCGGCCAGAGTGCCACCCACACCGCCCATGTCGACGAGGTCAAGGTCGCTGCGAGCCAGGGCGCGATCGGCGAACTCGGCACTCAACCCATAGGCGCCCATCGGGATCCCACCGGCGATCGACTTGCCGATGACCAGGATGTCGGGCTCCAGCCCCCACGCCCTGGTGGCTCCACCCGGCCCCGCCGAGAAGGTGTGGGTCTCGTCGTTGACGAGCAGCACGGAATACCGGCGGGTGAGCTCGCGAACACCCTCGAGATAGCCGGGCTCCGGAAGGACGATTCCGATGTTGGTCAGGGCCGGCTCCATGAGCACAGCTGCGACATCGCCATAGGCGAGCTGACGTTCCAGGCGCCCGAGGTCGTTGAACTCAGCGACTCGCGAGGTGACCGTGACGTCGACCGGCTCGCCGACGTTGCCGGGCCGGCTCATGCCCTCACCATCGGGGCCGACCACGATCAGCGACTCGTCCACGCTCCCGTGGTAGCAGTAGCTGTTGAACAGGATCTTGGGACGACCGGTCAGTGCCCGCGCCAGCCGGATGGCCCATCGGTTGGCGTCGGTGGCGGTCAGCGAGAAGCTCCAGCGTTCCAGCCCGAACCGGCGGGTGAGCTCGGCGCCCACCCATTCGGCGTCCTCGGTGGGCAGCATCGTCGTGATGCCACCCTGGGTGGCGATTCGGTGCTGTATGGCGGCCACGGTCGCCTCTGGCGAGTGCCCGGCCATCGCACCAGTGTCGCCGAGCGCGAAGTCGACGTACTCGAAGCCGTCGATGTCCCAGACACGGTTGCCGCGCGCCCGCTCCAGGTAGATCGGGAAGCCCCCGGCGTTCTTGTTCATCCAGGTCATCGGAACCCGGCCGAACAGATGCTCGGAACGGCCGTAGGCTGCGGCGGATCTGGGGTGCCGGGCCAGGAAGTCCTGCCGTTCACGGGCATAGATCTCGGTGAGCCTGGCGCGGTCGATCATGGGCGTCTACTCCTTCAATCCCTCAGGAACTCGAACCCTAGCGCCGAGCGCGACGCCTGGTGCAGTGTTTCCGGGAGAAGGGCTCGACGATCACCCTTGCTTGGTCAGTGGGGAGAAGCGGCGCAGTCGCAGGCTGTTGCTCACCACGAACACCGAGCTGAAGGCCATGGCCGCGCCCGCGATGAGCGGGTTGAGCAGACCGAGTGCGGCCAAAGGAATGGCTGCGATGTTGTAGGCGAAGGCCCAGAACAGGTTGCCCTTGATCGTCTTCAGCGTGGACCGGGAAAGTCGGATGGCGTCCGCTGCCGAGCGCAGGTCCCCGCGGACCAGGGTCAGGTCGGAGGCCTCGATGGCCACGTCGGACCCGGTGCCCATGGCCAGGCCGAGGTCGGCCTGGGCCAGCGCGGCGGCGTCGTTGACGCCGTCGCCGACCATCGCCACGATACTTCCGTTGTCCTGCAAGGCTTTCACCGCGGAGACCTTGTCGGCGGGCAGGACCTCAGCGATGACGTCCTGGGGCTCGATGCCGACCAGGGCGGCCACCGCGTGGGCGGCCCGGGTGTTGTCACCGGTGAGCAGGATCGGTCGAAGCCCGAGGGCACGGAACCGTGCAATCGCCTGCGCGGAGGTGTCCTTGATGGTGTCGGCCACCACGATGACGCCGCGGGCCGCGCCGTCCCAGGCCACCCAGACCGGGGTCTGGCCGTCTGCCTCCGCAGCCTCGGCGGCCGCGGCCAGGTCGGCGGGGGCGTGGATGGACCACTCCGCCTCGAGCCAGCTGATGCGGCCCACCAGGACAGCATGTCCGTCCACGACCCCGGTGACGCCCCGGCCGTCGTGGTTGCTGAAGCCGTCGACGCCGGGAAGGGTGCCGTCTCCGGCCGTCGTGGCGGCCATAGCTGAGTTGGCGGCCACGGCTGAGACTGCGATGGCTTTGGCGATGGGGTGCTCGGAGGCATCCTCCAAGGCGCCGGCCAGAGTCTGGACCTCGGCCTCGGACTCGCCTGCGGTGGCGTGGATCGCGGCGACGCTCATCCGCCCGGTCGTGACGGTGCCGGTCTTGTCGAGCACGATCGTGTCGACCCGGCGGGTGGACTCCAGGACCTGCGGCCCCTTGATGAGCATGCCGAGCTGGGCACCACGGCCGGTGCCGACCAGCAGGGCGGTCGGGGTCGCCAGCCCGAGGGCGCAAGGGCAGGCGATGATCAGAACCGCCACGGCCGCGCTGAACGCCGCCGTCGCGGAGTGCCCGGTCAGCAGCCACGCGGCAAGGGTGCTCAGGGCCAGCAGGATGACGACCGGGACGAAGATGCCGGACACCCGGTCGGCCAGGCGCTGGACCTCGGCCTTGCCGTTCTGGGCGTCCTCGACCAGGCGGGCTATCTGCGCCAGCTGGGTGTCCGCGCCGACCCGGGTTGCCCGCACCATCAGCCGCCCGCCCGCATTGACGGTGGCACCGACCACGTCGTCGCCGGGGCCGACCTCCACCGGTACCGGCTCCCCGGTCAACATCGAGGCATCGACGGCGGAGGTGCCCTCGACGACGATTCCGTCGGTGGCGACCTGCTCCCCGGGGCGGACGCTGAAGACGTCGCCCACGACGAGCTGGTCGGTGGGGATCCTCACCTCAGCGCCATCGCGCAGAACGGCGACGTCCTTGGCGCCCAGGTTCAGCAGGGCGCGCAGGGCAGCACCGGAACGCTTCTTGGCCCTGGCCTCGAAGTAGCGACCGGACAGGATCAACACAGTGACCACGGACGCGACTTCGAGGTAGATGTTGTTTGATGCGCTGTCACGTGAGGGCAGAAGCTCGAAGCTCATCCGAGTGCCGGGCATCCCGGCGCCGCCGAGGAACAGCGCCCACAGCGACCACAGCCACGCGGCGCTGACACCCACCGAGATCAGGGTGTCCATCGTCGCCGCACCGTGGCGGGCGTTGGTGAACGCGGCGCGG
>Ga0209745_1001379_pt1 | contig 14515 bp, 12 predicted proteins | sample BarGraNGADG00312_FD_184495 | JGI IMG/M metagenome (GOLD analysis project Ga0209745, IMG submission 184495) | Arctic peat soil microbial communities from Barrow, Alaska - Barrow Graham LP Ref core NGADG0004-312 (SPAdes) (version 2) | ecosystem: Environmental > Terrestrial > Soil > Wetlands > Peat... | reverse complement strand
TCGACACGGACATGGCTCTGCGGGTGAGGGACAGGATGAAGGTGCTCGAGGACAGGAGGCCCGACCTCTACGAGCTTGGTTGAGCGCCGGGAAGCACCATTGAAGGGAGTCCGATGGACCAGGAAAGCGGAGGGCACTACAGCCACGCGCTGCGCTACGCGTGGCTGACCTCGTGAAACCCGCGGGCCGGCAGCCCTGACTCGAGGGACGATACTCGAGGCGATCACTACAGCGACGTCCCCAGCGCAAAGCCAGCTCTTGTCGCCTCAAGCACCATGCCCGGGCTCATTGAGTCGCCGATGTTATGCACCTCCGGGGCCGTCCTCCGTCGCAGGCATTCGTAGTAGAGCCCGTCGTCCGGCCTTGAGCCGGTCGACAGGACGACCAGGTCGGCCTTCAGGGTGATGAGCTTCTCGTCGGTCCCGATCCTCTCGGCGAACGGGAACGGTATCTCGACGCTCTCGGGCACCAGCGGGACCCACGTGTTGTAGGGGTCGGGGACGGTGCGCGAGACGTTGCGCACGACCTCCACGCCCTCCACGGTCACCCTGTTGAGCCGCGAGCAGTTCATGAGCTTGACGCCGGCAAGCTCGAGATGGTGGATGAGGAACCCCCGGTTGGCGGGACACGAGTCCCTCATGAAGTGCGGCAGCATCTCGAGGACCGTCACGTCCCGCTTGCCTTTCTCGCCGGCGAGCATGCTCGCCACCTCGCAGCCGACGTCCCCGCCGCCGACAACGACGACGGCCCGGGCGCCGTCGGCGAGGGCCGGGTCGTTCAACAGGTCCACCGCAGACACCACGTGGGGCAGGTCTACGCCGTCGACGGGAGGCGACGCCGGCGTAGACCCCGTGCAGAAAACGATGACGTCGAACCCTCCGTTCTCGAGCACCTCGAGGGTCGCTTCGGTGCCGAAGAGCGCTTCAAGCGCGAAGTCCCCGGCGCACCTCGTTACCCGGTCGTTCAGGTATTCGACGAAGTTCGCCACCTCGAACTTCATCTTCGGCGCGCTGCCCGGGATCAGCTTTCCGCCTGCGCGTCGGCCCTTTTCGAAGAGGGTGACACGGTGGCCCCGCTCGGCCGCGTGGCAGGCGCAGTAGACGCCCGCCGGGCCGGCTCCCACCACCGCCACATGCTTTGGTGCGGCGGCCGGACGACTGTCGCCGAGCACGTCCTCGAAGGCGGTGCGAGGGTTGACGGCGCACTGTAAGTGCCCGCCCTTGACGATCTGGTTCAGGCAGCCCTCCTGGTCGCCTATGCACGGGATTATCTCGCTCACCCTGCCTGCGTAAGCCTTCCGCGGCCAGAACGGGTCGGCGAGCAGAGGCCGGGCGAGCATCACCATGTCGCACATGCCGTCCCGCAGCGCTCTTTCCGCGAGGTCGGGGAAGCCGAGCTTGCCGACCGCCACCACCGGCACCGCCTTGCCCAGGTTCGATATGACCCCACGCTCCTCGAAATACTCCCTGGCGATCCGCGATGCCCGCAAATAGACCCCCGGCGGCATCGCGTACGGAGGGTGGGGCAGCCACCAGTTGTCGTAGCACCCGAGGTCCACGTCGAAGAGGTCGACGCCGGCCTTTACCAGGTTCTCCATGTATTCGAGCGTCATCTCCACCGTGCGGCCGTTCCGGTACTTCCTGAGCGTCCGCTCCGTGTCCATCCGGTCCCCGTAAGTCTCGCGCAGGGCCAGGGTCAGGTCGATGCGATACATGATCGGATAGCGCTCGCCGCACCTGCGCCTGAGCTCGCGCACAAGTTCGAGGCCGAAGGCCTGCCAGTCGGCGTACCTCCCGTGCCTCCTGCGGTTGAAGGCCGGGCTGGTCAACTGGTCGAGGAGGTAACCTTCGTGGCCGTGGAGGTACACCCCGTCCATTCCCACCACCTTCGCGTCCGCGGCGGCCTGGCCGGCGTTCTTTATCAGCCGCCGGCATTCGAAGTCGAGAAGCGGGCGGCACCGGACGACCGGCATCCAGAAGCTCGGGTTCCACGACGCCGACACCGGAAGCCTGTGCTTCTTCACGACGCATTCCGGGTTTCCGACCCTGCCCAGGCCGGGGGTGAGCTGTATGAATATCGCCGAACCGTGCGCGTGGCACCCGTCGGCCAGGTCCCTCCAGGCCGACTGGTTGGTGCGGTGACGGTCGATGCGGGGAAGCGAGCCCAGGTCGTCCGAGTCCTGTATGGAGGGGTCGGTCGAGACGTCGACCGGGATGAGGCCGGTGCAGATGAGCCCCGTTCCGCCCCTGGCCCTCTCGACCAGGTACTCGATCATCTTCGCTCCGGGTCTGCCGGTCTCCTCAGCCATGTTGACGTTGCCCATGGGGCCCATCACTATACGGTTCTTCAGCTTGAGCGGGCCCGCCTCGATGGGGGAGAACAGCATTTCGTAAGGGTAGAGGTGGCCAGTCATCCGCCCCTGTTCCATCGTCCGCTCGTCGGCGAACCAGTTGCCCAGACCGTCGATGAGCTGTTCTATCTCCTGCCGGTATGTCGACACGCGCGCGCCCTCCCGATCCGCTTCGAGGTGTTACTCCGCGATATCGCCGTCCTCACCGGTTCCTCTACGGGTGGAGAGGCGGCTACCCGCCCTGCCCCAGCATCTCGTGTATCTTCGTCATCCACTCGCTGATGGATATCTCCTGCGGGCACTTCTCAACGCAGTCGCCGCACTGCTCGCATGCTTCGGCCCGCTTGCCTTCACCCATCATCCTCATGTACTTGAAGCGCGGGGCGGCCCAGTCGTCGTAGGTGACTCCCTCGTTGTAGAGCTCGAGCATCCCCGGTATGTCCACCTCGTTGGGGCACGGCAGGCAGTAGCCGCAGCTGGTGCACTGGATGACCGCCCTGCTCTTGTACCTCTCACGCACCCGGTCGAACAGCTCGAGCTCCCGTGCGCCCAATGAGCCGACCGCCGACGCATCGGCCGAGCGCAGGTTCTCTTCGACCTGCCGCATGCTGTTCATGCCACTGAGCACCACCGATACCTCGGGCTGGTCCCACAGCCACTGCAGCGCCCAGTCCGCGGGAGTGCGGCTCTGCTCGAACTCGTCGAACGGCTCGCGGACCTTGCGCGGCGGCCTGGCGAGGTTGCCGCCTAGCAGCGGCTCCATGACCGCGACGGCGAGTCCCCTGGCGGCCGCGTACCGCAGGCCTTCGGTGCCGGCCTGGTTCTCGATGTCCATGTAGTTGTGCTGGATAAGGCACACGGTCCAGCCGCTGTAGCCGTCGATAATCTCCTTGAAGGCCTCGACGTCGTCGTGAAAGGAGAAACCGATGTGCCCGATCCTTCCGTCCCTCACCGCGGCCTCGGCTTCCGATATCACGTCGAGGTCGAGCATCGCCTTCCACCTCCTGGAGCCCAGGCCGTGGAAAAGGTAGAAGTCGATGTGCTCCTCGCCGAGCCTCTCCAGTTGCTCGTTAAGGTAAGTATCGAAATCGCCGGCTTTCTTGAGCGCCCACACGGGTGACTTCGTTGCGAGCTTGACCCTGTCCCTGTATCCGCCCTTGAGCGCCTTTCCCAGCACGACCTCGCTCCTGCCCAGGTGGTAAGGGTATGCGGAGTCTACGTAGTTGACCCCACTATCGATCGCGAAGCGGATCATGCCGATCGCTTCTTCTTCGTTCACGTCGGCGCTCATCATGCTGCCGTCGGCGGTGGGAAGGCGCATGCACCCGAACCCGAGCGCCGAGACATCCCAGTCGAGCTTTCCGAACTTCCGAAACTTCATGTCAGCCCTTTCTGCCGCGATCGCGCCAGGCGCCGTCCCACCCTTTCGATTCGACGCGCAGAGAATAACCTTCTATTGCAGTCGGGTCCAGGCCAGTGGTCGCGGGCCTCCGCGAGCCGGGCCTATTGTATGTTTTCGTGGATCAAATCGCGGTAGTACTCCCCCGTCGGGCTGAACACGCCCGCGTCGATGTTCATGGCCGCGGCCCTGTTAGCGACCTCTATCAGCGCGCGGTAGGGCAGGTCCTTCGTCCGGTCATCGTAGAGGATGTAAGAGAAGAAGTAGTTGGCCCAGAAAGCCGAGACATAGTCGACCTGTTTGAGATTAGCGAGCTCGGCCATCGATTTCAGGAACTCCCGGTCCAGCGGCGCCCAGAAAGAAAATACGTCTCGCCCGAAGACGGTCGTGTTACCGGCGATGTCAGAAGTGCTGTCACCCGGCGCCGATTTGTATAGCCAGGCCTCGTCCAGGATGACTCGCTTGCCGTGAGCCCTGGCGAGGTCGGCTGCCTGGAGGGCGTTGGTGATGAACTCGGCGCTCAACGGGTAGATGTGAATGGCGATGAAGTCGATGGAGGGAATGCCCACCAGCTCCTGGTCGAACGTCAAAGGCCCCCAGGTCGAGCCTCCCGCGCCGACCAGCGTGGAACCCTTGACCAGCCCCGACGAGATGTACCGCGCGTAATCCGCGAAGACGGTCGGGGTCCCAAGCTCGGGCATTCCCAGGAGCCTGGCAGCGGTGTCGGGTTCGGCGCCGATATCGAGGTAGTCGGGAGCTACTTCCTTGATTATCGCCTGGTCCATCTGGAGCGCTTCGGCCTTGTACCGTTCCAGGGTGAGCCCCGTGAAATCCCACTTTATGGGCGAGAACGGTGTGTTAGCGAACAGCACTAACGCTTCCACGTCCAGTTTCATCCCCCTCTTCCGGACCTCGCCGGCGATGCGCCTGTAGAAAGAGACGTACTCCTGGTAGCGCGGGAACGATGGGGTGAAGAGGGGATAGCCGATGGCGACAGTCACGCCCCCGACACCCAGTTCGTCCAGTCGGTTCAGGTACTTGATCGCGCCCGCGAACTCGCCAGGCTCCAGAAGCTCGGCCCCCCTGTTGCCGTTTGCAGCCAGCAGTTCCGCCGCGAACGTGACCGGGTGGTTCCTGCCCTGCAACTGACCCGACAGGTACGAGTCGAGCTTGTTCAATCCCGCGTCGTACGCGTTGTAGAGTTCCTGGTACTCGGGAGGGATCGTCATGCTGGTGCTCGCGAAGTCTGGCTCGACACCGGCCGGCTTTTTCCCGCCGCTTCCGGAACACGACGCCGCGAGCACCGCCACAAAAAGCAGCGCGCCCGCGACCAGGGCGATGTTCGAACGTCGCGCGCGAGCGTGGAGCCTCATCGGATTGACCATTGCGACTCCTCCCCTGTCAGCGGGTTCCAGATATCTGGCCCTCGGTCACCGACCGGTCGTGGGAGCAGAGCATCCTGACTTCGCCGGCGTGCTCTTCACGGAACCCCGCCAGGCGCTCGAGCTGTCGCATCGCCCGCGCGTAGTCCAGGTGTGCGACCCGTCGGAACCAGCGGATGCCGCGGGGTTCGGGCTCGTCCCGGTCCATCTCGCCGGGCACGTAGAACGCGTCGCCGCAGTGAAACACCCAGCCTTCGTCGGTCGTCTGTACCGCCACCCCGCACTGCCCGCGCGTATGCCCGAACAGCGGCACCAGCGCGATCGAGGGAGGAAGCCCGCGAAGGGGGCGGATGCAATCGAGCCCGAACCATGGGTCCGGCGAGACCTCGTCATACGTCGCCCAGTCGGGTCCGTGCGCGAAGTGGCATCTCCTGTACCTCTCGCGCTCCCTTTCGCTCGGAGGGTCGACCGCCGCGTCTCGCTCGGCCTTATGGACGTGCACGGTCGCACCCGGGAAATCGGGGAGCCCTCCAGCGTGATCACGGTCGAGGTGGGTGCAGATGATGTGCGTGACGTCATCCCGCCCGAACCCGAGCGCCTGGATCTGCATGAGAGCGGCATCCTCCGGCTTCGCCCGGGCGTTGAGGACGACGTTCGAGTGCCCCAGGCGCCTCGGATCCTCTATGTCCAGTGTGCCCAGGCCGGTATCGACCAGCACCAGGTCGTCGGCGTACTGGATGAGCAGGCAGTTGCAGGGCGCGACCGTGAGGCACGGTATCGCCCATTTCGCTAGCCTCGGCCGCATCTGGCCGCATATAAGGACGCGAGCGTCCATCTCGCCCTCCTCGTTAACGAGAACCGGGGCTGGCTAAGGACGCGCGGCTGCCTCCAGGCGCTGTGGTCACCACCGGATCTTCCTGATGGCAGTCTCGGAGAGTATCACTGTAGCCAACCCCAGGAAGTCGAAGAGCCATACACCGATCCCGGCCTTTCCGCCATTTGTGGCCAGAGTGATGATATTGGTGAGCATCAGCACGCCCCCCAGCGCCCCGGCGGCCAACGAGATCTTCGCGCCGACATCCTTACTCAAGTAGAGCATCACCGCTCCGCCGATCACGGCCGAGCCCAGGAGCAGCGACCAGAACCCTGTGAAGAACAGGACCCCCTCCTCGCTGACGAAGAGGAAGTTGCTCGTGTTTGCGCCGAGAGGATGGACCATGGTGGACCAGCCGCTCACGCTGAAGAAGTTGAAGAAGCTGATCCACGCCAGGAACGTGGATATCACTATCAGCAGGCCGGCGGCTCCGATCGCGGAGGAGTAGCTGATTACCGTTCTACGCAGGCGGTCGCGAGCCGCGGTTCGAGCCGTGACAAGCGTTTCCGGGGAGGGGTAGGCGTAAGGCGACCCCAACTGCCCCAGGTGCTGTTGCCGCGCGGCCGGGGGTTGAGGGAACGCCTCGCCCGGCGCACGATAGATGTCCGGACCGGCGATGGGGGCCTGTGCGAAAGCGTCTCCGGGGGCCTGGTACGGGGTGTCGGCCGGGGGTGCTGCCGGATCAACGGGTAAGCCCTGATCCGGAGGTTCCTGCCAGGCCGGATCGGGCTCCAGATGAACCGGCTGTTTCGGCCCCTGGGACGGGCCGAAGCCGGCAAAGCCAGCCACGTGGCCGCACGATTCGCAGAACGAGGCTTCTACCGGCATCGGTGCACCACACTGTTCACAGCTCTCCATCTCGCCCCCTTTGACCGCGGTCAACCTGCTGTCGAGCCGGGAGGATATCCGGGAACACGGCAATTATTGCACAGGTGAGTGGTTGGGTGTCGACGGGCGGTCGATCAGTGCAAAAAGAAGCAGGAGTGGCAATCGCTTGCCACTCCTGAGCTTCACAGGGCAGAAGATGAGCGAGGAGTCGAATCCTGGCTCCCCGCTCATCTGCAAAAGGAGCGGGAACTCCTTGGGGGCCTGACTCACTGGCACTTCCGGTGCCTTCGAATACGAATATAGACCCCGCAGGTTAAATCCCGATGATAAGAGGATTAGAGTCTTTTAATGTTCGCCAGACTCAACGGGCGGCGGGAGCAGGAGCCTGAAGGTGGTTCCGGCTCCGGGCTGGCTCTCGACCACTATCTCCCCTCCATGCGCCACGGCGAGCCACCTGGCGATCGGGAGTCCAAGACCGCTGCCCGATGGGTTTTTCTGACGGGCCTCGTCGGAGCGGTGAAAGCGGTCGAATATCTGGGCGACCTCGTCGTCGGTCATCCCGGGGCCGGCGTCCCGGATCTCCGCGACGATGCCGTGATCATCGCCTGTAACGGAAAAATGGACGGTGCTTCCCGCTGGTGAATACTTGACCGCGTTGTCGAGCCCGTTCAGGAAGATACGCGTGAGCTTCTTTGGGTCTCCATGAAACGGCACCGGGCCGGGTGATCTGAACTCGACGGTCATGCCGTTCTGCCTCGCGAGTGGCGCGATCAGGTCGACGGCTTTGCGCGCCACCTCGTCGAGGTCCAGGTCCTGCATGTCGAGCGCCGCCGCATCCGAATCGGACCTTGCCAGCAGCAGCAGGTCCTCGTCAAGCCCGACCAGGTGATCTATCTCGCCCCGCAATTCTTCGAGCGCCTCGCGGTACTCTCCCGAGGTCCGCGGACGCGACAGGGTCACGTCGGTGGTCCCCTTGATGATGGTCAACGGGGTCCTCAACTCGTGCGCGGCCTCCGACACGAACCTTCTCTGTCGCGTGAAAGCTTCATCGAGCCTCCCGAGCATGTCGTCGAACGTTTTTGCGAGGCGACCTATCTCGTCATCCGGCAGGTCCAGGTCGAGCCGCCTGCTGAGGTCCATGGCGCTCGTGCTGGCCGCGAGGTCTGCGATGCGTTCCACCGGTCTCAGTGCCCTGCCGGACATGAACATGCCGAGCGCGATGGCGACCAGCAGCACGACGGGGATCGAGAGTATCTCGATCACCAGAAGCCTGGAGAGAGTCGATTCCACCCTGTTGAGAGGTTCGGCCACCTGGAGTATCAGGCGGGAGCCCGCGGTCGAGCCGGCCATCTCGGTCGAGTAGACGCGCCAGCGAGTCCCCCCGATATCGTTCGTTGTGAACTCGTTCGTGAAGACGGCCCGGTGGGCGAAGACTTCCTTGTAAGGACCGAACGCCTCGAGCATGGCCCCCTGGTCGTTGAACAGCCGTACTGCGAAGCCCTGGGACGCGAGCTGGTCCATCAGATCTCCCAGCGGCGCGGCATTCAGCCCCAGCGGGCCGCTGTTGAAGACGATGGAAGTGACCAGTTGACCGCTCGTCTCCTTGAGGTCGGAGTCGAGGTCGCTCATGAGGCTGCTCCTGAGGCTCACGTACAGGGCGCCGCTGAACACTATCAGGACTCCGGCGAGCAGGAACACGTACCAGAGCGTGAGCCTTACGCGCGTGCGGCTGAAGAAGCTCAGGAGCCTTCGCATATCGAGTACCCGACTCCCCTCATCGTCTTGATCAGCTTATCGTCGTGTCCTTCGTCTATCTTCTTCCTGAGGTACCGTATGTAGACATCGACGACGTTAGAGCCCGCGTAGAAATCGTAGTTCCAGACGTGCTCCATGATCTGTGTCCTGGTCAGGACCTGGCACGGGTTTCGCATCATGTACTCCAGGAGCGAGAGTTCCCTCGAAGTGAGCTCGACCTGCACCCCGCCCCGCTCGACCCTGTGTTTCTGAACGTCGAGTACCAGATCCCCGACCTGGAGGACATTCGAGCTCATCGCCTGGGGGCGACGCAGCAGGGCTCGGATCCGCGCCAGCAACTCGGCGAACGCGAACGGCTTCACGAGGTAGTCGTCGGCGCCCGCGTCGAGGCCTAACACCCTGTCCTCGATCGAATCCTTGGCGGTCAGGATGAGTAGCGACACCTCGATGTCGTCCTTGCGCAACTTGCGGCAGACGGTGATCCCGTCGATCTTCGGGAGCATGAGGTCGAGCACTATGAGATCGTACGGGGCCGCCCTGGCAAACGCGAGCGCCTCCTCACCGTCCCTGGCGACGTCGACGGCGTATCCTTCCTCGGTCAGGCCTTTCTTTATGAAGCGCGCTATCTTGGGCTCGTCCTCGACGACAAGTATGCGCATGTCCTCCCGCCTCCCGTGCCTCGCCGGCTCCCGGCCGGCGAACGTTCCGATACCCTGATGATGATATTAAAAGATTAAAAACAGATTAAGACCGCGGGGATCGACCGGCAACGCTCACGGTCAAGGAGACGCCCGTTCCGAAGAAACGCCCGACGTCGTCCGCCTCGTCCGAGACCAGGTCGGCGACCCTGCCGCTGAACCGTCCGAACGGACGCACCTCTATCGCGAGGCGTCTGCCCCTGCGTTGGTAGCGCCATACGCCTGCCGCCAGGCCGTCCACCAGTACTACCGGCACGGTCTGTCCCCCGTGCCAGACCGAACGCGCTCCTCGCATCGGCGACGGTCACTCCCGCCCATGCGGCGAAATCTGCGGCATCAGCGGGCCCGTATCCACGCAGGTAGCGCCCGACAAGCGCGGTGAGGTCCGGTGAAGGCTTCCCGCCGCTTCCCTTTCCGATCCAACGGTCCACCAGCACGTAAGTTGGCTCGCCGTCGCATTCCGGCCCGAGGCACAGCAGGCCCTGGAGGGCCGCGTAGGCGATCAGGTGGATCGGGGCCTGGCCGCCCGCATCGATCGGGAGGCCCTTCGCGACGAGCCTTTTCGCGAGCTCGCGGCGGGTCAGCGGACCGGCGCGTCCGAGGACGGCGCGCATGTCATCAAGACCTTGGGCGAGCGTACCGGGATCGAGCCCCAACTCCTCGCGCCTCCTCCTGCCCCGCGCGATGGCCGAAGGCGCCACCGACGAGACGAGCCATCGGGCGTCCCGCGCGTCGAGCAGGTGCAGGGTTCCCCTCATCGCCCAGGTGCGGACCAGTGTTTTGTCGCAGGCGATCGCCTTCTCGATGTCGGCCTGCTCCAGCCCCCGGATGCGGGCCCGCAGAGACAGTTTCATCGCCGGAACGGACTGCGCGTTGAAGCCGCAGATGGAGCGGACCACCTCGACAATGTCGCGCGGCTCCGCGGGTGCTTCGAGATGCTGGCCGGTGGTCCTCAGTTGACGCACCTGTCGGGGTGTCAGATCGACGATCGGTCGTCCCGCCTTTCTATCCGCCTTCTGGAGAAGGTCTTCCGGTCGGTTGCATGCCGTCGCCACGCGCCGACGAGAGTTGGAGCGGCCCGCGCCTCCCAAGCTGGCAAGGTGTCAGTTGACGCGTGCCCCGACCTTCTTCACCATGTAGAGGAGGAAGATGTCGGGCGCGACCTGTTTCCTCCTCACCTCCCGGTAGCCCAGCTTCTCGTAGATGTGGATGTTGCGCGAGCTCTTGTGGCCCGTGAACAGCTCAAAATCCTCGGCCTCGGGGAAGTGCCTCTCTATCTCGGTCATGAGCCGCGTCCCGATTCCGTGGTTCTGGAACTCGGGGTGAACCGCCAGCCGGCCCACGCAGCAGGTGGCCTCGTCCTCCATGAACGCCCTCACGGAGCCGACGAGCCTGCCTCCACCGACGGTGGCTTTCAGGAAAACGTGGCTGCGAAGGTCAGACTCGACTTCCTCAACCGTCTCGGTCAGCGGCGGGATGTCAAAAGCGTTATATAACTCCGCCTCGAGGGCATAGGCGAGCCTCTGCACCTCGAGGATCTCCGGCGCATCTTCGACCAGCGCTTTCTCGATAAGCGTCTCCATTGCTTAATGATTCAGCCGTTCGAGAATGAACCCTCCATCAAGGAGGCCGAGTAGACGGGGCGGTCCGCGTTTTTCGTGACAGTAGCCTGGGTTGTTTTTCATGCTTCTCAGGAGCGATATAATGCTTCTTGGGGTGTTGTCAGCGGGTCCGGAACTTGTTGCGACCCCCCAGTGCGGGAGAAGGAATCCAGCGAACGAGATTGAATTCCGATCGAATTGAATGACTTTTCCAGGAGGCATGATGAGGAGTGTTTCGATTAGCAAAAACAGGACGTTTGTCCTGGTTGCACTGCTACTCACTCTGGCTGTTACTGCCATTGTCATCGCAGGGTGCGGTTCCGGCTCAGCACCCACCTTGACAAAGCTCTCACCGACGACAGGCGTCAACGGCGCTCAGGTGACGATTAGTGGAACTGGTTTTGGAAGCGACCAGGGCCACGGATTCGTAAAGTTTGGAAATGCTAAAGGTGGAATAGTCTCTTGGGCGGATACGAAGATAACCGTACAGGTCCCGGCGAAGATTAAGGAGGGCCAGTGCGATGTCAGGGTCACAGTCGATTCGGGGAGCGTCAGCCCTCCTTCACAGTACTTGGTGGCAGCGACGACCACGCCTGTCAACCCAACGACAACTCCGACGACCCCGACGGGCCCGACATTCCCGACTACTCCAACTACTCCAACTACTCCAACAACTCCCCCGACTTCTCAAACCCAGCTCCAGGTCATTTATACGTATACAAAGGCTAACAACATATCGACCATCGGCGTCAATGGCCAGCAACTGCAGATAACCCTCTACAAGACCAGTCAGACAGACCCCAACTGGGAGTTGTGGCAGATGCCGCTGGGGCAAGGGCAGGATGTCCATTATTTCCTGTTGCACAAGGAGAACGGAGCATGGGTCGTCAGGGGTGATTTCTTCAAAAACGGCAGCCCGCAGACGTTCGGCGCCCCCAGCGACCTGACCATCACCCAGTGACCCGTTGACTGACGACCCTCGGCATGGTCGCTCCCGGAGCGGCGTCCGCGGCGCGTGAAGCTATTCGAGCGCCACCATCTCGTGCAGCGTCCTCCCGGAGCGGTCCAGGGAGGTCCCCCGGTGTTCCAGGTGAAGGGAGAAATCCGAGCCGAACCGGAAGTATCCCGGGCGGCCGACAGCGGCGTTAACGGCCCGCTCGATCAAGCGGTTCTTAAATATGGGGCTGACGTCGTGGAGGAGGTTGTGCGCGTCTATCACCTCGCGCACGTCCAGGCGCAGGCTCAGGGTTGGGAGCGCCTCGATGACGAAAAACGACGGATGGTCGCGGTTTGCGCGCTGGTCGAAGACGGGCTCCCCCGTCCGGAGCGTCATCTCGCCGGTGCTGAGGATCACCTTCCCGTCGTAAGCGACCATCATGGGCGTCGAGCAGGCGTTTCCGTACCTTTTCTTCGTCATCACGTAGGCATAGAGGACTGTGACGTCCTGGGCATATATCCTGCCCCAGTACCAGTAGGAGACGATCCGCTTCATGTCGCCGATGCCCCAGTTGTGGTCGTGATAACCTATGCCTCGGGCCTCGAGCCTCTTGCCGCCGAAGGTCACCGTGCCCTCGACCCTGGCCCTGGGCGCCGGGACTACCCAGGCGAAGAACTCGTCATCCCCGTAGTCCGTTCTCCCACCGCCGGGCTTCCAGCCGGGCAGCTCACTCGTGAAGGTGAGGTCCGCCGAGGCGTCTCCTTCGGCGATGTGGACGTGGTGGACAGGCAGGCCGCCGTCGGGGGGATACTCCGCGTGCGCATGGCTGGCGCCGACCCTCACATCACAGCCGCTTTCCGAAGCGCTCACCTCTGATGCCGGGTAGGACGCGGTGTTTGATATCTTCTCGCCCGAGGGCTTGTAGACGTGCAGCTCCACCCCGGGCTTCCTGGTGATGAGCTCGGCCGTCTGAAGGAACCCGACCACTACGTGGCCGTCCTCTAGGATGGCGTCGAAGTACCAGTGCTCGAAGTGGTTGCGGCTCATGGATGGGTGCGCGCCGTTCTCGTCGGGCCTCAGGGGCACTATGACCTCGTCGGTTGCGCCGGGACCGGTCCATGTCTCGACGACCTCGCGGTGCTTCATGGCTCATCCCTCCCAGTGCTGAGTTCCACCCGTATTTTACTCGACCCGAAGCTTCGCGCAACATCTACAGGGGCAACTGGCCGCTTGTGTGAGCGATTGCCCATATGTAGCATTTGTAGAGCCCGTAGTCGTGTTGGAGCCTTTCGGCCGAGGCGGGTCGGGACGGGCCGCCGCCCGCGGCGGCGACTGCCAGGACGAGAGCGAGGAGGACCATTGAGAACCAGGATGACCGAACTGTTCGGTATAGAGTGCCCGATAATGTGCGGCGGCATGATGTGGCTGGCCAAGCCCGAGCTCTGCTCGGCCATATCCAACGCCGGAGGCCTGGGCAACCTGACGGCCGGCAACTACGATTCGGGCGAAGAGATGCGGGCGGCGATCGTCGAGACCCGCCGCCTCACCAATAAGCCGTTCTGCGTGAACGTCACGCTGCTGCCTTCGGTCCGAATCACAAAGGAGCTCCACGCCGACTACTTCGACGCGTGCTGCGAGGCGGGGGTGGCGGCGTTCGAATTCTCGGGCCCGCCGGTCGACCGGTACCTGGGGCCCGAGTACGTCGAGAAGGCAAAGAAGGCCGGTGTCAAGCTGATACACAAGGTCGGCTCGGTGCGCCACGCGAAGCACGCCGAGAAGGCCGGCTACGACGCGGTCATCGCGGCGGGCATTGAGGAAGGGGGGCACCCGCTCGACGACGACGTCACCACCATGGTGCTGACGCCGAGGATAAGCGAGACGGTGGGGATACCGGTGATCACAGCGGGTGGCATCGCCGACGGAAGGGGGCTCGCCGCCGCGCTGGTGCTCGGGGGCGAAGGGGTCATGATGGCGAGCAGGTTCATCGCGACGCGTGAATGCCTCGCACACCAGGCCATCAAGGACGAGCTGGTCCGGCGCCAGGAGTTCGACACGCACATGATATGCAGGTCGATCGGTCTCCAGATGCGCTGCCTGAACAACGAGATATCCAGGCGCGTGCTCGAGATAGAGGCGGGCCAGGGTACCTTCGACGACATACTCCCCTACATGATAGGGGCGCGCTCGAAGGAGGCATGGGAGATCGGGGACGCCGAGATGGCGCCCCTGGCCGTGGGCCAGTCGATAGGGCTCATCAACGACGTGCTCACCTGCGCGGAACTCCTCGAAGGGATGGTCCGTGACGCCGAGGTGATAATGGGTCGGGAATCGTCCCGCCTGTCTTGACCGGCCCGGATCCCCTCAGGATGCCGACAGGAAATCGACGATGGCGGAGACGACCTCTTCCGGGCACTGCGTGATGAAACCGTGAGCCGCGTCATCGAACTCGCGCAGGGTTGCCCCGGGTATGCGGCGGGCCAGCAGCGCGGAGTTTTCGGGCGGCACCAGGGCATCATCCGTACCGCACATCACCAGGGTAGGGCTCTGTATTCGCGGCAGGCGGCCATAGGTGGAGAATCCGGCGATCGCGGCCATCTGCCGGAAAGCGTTCAGGGGGTTTATCGGGGCGATCGAGACGGTCTTGATGTACTCGTCGGCCATGTCTGGATGCTCCTCCAACCACTCTTTTGT
>Ga0209745_1001377_pt1 | contig 14529 bp, 18 predicted proteins | sample BarGraNGADG00312_FD_184495 | JGI IMG/M metagenome (GOLD analysis project Ga0209745, IMG submission 184495) | Arctic peat soil microbial communities from Barrow, Alaska - Barrow Graham LP Ref core NGADG0004-312 (SPAdes) (version 2) | ecosystem: Environmental > Terrestrial > Soil > Wetlands > Peat... | reverse complement strand
GCGCCCGCCAGTCGATCACCAGCGGTTCATACTCGGCGTCGCGCACGCCGATGCGGCCGATGTAGCGGATCTCGCCATCGGTGTGGTCGAGGCGTCCGAAGACGAGGCCCTCGTGCTCTGCATCGAGGGTCGCCAAGCGCCGGGCTGCCTGGAAGGCGAACGCATCGCGCTCGAACAGCGCGGTGCCGTCCTCCTCGCGGACATAGCTCTCCCGGTCGGAGCGGAAGATATTCCGCCCCTGGGAGGCAACCTTCCGTGCGGAGCGGGTGGCCTGCTCCAGGTGCTCGTAGACGAGGTCGACGTGCGCCTGCTCGATGGCCAACTCGCGTTCTATTGCGTTGGGGGGTGTTTCAGCTGAATCCACTTATGTGTCCTTCGCCAAAGGTGCGCGACGGACAAGTCTAGCCGCGACTGCGCTGCGGCGTGGCACGGAGTCCGAAGAGCTCACGTGACGGTCAGGACGATCTTGCCGCTGGCACGCCGTGACTCACTGAGCTGGTGGGCAGCCGCGGCCTCGGTCAGGTCGAAAGCCTGTGCAACGCGCACCGCGATCTTCCCCTCGGCAGCCAGCTCGGCAACCCGGGTGAGCGCGCGCTGCACGTTCCCACCGCCACCGGAGAACCGGACGCCGGCGTCGCGCGCCGCGTAGTTGGCGATCGTCACGATGTGGGCGGGAGCGCCGGCGATGGCCAGCAGTTCTGCCATCTGGGTGCCGGCGGCGTCGACGATGCCGCTCACGTCGTGGGTGAGGTGGTCGACTCTCGAGACCATTCCTTCCCCGTAGGCCACCGGCTCGACCCCGAGTTCGCGCAACAGGTCGTGGTTGGCCTCGCTGGCCGTCCCGATCACCCGCAGGCCCGCGGCAACGCCCAGGGCGACGATTCCCTGGCCCACACCACCCGCGGCGCCATGGACCAGCAGCACCTGGCCCGGCTCCAGCGCGAGCAGGCCGAGCACCCGCAGGGCCGTCTCGCCCGCAACGGCAAGGCCGGCGGCCTCTGCGAAGCTCATACCTTCCGGTTTGGGTGCCCACGCCCGCAGCACAGCGTTGTCGGCGTAGGTGGCAGAACCGAGACCGAAGACGGCGTCCCCGACGGAGACGCCCGTGACACCCTCGCCGACCTGGTCGACCACTCCGGCCGCCTCGAGACCGAGCACGACCGCGTGCGTGAGCTCCTCGCCTGCCGCCGTCATTCCCGAACGCACCTTGTAGTCGAACGGGTTGACGGCGGTCGCGTGAACGCGGACGCGGACCTGGCCGGGTCCTGCCGTCGGCTCGAGGGCATCGGCAACGAGCGTGAGCACGTCAGGGCCGCCATACTGGGTGAACTGGATCGCTCGCATACGAGCGCCAACCACCTGCGTCCCCGCGACATTCCGTCCGGTTCACGGCCACGAGCCCCGATTTGGGGCCCTTTGCGCTCGTGAAGTAGTCTTGACCCTTGCATGACCTGTGCCTGCGCAGGCGTGCGACCACATCACATCAACGATTGGGAGTAATGGCGAAGAAGGAAGGCGCCCTCGAACTCGAGGGAACCGTCGTCGAAGCCCTGCCCAACGCCATGTTCCGCGTGGAACTGGCCAACGGGCACCGGGTTCTGGCGACCATCAGCGGCAAGATGCGGCAGCACTACATCCGTATCATTCCGGCCGACCGGGTGGTCGTAGAACTCTCTCCCTATGACCTGAGCCGTGGCCGCATCGTCTTCCGGCACCGGTAGGCAAGCCCGCAAGAATCCACCACCAGTCCGAACGCAGGGCAGACCTGTGCGCGGCGATGAGTCAGAAAGTTGCTCGATGAAGGTCCACCCGAGCGTCAAGAAGATGTGCGACAAGTGCAAGGTGATCCGCCGGCACGGTCGCGTGATGGTGATCTGCGACAACCCGCGCCACAAGCAGCGCCAGGGCTGATCAGCCCTACCGCGGGAAGCTGACGCGGGACGCGGAAACACCCGATCCTTCAAAGGATCACGAACAACTGAATAACCACACAAACGTGATTGCACCTGCCGGAGCCAGCTCCGACAGCCACCCCCGGACGAAGGCCGGGGCCCATGCCAGGCGGCAAGGGGACGCATCACGCCAGAGACCTTCGCTGGCCGGGACACCGGTCTGATTATTGAAAGGTAACCGCCTGATGGCACGCCTCATTGGGGTCGACCTGCCGCGCGAGAAGCGCCTGGAGATCGCCCTCACCTACATTTTTGGCATCGGACGTACCCGCGCCAAGGAAACCCTGGAGGCCACTGGTATCAGTGGCGACATCCGTGTCCACCAACTCACCGACGAACATCTGGTCGCACTGCGCGACTACATGGAGGCGAACTACGAGACGGAAGGCGACCTGCGCCGCAGCGTGGCCGCAGACATCCGTCGCAAGATCGAGATCGGCTCCTACCAGGGCCGTCGCCATCGCATGGGCCTTCCCGTCCGCGGCCAGCGCACCCGGACCAACGCTCGCACCCGCAAGGGCAAGAAGAAGGCCGTCGCCGGTAAGAAGAAGGTCCGCTAACGCGGGCCCATAGACACCAGAAACTCCAGGAGAAACTGAATTGGCTACAGCAGGCCGTACCGCGAGCCAGAAGGCCGCGAAAACCAAGGTGCGCCGCAAGGAGAAGAAGAACATCGTCTCCGGGCAGGCTCACATCAAGAGCACGTTCAACAACACGATCATCTCGATCACCGATCCCACCGGTGCAGTGATCTCATGGGCCTCCGCCGGCACCGTCGGCTTCAAGGGTTCGCGCAAGTCCACCCCGTTCGCTGCGCAGATGGCAGCCGAGGCCGCAGGGCGTCGCGCCATGGAGCACGGCATGAAGCGTGTGGACGTCTTCGTCAAGGGTCCCGGCTCCGGCCGTGAGACTGCGATCCGTTCGCTCGGCGCAGTCGGTCTCGAGATCGGCCCCATCGCCGATGTCACCCCGGTGCCGCACAACGGCTGCCGTCCGCCCAAGCGTCGTCGCGTCTAACCCGAGCCGAAGAGAGGACTGAACAAAATGGCCCGTTACACCGGACCCATGAGCAAGAAGTCGCGCCGGCTTGGCGTCGACCTGGTCGGCGGCGACAAGGCTTTCGAGCGTCGCGCCTACCCGCCGGGCATGCACGGCCGCGGCCGCACCAAGGAGAGCGAGTACCTCCTCCAGTTGCGGGAGAAGCAGAAGGCCCGCTACGCCTACGGCATCCTCGAGAAGCAGTTCCGTCGTTACTACGAAGAGGCCAACAGGGTTTCCGGCAAGACCGGTGACAACCTGCTGATCATCCTCGAGTCGCGTCTGGACAACGTCGTCTACCGGGCGGGCTTCGCTTCCACCCGGCGTCAGGCCCGCCAGCTGGTCGTCCACGGCCACTTCCTGGTCAACGGCAAGAAGGTGAACGTTCCCAGCTTCCGCGTGAGCGCCTACGACGTCATCGACGTCAAGGAGAAGTCGGCGAACCTGCACCCGCTGGTCATCGCCCGCGAGGTGCACAACGACCAGGCCGTTCCGGGCTGGCTGACCTCCCGCCCGAACAGGGGCCGGATCCTGGTTCACCAGCTGCCGGTTCGAGAGCAGATCAACATCGACGTCACCGAACAGCTGATCGTCGAGCTGTACTCCAAGTAGTCACACCCGCCCGTCAGAGTTGTCAGAATCTCAGCCGCCTATAGCCGGCTGAGGTTCTGACAAGTCGGCGGGTTCGGCTCCGGACAGGTCGTCCGGAGCCACCAAGTCACCGTCAAATAGTGGGCGGTGGAGAGGAACGAAGAAACACATGCTCATCGCACAGCGTCCGATCCTTACTGAAGAGGTCGTCGACGAGTTCCGCTCCCGGTTCGTCATCGAGCCCCTGGAGCCCGGCTTCGGCTACACCCTCGGCAACTCGCTCCGCCGCACGCTGCTGTCGTCCATCCCGGGCGCTGCAGTCACCAGCATCAAGATCGAGGGCAACCAGCACGAGTTCTCCACCCTCCCGGGGGTCGTCGAGGACGTCACCGAGATCATCCTGAACCTGAAGTCCCTCGTGCTCGACTCCGAGGAGGACGAGCCGGTGGTCATGTACCTGCGCAAGTCTGGCGCCGGCGCGGTCACCGCTGCCGACATCGCGCCCCCGGCCGGCGTCGAGGTCCACAACCCCGGACTGCACATCGCCACCCTGAACGAGACCGGCAAGATCGAGATGGAACTGGTCGTCGAGCGTGGCCGTGGCTACGTCTCCTCCGTCCAGAACAAGAACCCCGACGCAGAGATCGGCCGGATCCCGGTCGACTCGGTCTACAGCCCCGTGCTGAAGGTCACCTACAAGGTGGAGGCCACCCGCGTCGAGCAGCGCACCGACTTCGACAAGCTGATCGTGGACGTGGAGACCAAGGCCTCCATGAAGCCGCGCGACGCCATGGCGTCCGCAGGCAAGACCCTGGTTGAGCTGTTCGGCCTCGCCCGCGAGCTGAACATCGACGCCGAGGGCATCGAGATCGGCCCGTCGCCGGTCGACGAGCAGCTCGCCGCCGACCTGGCCCTGCCGGTAGAGGAGCTCAAGCTCACGATGCGCAGCTACAACTGCCTCAAGCGCGAGGGCATCCACACCGTCAGCGAACTGGTCTCCCGCTCCGAGCAGGACCTGCTGGACATCCGCAACTTCGGCTCCAAGTCGATCGAAGAGGTCAAGCTGCGCCTGCACGAGATGGGCCTCTCGCTCAAGGACAGCTCCCCGGGCTTCGACCCGCTGAGCGCCCTGTCCAACTACGACACCGACGTCGACTACGACGACTCGTACTGATCCATAGCCATACAGGAGACAACACACAATGCCCAAGCCGACCAAGGGCCCCCGTTTCGGCGGTAGCCCGGCCCACCAGCGGATCATCCTGGCCAACCTGGCCAGCCAGTTGTTCCAGCATGGCAAGATCACCACGACCGAGGCCAAGGCCAAGCGCGTCCAGCCGCTGGCCGACCGCCTGATCAGCAAGGCCAAGCGGGGCGACCTGCACAACCGCCGGATCGTGTTGCAGACCATCACGGACAAGGGCGTCGTGCACGTCCTTTTCACCGAGATCGCCCCGAAGCTCGCCGAGCGCGAGGGTGGCTACACCCGGATCACCAAGATCGGGCCGCGCAAGGGCGACAACGCCCCCATGGCCGTGATCGAGGTCGTCAGCGAGACCGTCGAGGAGTCCCGCAAGGCCAAGGCCAAGGGCAAGAAGACCGCGACCGTCAAGACCACTGAGCCGGCCAAGAAGGCCGCGGCGAAGAAGCCCGCAGCCAAGAAGGCCGACGCTGCCCCGGAGTTGGTCGAGGCTTCACACGAAGGCCCCGACTACGGCGAGGGTTCCTACGTCGGTGAAGAGCCGCCGGCCGGCTACGACATCAAGGGCAACGCCGACTCGATGAAGTTCCACACCGCCGATTCGCAGTGGTACGAGGCCACCAAGGCCGAGGTCTGGTTCAACTCCGTCGAGGCAGCCGAGGCCGCCGGCTTCGTCAACGTCCTCACCGACAAGGACGAAGAGGCCTGAGCCTCTCCGTTTCACCGATCCGCCCGTTCCCCCTCGGAGGGCGGGCGGATTTGTTTGTGCCCTCCTGACGTTGAAGAAGACGAATGCCTCCAACGATGAAGGAGTGGCAATGACCGATCCCTCCCCGGCCTCCCGCCGACGCGTCCTCGTCGTCGGTGGCACCGGGCACGTCGGCGGCCTCGTTGTCGACGAACTGCTCGGACGGGGCCAGCGCGTGAGGGCACTGGTGCGTCCCGGCACCGACCCCACCAAGCTCAGGACAAGGGGCGTCGACATCGCCATCGGCGACATGCTCGACCTCCAATCCCTGGTGCGGGCAATGACCGGCATCGATGCGGTGATCAGCACAGCCGCCGGGTACACCCGACGCACCAAGCAGGCCCACGAGATCGACACCGTCGGCAACACGAACCTGGCCGAGGCGGCAGCCTTGGCGGGTGTGGGACGGTTCGTGCTCACCAGCATCCTCACCTGCGACCAGACGCCCCAGGTGCCCCACTTCTGGCACAAGAAGCTCACAGAGGACCGCCTCGAGCAGCTGGGTGTGCCCTTCGTGGCGTTGCGGCCCGGCGCCTTCCTCGACCAGGTCACGACGATGGGCGGCGACCCGTTCAAGACGGGAAAGCTGCGCTGGATCGGCTCGGCAACGGTCCCGCTGACCTTCGTGCTCACCACCGACCTCGCCGGCTATCTCGCGCGCGCGGTCGACGCCCATATCCGTCCGGGCGAGCGCGTCGACATCGGCTGGGACCGTCCGCTCAGCATGCAGGAGGTGGCTGCCGTTGGCGGCGGACTCGTGGGGCGGAAGCTGACCGTGGGCAGCGTGCCGACTCTGGTCATGCGCGCGATGGGGCTGGTGCTGCCACAGATGAAGGACCTCGCAGCGATGGCGGACTGGTTCGCCACCGGACGCTATGTCGCCAACACCCAGCGCCAGGCCGAGCTGTTCGGCGCGGTGCCCAAGGCCGAGGACGCCATCGCCCGGTTCGCCGAGAGGCTCGGCCATCCGGTGGCTACCGGAGGTACAGCGCGCGCGCAGGGCACAGCTTGACCGCCAGCGCAGCAGCCTCGGGCTCGACAGCCTCGTGGCGGAGGACCGGGTAGCCCCATTCGTCGAGCACGATCGCGCCCGGCAGGGTCTGCGCGCATACGCCGTGCCCGGTGCACAGGACCCGGTCGACGGCGATGCGGGCCGCTTCAGACGAACTGGGCATGCTGCGTTCGTCCCTTCTGGCAGGCGTGGTTGGCGTGGGCGGCGAACTCCGGCGCCAGCGTCCGCAGCGCCGATTGGGCGAAGCGGGCAACGCCGTCAGGATGCGCACACGCGCCCCGTCGCTCCAGCTGGCCGAGCCGCAGCAACAGGTGGTCCCGCCCCATGCCGGTGGGGTTCCGTGCAAGGTCGGTCCAGTCTGCGGCCAGCGCCGGCAGTCCGAACATGCACGGCCCACACTGACCGGCCGACTCTCCGGCGCCGTAGGAGATCATGCGGGCCGCGGTCTCGATCGGGCACTCGGCCGGGTTCCAGACCGTGACGATGCCGGGGCCGAGGGCTCCGCCGTGGCGCTTCATCCCCGGGGTGTCCCAGATGGTCGACTGCGCCTCGGCAGCGGTGAGAACCACGCCGCCGAGTCCGCCGACGCCGACGTGCCGGGCGTTCGGCGGAAGGCCGCCGGCGGAGTCGAGCAGGTCGGTAAGGGCGACCCCCGCGGACGCTTCGAACATCCCGGGGCGGGCGACGTGCCCGCCGACGGCGACCAGTCGCGGCCCTGGCTCGGCGGACGTGCCGAACGAGCGGAACCACTCCGCCCCGAGGCGATGGATCTGGCTGACCCGCCATACCGTTTCTGCGTTCAACACGACGGTGGGCGGCACCTTGCGTCCCTGGCTGTCGCGACCACCGAAGACGAACGGGGCACGCTTGGTCATCGGCCTGGCAAGGCCGCCCTGCGCCAACGAGATGAGGGCGGTCTCCTCCGAGGACACGTACCGGTGGGGGACCTCCAGCACCGGCAGCCCTGCGGTGGCGAGCAACCCGGCGGTGCGCGAACCCCGGTGTGCGGCGTAGCGGATGCGGGGCCGCCGGCCGCTGGCGACGAGTGCGGCGCCTTCGATCAGCTCGTGGAGGTGATGCGCGACGATCCAGGCATCCTTTGCCGCGCCGAGCTCGCCGTCGCAGACGTTGACGATCAGTTCCGCGCCGTTCTCCTTTGCCGCCTTCAGCTTGATGGCCGTGCTGAAGGCCGCGCCGCCTCGTCCGGTCAGCCCGGCGGTCTCGAGCAGTTCTGCGATGTTGGTCATGACCACTCCTGGGCGTCGATTGTCCTGCGTCGTTCCTTGTCGGAGTGGGTCGCGACGACCCGCCAGCAGGCCATCAGCCCGCCGATGGCAGCGCACGCGAGCGTGATCGCGCGCAGCCCTGCCTGGTCGGCTGTGCCCATCAGGAATCCGTGGAACAGGGCGACCAGCCACATGGCATAGGAAGCCCAGTGCACGACCCGCCACTGGCGTTCGGGGATCCGGTGGCGCAGGTAGCTCGTCACCATCACCACCACCAGCAGGTCGAGGGCAATCGTGCCGAACCCGACCAGCAGGGTATCGTAGCCGGACGTGAACGGCACAATGACGGCCAGCCAGCTGATCGGGACGTAGCCGTCGAGGATCGCCGTGACGATGTGGATGCCGAGGAAGACCAGCATGCCGAGGGAGAGCCACCGGTGCAGGCCCATCACGATCGTTGCGCTCTCACCGGCGGGCCGGCGGCGTCCGGCTGTGACGATGCCGAGGCCGACGACGATGGTCAGCAGGACGACGGTCACCACGCCGGTGGCGCGAGACAGGTACCACAGGGCCGAGCCGCTCATGACAGTGGCCAATCGGAGGTGAACACCACGGTGCCGTCGGGGCGCTCCAGCCGTGCGGACACCCGGTTGCGGTTCAACCAGGCCGGGGCCTCCTCGCCGAGCACGATGGACGCGGTGGAGGCGGTGTTGGCTTCGAGGGCGTTGGACGCGACGCAGGTGACGTGCGCCCACACCACTGCGGCCGTGCGTCCGGTGCGGGGGTCGACGATGTGGTGCGCTGTGCCGGCGTCGGTCTGCCAGCGGCGCAGCTGGGTGGAGGAGGTGGCAATGCCCTGGTCGGTGATCGAAACCACCTGGCGGATGCCGCCGTCCACGCCTTCGATGCCCACGCGCCAGCCGCCCTCGGGAGCGGGTCCTGCGGTCGCGATGTCGCCGCCAAGGTTCACGAGGAAGCCTCCGGGAAGGGCGGCCTCGAGCAGGCCTGCGATGGTGTCGGCCGCCCGGGCCTTCGCGGTGGCACCGAAGTCGAGGACGGTGCCGCGCGGGGTGGAGATCCGTCCGGCCCCACCGCGGACGACCCGCTCCCACCCCGGTCCCTTGACGGGCCTGACCGGCAGCGTATAGCCGCTGCGCGAACGGACGACGTCGAGGTCGGCGTCGTAGCCGGAGGCGATGACGGCCGAGCCGACCGTGAAGTCGACCAGGCCCCCGCTGATGCGGGCGGCGTGGCGGGCGGCGTCGAGGTGGTCGTTGAACAGTGGGGAGGCGAAGTACCAGGCCTCGCCGGTCTCGGCCATCCGGGCGAGCTGGCTCACCTCGGAGTCGTTGCGGAAGCGGGAGACGGCCTTGTCGAGGTCATCGAGGTGGCCCTTCGCGATCTCGACGGCCGCGGGAAGGCTGGAACCGACGGTGACCAGGATGCAGTTCGTCGTACCGATGGCGGCGAAGGTCGCTGTCAGCGGCTCGGTGACCTGCTGGCAAGTCGTCATGGTTCCTCCTTCAGGGGGTTTCAGGAGCCCTTGGTCTTCGTCTGGCTCGGTGCGGTCGTGGGGCTTGGCTTGCTCGCGGGGGTGAAGGACTGGCCGCTGGCTTTCGGCCGCTGGTGCTTGGTCCGCTGTGTCGTGGATGCCGGCACCGTCGTGCCTTCGGCGGAGTTGGCAGCGGTGTCGCTGTTGGTGGTGTGGTTGCGGGACAGCGCGAGGGTTCCGGCGAGCCCGGTGGTGGCCAGGGTCGCTGTGGCCATCAGTACGCCAAGGGCGATCCTGGTCTTCGAAAGGGCTGGAGAACTCATGACTATGACTCTTCCGTGCCCAGCTGTGGATTACCTGTCGAGGGCCCCAAGCGGCGATCAAACCGACGTCAAGTCCTCCTCAAGCCCTCACGAGCCGCTGGTTGTGGTCTGTGCTGTGCCGCTGGACGACGTCGTTGAACTGGTCGAGGTGAAGCCGGAGTCGGTCGAGGTGGTGGAGGTGCTGTCTGTCGATGGATCAAGAACACCGCGCCAGCCAGTGAGTCCGCTGTGCGTCGTCCGTCAAAGGGTCAGGAGATACGCAACGGCCCCGGGAACCAGGGGGGAGAAGGTTCTCGGGGCCGTCGGGGGGGGAGGGGTGCTGCGCTCAGGCGCAGGTCCAGGGGCTGGTGCCAGCCTTCGCGTAGTAGCGGTTGGCAACAGTGATCTGCTCGGCCCGGCTGGCCTGGTCGGGACGTACTGCGAAGTCGCGTCCACCGTTGGCACGCCAGGAGGGCAGGTTGAACTGCAGGCCGCCGTAGTAGCCGTTGCCGGTGTTGATGTGCCAATTGCCACCGGACTCGCACCGTGCGATGCGATCCCACATGGAGGCCCTTGCCATGTTGATGCCGACGCCGTTGGAGGAGGTCTTCGTGCCGACCTGCACCACCTGGGTCACCGGCTTTCTGATCACAGTCTCGCTGACGACGACCTTCTTCGTCACCGCACCGTTGACGACGGTGATGCTGTACATGCGCTTGGCCTTGCCGCTCCTGCCGGCGGTGAGGACGCGGGTCTCGCCCTTCCAGAGGCTGGGGTTCTTCTTCTGCACCGTGGTGTATTTCACGGCCTCGGTGTTCGTCGAGGTCTTCACAACCACTCGGTCGATGGTGATCTGCTGGCCGGCAGCCACGGCGGTGGTGAGCACCGGCTTGATCACGTCGGTGTCGGAGAACGAGAGGTTCTGCTCTGCCAGCAGGTCAGTGATCGTCGTGGCCGTCGTGGTCACCTCGACGCTCTTGCCTGCGACCTTCAGCGTGACCTGCTTGGGGGTGCTGACGGTGACGCTGAGGCCGGCCCGGGGCAGCGGGGACGCGGGATCGACGGAGAGCCAGGCGGCACCGAGGTCGTGGACTGCGGTGCCAGCAAGGACGGTGCTGAGCGTTGCTGCGGTTGTCTCGATGGTCATCGGGGTGCCGTCGACGTTCAACGTGACCGGCTTGTTGTACCGGACGTCAACTTCCGTGCCGTCGGCGACCGCGCTGTCGGGCGCAGGGCTGACCACGTCCTTGCTGCCGAGCGTGATGCCACGGGCGGCCAGCACATCGGAGACGGTCAGCGCGAAGGCGCCCACGTGTTCGGTGTTGCCGTCGATGTTCAGCGCGATGTCCTTGTACAGGCCCATGGCGGTGGCCGTGCCGCCGGTCAGCAGTGCTGCTGCCAGCGCGGTAGCGGTGATCGCCTTGTTCAAGACAGAGTCCCCCGAGGGTCTAGGCTGCTTTTCTGAGAAAAGCCTCCCCTATCCTGAGAGATCGGTCAAGTTCTCTCAGGATTTTTGACCCCGGGGACCCGGATCCTGCCTCGAATCAGAGGATGTCGGCAGCCCGCACCTTCGCGAGACGCGACGCAACGTCGGTCCAGTTGACCACGTTCCACCACGCGGTGACGTAGTCCGCCTTCACGTTCTTGTACTGCAGGTAGAAGGCGTGCTCCCACATGTCGAGCTGCAGCACCGGCAGCTGGCCGACAGGGAGGTTGCCCTGCTGGTCGTACAGCTGGTTGATGTTGAGGCGCTTGCCCAGCGGATCCCAGACCAGCAGTGCCCAGCCCGAGCCCTGCAGCGAATTGGCCGCTGCCTCGAATTGCTTCTTGAAGCCGGTGAAATTGCCGAAGAACTCATCGATGGCCGCGGCGACGTCACCATCGGGTTCGCCGCCGCCGTCGGGCGACATGTTCTTCCAGAACACCGAATGGTTGATGTGCCCGCCCAGGTGGAACGCCAAGTCCTTCTCGAGCTTGGGAACGCTGCCGAAATCGCCGGACGCCCTGGCCTCGGCCAGCTTGTCCAGGGCGGTGTTCGCCCCCGCGACGTAGGCGGCGTGGTGCTTGCTGTGGTGGAGCTCCATGATCTCACCGGCGATGTGCGGGGCAAGTGCTCCGTAGTCGTAATCGAGGTCCGGCAGTGTGTAAGCCATCAGGTCTTCCCTTTCGCAATTCGGTTGGTGGCATTCTTCTACCCCCAACCTGCCGCCTTCACCCCCTATTCCGCCAGAGGCAGGGGCGAACCAGACGGCACGAAAGCGGCCTGGCGAGCGGTCCTGCGGAACAATCGCAGCAGGGGTGTGCCGAGCATGAAGACCAGTGCTGCGTTGGTCAACGCGCGGCCAAGGTTCCACCCCATCGACGTGGCCAGGTTGAACAGGACGAACCGGTGCAGGTTCTCCAGCGGGGACGCGGACGGGTCGAACGACAGCTGGGTACCGTCGCCGATCGCGAACGGCCAGAAGGAGAAGTCCATCAACCAGCCGTAGGTGAAGGCAGACACCATGCCGTACCCGGCGAGGAGCAGCAGCTCTGCGCGTCCGGACGCCTTCGGCAGCCAGCCGGCGAACAACCCGACGAAGCCGGCGGTGAGCATCTGGTAGGGCAGCCAGGGGCCGACGCCGGAGGTGATCAGCGAGGACGTGAAGAGGGTGATCGCGCCCAGGGCGAAGCCGAAGCCGGCTCCGAACACGCGCCCGGCGAGGATCATCAGGAAGAAGATCAGCTCGAAGCCGGCGGTGCCCGCACTGAGCGGACGCAGGATGGTGCCGACGGCGGCCAGCACACCCAACATCGCCAGCGACTTCACGTCCATGCGGCCACCGGCCAGTTCGGACAACACGATGGCCAGCACGAGCGGCAGGACGAGGGCGAACAGGATCGGGGCCTGGGCAGCCGATACCCCCGATTCGGGGCGAAGGAACAGCGGCCAGGTGAAGGCGACCACTCCGGCAACCACCGCGACCAGCAGGGCCGCGGAGACACGGCGGTCGCTGGCGGTCATCGCAGCCCCCTTGCCACGTCGTCTGGAGTCAGTACGGGAATCGGGGCGAAGACCTTTGCCATCTGCGGCGCGTAGGCGGGCGAGGAGGTGAGCAGGTCGGAGGTGTGGCCCTCTGCGATGAGCTCGCCGTCGGCCATCAGCAGCGTCCCGCGGCTGGCCAGCGCTGCGAACTCGACGTCGTGGGTGCTGATCAGGACCGCCATGCCGCGGGCCGCCAGTCGGTCGACGATGCGGTGCAGGTCGGCCTTCGACCGGTAGTCAAGGCCGCGGGTCGGTTCGTCCAGCAGCAGTACGCGGGGTCCCGCCGCCAGCTGGATGGCAAGGACAAGAGCGAGTCGCTGGCCCTCGGAGAGGTCGCGGGGGTCACGGTCGGGTGGCAGCTGGATGCCGAGCTCAGCCAACAGGCCGGCCGTCGTGCCTGCCGGGGCATCGCTCTCGCGGTCGGCCTGGTCGCACTCGGCCCCGACCGTGGGCAGGTAGAGGAGGTCGGCGGCGGTCTGGGGAACAAGGGTGATCAGGCGGCGGGCCTTTGCGGCGCCGAGCCCGCGGGGGTCGATGCCGGCGACCTCGATGCGTCCCGCGCAGGTCAGGGCCCCCTGCAGTGCCCACAGCAGCGAAGACTTGCCGGCGCCGTTGCGTCCCATCAGCGCCTTTACGCTCCCGGCCCGGAGTTCCAGGTCGACCCCACGGACGGCGGTCACGTCTCCGAAACGCACCTCGACGCCGGCGGCACGCAGCACCACGGGGGCCGCCTCTGCAACCGGCGGGGGTGGCGGCGTGGGAAGCAGCCCTTCAGCGAGGGCGCGGCGACGGGCCTCACGGACGCTGAGCGGCACCTCGGTCCAGCCGACGGCGCGGGCGAGCGCCGCCAGCGGTGGCGTGATGCTGGCTGCGGCAAGGACCTCGCGGGGGTTGCCGTGGACGGCACTGCCGTCCCCGGGGAGCCAGATCATCGAGTCCGCTGCCTGCATCACGCGTTCGAGCCGGTGCTCTGCGAGGACAACGGTCAGCCCAACCTCGTGGACGAGGGTTGCGATCGCTGACAGCACGTCCTGGGCTGCGGTGGGGTCGAGTGCCGAGGTCGGCTCGTCGAGCACCAGTACCCGCGGCTGGGCTGCGAGGACGGCGGCGATTGCCACCCGCTGCTGCTGACCGCCGGAGAGCTCCGTGAGGGGCCTGCGACGCAGGTCGGCGATGCCGAGCAGGTCGAGCGTCTCCTCCACCCGCTTGCGCATCGCCACCGGGTCGATGCCCAGTTGCTCCATGCCATAGGCGATCTCGTCCTCGACGGTGTCGGTGACGAAGCCGCGCAGGGGGTCCTGGCCGACGTAGCCCACCACCTCCGACATGTCGCGGGGACGGTGCAGGGCCGTATCCCAGCCGTCGACAACGACCCGGCCGCCGAGTGTTCCGCCCGTGAAATGCGGGACCAGGCCGTTGACGGCCCCGAGCAGGGTGGACTTGCCGCTCCCGGTTGCTCCGATGACGAGGCAGAGGTCGCCTTCGGGCAGCTGAAGGGACACCTGGTCGAGAGTGGGCCGCGCCGCGTCGGCGTAGCGCACAGAGACCCGGTCGAACGTGATCACCGTGACGCCAACTCGGGCTCGACCTGGGGCCGCAACGACCGGACTCGGGTGTCATGCCGGAGCGAGGGAATCGTCTGCAGGACGCGTGCCCGGGTGAAGAGCAGCGGCGCGAGCGTCAGGCCGGTAACGGCCACCATGGCGAGGGTGAGGTCGGGCCACTGCAGCGGATCCGTCGTTGGGTGCAGCGCGCCACCGGACGGATCGAGCCAGCCGAGCGCGAGCACCAGCACGGCAGCGCCGGTGCCGGCGGCGGCCACAAGGGTCTCCCGCCAACCCCAGGAATCGGGACGGTGGGCTGTCACCCGCAGCGCGCGACCCGCGCGGTGGAAGCCCCACGCGGTCCCGAACAGGCCGGCAAGGAGCAGGCTGCCCGCCAA
>Ga0209745_1001375_pt1 | contig 14546 bp, 12 predicted proteins | sample BarGraNGADG00312_FD_184495 | JGI IMG/M metagenome (GOLD analysis project Ga0209745, IMG submission 184495) | Arctic peat soil microbial communities from Barrow, Alaska - Barrow Graham LP Ref core NGADG0004-312 (SPAdes) (version 2) | ecosystem: Environmental > Terrestrial > Soil > Wetlands > Peat... | reverse complement strand
CCCCGGTCGAGGCCGACATCGTCATCCCGGTGCCGGACTCGGGGGTCCCGGCGGCCATCGGGTTCGCGGAGCGCTCGGGCATCCCGTTCGGAGAAGGCCTCATCAAGAACCGCTACATCGGGCGCACATTCATCCAGCCGAGCCAGTCCATCAGGCAGCTCGGCGTCAGGCTCAAGCTCAACCCGCTCGCACGGGCGATCGCCGGCAAGAGGTTGGTGGTCGTCGACGACTCCATAGTCAGGGGGACCACGAGCCGCAAGATAGTCGAGATACTCAAGGAAGCGGGCGCCGCCGAGGTCCACATGCGGGTCAGCTCGCCCCCCATCAGCTGTCCCTGTTTCTACGGCATTGACACGGCCGACAGGAGCGAGCTCATCGCCTCCAACATGAGCGTGGAGGAGATAAGGGAGTTCCTGGGGGCCGATACGCTTCATTACCTCAGCATGGACAACCTCGTCAGGTCGTGCATGTCCCCTCGCGACAAGTTCTGCACAGCGTGCTTCGACGGTCATTATCTCTTCGGGGCCCAGGACGAGCTCAAGATGTCCAAGTACCGCCTCGAGGAGCGCTCTCCGGCCTGAGAAACATACAGGTCGGCGGCGGAACGGGTCGAAACAACCGGTCAGGAGCATTCGTTCGAGGGGTCGGCCGGTGCCGGGTGCCGAGCCTGCAGGCCCAAAAGGAGTGGATGGAGATGGCGGAGGGAAACGCGGATTCGGGCGGCAAAGACTACAAGTGGGCCGGGGTCGACATCGAAGCCGCCGACCGGGCGGTCGAGCTTATCAAGGACAAGGTGGCAGGGACCCTTCGGCCCGAGGTGATGGCCGGTGTCGGAGGCTTCAACGCCCTCTTCGAGCTCGACCTCTCCCGCTATAAGAAGCCGGTGCTCGTCTCTTCGACGGACGGCGTCGGGACCAAGCTCAAGCTCGCGCAGATGCTGGACAAGCACGATACGGTGGGGATAGACCTCGTGGCGATGTGCGCCGACGACGTCGTCACCTGCGGCGCCGAGCCCCTCTTCTTCCAGGACTACATCGCCACCGGCAAGGTCGTGCCCGAGAAGGTCGCCGACATAGTCACCGGAGTCGCCAGCGGATGTGAGAAAGCCGGCTGCGCGCTGGTAGGCGGGGAGATAGCGGAGCACCCGGGCGTGATGGACGAGGACGAGTACGACCTGGCGGGCTTCTGCGTCGGGGTGGTCGACAAGGACCGCATCATCGACGGCTCCCGGGTCAAGCCCGAGGACAAGATAATCGGGATCGTGTCGTCCGGGCTCCACTCCAACGGGTTCTCCCTGGCCCGCAAGCTGCTTTTCGACTCTGGCGAGTTCAACCTTGACGACCAGGCCAAGGAGCTGTCCAATCCGCTCGGCCGCGAGCTCCTCACCCCGTCGTTCATCTACGCGCCCGGTGTCCTGAAGGTCGCCGAGGCCTGCAGCCTCAAGGCGGTGGCCCACGTTACCGGGGGCGGCATCACCGACAACCTGCCCAGGGTCATCCCCGACAACCTGGACGCCCAGATATTCACAGGGTCGTGGCCGGTCAAGAACGTGTTCACCTTCATCCAGAGGGTCGGGCAGATAGACCTCTTCGAGATGTTCCGGGTCTTCAACATGGGGATAGGGATGTTGCTCGTGCTCGGGGCCGCCGACGTGCGCAAGGCCCTCGAGGTCCTGGATATGAACCTTTACCGGGCGTACGAGATCGGCGAGATAACCGAGGGCTCCGGGGTGGTCCGGTACAGTTGATCCCGGCAGCACCGGAGGCTCAACGAAGCGAGAACGGGAGACCATCCGATGACACCTGAAAAGCGGACAAGGCTGGGCGTGCTCGCGTCCGGCTCCGGCACCAACCTCGAGGCGATAGCCCAGGCCATCGACGACGGCGACGTACCGGCGACCGTCGCGCTGGTGCTCAGCGACAACCCGGACGCGTTCGCTCTCGAGAGGGCGCGCCGCCGTGGCATCGAGACGCGCGTCATCAACCTGCGGGACTACGAGGACCGGCCGGCCTACGACCGGGCGATCGTCGACGCGCTAGAAAAGGCGGGGGTAGACCTGGTGGTGCTGGCGGGATACATGAAGCTGGTGGGTCCCGGGTTCATCGACGCTTTCAGCGGCCGCATCATGAACATACACCCGGCGCTCCTCCCCAGCTTCCCTGGCGAGCAGGGCGTCAAGGACGCGCTGGAACACGGGGTCAAGGTGAGCGGCGTCACCGTCCACTTCGTGGACAAGGGGCTCGATACCGGCCCCATCATCGTCCAGGAGGCGGTGCCGGTCGAAGAGGACGACGACGTCGAGACGCTCCACAACCGCATCCACCTTGCCGAGTACCGCGCCTACCCGCTCGCCATCAGGCTGTTCGCCCAGGGAAGGCTCCTCATCGAGGGGCGACGGGTGAGGGTGCTGCCCTAGCGAAGCAATCACTTCTGATGGGCCCGAGACCTGTTAATATACTCTGGACCGATTTGTGAAGACCGGGAAAGGAGAGTTGGCATGCCTAAGGTCAAAAGGGCCCTCGTGAGCGTTTCCGACAAGGCCGACGTGGTCTGGCTCGCGCGGGAGCTCTCGGAGATGGGGGTCGAGATAGTCTCGACCGGCGGCACCTACAAGCTGCTGAAGCAGGAGGACGTCAAGGCGGTCCCCGTAGCCGAGGTGACAGGGTTCCCCGAGATGCTCGACGGAAGGGTCAAGACGCTGCACCCCAAGATACACGGCGGCATCCTGGCCGACCGGAGCAAGCCCGAGCACCTCCGCCAGCTGGACTACCAGAAGATACCCGCGATAGACCTCGTAGTCGTCAACCTGTACCCGTTCGCCGCGACCGTCGCGAAGCCGGGCGTGACGCGCGAGGAGGCAATCGAACAGATCGACATCGGCGGCCCGACCATGGTGAGGGCGGCGGCCAAGAACAGCGCGCACGTCGCGATCGTGGTCAACCCTTCGCGGTACCGGGATCTCATCGACGAGATGAAGAAGAACGACGGGGAGGTCGGCGAGGAGATGCGCCGCGCCCTGGCCCTGGAGGCATTCGCACACACGGCGGAGTACGACAGTATGATCACCGCGTACCTGCGCGGCCAGGAGGAGGGCGGTGAGGTCGCGGAAGACGCGCTGCCCGAGAGGCTCGTGCCATCCCTGCGGAAGGTCTCGTCCCTCAGGTACGGCGAGAACCCGCACCAGACGGCCGCCCTCTACGCGGAGGAGTTCGCGCCCGCCGGCTCGCTGGCCACCGCGAAGCAGGTCGCGGGCCCGGCGGTCTCTTTCAACAACGTGCTGGACGGGGAGGCGGCGTGGAACTGCGCTCTCGAGTTCGACGAGCCCGCCTGCGTCATAATCAAGCACAACAACCCTTGCGGCGTTGCGGTGGACGACAGGCTCTCAATCGCCTACACCAGGGCGTTCGACTGCGACCCGATCTCCGCGTTCGGCTCCGTCATCGCGGTCAACAGGCCGCTGGACAGGGAGTGCGCCGAGGCCATGAAAGGGAACTTCATCGAGCTGCTGCTGGCGCCTTCGTTCGGCGCCGGGGCGCTCGAGGCGCTCTCCTCCAAGAAAGACCTGCGCGTCATCGAGAAGGGCGATGCGTTGCCCCGGGGCGGCCTGGACATGCGCCGCATCCACGGCGGCATGCTGGTCCAGGACTACGACACCGACCCCTACGACAGGGCCGCCTGGAAAGTCATGACCAGGGTCGAGCCCACCGAGGCCCAGTGGGAAGACCTGCTGTTCGCCTGGCGGGTCTGCAAGCACGTCAAGTCGAACGCTATAGTGCTCGCGCGCGGCAAGGCGACGGTGGGAGTCGGCGCGGGGCAGATGAGCCGGGTCGACTCGGCGATGATCGCGGTCGAGAAAGCGGGGGGCAAGGCGCAGGGCTGCTCGGTAGCCTCCGATGCGTTCTTCCCGTTCCCGGACGCGGTCGAGAAGGTGGTCGCGGCCGGGGCGGCCGCCATCGTCCAGCCGGGCGGCTCGAAGAAGGACGACGACGCCCTCGCCGTTTGCGAACGGCACGGCATCGCGATGGTGTTCACCGGACGGAGGCACTTCAGGCACTGAAGGTCTTGCACTTCGCGAATCGAAGCGTCTGTTAAATCTTTGTAAACCCGATTTGTCACTCTCATGTGGCGGTCTAATTGATGTAAAGTGTAGTCTGGCCAGGACAGGAGGTTGGTGGCATGGGCGATGTGCTCGTCGTGGCGGTACTCGGCATTTCGGTACTGGTGCTTCTCCTATTCGTGAAAGCGTGCGAGAAGCTTTAAGGGGCGTATCATGGAACAGATCGCCATCTCCATCATAGCGGCGGGTCTGCTGGGCTACCTGTTTTACGCCCTGCTGCGGCCCGAGAAGTTCTAGGAGGGGCCGTGACCATCTGGGGCTGGCTCCAGATCGCGATCGCGGTAGCGATCCTCATCCTCCTTGTGAAGCCGCTCGGCTCGTACATGCACAAGGTTTTCGAGGGTCAAAAGACCTTCCTCGACCCCGTGATCGGGCCAATCCAGAGAGTGCTCTTCAGATTCCTCGGCGTGGACCCGGAGAAGGAGAGCTCCTGGTCGGGATACATCATTCGCCTTATCCTGGTCGATTTCGCGCTCATCTTCTTCGGGTACGTGGTCGTCAGGCTCCAGGGCCACCTCCCGCTCAACCCGATCGGCGCTCCGGGCATGAAGCCCCACGTCGCCTTCAACACGGCCGTCAGCTTCGCCAGCAACACCAACTGGCAGGTCTACGCCGGCGAGACCCAGGCATCCTACCTGTCGCAGATGATGATGATGACCGCTTTAATGTTCACGTCCGCGGCATCGGGGCTAGTCCTGGCCATCGCATGGATGCGCGGACTGTCCCGGAGAAAAACCCGCAATATCGGCAACTTCTACGCCGACTATATCCGTGCCATCCTGAGAGTATTCCTTCCGCTGGCCCTCGTCCTCACCCTGGTCCTGATCCCGCTGGGGGTCATCCAGACCCTCAAGGGTCCCGCCCGGGTGCAGACCCTGGAAGGGGATACCCAGCAGATACCGCGGGGACCGGTCGCGAGCCTCGAGTCCATCAAGCACATCGGGAACAACGGGGGCGGTTTCTTCAACGCGAACTCGGCCCACCCGTTCGAGAATCCGAACCCGCTCACCAACATCATCCTCATCATGCTGATGGCCCTGATTCCCCTGTCCCTGACGTACACGCTCGGCCGCTATCTGAAGGAACAGAGGCAGGGGTGGGTCATCTTCGGCGCGCTGTTGCTGCTCTTCCTCGTTTTCATAGGCCTCACGTACTACTTCGAGGCCGGCACGAGCAAGGAGCTGAGCGGTCTTGGCATCAACACCAGCGCGGGCAACATGGAGGGCAAGGAGACACGCCTCGGGGTCGCCGGGTCGGCCCTGTTCGGCGCCGTGACGACAAGTAACACCACCGGCAGCGTCAACAGCTCGCACGACAGCTTCACGCCCATGGGCGGGATGATGGTCATGAGCGCGATGATGCTGAACACCGTCTTCGGCTCGAGTGGCGCCGGCATGATCAACATATTCATGTACGTGATATTTACGGTGTTCATAGCCGGGCTGATGGTGGGGCGGACCCCGGAGTTCCGCGGAAAGAAGATAGAGTCGCGGGAGGTGAAGCTCTCGGTACTCGCACTGCTCGCACACCCACTGTGCATCCTCGCATTCACCGCGGTGGCCATGGCGCTGCCCTCGGTCAGGGCGGCGATACTCAACAAGGGCCCACACGGCATCAGCGAGGTGGCATACGCCTTCACCTCGGCGACCGCCAACAACGGGAGCGCGTTCGCCGGGCTCGCGACGTCGATTCCTTTCCTGAGCGTCACCACCGCCATCGCGATGATCGTGGGCCGGTACGTGATATTCATCCCGATGATGGCGGTCGCCGGGTCGCTCGCACAGAAGCAGATCGTCCCGGAATCTGAGGGGACCTTCCGCACCGACAACCTGCTGTTCGCAGGCCTGCTGATCGGCATAGTGATAATCATCGGGGCCCTGACCTTCTTCCCGGTGCTGGCGCTCGGCCCCCTGGCCGAGCAGTTCGGGGTGATGTAAATCTTGATGGCGGAGAGGCTTCGATAGATGGCTGAACAGAAGACCCCGTTCATAGACGCGAAACTGGCGAAAGACGGCATCGCGAGTTCGTTCAAGAAGCTCAGCCCGCTCCACCTTTGGCGTAACCCGGTGATGTTCGTGGTCGAGATCGGGGCGGCCATAACCTCCTACTATTTCCTGAAAGGACTGATACTGGGCCACGGTGACCTCCTCTACGCGGGCCTCATCTCGCTGTGGTTGTGGTTCACGGTGCTTTTCGCCAACTTCTCCGAGGCCATAGCCGAAGGAAGGGGCCGCGCGCAGGCCGAGACGCTCAGGAAGACGCGCGTGGAGACCACCGCGAGACTGCTCACCGATACCGGCGAGAAGAATGTGTCCGCCGGGGAGTTGAGAAAGGGCGACGTGGTCATCGTCGAGGCCGGCCAGATCATACCCGGCGACGGCGAGGTCATCGAGGGTATCGCGAGCGTCGACGAATCGGCCATAACGGGCGAGTCCGCCCCAGTCATCAGGGAGTCCGGAGGTGACTTCAGCTCGGTGACGGGCGGCACGACCGTGCTCTCGGACCAGGTCAAGGTGCGGATAATGGCGGACCCCGGCCAGAGTTTCCTCGACAAGATGATAGCCCTGGTGGAAGGGGCCCAACGTCAAAAGACACCCAACGAGATAGCCCTGAGCATCCTACTGGTAGCACTTACGATAATCTTCTTGGTGGTGGTGCTCGTTCTGACCCCCATAGCAAACTACCTCCATGCCGCGCCCTCCGAGATAGCGCTTGTATCGCTGCTGGTCTGCCTGATCCCGACGACGATAGGCGGATTGCTGTCCGCCATCGGGATCGCAGGCATCAACAGGCTGACCCAGCACAAGGTCCTTGCGATGTCCGGCCGGGCGGTCGAAGCGGCCGGCGACATCAACACGCTTCTTCTGGACAAGACGGGCACCATAACCTTCGGGAACCGGTTCGCCAACGAGTTCATCCCCTTCGAAGGGTTCACGGAAGAGGAGGTCGGGCGCGCGGCGATGCTCTCGTCGCTCGGGGACGAGACCCCCGAGGGCCGCTCGATCCTGGCACTCGGCCAGAAACTGGGGCTCGAGGTCGAGGGTGGCGAGGGAGGAACGGTCGTGCCCTTCACCGCCGAGACCCGCATGAGCGGACTCGACCGCAACGGGGACAGGTACAGGAAGGGCGCGGCGGACGCGGTCTCACAGTACGTGCAGTCGCTGAAAGGAACCGTCCCGGACGGCTACATGGACGGGGTGGCTTTCATCGCGCAGCGGGGCTCGACGCCGCTCGCGGTGGCGCATAACAAGGACATCATCGGCCTGGTCGAGCTCAAGGACGTCGTTAAGCCAGGCATCAGCGAGCGGTTCGACCGCCTCCGCGCGATGGGGATAAAGACGGTCATGATAACCGGGGACAACCCTCACACGGCCAAGGCCATCGCCGACGAGGCCTCGGTCGACGACTTCGTCGCCGAGGCTAAGCCAGAGGAGAAGATGGAGATAATCCGCGGCGAGCAGAGGCAGGGCAAGCTCGTGGCGATGACCGGCGACGGCACCAACGACGCCCCGGCACTGGCGCTCGCCGACGTCGGGCTGGCGATGAACAGCGGGACCCAGGCGGCCAAGGAAGCGGGGAACATGGTGGACCTCGATTCCGATCCAGCCAAGCTCATCGAGGTCGTCGAGATAGGCAAGCAACTGCTTATCACCAGGGGCAGCCTCACGACTTTCAGCGTGGCAAACGACGTCTCAAAATATTTCGCGATAATACCGGCCATGTTTATGGGAGTGCTGCCGGGGCTCGCCGCGCTGAACATCATGCGGCTGGCCAGCCCGCGCAGCGCGATACTCTCCGCAGTCATCTTCAACGCGCTTATCATCATCGCCCTGGTCCCACTGGCGCTGAAAGGGGTCAAGTACAGGCCCATAGGGGCTTCGGCAATACTGCGGAGGAACATAGTCATCTATGGTCTGGGCGGACTGATAGCGCCCTTTATCGGCATCAAGCTGATCGACATCATCCTTCAACTGTTGAAATTCCATTAGGGGACAGATGAAAGAAGCGTGGAGGATATTCAAGCTCGTGGTGGTCCTGGTGATCATGCTGGGACTCGCATACCCGCTTCTGATGGTTGCGGTCGGGAAGCTCTACGGCAACAAGGCGGAGGGCGACCTGGTGTCCGTAGCCGGGAGAGCCGTCGGCGCGAGGAATATCGGGCAGGCGTTTAGCTCGGCGATGTTCTTCCACGGGCGCCCCTCGGCCGCGGGTGACGGCTACGACGCGATGAAGAGCGGCGCCTCGAACCTCGGCCCGAGCAACCCCGAGCTCCGCAAGCTCGCGCGCGAGCGCATAGCGGTCCTCCTGCGCGAGAACCCGGGACTTAAGAAGGCCGACATCCCGGTAGAGATGATAACGGGCTCGGCGTCCGGCCTGGACCCCGAGATCAGCCCGGAGTCGGCGAGCCTCCAGGTGCCGAGGGTCTCAAAAGCCACCGGCATCTCTATCGATAAACTCAAGGCTCTCGTCGAGAAGCACACCGCGGGCAGGACACTGGGCATCTTCGGCGAGCCGAGGGTCAACGTACTGGAACTTAACATCGACGTGCTGGCGGCATCCGGGGGTGCTTCGAAGTGAAAAACGTCATCACCATCGCGCGGCAGCGGGGCAGCGGCGGCCGAGCCGTGGGCGCCCTGATCGCCGAGCGGTACGGCTGGTCTCTGATCAGCAAGGAGAGCTTCACGGAGTCGGTGAAGGCAAAAGGCGTCGACGAGGTAAAGATCGGCAGGGTGTTCGAACGTCGACCCAGCTTGCAGGACCGCATGACCCTTCAGCAGTTGTACTCGAAGTATGTCGACGTCATAACGAACGTCATCAAAGAGTTCGCCGAAAAGGGCGATGTTGTAATACTCGGGAGGGGAGCGAACCTGATACTTGGGGGCGACCCCCGGGTGTTCAGCGTACTGTTCGTGGCGGACCTCGAGACAAGGATCGAGCGCATGGCAAAGGAGTGCGGACTCAAGGGAAAGAAAGGCCTGGAGGAAGCGCGCAAGAAGGTGATCGATTCGGACTACGCGCGCGCCGCTTACAACACGTACCTCTACGATTCCGAATGGAACGACCCCCTGAACTACGACATGGTCCTGAACACAACAGGCATCACGGTTCAGCAATCAGCTGAAGCGGTGATGTCGCTGTTCGAGATGTTGAGGCGATAGCCGTTGATGAACGGCGACAGGGGCAACCTCACCATATTCCTTGGCTCGGCGGCGGGCGTCGGCAAGACCTACACGATGCTCTCCGAGGCGAACTCCATGCTCAAGCAAGGCGTCGACGTCAGGGTGGGGTTCATCGAGACCCACGGGCGTGAGGATACCGCGCGGATGATCGGAGAACTGCCTCTGATACCCAGGCGGAAGGTGGAGTACCGCGGGGCCACCTTCGAAGAGCCGGACGTGGACGCGATCATCGAAGCCCACCCCGAGATCGTGCTCATCGACGAGCTCGCCCACACCAACGTGCCCGGCTCGAAGCACCGGAAGAGGTACGACGATATCGAGGAGGTCCTCCAGCACGGGATCGACGTCTGGAGCACCGTCAATATTCAGCATCTCGAGAGCCTTAACGTGCTGGTGTACGAGCTTACCGGGGTGAAGGTCCGCGAGACCTTTCCAGACCGAATCCTCGAGGAAGCGGACGAGATAAGGCTTATCGACATAAGCCCCGAAGCCCTCCTCGAGCGGCTCAGGGCGGGAAAGGTATATCCGCCGGGCAAGGTAGAGAGGTCGCTCGAGAACTTCTTCCGCAAGAGCAACCTGGCCGCGTTGAGGGAGCTCGCGCTGCGCGAGGTCGCCGATGAGGTGGTCGACACCATACAGGCCGAGGCCGCGGAGCCGGCGCCCTCGTCCGTTGCAAGGGAGAAAGTGCTCGTTTGCATCGGGCCGGAGACGAACGCCCAGCGGCTGGTGCGTTCGGGTTGGCGGATGACCAAGAGGCTGAACGCGGAACTGATCGTGGTGCACATCAAGAGGGAGCCCGGATGGGTATCCCGCACCCGGGGGGAAGCCGCCGCCGTGGAAGAGAGGAGCAAGGCCCTCCGCGACCTGAGCCTGGTACTGAGGGCCGAATATATAGAGGTCCTGGCCGAGAACGCGGTATCGGCGATACTGGACATCGTGAAGGAGCAGAGAATAACGCATATCATCATGGGCAGGCCGAGGGGAGGGCGACTGAAGCGATACGTCAGGGACCCCCTGCTTCTGCAGCTTGTCACCAGGACCAGAGATGTTAACGTACACGTGATGAGCGAGGAAGAGGCGCCCGTTCCGGTGGAGGGAAGACCATGAACGGTTTCCTAATCGGGCTGCTCGTCGGTATCGGCGCGGCGACCCTCGTCGCGCTGGTCATAGCGCTGGCGAGTTCCCGCCGGTTTCCGTTGTTCGGACGCTGCCCGGGCGGAGCCGTCGAATACCGGAAGGTCATGGTGGCTTCGCTGGGATCGCCTTTCAGCCGGGGGGCGATAGACCTCGCGGCGCACATGGCGGGGAAAGCGGGGCTCGTCCAGACCGTGTACCTGGCGGAGATACCGCTCAACCAACCGCTCGAATCCGGGGCCGAGTCGGACGTGGCGCGGGGCCTGGAAGCCCTCGAAATAGCGGCGAAGCTGGGCACGGGGAGCGGGATCAAGGTCCTCCCCAGGCTGAAGAAGACACGCCTCGGCAGCAAGAGCATCGTGGAGATACAGCAGGGTGAGGGCTTCGATGCGGTGATACTGGAGGTAAAGCCGCGAGGCAGGTCTCAGCGCGTCGGAAGGAAATTAGCGGAGTATGTGCAGGAACACGTCACCTGCGCCGTGATAGTCATGTCAGAGGGTGAAGACGATTGATGGCACCGGGGGTCGTGGGATGACATTGCTTATAATCGGGTGCGGCAGGGTCGGATCGGCCCTGGCCAACCTCTACAACCATAACGGCCACGAAGTGACCGTGATCGACGAGCTCGCGGAGGCCGCGGCCAACCTGGCCCCTGAGTTCGATGGCGCATTCTTCAGAGGCGCGGGGCTGGACGTGGACCTGCTCAAAGAAGCCGGCATCGAAGACGTGGACGTCTGCATCGCGGTCACGGACGGCGACAACACGAACCTGGTCGTGGCCCAGATCGCTCGCCAGCAGTTCGAGGTCCCCTGCATAGTCGCGCGCGTCTACGACCCATACAGGGCGAAGTTCTACTCGGGTCACGGCATCAACGTGGTGAGCCCCGTCGCTCTCACGGTGGACCTGATGCACGAGGCCGTCTGCGAGTTCCGCGGGGAGGCCACAATTGAATAACCTTTTCATACTCGTCGTGGGTGGAGGCAAGGTAGGCAGCAACCTCTCGAGGCTGCTCATAGAGGACGGCTACGAGGTCGTTCTGGTGGAGCAGAACCGCGCTAAATACGACGTCCTCGAGCGCGAGTTCGAACATGCGGCCGTCTTCGGGGATGGGACCGAGATCTCGATACTAGAGAGGGCCGGCATCGCCAGGGCGGACTACGTGCTGGCTGTTACAGGCGACGACGAGGACAACATCATCATCAGCCAGGTCGCCAGCGAAAAATATGGTATCGAGAACATCATCGCCCGCGTGAACAACCCGAAGAACCAGCAGACTTTCGACCTGCTGGGTATACGCCCGACAGTCTCGAGCGTCAGCACCATCCTCGCGCTTGTCGAGCACCGGCTCCCGCACCACCGACTGCTGAGCCTGCTGAACTTCGAGGAGGAGGGCATCAAGGTCGTCGAGCTTATACTCTCCGAAAGTTCGCCTGTCGTGGGCAAGACCCTGCGCGAGCTGCCGTTCCCGACGGGTATCCTGCTGGTGATGATAATCAGGGAGCACGAGGCCATCATCCCGCGCGGCGAGGTCGAATTGAAGTCCGAGGACCACCTTATAGTGGTGACAGAGCAGGGAAAAGAATCCGACCTCTTCGACATGGTCGGTGACGGCGCAGCGGTCGGGGATCAGTAGTTCATGCACCACGAAAGGCCCGGCGGCCTGGCCGCGTCCCTTTCCTTTCCACGAGACACGCAGACGCGTTCAGAGTATTGATGAAGGCACGAATGGCGTTCACATTTTTTCACATCTCAAAAGTGCTCATTTTCACTCTTTAAAAGAGCTTGAAGCACGGCCTTTGAGATGTGCGTTGACACCCTGGGCGTAATGACCATGTTCGAACCTTTTGCAATATCGTCAGGTGCAATGCTTCTGTCACCAGCGAGTACGATCCTAAGGGTCGGGATAGCTTTGGTGACTTCACGAAAACTCGTGTAATCCTCTTTTTTCCAATCCAGAAAGTCAGATACCAGGACGTCATATCTTCGTAGCGAAAGTTCAGTGCTGAGTGCGGCGAAATCGCTGACGGTATGGATTGATAGGGAATAGTCCCGCAACTCACCCTCAATGATGCTTTCAAGTACCTGCGCGAGAAAAGGCTCTTTTTCAAATACCAGTACTGAATACTCCCTCAAGAAGAGCCTCTCCGGTTGTCCTGAAATCGAACCTGCCAGTCGGTATCCTACTCCGGGTTCTGTCAGGATATAGATGGGACGGGAAGGGTCAGGCTCGATCTTTTTTCTGAGCTGGCTTATGTAGACCCGCAGGTTCTGGACGTCTTGTATAAAATCGGCACCCCAGACCTGGCCAAACAACTGTTTGTGTGTTGCGACTTTGCCGGCGTTGATGGCAAGGTACTTCAGCAGGTCATACTCTGTGGGTGTGAGCCTTACCTCTGCACCGGAGACCGTCGTAATCCTCCTGGACAGATCCATTTCCAGTTCGCCTATTCTTATTATGGGTGAGCTTTCTCCCGGAACGAGCGTGCGCAGTGTTGCGCGGATCCTTGCCGTGAGTTCGTTCATGCTGAAAGGCTTGGTGACGTAGTCATTGGCCCCGGAATCGAGCGCCGTGACCTTCTGATCATCCTGCTCCCTCACCGACAGGATTATTATCGGTACGCTCGACCATTCACGCACCGCTTTGACTACCTCGAGGCCATCCATGTCAGGGAGGCCCATGTCGAGGATGATGATGTCGGGATGGTCGAGTGCGATCCTTTCAATTCCCTGCTTACCTGTTGCCGCTTCGATGACGACGTATCCGTGCGCGCTGAGAGCGACCCTGAGCAACTTGCGGATCTCCGGTTCATCGTCGATCACGAGGATTCTGGCGCCATCCGTCTGGGGAGTCATGGGGCTTCACCTTCCGGCTCTTGCTCCACAACCGGTAGAGAGAAAAAGAACTTGTTTCCGCCACCAGGCCTGGTTTGCGCCCATATCGAGCCACCATGGACATCAATAATGGATTTGCATATCGAAAGGCCGAGCCCGCTTCCGCCTGCCGTACCCGGGATTTCGATCCGGTAGAACTTGTCGAAGACCCTGTCCAAGTTTTCGGTGGGGATTTCCGGGCCCTGGTCTTCGACCGAGGCTACCACTCCAACTGCTTCGCACCTTGCGGTTATTTCTATCTCACTTCCAGCAGGTGAGTACTTGAGCGCATTGTCCACCAGGTTTACAAGTACCTGGACGATAAGTTCGAAGTCTATCTTGAGGAGTGGCAGGTCTTCCTCGATGTTGATGACCGTCGGTCGGCCTTCCAACTCCTCGCCGAAAGAGGCCAGCGTTACACCAATAACGTCCTGGACGTCGCACCACTCGGTCTTGAGCTTGAAACTATCGCTCTCCAGCCTCGCCGTGTCGAGCAGGTTGCGGACCAGCCGATCCATTCTGGCCGCTCCCTTGTTGATTGTGCCAAGCAACTCTTTTATCTGTTCATGTGTATAGACGACGTTGCTGCTGGTAAGACTGGTGACGGCCCCGATTATCGAAGCCAGCGGCGTACGCAGCTCGTGGGAGACGGAGTCGAAGAGGGCGCCCCTCAGTCTCTCGCTCGCCTCCAGGTTCTTCAAGTGCTGGGCGGTCATCTTCAGGAGCAATTTGTTCAGCGCGAGAGTCGAGAGCCCGGCGAGAGCCAGGAGCAGCGATTTCTTCCTGGCCAGGTCTTTGTCAGTCTCTTCGGAAACGTCTATTCCCAGCACGCCAAGGATCTCGTCCTCCCACTTCAATGGCACGTAGAGCCCCACTGCGCCAGGCAGAGTATCTGTTCCGGGGCCCGCTTCCCGCCCGTGTTCGAAAACCCAACCAGCGACGCCGCCTTCGTTCCTGTCTATTGCCAGTCGACCTTGCGGGTCACTCGCGGCCATGCGTGCGAGTTGGTTGTTTCCATCGGGCCGATACAAGACAGCATCACTGCCGGTCGCACCGGCGACGCCGCTCACGATGATTCGTGAGAACTCATCCACGCTGGACACCGCGGTCAGCTCGGTGCTCAGGTCGTACATCGCACTGGTCTGGCCCAGGGCCAGCTCCGTCTCTTTAGTCCTGTTTTTCAGGCGGTTGCTGATGACGCTGGTGGTTATGCCCACCAGCAGGAAGATGGCGAAGGTGACGAC
>Ga0209745_1001373_pt1 | contig 14555 bp, 15 predicted proteins | sample BarGraNGADG00312_FD_184495 | JGI IMG/M metagenome (GOLD analysis project Ga0209745, IMG submission 184495) | Arctic peat soil microbial communities from Barrow, Alaska - Barrow Graham LP Ref core NGADG0004-312 (SPAdes) (version 2) | ecosystem: Environmental > Terrestrial > Soil > Wetlands > Peat... | reverse complement strand
GCCGGCGGCGGTCACGCCAAGGAGTCCGGCCTTGATCACCGCCCGTGCTCGGCGGCTGCGTACTGCGTCCGGAAGGGCGTACCACGTCAGCACAGTCAGCGCAGCGACGCCCGCGAACGCGAGGCGACTCTTCCTGGGGCCATCCAGCGTCATTGGAAACCTCCGTCTCGGGGCGCCATCCACGCTACCCGGAAGACACCCCCGCGGTGGCGTAACACCAAACCGACCCCGGTCTGGGTGCGCGGGGTCACGGTCGGCAGATCGGGCCATTGCCTACTCTGAGTAGCGGACGCGAATGCCAGCAGGCCGTTCGTCCGCGTTGAGCGGTGGCGATGACTGCTTGTTGAGCGGATGGTGAGCGTGATGCGGACACTGGGCCCATGGCCAGCACCGCCATCGCCACATATGTTCACGCGCGCGACCCGATCTCTCGGGCGGGCGTCAATGCCGAACTGCGGACGCGTCCCGAGGTCCACGTCGTCGATGGCGCCGCGGAGGCCGCCGTCGTGGTCGTCGTCTCGGATGCCGTCGATGCCAACGCGATCCGCGACCTCCGCACGATGGTCAAGGATCGTCGTCCGCGCTTGATGCTCATTCTGACAACGGTGGACGACGCTGCCCTGGTAGCAGCCGCCGAAGCCGGCGCGTCCGGATTGCTCCGGCGGAGCGACGCGACCGCCGAAGCGCTGGCTCGCACCATCGTCAAGGTATCTGCCGGAGAAGGGGAAGTTCCTCCCGATCTTCTTGGCCGACTGCTGGAACAGGTCGGGCGTCTGCAACGCCAGGTACTGGCCCCGCGCGGCCTGACCTTCACAGGCCTCACTCCCCGCGAGGCGGAGGTGCTCCGACTGGTCGCTGACGGTCTCGATACCGGCGAGATTGCTCTGCGGATGTGCTACAGCGAGCGCACTGTGAAGAACGTCCTGCACGATCTCACCACTCGACTTCAGTTGCGCAATCGCACGCATGCAGTCGCGTACGCAGTGCGTGAAGGTCTCATCTGACGGCAATTCGGAGGTTGCAGTGGACGTGATCTGCCAGGAGTGCGGCGAGGCCAATCCCCAGGGTGAGGCATTCTGTAGCAACTGCAAGGCCTTTCTCGCCTGGGATAGCACAACCCTGATCAAGGCTGTCCGGGAAGGGGGGTCGCCGCCAGGATCGACTCCCCCTGCCGCCACGGCGGCAAGGACGGCATCTCCTCAGTCCACGTCGGGACCATCAGGCCCACCCCTGCAACCCTCTCCTGCCGGAGCTTCGGCGGCACTTGGGCCCACCATTGCCGAGCCCGCCCCGAGGCCACACGACGTGGCGTCGAACCCGGCCACATCGCCGATGGCGGGCCACGGCCCGGCTCTGCCAACGGTAGGCGGGGAAACCGTGCCGCCCACCAGCAAGGCGTGTCCTCGCTGTGGGCAGAGCAACCCTCGTCGCGTCCGCTTCTGCACGAGCTGCGGCTACTGCTTCGCGCGCTTGACGGTTCCGCAGTCGAACGAGCCATCCCCTGCGCAAGCGGCCGCAGCGGATCGGACGGCACGACGTGAGTATCGGCGCACCTTGCCGGCGTTCTATCGATGGCGTCGTGTTGGCATCAGCGTGATCACGGTGATGGCGCTGATCCTGGCAGGCGTCGTCACGGGCGGGAACCCTGGCCGGTCCTTCAAGGACGGTTGGTACTGGCTGACGAAGCAGTATGTCGCGGTGACGCCCGTCGTCGCCGCTGTCGACCCGACCGCAGTGGTCCAGGGCTCTGACCCGGCCAGACTCGTGGATGGAACCGTCAAGGAGTTCACCATGAATTGGGCTCCCGGGAGCGTCGCCGCCTGCGGCCCTGCGCCAGGGACGAGCTGGATGACCCTGAGCATCACCTCGACGCGAGTCCGGCGAATCGTGGTTTACCCGGGCCTCGACCGGGAGAACCCGAAGCGCGCGATGCAGCCTTTGCCCAAGAGCATCGCGATCAGCTTCGACGGAGGACCGTGCAGGCTCCTCGGCTTGAGCACGTCGCCGGGTCCCGTAGACATCGACATCGACAGTGGCGAGGCGGTCAGCCAAGTGCGTGTCGGTATCGCGGAGGCCTATCCAGTCGGACAGGACGCCGAGCAGGCGATCAGCATCACGGAGATCGTCCTCAAGAAGTACCCGGACTGACGCGATGGCTGGGCTTCAGGGAAGCAGCCTGAGTTGTTGCCAGTAGTAGGGGTGGGCCCGAAGGCCAACCGTTCGCTGTTGGTTGGTTGAGACCATCCCACGGTTCGCGAGGGATTCCGGCGTGCGATCACTCACAACAACGTTGGCAGCCAGCGTGGCGTTCGGAGCGATGCCCTTAAGCCCGATGCTGGCCCACGGGATCCTGGCCTCGAGGATGTAACCGTCAGCGACGAGGCTGGTCGCCGCGGTGATGCCGGGCACTTTAAGGGGTGAGTCAAAAGACGTCGCGGACGGGTTGGGTCCCAGCACGCCGATGATCGTCGGTCCTGGTATTGTCCTTAACCTCGTCGTGGCCCCCGGCGATGGCCCCAGGGGTGTCGGAAGTCCGAACATGTAGTAGGCGTCGAGGGGACGGGCAAGATCGGTCGCGGCGAGTGCGCGGTTGTCCGGGCCGAGCTCGAGGATTACGGCATCGCCTCTATACACCTTGGTTAGGTCAAGCGGGTCGGGGGAATTGACCGACCCGTCGTGAACGTATGCCAGCAGGTACAGCGCGTCGACGTCCCACATCAGGTAGATGTCAGCGCTCACGCTTGTGCTTCCGGCGATCGGTTTGTTGGCAACGGCGAGGAGCTGCATGGTCCAGTCGCTGGAGCGGCCATCGATCGTCACCTTGCCCCGCGTCGCCACAAGCGTTGGCAGGGGATCCCGCGGCGGCAAGGAGGCTGATGAGGAGGAGACTGAAGAAGCGGAGGCCGACGGCGTCGCAGTCTGAGCGCCAGCGAGAGCCGTGGTAGCACACGTGGTCCCCGACCATGGCCCTGGCACCGCGCCGCGCGAGGCGCGCAGCCGGAAGCAGGCTTCCGTCGCCGGTGCAAGATCGGTGATGTCGCGAACGTTGACGTCGCTGAATCGCTCGAACTCACGCAGCACGTTCCCAGCCCGGTCAGTCTGTTCCAGTTGGTAGCCGTCCGCCGATTCCACCGGATCCCAGCCCACCCGGACGCTGGTGGGTCCCGTCTGAGTCACGGTGAGTGCAGGCCGCGCCGGAGCGTCCCGCGCAGCCAATGCGACCTCGGGAGGTTCTGGCCGCAACTGCAGGTAGGTGCCAATCGCGACCAAGGCGACAAGCAGGGCCACCAGCAACGAGACCAGGCCTGCGGAGAGGATCGGCTTCTGGGTGAACGCCGCCGCCACCACCTGTCGCGACAGATCGCCGTAGCCGCCCCCCTGGCGTCCAGTGTTGGGTGGACGATCGGCCGGCTCTGCGACCACTTCGAAAGGAAGGCGCACGGCCATCCCGCGCAGGAACGGACGTCGCGCCAGCGCCGAGAGCCGCACCGTCGCCTGTCCGCCGGGCGGCAGTGTGAGCGTGGCTGGGCTGAGGTAGAAGCCGATCGCGTCGTCCGGATCCGAGGCGGATATCCGAAGGTGTGCGGCGGTATTGCCTTTGTTCGATAGGGGGATGACATGCTGGCCGCGCCAGCGCCCTGCCGAAGTGACTGGAACGATCTTGGCCTGCAGCCCCGGGACCTTCTCGACCTCGATGTCCCCTTCGGTGATCGCTGTGAAGCTCGGGTCGAGAGTCGATCGGGCGATGACCCCGAACGGGTGCCATCCTCCCAGCACCGCAGTGCCGCCAGGTGGTGAGAACGCCACCGTCGCCGCCCCCGACTCCTGTGGGTAGACCGAGATCTGCGGCGGCTCGACACGAGCCCAGGGGGCCGTTGGGCCGAGCACCTCAAGTTCGTACCCCTCGACTCGCGTGCCGGTATTGGTGATGGTCAGCGGGAGCCGCGCCTCACCGCCGGGCTGCACACTGGCTCGCCCGGATTCGAGGCCGATCAAGGGGTTCGGCACAAGCAGGATTCTAAGGGCGCGTGCGCGTCCAGCGGCTGCCCTAAAAGGCAGCGACTAGTGCCCTCCCGACGGCTCGGCGACGTGTGGCCGGCACCGCCTGCGGGAGCGAGACTCGGTGGGTGATCTTCGAGGTCGACACGGCTCTGCGCACCCTCATCGAGCGCGAGACCGGGATCCGTGATGTCGAGGTGGTCTTCGATGCGCCCACCCGCGAGTGGGCTGGCCGGCGCACGGTTCCGACCGTCGACGTGTACCTGTACGACATCCGTGAAGACCTGCGGCGTCGCGAGCGCGGCGTGATCACTGAGTACAACGACGACCAGACGCGAATCGTCGGACGCCACCTGCCGCCTCGCCACCTCAAGCTGTCCTACCTGGTGACGGCGTGGACCCAGCGCCCAGAGGACGAGCACCGGTTGTTGTCAGCTCTCCTTGGGGCCTTCCTGCGGTTTGAAGCGCTGCCCGCCGACCTGCTGTCCGGGCCACTGGCAGAGGTCGGGCTGCCGGTGCCGTTGACCGTGGGCCTGCCCCCCCCAGAGGACCGCGGGTTCGCCGACGTCTGGTCGGCGCTCGGTGGGGAGCTGAAACCCTCCATCGACGTTGTGGTGATCGCCCCCGTGAACACCGGGCAGCAGTTCCCCATGGGTCCGCCCGTCACTTCCTTGCCGCGGTTCACCTTCGGCGGGTCGGGCGGCTTTCCCGGCGACGAGAGCGTTGGCATGTCGATCGAGCCCGAAGCAGCGGCGCTCGTGGACAAGGGGAAGAGCCGAAAGGGCGCCGACAAGGATCGCGCAACTGCATCGACCGGATCTGATGATCTGCCCGAAGCCATGACCCGGGCTGGTCAACCCGCCCAGCGGATCGGTGCACCCAGTGCACCCGATCGTGCGCGGGTCTCGATGAGTCGGCGCCCGTTGACCATCAAGCGGACCCCGTGATGGACTCGCTCGGCCACCTGCTCGGTCGGGCCGCCCTTATTGAACAGAGGATCCGGTCACTGATTGCGGAGAGAAGTGCCGACGACCCCGCCCCTGACGATCCGTTCCGCGGGCTCTACCTCGCCGATGACGTGATCGACCGCCTGCTCGACAGTGATCCGGGGGCCGCCGTGACCGTCGACGCGGCCCCTGCCGCCGCCCTCGACGGCGCGGCCGTACCCGATGCTCGTCTGCTCCGGCTCGCCCGTGACGCCGGGCTGACCCCACTTGATGTGGAGCTCTCCGGGTTCCGGATCGGGTGATCGCGCACCTGCTCGGCCACGACACCCCCGACCCCGAGGTGGGCTCGTTGTTGGCGGACGCGGACGGGTACCGTTCTCCCCTCTCGCCGCGGTTGGCTGTTGCGCTGGCCGCCGGTGTCCGGCTCGTGCACCTCAAGGAGCGGCTGGTCGGCAGTCTCCGACCAGCAGTTGGCCGAGTCGAACGAGCCTCAGTTCCAACAGGCGCTGGCCGAAGAATGAGCGCGGCAACGCTGAGCGGCTTGGCCACAGAGGTACGGCAGGCGCAGAAGGGTTGATCGGGCAAGGCTGGACGCCCCTTCTGGCCACTCCTCTCACCGAACCTTCGCACGGCCATTGGGCGTCTCTGCGAGAGGCTGGACGCAGGAGTCGGCTCAGCCACGGCATACGCAAGGGTCCTTCGTTCTGCACCTATGGGCAGAAGACGCTGCCCCGAAACTCGTCCGCAGGGCAGTGCCGGGGGCATCTCGTGTGGGAGCACCCTGCTGTCAGGTCTTCGCGGAGCGGCGGCCCAGAAAACATCTAGCCAGCAGGAGCCAGGATGCCGACTTACCAGTCGCCAGGTGTTTATGTCGAGGAAGTCGCTGCGGGGGCACGCCCGCTCGCCGGGGTAGGTACGGCGATCGCCGCCTTCGTGGGGCTGACCGAGTCAGGCCCGTTCAACCGGCCCACCCTCGTCAGCAACTGGACGCAGTTCGCCACCAACTTCGGCGGCTTCGTGGAAGGCAGCTACCTCGCCCAGTCGGTCTACGGCTACTTCATGAACGGCGGCGGCAACTGCTACATCGTCCGCATCGGACAGGATCCCGGCGCGAGCACCGCCGGCGCCCGCGGAGGACGCGCGAAGGAACTCACAGCCGCGCCCAACGCCCAGATCGGACGGCTCAGGGCGACGGCGGTCGACCCGGTCGCCAAGCCCGGCGAGATCAGCGTCCAGATCACGGACCCGGGCGGGGACAACCCGGCGCCCGACGCGTTCAAGGTCCTGGTGAAGCGCAACGGCGAGGTTGTCGAGGAGTTCGACAACGCCAGCATGGCCAGGGGCAAGCAGAACGTCGTGACGATGGTCAACGCCACCTCCAAGGTCATCAGCCTGGAGGACACGACCAGCGGCTCGCTCGAGCGGCTCGCCAATTCCGAGGTCGCACTCGCCGCACCTCCCCCCCCGGCAGCCCTGCCTTCACCGCGGCTGAGTGCCGACGACTACGTGGGCGACGTCGCCGAACGCAGCGGCTTTGGCGCGCTGGAGGCCGTCGACGAGATCACGATGCTCTGCGTGCCGGACCTGATGAGCGCCTACCAGCAGGGCGCGATCGACCTCGACACAGTGCAGGCGGTACAAACGGCGATGATCGCGCACTGCGAGCTGATGGGCGACCGGATCGCGATCCTCGATCCTCCACCGGGTCTGAACGCCCAGCAGGTGAAGGAATGGCGGGTAGACAAGGCACGCTACGACTCGATGTACGCGACCCTCTACTGGCCGTGGATCCAGACGATGAACCCCGCCACCGGGATGCTCTCGTTCATGCCGCCATCCGGTTACATGGCTGGCATCTGGGGCCGAAATGACGACACCAGAGGCGTCCACAAGGCGCCGGCCAACGAGGTCATCAGGGGCGTCGTGGACATCGAGATCAACATCACCCGCAAGGAGCACGACCTGCTGAATCCCGAAGGGATCAACTGCATCCGGGCGTTCCCCGGCCGTGGCATCCGCGTCTGGGGCGCGCGCACGCTCTCCTCCGACCCGGCGTGGCGGTACCTGAACGTCCGGCGGCTCTTCAACTACCTCGAGGAGAGCATCCTCAGCGGCACCAACTGGGTGGTGTTCGAACCCAACGACGAAGCCTTGTGGGCCAAGATCAGGCGGACGATCTCAGCGTTCCTGGTGCAGGAGTGGCGGTCCGGCGCGCTGTTCGGCAGTACCCCTGACGAGGCGTTCTACGTCAAGTGCGACTCCGAAACCAATCCCAGCGAAGGCATCGACGCCGGCCAAGTGGTCTGCGAGATCGGCGTCGCTCCAGTCAAGCCCGCGGAGTTCGTGATCTTCCGGCTGGCCCAGTTCTCCGGCGGCACGTCGCTGGTCAGCGAATAGGTACACCAACGTGTAGAGAGGCAACACCATGGCACTTCCCTCGGGCGACAGCTCAGTCGGGCATTCCTTTGGCTTGGAGTTCGACGGCATCTCGATCAAGGCAATCACTGAGGTCAGCGGCCTCAAGCTCGAGCAGGACGTCGTCGAGTACAAGGAGAACGGCGCGGACGGCAAATACCAGATTCGCCGTCTGCCCGGCCGTCCCAAGGCACCAGACATCACCCTGACCCGTGGCCTCACCTCGGACAACAGCTTCGAGAAGTGGGTCAAGGACAGCCGGTTCGGCAAGATGGCAGACGTCCGCAAGGGTGGCGCAATCATCGTCTACGACTACGAGGGCAACGCGGTCAAGCGCTACAAGTTGACCAATGCGTGGCCGAAGAGCCTGGAGATCGGCAGCCTGAAGGCCGGCGGCACCTCGTACCTGACGGAGAAGCTCGTCCTCACCTGCGAGAGCATCGAGGTCGAGTGATGCGCCGGGGGTCGCTTGCTGAACTGTTCGGGGACGCGGTCGCGGACAGTTCCCCGTCGGACACGACCTCCGACCCGCGTACCGAACCGCTGATCACCGAGTTCCCGTTCGTGTTGCCGCGCGGCTACGTCGACGGGTCGGGGGTCGTGCACCGCGGGGGGACCATGCGGCTGGCGACGGCTCGCGACGAGCTGATCCCCTTGCGCGATGATCGGGTACGGGAGAATCCGGCCTACCTGACCGTGGTGCTGCTGGCCCGCGTGATCACCAGGATCGGAACCATCACCGATGTCCATGCGGGAGTGGTCGAGAACCTGTTCGCGGCCGATCTCGCCTTCCTTCAGGACCTCTACCGGCGGGTGAACACCGAGGGGCACACCCGCGCGGCGGTGACCTGCCCGTCCTGTGACCACGTATTCGCCGTCGATGTCTCAGGGGGGCGCCTGGGGGAATAGTCACGTACGCGCCCGAGCGGCTCTACGCCGAGGTCGCGTACATCGCCTACTACCTGCATTGGTCGCGCGACGACATCCTCGATCTCGAGCATCGGGAGCGACAGCGATTCGTTGCCGAGGTCGCGGCCCTGAACACTCGCATCCAGCTGTCCTGATCACGATCGAGGAGGTGAAGACATGGCGTGGTGGGAGCGGTCTCTTGACCGGCTGAAGGAGGGCTTCGCCGCGAGTTCAGGACGCACCCACGACCAGCACCCAGGACCGCCGGCGGATGCGGCGGGAACCTCGTCCGAAGCGTGGAGCGACGTGCCGCCACTGCAGCGCACCCTCGCCGACCCGATCCAGCCGGTCGCCATCAGCGACCAGTTCCGCGACTCGTTGGCCACCTTCGCCGACCCCAGCTTCCTGGCTCCCCTTAGCCACCACGTCGATCCGTCGGTGGGCGGGCTATCAGCCGGCCTGGTCTTTCCGGGCGGGCGGCAGACCCACTGCGGCCCCGAACTCGTCCTCCCGCAGCATGCCTCGTCTCGGCCGAAGCCGAGCGTGCAGCGGCTAGCGAGCTGGAGCGCCCCGGAGGAAGAACTTCACACCGTGCCGTTGGAGTACCTCCACCAGAGCGCGGATGAGCAGCCGATCGCTGCGGGCGCCGAGCCGGAGGCGACGAGCGTTGCGCCCGCAACCACCGAGCTTCCCGTGACTGCGCCGGTCTCGTCGGTGACCGGTACGGCGGCCGGACGAAGCGAACAGGATCTGGGCGAGTCGGCCGGGCCAGCGTTAGGTAACGCCTTCCCGAGCCTCCAGAGTTCGGAGGCCGCCGCGCCACCAGATGCGCCGACGCTCGGTGCACGGTCGACGCCCGCTCCGCTGTTTTCCATGGCCGAGCCACCAGGGGCCTTCGCCTCCGCCGTGGGCGAACCGGTCGTCCAGCGTGTCAGGTACGAGCCTCGCTGGAACCAGCCACAGCAAGGCGCTGCTCCCACACCTCTGCACCCGACCGAGTACGAGGACGCGAGAGATTGGCCGGAGGTCCCGGTCAGCCGTTTCGCGGTACACAGCCAGCCGGGCGCAGACTCCGACGACACCGGGTTCGTGGAGATGCCGCTGGTTGTCGCCTGGGGCCAGACCTTGCCGAGCTCTGCCGCCACTTCCCAGAGCGTGAGCGACCATCCAGCTGTCGGTGTGACACCAGGTCCCTCGTCGGCCGCCCCGCCCTCGATCGGCCAGACGGTCAGCTCGGCGGCACGTATGGCTCCGCCGATCGTCGCAGTCCAGCGACGAGTCGCCGACGGCGAGTACACCACGCCCAGGCCAGAGGTCACCGTCCAGACCCAGCAGGTAGCGGAAGCCACGGCGTCCAGAGCGGTGCACCAACAGCCGCTGGTGGTGACCCCTGGTGCGGTGGCGAGGACGCCGGTGGGGGACGCCGCACCCAGGTCGGAAGTGTCCTTCGAGCGCATGTTCGCTGGCTTCGGCTCAAGCCAAACCCAGACGCAGGCGAACCCGGACGACAACCACTTCAGCGTGCAACGGGAGGGCGCTGAAGGCACGCCGGCTGCGAGTGGGCCGACAGTTTCGGCTTCGGCCGTCGAGGTTGGCGCCCTGGCCCCGTCTTCGGCCGGAGCCTCCGGGGGGGCTGGCCCAGCAGGGGGAGAGGGCATCGGCAGCACGGGGGGGAATCTCGACGAAATGGCCAGGCGGCTGTACGAACCCCTGGCAGCACGGCTCCGCGAGGAACTCTGGCTGGACCGGGAGCGGGCGGGGTTGATGAGTGATGTCTGAGCATCGATCTGCCGCACAACCTGGTGATGGAGACTGCACCGCCGCCCGGTTCCCCCGTCCAGCTCGACTCTCCGGTGAAGTGGGTGGTCACGATGGCAGCTAACAACAAGGACCCGGCCGTCAGCGTCTGCTTCAAGGTGAGCATCGACGGCGCCGATATCGGGGCTTTCAATACCTGTGAGGGCCTGGGAATCGAGGTGGTCATCGAGCAACGCGAGGAGGGCGGCAACAACGGCTTCATCTGGCAGTTACCTACCCGGATCAAGTACAGCAACATCAAGCTGAGCCGCCCTGTCTGCCTCGACAGCGCGAAGCTGACGGCCTGGCTGTGCAGCTTCGCGTCCGGGGTGAAGCGACAGACGGCGACGATCACCGCGATGACCGGCGACATGGACGAGGTCGCGGTCTGGAACCTCGACGGTGTCATTCCGGTCCGCTGGTCCGGGCCGAGCCTCAACCCGGAGAGCCCGAAGGTCGCCGTGGAGACCGTCGAGTTCGCCCACCACGGCTTCCTTCCCGGCGGAGCTGGTTCGGGGCACAGGTGATGGGACGAAGATGACCGGCAAACCGATCGCCCTGATGACCTCCCCGACGAAGGGCGCGGGGAAGATGGACAAGGCCCAGCTCACCCTCTACGAGCCCTCACCGGGGGGTTCCCCTGGTGGGGAGCGGGGCGTCGTGCGCTTCCAGTTCAATCCCAAGGAAGTGACGATCAGCAAGTCGGCGAAGTGGGAACGGAAGCCCACCAAGGGTTCACCGAAAGCAGGGCCGCCCGAGTTCACCGGCACCGAGCCGGCGAAGATGTCGCTGGAGATGTTCCTCGACGCCACCGATTCGCGGGACGGATCTGTGGTCGAGACGGTGGAAGCACTGCTGGCGTGTTGTGTGGCCACTGAGCAGAGCACGGCGCAGAAGAAGCCCTCGCCTCCGATCGTGGTGCTGCACTGGGGGTCGACAGCCAGCTTCCCGGCGTTCATCACCTCGGTGAGCGCGAAATTCACCCTGTTCAACTCCGATGGCACACCGATCCGGGCGGTCTGCTCCGTGCAGATGGAAGAGATGCCCGGTGAGGCGTTCCGGAAGCAGAATCCGACGTCCGGAGGTCGCGAACTGCGTCGGGTGCACCGTACGGTGGCTGGCGACAGCCTCGCCTCGGTTGCTTTCGCCGAGTACGGGGATCCGACCGCCTGGCGGGCGCTCGCAGCGTTCAACGAGATCGACGATCCGCTGCGTTTGCCGGCCGGCACGCTCCTGCTGCTGCCGACCCCGGATGAGTTCGGCGCGAACCGAGTGGGGCTGGGATGAGCAGCATCACGAACACCTGTCTCGTTGCGATCGACGGCAATCCGCTGCCCGACAACGTCGTCCCATTCCTCGTGATGGCGTACGTGGACGACAGCCAGCAGCTCCCCGACACCTTCGCCCTGCGCTTCCGGGACCCGAACCGCCAGGTCCTGGCCTCAGCCAGCATCAAGGTGGGCTCACTCGCCACGATCAGTGTCCAGACTGCCGACAATCCCAAGCCGGTGATGCTGATCGCGGGGGAGGTCACAGCCCTAGAAGCCGAGTACGACCAGTCCGGAACGTTCACCGTGGTGCGCGGCTACGACCAGACCCACCGGTTCTTCCGCGGGCGGGCGACCGCCAGCTACCTTCAGATGACCGCCTCCGACATCGCCACCGCCGTCGCGAAGCGGGCCGGTCTCCAGATCGGTGACGTCACCCAGACCACCACCGTGTACGACCAGTACAGCCAAGCGGGACAGACCGACTGGGAGCTGCTGTCGAAGCTCGCGCGAGCGAACAACGTCGAGGTCTCGGTCCGTGACGGAAAGTTCTCGTTCCATGCCCCGTCGGAGGCCAGCACCGCACCCTCTCCGGCCGGGCAGGCCAACCCCCAACCCCTGGTGCTCACGCTCGGTAAGGACCTGCTGCGCTTCCGCTCAGTGCTCACCTCCGCCGCCCTGGTCGACCAGGTCGAGGTTCGCGGTTGGGACCTGGCCACCAAGAAGGCGCTGATCGCAACCGAGCCGGCAGTCACCAAACGGATCGAGCTCCCCGGTACGACGCCCGCGCAGCTCGCCAAGGTCTTCGGTGGCCCGTCGTATGTCGCCACCGACGTCCCCTACCGAACGCAGGCCGAGGTGGACGAGGCGGCCAAGGCGCTCGCCGACGAGATGGCGAGCTCGTTCGCAGAGTTCGAAGGAACGGCCCGCGGCAGGCCTGAGGTGACGGCCGGAGCCCCGATCGCCATCGACGGCCTGGGACCACCCTTCGACGGGAAGTACACCTGCACGACGTCCCGCCATATGTTCGACCCGCAGACCGGGTACACCACCTCCTTCGCGGTCACCGGGCGCAGGGACCGGACGATGCTGGGCCTCACCGCCGGTAGTGCCCGGCGGCCGCCGGTCACCATTGCCATCGGTCAGGTCTCCGACTCCAACGACCCACAGGGCTCTGGTCGGGTGAGGCTCACTTTCCCCTGGCTCTCCGACGACTACGTCAGCGACTGGGCGCGCACCGTTCAGGTGGGAGCCGGTAAGGACCGGGGCGTCCAGGTGTTGCCCGAGGTTGGGGACGAGGTCCTGGTTGCCTTCGAGCAGAACGACGTGAACCGACCGGTGGTTATCGGTGGCCTGTTCAACGGCGTGGACACCATGCCGGCTGGACCGGTCGACCTGGTGGACGGCGGGACGGGCGCGGTCAACCGGCGATCGATCACGTCCCGGCTCGGGCACCGCATCGATCTCCTGGACGCTTCGGGCAAGGAAGGGATTCGGGCGACAACCGCCGGCGACAAGCTCAAGCTGGTCATGGACCACACCGGGGCGACGATCACACTGCATGCCGATGGCACCGTGGTGATCGAGGGCACGAAAGGCATCACCATCGATGCTGCGAGCTCCGACATCGACCTCAAGGGCAACAAGATCTCTCTGAAGGCGTCGAACGGGGTGAACGTGGACGGCGGGGGCGGGGCGGTCGACGTGAAGGCCGGATCGAGTCTCAACCTCAGCGGCGCGACAGCCAAGCTCGAGGGCAGCGCAACCACCGAGGTGAAGGGAGGCTCGCTTTGCAACATCCAGGCGGGCTTGGTCAAGATCAACTGAGGGTTCGTCCGGCGTGGGGCGACGACGTCCCGGGCCGACCAGCCCCTGTGCGGGGAAAGGGGTGGCTCTGATGCCCCCCGCCGCGCGGGTGGGAGACTCCACCGGCCATCCAGGAGTGATCGGTCCACCGGGGGTCCCTACAGTCCTCATCGCAGGCATGCCGGCCGCAACCGTCGGCACGCCCCACATCTGCAATTTCCCGCCGCCGGTCGTGCACCCGCCGTCCGCGATCATCCCCCCGGGATGCCCGACCGTCCTGATCGGAGGCATGCCGGCAGCCCGCCTAGGCGACATGGCAGCGTGCGGTGCCCCGATTGTGATGGGTGCCATGACCGTGATGATCGGAGGCTGAGAACCATGCCCGGATCGGGTGAGCTGGACTTTGTGGGAGCCGGTTGGAGCTTCCCGCTCGGCACGGATGCGACCGGCGGTATCGCGCTGGTCAACCACGACCGAGAGATCGAGCAGGCGATCCGCCTGATTCTGGGGACGGCGGTCGGCGAGCGGCCGATGCGCCCGGAGTTCGGCTGCCGGATCCACGACCACGTCTTCAACTCCGCCACCTCGGCCACCGCCGGCCAGATCGCCTACGACGTGCGAGAGTCCCTCGACCGGTGGGAGCCCAGGATCGACATCCTGGGTGTCGGGGTGAGTTTCGACGCGCTCTCGGGCGGGGTGCTCTACATCGACATCCGTTACTCGATCCGGGGCCTCAACGACCCTCGGAACCTGGTCTACCCGTTCTATGTGATCCCGCAGCCCGTCGAGGCCGGGCTCCCCACAAGCAATCTGTCCGGAGGTGGATGATGCTGCCCGCGCCCGACCTTGACGATCGGAAGTTCCAGGACTTGGTGGACGACGCCAAGCGACTGGTTCAGGAACGGTGCCCGACCTGGACCGACCACAACGTCTCGGACCCGGGCGTCACCCTGATCGAAGCCGTTGCCCAGATGGTCGACCAGCTGATCTACCGCCTGAACCGTGTGCCGGACCGCAACTACGTCAAGTTCCTGGAACTCATTGGAGTGGAGCTGCGTCCACCGGCCGCCTCTCGGGGAACAGCCACCTTCTGGCTCTCCGCGCCTCAACCCCAACCCGTCAGGGTACGAGCCGAGAGCCAGGTCGGCACTCCTCGCACGGATGTCTCTGAGCCGGTCGTCTTCAGCACTACCCGCGAGCTTTCGATCGTCCCATGCTCCTTCGCCCACGTCGCCGTTCAGCCCAAAGAGCAGACCCCGAGCGACACCACCCCTACCCTCGGGCGGGGCGGATTCCGGGCGTTCAGCCCGGCGCCAGCAGTCGGGGATGCACTGCTGGTCGGCCTGTCCGACGCGGTCCCGTCGTGCGCCGTGCTGTTGCGGCTCGACTGTGCGATCTCCGGCCGGGGGGTCGA